>Ga0194035_1000217_pt1 | contig 34842 bp, 37 predicted proteins | sample JunL2320m_MetaG_FD_148680 | JGI IMG/M metagenome (GOLD analysis project Ga0194035, IMG submission 148680) | Anoxic zone freshwater microbial communities from boreal shield lake in IISD Experimental Lakes Area, Ontario, Canada - Jun2016-L239-20m | ecosystem: Environmental > Aquatic > Freshwater >...
ACCACCAAGGAGCCTGCCAAACCCGTTGCACAGGATGCAAAAAACGACGCCGAAAACACGGAAACCACGGCACCAGCGAACGGAAACGGTGACAAAACACCGTCAAATACGCAAGAGTTAACCCCTCACAGAATCAGCGCAGTTCAGAGGCCTGATGAGCGTTGTGAGGCCCGGGTCATGGACCTGGGCCTCACAATCTCTCACAAACGGTTCTCGGGGCCCGGTGGGCGTCGGAGGATGCGGTCGAGGGTGGCCACGGCTGCGACGGCGTCGGCGTGCTGGGTGTGGGCGTAGATCCGCTGGGTGATCACGGGGTCGTGTCCGTGGATGCTGGCCACGACGTGGACCGGGATGCCGGCGTTGAGGAGCAGGGTGACGCTGGTGTGGCGGAGGTCGTGGAGCCGGACTCGGCGCAGACCCGCCTTGGCTGCGACGCGGTGGAAGACCGTGGAGTAGGTCTCCGGCCGCGGTGGGCGTCCCGAGGCGTCCGCGCACGCGAAGCCGTCGTTGACGTAGTCCTCGCCCCAGAAGACCCGGTCACGCGCCTGGAGTCGCCCGGTCGTGCGCAGCGCCTCCACAGCGAAGGGGGCCAACGGCACGAGCCGCCGCGAGCGGGCGGACTTGGGTTCTCCCTCGACGACGCCGCCCCCGTCGTGGCCGAGCTGGACCCGCGAACGTCGGACGACGATGTGGGGCAGGTCGCTGTCCAAGGTGATGTCGGACCAGCGTGCGCCGAGGACCTCCCCACGTCGCAGGCCGGACGGGCTCAGCGAGGAAGCGCACCGACGGAGACACGATGAAGACCCCGGCAATACCCTCCAGCGCGGCGTCCCAGCTGCCGCGAACGTCGAAGTCGAACGCCACAACCTGGGCACCTCGCGCAGCTAGCGCCATCGCCTTCTCGGGGCTGCGCACGCCGACTCGAATAGCGACTCCAGCATCAAGCAAATGCTCCGCGACCTGACCACCCACGTTTCCAGTGGCACCAAGAACAAGGATCGTGGAAACGGAGTTGGCGGCAGTGCTCATGGGGGCTCCTGAGATTGATTACGCGAACCTCCCTCTATCCAGTACGCGCCGGGATCCACTAACACCAGGGGAGAAGTCATCCGCGCCTTGTTACTCAGTGCGGTACAAGTGACAAGCACTAGACCCAGGTAAGCGGGGCGTGAATTCCGAAGGCCAAAAGTCTCCGCGACACAGGCTATTTCGAGCGATTGCTGGTCGAACTCAACTACTCTTTGCACATGCCAAAATTCCTCATCGCATGGTTGCTCGGGCTTGGGTCAAACGCGATTGCATTGGCGCTCTGCGCCGTGCTCTTCAGCCAGTTCCACCTCAATCTGAGTGGATTCCTGCTCTCGCTGGTGGTCTTCGCCATCCTTAGCGGAGTCTTTACCTGGTTCGTACTCAAGTTCATGTTGCGTCACGCAGGATCCGTGGTGGCCCTCACCGGTCTCGTCTCGACCTTTCTGGCGCTCTTGGCTACAAGCGTGTTCACCAAGGGCCTGGAGATCGACGGCATCACAACCTGGATCATGTCGACACTGCTGATCTGGATCATCTCGATGTTCATCTGGGTGATCCCCGGCCCATGGCGCAACTCAAGGCGCGATCGGGCTCCGAGAGTCCCCTAACTGACATTTACACCGCGGAAAAATTCGTTTCCCGCGGCCAGAGTTCTCTGCGGTGCGCCGCGTCCCAAAACATCCACTCGAACTGTGCCCCAATCGAGTAGACGTCGCGCAAGTACGGCAGCAACGCTTCGTCGCCGCAGTACTCGTCAATCACCGCACGAACCTCATCCACCGCCACGTTGTAGGTATCGCCCGCATAGTTGTCGAGCCACATCTGGTAGACCGGATGAGTCGACTCCGCTTTGGGGAGTTGACGCGCCACCTCGCCGTAGATCCAATAGCAGGGGAAGATCGAGATCAGGCCCGTGGTGAACGGCTCTAGCGCACACGTTGCGAGCAGATGACTTGTGTACGCAACGGTGGTGGGGCCCGCCTGATCATCGGCAGGGTCTGACTCCATTCCAAGGCGAGCCAGCAAAGCGTTGTGCAGCAACGACTCTGCCGCGATCGCACCTTGCGCGTGCTCGATCAGCATCGCCCCGATCTGCAGAGTTGGGGCCTTCGTGGCAAGAATCTCCAAACTGCGCGCATACGACTCGATGTATGCGCGGTCCTGAACGAGATAGTGAGCGAACGTGGTTTCAGGCAGGCTCCCATCACTCAAGCCCTTCAAAAAGGGATGAATCAAGATAGCCGCGACCACATCGTCGGAGCCGGCCATGATGAACTCTGAGGGTCGTTGCGCTGCGCTCATAATGTGTCTCCCTGCCTTGTTGTCACTGGCTCAAGTCGGGCCAGTGCGCCATCTCGTAAGCCATATCCCAAAAGCCCGACTCGAGCCGGATTCCCGTGACGAAAATGTCAGCCACCTCGCGTCGTCGGGCCGGGCCGACACCCTGCGCCGCAGCGTCGAGATCCAGGCAAAGTCCTTCAACCACAAGGTCGTACTCGTCGGTGGCGAAGAAGCGCAGCCACTCGCTATAGACCGGGTGCGATACCGAGTCGGTCACCAACGACTTCGCGATATCGCCATAACTCCAGGCACACGGCAGGATCAGCGCCAGGATGCCCAGGGGGTCAGACCGCGCGGCGGTGGCTAGCAGGTAGGACGTGTACGCGAGAGTGGCCGGGGCCCGCACCTCGTGCTGGGGATGCCGAGCACCCCCGAGCTCAGTGACGATACGTCGAAGCTCCTCGTTCTCTGGAATCTCAACTTCAACAATGTTGCGGACCGCGTCGGTAAACCAGCCAAGCTCGTCGTCATTCCTGGAAACGGTTATGCCAGAAGCGATTGCGCGAGCGTAGTCGGGTAGATACAACAGGTTCTGATCGATGTAGAAACTGAACTTATCCAGGGGCAACTCGCCGCTGGCCATCTCAACAACGAAAGGGTGGCGCTGCAGCGAGAGCCAGAGATCGTCGGCCTGCTCTCGGAGTTCCTGACTAAACGACATACAGCCCTACTCCCAGACCAGCACGTTACGGCCATGGACAGTGCGAGCACGAAGACGTTCGAGTGCGATCCCGGCTTCCTCCAACGGGTACCGAGTATCGATCAACGCTGACATCTTGCCCTGCGAGCAAAGTGCAACAGCGGTCTCGAGGTCATTACGACTCGCGGCAACCGAGGAAAGAATCTTGGTCTCCGACAAGATCAGTTCGATCGGGTGGATGTTGATGTTTTCACTGGTGTATCCGATCATCATCACCGCGCCATGGCGTCGCAAGCTGCGGATCCCAGCGGTAATACTCGCTGAAGTTCCCACCAACTCGAAGAAGTAGTCAGCGCCTTCACCACCGGTGAGTTCCTTCGCTGCGGCTGGCACTGCTTCGTAGCCCTCATCGCCAAGGACGATCACATCCCGGGCTCCGGCTTGGCGAGCGAGATCGGCTTTGCTCTCACTGTCCGCAATACCAATCACGCTGAGCCCCGCAGCAACACACGCCTGGATGACCATGAGGCCAACCCCGCCGATTCCATCAACGAGGGCCGTCTCACCGAGTGCGACCCCGGCTAAGCGCGTGACGTGTACTGCAGTCATCCCACTGCAACTGAGCAACGCTGCCTCTTCGAAGGACACGTTGTCGGGCAGCGCAACAAGGTTGCCGTCTGGTACGACAACGGCATCGCGGAACGTGCCGTCGAGGTTGAAGCCGAGCTGCCCGACCGGATTGGCACATACTTCCTCGCGCCCAGTACGGCACCAGTGACACAGGCCGCATGAGATGAGGTTGTAGATCGCGACTCGGTCGCCGATCTTCCAACGAGAATCCGCAGGGGCAGCAGACACAACTCCGGCGCCCTCATGCCCCAGGACGAAGGGAAATGAAGGAGGCGGAATCATGCCGTCGAGAAAGTGCAGCTCGGTTCCGCAAACTCCAGCAGCGCGAAGTCGCACTGTGACCCCGACGGCATCAGACGGTTCAGGGAGTTCGATCACTGCAAGAGAACCTGGTGCTTCGAGTGCGACAGCCTTCATGGTGCAACCCCTCTCATGGGCTCAATGTGCGATGTTTCAGGAAAGGTCGATGTTTTTGGAAAGGTCGATGCTTTAGGAAAGATCGACCCAGACGGTTTTTGTCTGGAGGTAGGGATCGAGTGCCTCGCGGCCAAGTTCCTTACCGAAGCCACTCATGCGGAATCCGCCGTAGGGCACGGCCGCATCGAACCAGCCGTAGGTGTTGACCCATACGACACCCGACCTGATCGCAGCCGCGACACGGTGGGTGCGCTTGACGTCGCTGGTCCACAACCCAGCCGCAAGGCCGAACGAAGTGTCATTGGCGTAAGCGAGGGCTTCGTCTTCGTCTGTGAACGATGACACCATCGCGACGGGACCGAAGATCTCCTCGCGCATGATTCGCATGTCGGGCCGCACATCGGTGAAAACGGTTGGCTCGACGAAGAATCCGTCGGCTAAGGCAGCTTCGGTGGGCGCCGATCCGCCAATTCGCAGGGACGCTCCTTCAGCGACACCCGAGCCGATGAGGGAAAGCACTCGGTCGCGCTGCTCAGCACTGACCAGTGGCCCCATGGTGGTGTTGGCATCGAGCCCAGGGCCGAGGTTTACCTCTGCCACGCGAGCCAGCAGACGATCAACGAATTCATCGCGGATCGAGGCTTCGACGAATACCCGCGCCCCTGCGATGCAGCACTGACCTTGGTTCCAGTACACGGCACCGAACGTGCCAGCGACCGCCGCATCGAGATCAGCGTCGGCGAACACGAGGTTTGGTGACTTACCACCGAGCTCGAGGCTAAGCCGCTTCATGTTCCCCTTCGCGGCCTCGAGAATCTTTTGCCCCGTTGCGTTTTCGCCGGTGAAGGTGATCTTGTCGACGTCGGCGTGCGCTGCGAGTGGAGCCCCTGCGTTGGGGCCGAAGCCCGTGACGAGGTTAACCACGCCTGGGGGGAAGCCAACTTCAGCCATGAGGTGCATCAAGCGGATTGCGGTGAGGGGAGTCTGCTCGGCTGGCTTCAACACAACGGTGTTGCCCGCGGCTAGCGCCGGGCCGAGCTTGTAGCCACACATCAGAAGTGGGAAGTTCCACGGGATGATCGCGCCGACGACACCAACTGGCTCACGTCGGGTGTAGATGTGGAACGGTGCGCCGCTCATCGGCGCGATGGTCTCGCCCTCGATCTTGGTGACCCAGCCTGCGTAGTACTTGAACAGACTCGCGCACAGCGGGATGTCAACGATGTGTAGTTCGCTCAGGGGCTTGCCGTTGTCGAGCGCCTCGAGTTGAGCGAACTCGTCAGCGAGTTCCTCGATGCGCACCCCGAGGTTCCAGAGCAATTCAGCCCGACGGGCCGGTGACGTTGCGTTCCACACGGGCAGTGCCGCACGCGCCGCAGCCACAGCCGCATCAACGTCGGCAGCGTTTCCTGAGGCGGCCGAGGAGATCACCAATCCAGACGAGGGGTCTAGGACGTCGAAGCGCTCCCCGCCACTGCTGGGGCCCTCGTCCCCACCGATGAACAAGCCATGATCACGGGCAAGAAAAGCTGTGACCGGCTTCAGCAGATCTGACATAGATTCTCCTCATACATCATCTTGTGACTGTGATTCCCAGAGCAGAAAGCGCGCAAATCGCTCTGATAACAAGCGAGAGAACCAGACTGTAACCCCTTGACGGGGCCGCCGGGAAGCCCCATGATCTTGGGAATACGAGTGAACGCACATGATGTTTCATATTTCATGCGCCCGAGTCAGCAGCCGAGGTGACCGTGGGACACGCAGACGTAGCGGATGAGCTCGAAGACGCGACCGGCATTTCGGTTGCTCAGGTAAACCGGTCTTTCGGCGACATCGTTGCTCTAGAAGCCATCGATCTGCACGTGTCTCGACACCAGCGCGTGGGCATCGTGGGGCCGAGCGGATGCGGTAAGTCATCACTGCTCGCCTTGGTCTGCGGGCTTGACGAACCCACCAGCGGTTCAATCAATGTTCTTGGTGGTCATAGCGCTGCCGAACGATTGGCGTCCTGCGCGTGGATGCCACAGCGCGACCTTCTACTCCCCTGGCGCACGGTCTTGGCTAATGCCTCGCTGCCGCTGGAAAACAAGGGGCTGTCAAAAAGGGACGCCTACGCGATCGTCGAGCCACTGTTTGAGCGCTTCGGCCTCGGTGGATTCGAGCAGCGCTTCCCCTACGAGCTCTCCGGCGGGATGCGCCAGCGAGTTTCCTTCTTGCGTACCTTGGTGGCCGGCAAGGATGTCCTTCTTCTCGACGAGCCGTTCGGCGCCCTGGATTCCATCACGCGCGCTGACGTTCAGCAGTGGCTTCGGTCCGCGCTCGACGACGAACCTCGCACGGTTCTACTCGTCACCCACGACGTCGAAGAGGCCGTGCTCCTCTCGGATGTCGTCGTCGTCATCTCACCTCGCCCCGGACGCATCGTCGCTCGAATTCCAATCTCGCTAGCACCGGTCAACACTCGACGCGACGCCGTCATGCAACCCGACTTCATCGCCGCTCGCGGCGAAGTCCTCGATGCGTTGGAGGCCTGATGTCCAACGTTGACGGCAACAACGGGGCCAGCCGCGGACTCGCCGAGGCGGCGCCAAAACGCAGCAAGGACAAGGGATCTCCGTTACGCGAGCGCCTGCGAAACCTCGGGCCAGCCATCGGCGTCCTCGTCGGACTCGTCGTGTTCTGGGAGTTGGCCTGCCGATTCCTCTCAGTACCCGCCTACATCCTCCCGCCGCCATCGTCGATCATCGCGACCCTGATCAAGAAGTGGGACACCACTCTGGCCAGCGCCACGTGGGTCACCCTGAGCGAGGTAGCAATTGGCTTTGCACTGTCCCTGATTACGGGCATTGGCTTCGCGATCCTGCTGCACGCTTCACCGCATGTCCGACGCGCGATTTACCCACTGCTTATTGGTTCTCAGACAATTCCCATCATCGTCATCGGGCCGATCCTGGCCATCATCTTCGGCTACAACATCGTGCCGAAGGTGCTCCTTGTGACACTCATCTGCTTCTTCCCCATCGTCGTAACCACGATCGATGGACTCGCATCGGTCGACCCGCAATTGAAACGAATGATGAAGACCCTGTACGGCACTGCTTGGTCCACCTTCAGGCGAGTCGAGTTCCCAGCGGCTCTCCCCTCGATGTTCTCGGGTATTCGAGTCGCGGCCACCTACGCCTCAATCGGTGCGGTGTTCGGTGAATACGCCGGAAGCAGCAACGGCCTGGGTTACGTGATGATCCAGGCCACCCCACAGATGCAGACATCCCTTGTGTTCGCCGCGATTCTGCTTCTATCGCTCATCTCTGTCGTCTTGTTCGCGCTCGTCAGTTTGGCCGAGCGCCTCCTTGTTCCATGGGCAAAGGAAGGAAGATCGTAATGAAATCTCTCTCACTCAGATCGACCGCAATTGCGCTAGTCACTGTTGCATCTATGGCGGCATTGACCGCATGCGGCGGCGGAACAGCAACCCCCAGCTCATCACCAACCGCATCTGATTCGGTAGCGCCGTCATCAAGTGCCCCCGCACGTCCGATCACGGTTCTACTCGACTGGTTCCCGAACCCCGACCACGTCTCGCTCTATCTGACGAAGTCCAAAGGCCTGTTTGAAGCTGCTGGCCTCGACGTCACCCTTCAGCCACCGTCAGACCCCGCTGACCCGCCCAAGTTGGTCAGTGTCGGACAGGTCGCTCTCGGCATCAGCTACCAGTCCGAGATGCCTTACTCGATGCAAGCCGGCCTCAAGGTCAAGGCCGTGGCCGCGCTCATTCCCACGGCACTGAACTCGATGATCTGGCTCGACACAAGCGGCATCAAGTCCCTCGCCGATCTCGGCGGGAAGACCATTGGTACCGCTGGCCTACCGACTGATACTGCCTTCCTCTCCGCTGTCTACAAGGCCAACAACATCGACCCAGCGTCGGTCAATGTGGTCACGGTCAAGACCTCACTGGTACAGGCCTTGGAATCCGGCAAGGTCGATGCAGTAATCGGTGCCTACGGAAACATCGAAGGTGTCCAGCTTCAGCAGGACGGTTTCAAGCCGACCATCACCCCGGTATCAGACGCCGGCGTACCCAACTATGACGAGCTCGTGGTCATCGCCAACTCTGACAAGTTGGCCTCTGACACCGAGTACCAGCAGATGGTCCGCGACTTCCTTTCAGCGTTGGCTAAGGGAACTGCGCTGGCGATGGCCGACCCCGCAGCAGCAGAGGCTGCAATGGCCGGGATCGTCGCAGACACTTCTGGCCCGGCCCTGAACGCTCAGATCGCGGCCACCTTGCCACTGCTGAACAACCCCGCCGGCTTCGGACAAATGGACGCCGCCAAGTGGGACGAATTCAGCGCATTCATGAAGGCACAAGGGCTGATCGACGCTGTGCCCGCTGCCAGCGACATGCTGACAAACGAGTTCCTCTCCTAAGGCCCGTCCAGTCAAAGGGACTCCGCAGTTCGCACTCACGTGAGGTGAAGAATGTTTGACGGCCAGATCAACACCGATCGCCTAATCGACCTCGTCCAGCAAGTGTGCCGAATCCCCAGTGTCCTTGGGGAAGAGGGCGAATTGGCACAGTTCCTGGAATCGGTCATGCGCGAATCAGGTTTCGAACGAACAGCGCTCCAACCGGTCCTCCCAGACCGGCCGAACGCAATCGGCGAACTGAGCTTCGGTGCCGGACCACGCGTTGTCATGACCGGCCACATCGACACGAAGCCCGTGTCACATGGTTGGTCTCTGACAACCCCGTACTCCGGGGACATCATCGACGAGGCCGTCTACGGGCACGGAATCATGGACATGAAGGCGGCACTGGTGTGCCAAATCGTGGCCATGGAAGCACTCAGGGACAGCGGAGTCCCTTTGCACGGAACGGTGGCTATGGCCGCCGTATCGGATCACATGGGCGATCAGCGCGGATCGATCGCCTACTTCGACGAGTACTCAGCCGACCTATGTGTGCTCGGTGAATTGAGCGACAACGAGATCTTCTTGGGCCACCGCGGTCGCTACTACTTCGACATCACGGTCCTGGGAACATCTGCCCATACCTGTCACAAGCCGCTCGCAGTCAACGCGAACATGTTGGCCGCACATGCGGTGATCGAACTCGACGCATCGAAGTTGCTGCCGGCCCTCGACGCGTCAGTTGTGGCGCTCTTCGGGCCAGAGACCTATATGTCTCCGGGACGCATCTACGGCGGGCTGCCTCCGGGCGGCCCGTCCATGATTCCTGATGAGTGCGTCATTCGTGTCGACTGCCGCCCGCAACCAGGGGTGACAACCGAACAGGTCGAAGCCGAGATCAACCGGTGCTTGGCCGCCACACTCCTGCGCGAGCCAAGATTTAGGGCCACGGTCGAACTCGTCGACGTCAAGGCCGGATACCTAGCCGATCCAGCATCAGACGTAGTGCGAGTCATGACTCAGGCAGTCCGTGAAGTGCGCGGGACCGAGCCGCAGCTGTTCGCCGCTGGCTGGCTCGGCGACACAGCAAGTTTCGGATCCAAGATCCCCACCGTCATCTTCGGCCCAGGCGGTGAACCGGTCTACTGCCCGGACGAGCACCTATCGATCACCGATCTGATCGAAGCGACCCGCGTATACGCCCACTTCGGCGCGATAGCGCTCGGGAGCTAATTCGTCATGCCAGCGGCATCAAGTGCACGCAAGCCCAGGATCCTGCTAGCCAAGCCTGGGCTTGATGGCCACGATCGAGGCGTCAAGGTTGTCGGGATGGCTCTGCGCGATGCAGGCATGGAAGTGATCTATCTAGGTCTGCGGCAGAGTGCTAGCTCGATCGTGAGTGCCGCACAACAGGAAGACGTTGACCTCATTGGTCTTTCGGTGCTTTCAGGCGTACACCTAGCCATTACTGCACGGCTGATAGCGGAGCGGGATCAACTCGGGCTCCAGTCGGTTCCAGTGATCGTCGGTGGAACGATCCCGGCCGACGACGCCCAAGAACTTCTGCGCCTCGGAGCGGCGGCAGTCTTCCCCGTCGGATTCGACTTAGCAGCAATGGTCGATGCCGTCCGCGAACTCGCACTCGGCGCACGAGAGGCTGCGAACGCATGAATCGAGCAACGACCGAACGCCAGACCGAATCAGGGATTCCCGTCAAGGCCTTGTACACGTCCGACGACATCGCCTCCGACTCTCCGGCCCGCATTGGCGCACCTGGCAGGCCGCCATTCACTCGCGGCCCATACGAGCAGATGTACCGCGAGCGGCTCTGGACCATGCGTCAGTATTCGGGATTCGGCTCCGCGGAAGACACCAATCAGCGTTACCGATACCTGTTGGAACAGGGCCAGACCGCGCTCTCCGTCGCCTTCGATCTGCCCACGCAACTTGGCCTTGACTCCGACCACGAACTCGCCGAAGACGAGGTCGGCAGGGTAGGGGTTGCTATCGATACAGCCCAAGACATGTGCGACCTGTTCGACGGACTCCCGCTTGACCAGCTGTCGGTCAACTTCACTATCAACGCGACGGCACCGATCATCTTGGCGTTCTACCTAGTGGCTGCCGAACGACAGGGCGTTGCACAAGCGTCGCTATCGGGCACCTTGCAGAACGACATTCTCAAAGAGTTCTTAGCCCGTAAGACGTTCATCTTCCCGCCCATGGAATCGGTCCGCGTTGCATGCGATGTAGTCGAGTACTGCTCAACCACGCTGCCTCGCTTCAACCCCATCTCCATCACCGGCTATCACGCTCGCGAAGCCGGGTGCAGCGCAGTTCAGGAGTTGGCCTTCACCTTCGCTGACGCCATCGCATACTGCGATCACCTCGTCGCGCGCGGAGTGCCTTTCGATTCCTTCGCATCACGGCTCTCGTTTCACTTCGCCTCGCAGATGGACTTCTTCGAAGAGGTCGCAAAGGTACGCGCAGCACGGCGCATGTGGTGCACGATCGCCACCGAGCGCTACGGCGCCAAGGATGAAAACTCGACCCGGCTTCGGTTCTTCTCCGGCTGCTCGGGTGCCACCCTCACCGCTCAGCAACCACTCAACAATGTGGTCAGGTCAACACTGCAGTGCCTCGCGGCCGTGCTCGGAGGTGCTCAGTCCATCCACGTCATGGGCTACGACGAGGCATACGAGATTCCGTCAGAGGAATCGGTGCGGCTTGCACTGCGCACCCAGCAGATCATCGGGCTCGAGTCAGGAGTCACCAACACTGTCGATCCGCTCGCGGGGTCCTACTTCGTGGAGTCGCTCACTGATTCGGTGCAAGCGAAGGCCACCGAGATTCTCGAGCAAATTCAAGCCGAAGGCGGAGCGATAGAAGCGATCTCGGCCGGGGTTCTCCAGCGTTGGATCGCTGAGAACTCCTACGCGGAGGCGCGCGCGATCGCAGATGGCTCCCGACCCAAAGTCGGGGTCAACCTCTACGCCACCGATGAAGAAGAGGTCCCGGCAACCCTGTTCACTCCCGATCTAAGCGCCGCCGAACGCCAACGCGCCCGCCTAGATCGTGCCCGGAGCCTGCGCGATCCGGCCGCAGTCGCGGCCGCTATTTCGCAGGTCGTGCAGGCTGCAGGCAGCGGCTCTAACGTCATGCCTTCAATCCTGGACGCGGCGCGAGTAGGGGCCAGCGTCGGTGAAATCGCCGACGCAATGCGTGGTCAGTTCGGCGAATACCGCGAGCCCCAACCGTGGTGACCACGGCCGCGCCGCTTGCGCTCGATGGAACGCTGGTCGTCGATTTCACCCGGTACGTTTCGGGCTCCTACGCAACGATGCTGCTGTCCTCTCTCGGTGCCAACGTCATCAAGGTTGAACCGCCCGGCGGCGGTGACCCGTACCGAGGCCAGGGCACGTCGTCGATCGCTGGCGAATCAACATTGTTCGTCGGTCTCAACGCTGGCAAGCGCAGTCTCGCAGTCGACATGAAATCGGCTCAGGGACGCGAGGTCATCGAGCGCCTCCTCGCGAAGGCAGACGTGTTCGCTGAGAATGCACGTCCAGGAAGCCTTAACTCCCTGGGGTTGGACTACGACAGTCTCGCCGCACGCCACCCCGGCTTGGTCTATCTCTCGGTGTCGGCATATGGCAATGACGGGCCGCGTGCGAGTAAGGGGGGCTTCGATCTCACCCTGCAGGCAGCCAGCGGACTCATGAGTGTCACCGGTATCGAAGGCGCCGAACCGATGAAGGTTGGGGCGCCAGTACTCGACATCGGCTCAGCAGTCTGCGCGGTTCTGGCAACCCTCGCTGCACTCATCTCGCGGCAACGAACCGCACTGGGCTGTCATGTCACGTCATCACTGTTTGAGTTCGGCCTGGCCACACTAACCAGCATGGCCACTGGAATCGACAACACCGGAGACGTCCCACGACCACTGGGCAGTCACTCCCCAAGCTTCGCGCCTTACGGTGCGTTCCGAACTGCTTCTGGCTACGTCGTTCTCGCGGGCGCCGGTAATGAAACCCTGTGGCAGAAGTTGTGCCAGAGCATCGGGCGCCCCGACCTAGTCACCGATCCTCGCTACCTCACCAACGCTGACCGCCTGCGTCATCGCGATGAATTGACCCACGACTTGGAAACCGCCCTCGCGAGCGCAACCGCAGTGCAGTGGGTCGCAACTTTTGAGACACAAGGCGTTCCAGCGGAATTAGTCGCAGATGTCGGGCAGGTGCTGAAGTCAGAGGACGCCGCAGTCCTAGGGATGCTACAGCGCATGACTACCGACGATGGCTCCTACGTGTGCGTCGCACCGCCCTTCTCATTAGGGCAACGGCCGGTCTACCCTAGGGCCGCACCGCGTCTCGGGGAGCACACCAGTGAATTACTCCTTGGTCTTGGCTATGACCTAGCTGAGATCACCGAACTTTCGAACGCAGGCATAGTGGAGGTAGCCACATGACGTCTGCGCATTCAAGCACTGTCGAGACCATCGTTGCGCGCACCATCGAGCTGACCCAGACGCCAGCCCCCACGTTCGATGAGAGCGATCGAGCACAGGCGCTACTGCAGTGGTGGGAAGAGCTCGGAGTGAGTTCACTCCATACCGATCAAGTCGGCAATGTGATCGGCCAAATCCGGGGTATCGGCTCCACCCGGCCCGCAGTGCTGGTCTGCGCGCACCTCGACACCGTGTTCGATCGCGATGTGCTGCACGAAACCCATCTCGACGGCAATATCTTGACCGGCCCGAGTGTCGGCGACGACAGCGTCGCCCTTGCCGCGCTCACCCACCTCACCGAGATCCTCCCCGCGGACTTCGACTCGCCTCTCTGGATCGCAGCAACGGTTGGTGAAGAAGGGCTAGGCAACCTCAACGGAGTCATCAATCTGCTCGACAATCCACCAGCAACCTTTGCCTACGTCATCGCGCTCGAGGGCAACTACCTCGGCCGGGTCAACATCACGGGCGTCGGTTCGGCTCGTTACCTGGTCGAGTTAGACGGTCCGGGTGGGCACTCGTGGGAGGAATCGCACCAGCCCAACGCGGTCGAGGCAGCAGCGCACTTTGTCACCGCGTATAGGCGGCTCTTTGACGCGAAAATCGCTGAGCTCCATGGCAAAGCGACGCTAAACTTCGGCACGATCTTCGGTGGCGAGTCGGTGAACTCCCGCGCGAAAGGCTGCGCATTCTCGGTTGATCTTCGCGCCGAGGACGCTGGCACCCTGGCAGCAATCCAGGAGTTGCTGGAATCTGAGCGGGGCGACCACTTCGACGACTTCGAGGTCACCGTAACCGCCCTGGGAATCAGACCAGCCGGATCGATTGAGCCAGATCACCCGCTAGTTCGGGCGGCGGTAGAAGCGGCTAACCGTCACGGTCTCGAGCCAACACTTTCCGCCGCCAGTACCGATGCCAATGCTGCTTACGCTCGGGGCTTGCCGGCCATCACCTTGGGCGTAGCGTTCGGCGGCGACACCCACACACTGCGCGAATGGATTGATATCTCCTCGATCGATCTTGGGGTAACGATCCTCGCTGACACGCTCATCGCACTCACTACGTTGGAGGGTTAGGCATGCAGACCGGAGTTGCACTGCAACCAGTCGATGATCCCGACGAGTTCAAGGAATTCGTCACGACCATTGACAGCCTCGGTTATGACCGGCTGTGGCTCACTGATTCATCGCTACATGCTCGCTACGTCTACTCATACCTCACCCTCGCCAGCATGTGGACGGCGCGACTCCAGTTGGGCACCGCGGTCACCAATCCACTGACCCGTCATCCCGCGGTCACCGCAATCGCCGCTTCAACCTTGGACGTCATCTCGAAGGGCCGCTTCACATGCGGTATCGGGGCAGGCGATCGACCACTGCTGAGCCTTGGGCTAGAGCCCGCGCCGGTCGGCGTCCTTGAACGTTCGATCGTCGACATGCGGCGGCTCTGGGCCGGCGAACACGTGAGCGATGACGGGCCTGGCTTCAGCTTGTCCGATGCCCACATGCGATTCCCGTCGAGTGAGACCATTCCGGTCTTCGTCTCCGCCAGCGGCCCCAAGACACTACAGATGGCCGGCCGGCGGGCCGACGGAGTGATCCTGCTCGCCGGTCTGCATCCAGACATCGTGCAATGGGCTATCGATCGCATCGATGAAGGCGTGGCTCAGGCTGGCCTCGAACAGCGCCCGCATGTCGCCGTTTTCGCATACGGGATGGTGTCCGACGACTCTGCGGCAGCGATGGCAGCCGCACGAACAATCGCTGCCTGGTTCCCCCAGACGGTGCCCATGCTGTGCGAGGTCGCCGGGCTAGATCCCAAGATCGTTGCCGACGTCAGGGCCGCGTATCAAGGTGGCGAGTTCCAGGAGGCTGAGAGCGCTGCCGCATTATTGCCGGACGAATTCGTCGAACGAATGGCGCTATCCGGTGGGGTCGAGACCGCTCGTGGCCATATTCGTAACCTGACCTCGCTTGGAGTCGACTCGATCAATGTCTTCCCGCTCGGCCAAGACCGTTTGGGAACAATTCGCTCGTTCGCTTCGGCCTTGGCCCTGGAAAACGTAGGCATGTCAACCGATTCTGGAGCGGGGTAACTAGTGCGAATCGCCGTGCGCGAGACCAAGCATCTTCAACTCAAGGACATGGTCTACGAGAACGTCAAGCAAGACATCGTCGACCTCGTCTTGCCACCGGGAACTCACCTGCGCGAAGCCGATCTTGCCGAGAGGTACGAAGTCAGCAAGACACCGGTGCGTGAAGCACTTTCCCGCCTTGCCCAAGAGAACCTGATCGATCTGCACGCGTACCGCGGCGCGATCGTCTCGACCTATTCGCGAACAGATCTCATGGAGATCTACCAATTGCGAGAGATCCTCGAAGGCGCCTGTGCCCGGGAAGCCGCCATCTCGATCGGGGCCGATGATCTTTCTGAACTCGGCCGCGTGGTGCGCGTGAGTAAGCAAGCATTGGAAGCAAGCCAGATCGAAGAGCTCACCCGCCTGTTGGAGGCGTTCGACGAAATTCTCTATCGGCAGTCCACGAACCGCCGGATCTTAGAACTCGTCCGAACCCTCGATGCCCACCTTCGACGGATTGGCAAGCTGACAGTGCGGATTCCCGGAAGGCTCGATAAGTCCGTATTTCAACACGCTGAGATCTTCGAGGCTATCGGGCGTCGAAACGCCGCAGATGCAGAAGCACTCATGCGCGAGCACGTGGCCAGTGTGCTGGCCGATCAACTCGCTTCGTATGACGAAGACGCAATGGCCATGCCTACTTCAGCGATTGGAGAACTCCGATGACACAACGAATCATTATCGACAACGGGATCATCGTCACGATGAACGATGGCGAAGAGATGCACTTCGGCGGGCACGTCGTGATCGATGGGAAGACCATCACCGCGGTTGGGGCAGGCCGATACGCCGGCGAGCGGCGCGACGGTGACCGAGTGATCGACGCATCAGACAAAATCGTTATGCCCGGGCTCGTTGACCTGCATTACCACACGGCTATCGCCAAGGGTTTCAGCGATCACTTGCCACTCTGGGAGTACTTGGACGCCTGCTGGTACCCGATGATTCGCGCACTCGACCCCGAAGCCGCCTACTGGGCAGCGCTGGCCAGTTACGCGGAATCAATCAAGGGCGGGGTCACCACCGTAAACGACATGTACCGCCAATTGCAGGGGCTGGCTCGGGCCGCCGACGAGATCGGAATTCGCGCCGTCTTGTCCAACGACGTGGCGCTGCCCGAACATAATCTCGACACCCTCGAAGACAATCAACAAGCCTACGCCGACTGCCACGGGATGGGCGATGGACGAATTGAGGTCTACGTCGGCATCGAGTGGCTGCCACTGGCCTCACCCGAGCTGCTCCGTGACGCTCGTCAACTCGCCAACGATCTCAAGACCGGGATCCACATCCACCTGAACGAATCTCTTACCGAGGTGGAGAACAGCAAGGCCCGATTTGGCCGTCGTCCTACCGAGGTCGCATACGACGCCGGACTCCTCGGGCGCGACTGCATCGCAGCCCACTGCGTGTGGCTCTCCGACACCGAGATCGCACTGATGCGAGAGACCAACACCCAGATCTCGCACAACCCGAGTTCAAACGCGAAGCTCGGCAACGGCATCGCGCGACTTCCGGAAATGAAGGCGGCTGGGCTCAACGTTGGGCTCGGACACGATGCGGCCGAGTGCAACAACAGCCGAGACTTGTTCCAGGTCATGAAGTTTGCGGCCGTCATTCACCGGGCTGCTCGCGTCGATGCGAGCCTGCTCCCTGCTCCCGAAATCGTCCGCATGGCCACCCGTAACGGATCGGAAGCCTTGCAGCACAACGGTGGCACGCTCGGTGTCGGTAAGAATGCGGATGTCATCTTGATCGACACTCTCACCCCGATGTTCACACCACTGCGCCAAAACGACCCAGCGCACGTGTACTCGCACCTCACTTATGCAGCGAACAGTAGCTGCGTCAACACCACGATCATCGACGGCACGATCGTCATGGAGGACCGCCGGCTCACGATGGTCGATGAGGCAACCATCGTCCGCGAAGCAAACATCTCCTTCCAACGAGTGCTCGAGCGAATCCCCACCATCGGGGGTTAGTCATGGATATCCCAGAGCGCACGGTGTCCAATGTGCTCGACACCTGTCTGGGCGTCATGCGCGACGAAGATCTGGTTCTGCTCACCGATTCGGGTACGGATCTGACCATCGTTGCTGCCTTACGGCAGGGCATCGAATCCCGCGGCGCTCGTTGCGTGGTCGCCGTTCTCGAACGGTACGAGCGGCCAGGTAGCGAGCCTCCGCGCAGCGTTGCGGCGCTACTGAGCTCATGCGATGCCGCGGTTGAGCTCACGTCGACATTCATCGGATCGAGTCAGGCCCGACAGGCCGCCACCGCGAACGGCGTGCGATACATCGCGATGCCCGGAGTCGCGCCTGACACCTTCCGCCTCGGCGGTCCACTCGACGTCGACTTCGACAAGCTGCGTCCGATCACCGAGCAGATCGCCCGCGGATGGGAAGACGCGTCAACCTTCCGCATCACCTCGCGGGGTGGAACCGATATTCAAGGGTCTGTTCTTGGCCGAAAGGGCAGAGCGCTCCACGGCATCGCTCGAACGTCAGGCGCATACATGGCACCACCAGATATCGAGTCTGGTACTGCGCCAGTTGAAGGCAGCGTCAACGGCATCGTTGTCGTTGACGCTGACTTCCTGTTCATGGGACAAGGCCCGTTGGCCGAGCCGGTGGCACTGCACTTTCGCGATGGCTTGCTCGTCAGTGTCGAGGGCCGCGAGAGCTTTCGACTCGAGAACATGCTCGAGCTATGCGCTGACGAACGCATGACCAACCTCGCGGAAGTTTCAGTCGGCCTCAATCCCAATGGCCGGGTCTGCGGTGTCGCGATGGAAACTGAGTCGACTCTAGGTACCGCACATATCGCGTTGGGCAACTCCATCGCCTATGGCGGCAACGTCGCGGCCATCGCCCACCTCGACTGCGTGATGAAGGATGCGGTTCTGGAGTTCGATGGTCGCGAAGTTCTCCATGAGGGACGGCTAGTGACATGACCCGGCGAACCCTTGTCCAAGGTGGTCACGTCGTCGCGCTGGGCGCCGACGCCGTCATCCGCGACGGCGCTGTGATCGTTGAAGACTCGATCATCACCGCAGTCGGGAGTCGCGAAGAACTGCTGGCGATGGGCCCATTCGACGAAGTCCTAGGGTCACCCGACAGCATCGTGATGCCTGGTCTGATCAATGCGCACTACCACTCCGAGTTGGCAGCGGGGCCTGGCCTCTACCAATACATCTTCGAGCTTGCCAACATCAGCATCCAAGGCGCCGCCGGGCCGATCCTGGAGCAGGATCTCCACGACATCGTCCAATACGGCCTGGTGCAAGCGATTCGTGGTGGCCAGACCGCCGTCTTGGACATGTTCTACGGACGGCCAACCCTGCCTGATTTCGGTACCGAGGCCGCGCTCACCGCGTACCGCGAGTTAGGCATGCGGGTCGCGTTCGGCCTGGTGTCACGCGATCAGAACCTCTACGTGCATCAAGAGGACGAAGTCTTTCTGGCCACGCTGCCACCCGCACTCGCCGCCGAAATCCGTTCTTCTCCAATGGGTTACGCCTGGCCGCTGCGCGATGTCATGCGAACCTACGATGACCTCGTCGCCAACTGGAACGGTAGAGACGGTCGCATCAAAATCGTGCTTGCACCCGACTGGACTCCAGCATGCTCTGATGACCTCTACCGCCTCTGCCGCCGAAAGGCAGATGAGGACGGAACCGGAATCGTCTCGCACGTTCTAGAGACCAAGTCCGAGATGATGTGGAACCTCGAAACGCATGGTGTTCCCGCGTTGCAGCGGCTACAGAACCTAGGCGTGCTCGGGCCAGACATGACCGCCACTCACTTTGTCTGGGTGACCGACGACGAGTTGTCGATCTTCGCTGATAGCGGCGCAGTGGCATCGAACAACCCCGGCTCAAACCTTCGCCTCTCAAGTGGCATCTGCCGCACTCGCGACATCATGGATGCTGGCGGCCTCGTTGCCTTCGGCACGGACGGAATCTCCTTCTCTGACTCCGAAGACATGTTTACCGAACTTCGTCTGGCCAGTTACCTGCAACGCTTCCCCCGCGAGTTCGACTTCATTCGGCTTGATTCGGAGAAGTTGCTAAGAGCCGCTACCGGCAACGGGGCACGCGCGATCCGTCAAGACGGACAACTCGGGTCGCTCGCGCCTGGCATGCTCGCTGACCTGCTCGTTCTCGACTCCAAGCGATTGCTTTTCCCGATCGGGCGATACTCAGAAGCAGAGTTCCTTGATGTGCTTATCGATCGTGCCCAAGGCGGCGACGTTCGCAGCAGCATGATCCATGGACAGATTGTCCTGCGCGACGGAGTCATCACCACGATCGATGAGCAAGCGCTGCGTGACCGACTCCAGGAAGCCGTCACCAAGCGCGTATATGCGTTAGGGCCAGAGGTGTACCGCTGGCTCGAACTCGGAACCAGCATCAAGAGCGAAGTTATCGATTTCTACCGACGGTGGTACTCCACCCCAGTAGTCCCGGCACACACGTACAACGCCTCGAGAGTTCCTTAGGACGAAAATGCTTATTGACGCGCACACCCACATCCTGAGCCTGGCAGAGGATGCCGAGTTCACCACCGAGTACGGACGCGAAGGCTCACTGTGCATTTACCGCAGCCTGGGGTTGCTTCCATCGCATCGTGATCCCACTGAGCAGGAGTGGGAAGCCAGTGGCTACGCCCGAAAGGGATTTCCGGTTATCGGCCCCGAGGAGAGCATCAGGGACCACCCCGGCTTCGATCGCATTGTTGTGCTCGGAGTTTCACCCCAGTTCCTCAATGGCGAACTCATCGGCACTGTCGACTCGTTCGGGATTACCGATGTGCCAGGGCCCTCGACTCCCGAGAAGTGCAATGACTACATCGCTGCGGTAGTCCGGACCAATCCAGATGTCTTTATTGGATTTGGCTCGGTGAACCCCAATTATCGGGGAGTGAAGGCTGCTGTCACGGAACTAGAGCGCATGGTGACGGAGTTGGGGCTCACTGGGCTCAAGCTCTATCCGATGTATCAACACTGGTCACCCGCAGATCCGGTATTGGCCTTCCCCATATTTGACAAGGCCGAACAACTCGGGATCCCCGTCTTGGTTCATCAGGCCGGGTCTACTCGAGTCGATGCCCGAATGGAACATGCCAACCCTGCGCTGCTCGACCCGGCGGGGCGCCACTTCCCCGACATGCGGCTGATCTTGGCCCACTGCGGACTTCCGTGGGTTGACGAAGCCCTATTCATGCTGACAAAGCACCCAAATTTCTACACCGAATTGAGCTACCACATCGCGACAGTGACGCGTGAAGAGCTCTACCGATTCCTCATCCACGCCAAGCAGTTCTTCGTCCCGCTGGAGAAGATCTTCTTCGGGAGCGATTACCCCGGCTTCCTGTACGACCCCGTCGATCTCATGACCAAACTGCGGACAGTCAACGAGGAAGCAGACCGCCTCGGCACCGCACGCATTCCACAGGAAGCCATAGACGGGATCTGCGGCGACAACTTTGCCCGATTACTCGGACTGATGCCGTAATCGCCTGCACCGCAAGCTAGGTGGGCTGCCCCCAAACCGAGCCGACCGCGGAATTACGAGAACTCGGAATCCCCAGCGGCACGCTGCTCGGGGATGCTGTCAAGCAGCCCGCGGACTTCGGAGGCGCGGTATCGGCGATGTCCGCCAAGGGTGCGGATCGAGGCCAACTTGCCTGCTTTGGCCCATCTAGTGACGGTCTTGGGATCAACCCGGAATAGTGCAGCAACCTCAGCGGGGGTCAATAACTCGTCTGTATCAGGCAGTCGGCTGGCCATGATTTCCTCGCTGTCAGACTAAACGTGAGAAGCAGGACCAAACCGGTCCGTACGCCCATGTAACCACTAGCCGTTGAGTTCGGCATGTCTAGTAACCAGAAATGTGATGTATGAATCGTTCACATAGTCATCCAACCCCGCCGAAAGGTTGGGTGGGGTCGGCTAAATGGACCTAGCGCGCGAGTGCCTCAATGGTCCAAATCGCGACGCGAACCGCCTTCGGGGTGATCCCCAATGACGGCTAGGCCAGTTGATGTTTATGATGGGAACTCGCACCACCAGCGATTGGTTCTGGTGGGCAAATTATGTCGGTCGGATCAGGGGCCATGCGGGCCCTGTGAGGGGGTCGAGCCATGGGGCGCGGCCGGGCCAAGGCTAAGCAGACCAAGGTCGCTCGGGAGTTGAAGTACGGCACGGTCAATACTGACCTGTCCGCACTCCAAGCCGAGCTTGCCAGCGGTCATCATCATGTTCTCCCGACCTCACCAGTCGAGGAAGTCGCCGAGGATGACGTCGACGACGATCCTTACGCGAAGTACTACGACGACGACGAGCCAGATCCGGCCTGATCGACGCTTGAGCCACGCCTGATCGCGAGGTTGAGCCTAGGGGCCAAGTCGGACCGGTCACGCTTGGGTGCGGCAGCGCTAGTTAGCGTGGGTGCCAACCAGCGACACCGCTCCACCACGGCCACCCTTTGCGGGTGCATCGCCAATCTCGCCCTCGGCGCGAGCTTGGGCGACTCCCAGAACCCAGGCATCGACACCACGGGCATTCAGCCGCGCCACCGCGAGGTCGACCGAGTCTGGCGACACCATCGCGATCATGCCCACACCCATGTTGAACGTTTTCTCGAGTTCGGGAAGGCCAACCAGGCCGTGGGCGCCAACTAGGCCGAAGATGGGTTGTGGCGCCCAGGTGGCCCGATCAATCACCACGTGAACATCGTTGGGCAGCACCCGAGCCAAGTTGGCCGCAAGCCCGCCACCGGTTACATGACTAAACGCGTGCACGTCGAGGCTCTCGGCCCGCGCTAGATCAAGACAATCGAGGGCGTAAATCCGGGTGGGCTCCAGCAGCTCTTCCCCGAGTGTGCGACCGAGTTCAGGCAAGTGCTGCTCGAGCGAAAGGCCAGCCGTGGTCAGCAACACATGTCGAGCTAGCGAGTAACCATTGCTGTGCAGACCACTGGCCCGCATCCCAATCGCGACATCTCCGATGCGTACGCGGTCGGGGCCAAGAAGCCGATCACCATCAACGACACCGGTGCCAGCGCCAGCTACATCGTACTCGTCGGGGCCAAGCAGACCTGGATGCTCAGCGGTCTCGCCACCGACCAAGGCGCATCCTGCTTGACGACAACCTTCGGCGATGCCCGACACAATGGCTGCGATGCGCTCGGGCACGACCTTGCCGGTGGCGATGTAGTCGGTGAGGAACAACGGCTCCGCTCCGCAGACCACGAGGTCATCGACCACCATCGCGACTAGATCGATACCAATCGTGTCGTGCTTGTCCATCCGCTGTGCCACAACGACTTTCGTTCCCACGCCATCAGTACTCGTGGCCAAAAGTGGGCGCTTGTAACGGGTGAACGCCGACATGTCGAACAGGCCCGCGAAACCGCCGAAGTCGCCAACAACCTCTGGTCGCTGCGCTCGCATGATTGACGCCTTCATGAGGGCGACCGCGTGCTCACCAGCCTCGACGTCTACGCCAGCCGCGGCGTACGTCGCGCCCTCGGACTGAGTCACGGACGATTCAGCGCCTCGGCTGCGCCACCAGTGGGACGCAGCGCCGCCAACCCGTCGGCGCCAAGAAGATCGCTGACCTCACCTTCGAGCGCCCGGTTCTCAAGACCTTCGAGCAAGTGCTTACCCAGCAATTGCGGCTCAGGAAGTTCGATCGGGTACATACCGTCGAAGCAAGCGCGGCAGAGACGATCCATCGCGACGTTGGTCGACTTAACCAAGCCTTCGAGCGACACGTAACCGAGGGAATCAGCGCCGATCGACGTACGGATCTCGTCGATGGTCAGGCCACTCGCGACAAGCTCTGCCTTGGTAGCGAAGTCGATGCCGTAAAAGCACGGCCACTTCACCGGCGGACTCGAGATACGCACGTGTACTTCTCGGGCACCCGCCTCTCGAAGCATCCGCACGATGGCTCGCTGAGTGTTGCCACGCACGATCGAATCGTCGACAACAACAAGGCGTTTTCCTGCCACGATCTCGCGCAGGGGATTGAGTTTGAGTCTGATACCCAACTGTCGAATGGTCTGCGATGGCTCGATGAACGTGCGGCCGACGTAGGCGTTCTTCACCAAGCCTTGCGCGAACGGAATACCCGACTCCTGCGCGAAGCCGACGGCGCTCGGTGTGCCGCTCTCGGGCACTGGAATCACTAGGTCGGCGTCGGCGGGGTGCTCGCGGGCAAGTTGCCTACCAACTTCGGCACGCACCGCATGCACGCTTTTACCCGAAATGGTGGTGTCTGGGCGCGCAAGGTAGACGAACTCGAAGAGACAACCCTTAGGAGCCGCCTCTGCAAATCGTTGGCTGCGCAGGCCGCTCTCGTCGATCGCGATCAACTCACCCGGCTCGATCTCTCGGACGAAGGAGGCTCCGACAATGTCCAGGGCAGCGGTCTCACTGGCGACAACCCAGCCGCGATCGAGCTTGCCCAAAGTGAGCGGACGAATGCCCTGCGGATCGCGCGCAGCATACAAAGTGGTGTCGTCCATAAAGACGAGCGAGAAAGCCCCTCGCACCAGTGGAAGTTCTTCCATCGCAGCGACTTCCATCGACTGGTCAGGGTGGGATGCCAGCAGCGAGGTCAGTAAATCTGTGTCGCTTGTACTAGTGGACGCGCCAAGGGCCAGCTCGCCACTTTGTTCGGCTCGCTCACGAACACGACGAGCAAGCTCGTGGGTGTTGGTGAGATTTCCGTTATGGCCCAGGGCAAGATGGCCGGTCGCAGTAGCGCGGAACGTGGGCTGAGCGTTCTCCCACACGCTAGAACCGGTGGTGGAATATCTCGTATGCCCGACCGCGATATGGCCGTGTAGCGAGGCGAGGGCGGACTCATTGAATACCTGAGAGACCAGGCCCATGTCCTTGTAGACCCAAGTGTTGACGCCGTCGCTGACCGCAATGCCTGCTGATTCCTGGCCACGATGCTGGAGTGCGTACAAACCGAAGTAGGTAAGTTTCGATACTTCCTCGCCCGGCGCCCAAACCCCGAATACGCCACAAGCATCCTGCGGACCCTTGTCGTCAGGGAGCAGATCGTGATTGAGTCGTCCGTCGCCGCGTGGCACACCGTCAGTCTAGGGGCGGGCGATCGGTCCGACGAACAACGCCCACCATGGCGACGAAAGTGTCTCTCGCACCACCGCCCGACCCTGCTACCAGGATCCCTAGGGGGCAGCTGGATCGAGCACGGCTTACGGTTCGGCGCCCACCTGAGCGACCCGGCTCGGGCCGTCCGACATCCGCATGGCGAGGTAAACCGGCGCGATGAAGGCGATGAGCAGGGCTGCCGCGACCGCATTGATGATCGGCCCCTGATTCGGGCGGAACAGGTTATTGAAGATCCATTGCGGCAAGGTCTCAATCCCCGGCCCGGCGGTGAAGGTCGTGACCACGATCTCATCGAACGAGAGTGCAAACGCCAACAGCGCACCCGCGACCAGTGCTGATCGAACAGCCGGAAAGGTGATGTCGCGGAAGGTCTGGAATGGGCCGGCGCCAAGATCCATGGCGGCTTCCTCAAGTGAGGTGCCGGTGCGCCGCAAGCGAGCGAGCACGTTGTTGAACACCACGACGATGCAGAAGGTGGCGTGACCGATAACCACCGTGATCAGACCAAAGCTCACGCCAAGCGGCACCAGCACCGAACGGAATGCCGAGTTCAGCGCGATACCGGTGATGATGCCCGGCAATGCGATCGGCAAGATCACCAGAAAGCTAACGGACTCTCTGCCGAAGAAGTCGTAGCGCGACACCGCGAACGCGATCATCGAACCGAGCAGCAGTGCGATGAAAGTAGCGCCCAGACCAGCTTTGACGCTGGTAAGGACAGCCGCCCGGACACCGTCATTGGTGGCCGCCTTCACCCACCAGTCAGTAGTGAAAGATGTTGGGGGCCAAGAGAAGACCTTCGAAGAATTGAAGGAGTTGACCAGTACGACAAGCAGTGGGAAATAGACGTAGACGAGAATCAACATCGTGACAACACTCAAGAACCATCGGGTGCGGTTACTGAAAGTCATTGTGGCTCAGAGGTTATCGAGCGCGCCCGTGCGCCGCACGGCGAGCAGATAGCAGATGATTACGATGATGGGGAAGAACGCAGCCGCAGCCGCCAGCGGTAGGTTGTTAGCGACGCCGAAGCTGTCGTAGATGATGTTGGCGAACATCTGTGTGGTGCCACCGACGATCTTGACCATGATGTAGTCGCCCAGAGTGAGCGAAAAGGTGAAGATCGATCCAGCGATGAGCGCAGGGAAAATCATCGGTAGTAACACTCCACGAAACGTCTGGCTGGTAGACGCGCCAAGATCTCCTGATGCTTCCAAGAGCGAACTTGGCACACGCTCCATCCCCGCGTAGACCGGCAACACCATGTAGGGCAACCACAGATAAGCAAGCGAGAAGATCGTGGCGGCCAGCCCAAGCCCTGGGCCTTTGAGGCCCAGGGGAGCCAGCATCCAGTCGATGACGCCGTTGTTGATGAACATGGTCTGCATCGCGTATCCCTTGACCAGATAGCCGGCCCAGAGCGGCATGGTCACCGCAATGACAAGGGCATAGCGAAGGCGTCGACTGCGTACGACTTTGGCGGCAGTGAAAGCGAGTGGAATTGCGAGCACTAGGTCGATGAGAGTGACCAGCACTGCGATGCCCAAAGTCCGCAGTGCCACCACCCAGTAGACCTGCCCGGTAAGCAGGGTATGAAAGTTGCTCAGGGTGGGTTTCTTCACCAGAGCTCCGGTGAATGAGTCCGTGCTCCAGAAGGCGGCCACAAGCATGATGGTGAGCGAACCTAGATACAGCACCACGAGCCACAACATCGGAGCCGACAAGAGCCCCGCGAGCCTTAGCCGTGGATGGCGATAGAGGTACGACGACACCGACGACGAGCGCCCCCTCGAGGCGCTCGTCGACGGCTGTGTCGTCGGGGCAACCACTAGCCCTTGATCTCAGTCCACGCTTGGCTCCACGCGGAGTAGTCCTTGCAGATCGCCCCTCGGCCGTCGAGACAATCGGTCGTGGGCGTAGTCCAGTACGAGATGCTGTTGGCGTAGGCCGCATCGGTGGCGTGGTATCCGTCGCAGAAGTTCTTGTCAGAAGTCTCAGCGCACGCCAAGGTCTGCGCCGGAGCCTCACCGAACCACTCGGCGACCTGGGCATTGACCTTCGGCGAGACGATCCAGTCCATCCACTTGTACATGCAGTTCGGGTGGGCTGCCTTACTCGCGATCATCCAGGTGTCGGACCAACCGGTCGCACCTTCGGATGGCACAAGTGACTCGACCTTGACCTTGCCTTCCCCGTTGATGAGGTTGACGTTGATCTGCCACGCGGTGCCAAGCACAGTCGACTGCGCCCCGAACGAGGTCACCTCGTCGGTATAGGCCGCCCAGTACTGGCTGATAAGGGGGCGCTGCAGCTTCAGCAGCGCGACGGCTGCCGCAAACTGCGTTTCGTCCAACGCATATGGGTTGGTGATCTTGAGTTCAGGCTTGGTCTTCGATAGGTAGAGCGCCGCATCGGCGATGTAGATCGGTGAGTCGTAGGCCGTGATCTTGCCGGCGTAAGGCGATGCCGGGTCGAATACAGCGCCCCACGATGTTGGCGCCGGAGTCACCACTGCCGGGTTATAGGCCAATACGTTGGCACCCCAGCCATGCGGAATTCCATAGGCGATCCCGTTGACCGAGTTCCACTCCTTGAGTTTGAGGAAGTCCGAGACAGTTTTGTAGTTCGGGACGAGGTCAGTGTTGACCGGCGCAACATCACCACCGTAGATCAACCTCAGCGACGCATCGCCAGAAGCCGAGACACCGTCGTACTGACCGGTTGACATCAAGGTGACCATCTCGTCGGAAGTGTTGCCGGTCTTCACGTTGACCTTGCAACCGGTGGCGCTGGTGAACGGACTCACCCAGTCGACCGCGGGATCGGTGGAGCCGTTCTCTGCGTAGCCGGCCCAAACAACGATGTTGAGTTCGCCTTCGCCGGCACCCACTGCTGTGGCTGCCGTGAGCGTGGGCGGGGCGGGCCGTCCGGTTGACGAACTGGCACTCGGGGTCGAGGTATCAGAACTGCCGCATCCGGCGGCTACCAACGCCACAACAGCGCTGGCTGCGGTTGCAGCCAGCAGTCGAGAGATCTGCTTCATCTGATTTCTCCTGTCGAGAATCATCGCCAGGCAACTTGCCTGGACTTCCGTAAATGTCGTGCGCATCTCTTAGGTATAAATGCGGAATTCGTCTTCCTTACGCCAGCAAAGTCGGATGTGAGTATCACAGGTGGCCAAGACATCCGCTGAGGAACTTGTCGAGTTTTGCTGCAGCACAACCAACGAGCCACCCACGTCGAGGCGGACAACGAAACGGGTGGCATCGCCGACGTAAATCACCTCTGCGATCGTGCCGTCGACACATCGGTGATCAGTGGCAATCGCCGAGTCAAGTTCGACCATGCGGATCTTCTCTGGGCGGATGCTGAAGACACCATCGACACCGACGACGGCAGTTGAGACATCTCCGCGCAGCAGATTCGACGTGCCGACAAAACCAGCAACGAACTCGGTGGCAGGCCGCTCGTACACCTGCGCCGGAGTACCCACCTGCTCGATCCGACCGGCGTTGAACACCGCGATGCGATCGCTCATCGTGAGCGCTTCCTCTTGATCGTGCGTAACGAAGACGAACGTGATCCCAACATCGCGCTGGATTGCTTTGAGCTCGATCTGCATCTGCTCGCGGAGTTTGAGGTCGAGCGCACCAAGTGGCTCGTCGAGCAAGAGAACCTTGGGTCGATTGACCAACGCTCGAGCCAAAGCGACCCGCTGGCGTTGGCCGCCTGACATTTCACTGGGCTTGCGTTCCCCATATCCCTCGAGCCGAACCGACTCAAGGGCCTCAACAGCCCGGCGTCGGCGCTCGTCCTTGCCGACCCCTTTGACCTTGAGGCCATATTCGACGTTGTCCTGCACGCTGAGGTGCGGGAAGAGCGCGTAATCCTGGAACACGGTATTTACATCGCGTTGGAAAGGTGGCAAGTGCGATACGTCAACCCCGGCGAGTTCGATCAAGCCAGCGGTGGGTAGTTCAAAGCCAGCGATCATTCGCAACACTGTGGTCTTGCCCGAACCTGACGGCCCGAGCAACGTGAGGAACTCGCCATCGGCGATATCTAGATCGACGTCGTCGACTGCAACTACTGAGCCGAAGGTCTTGCGCAAGCCGCGTAGCCGTATCGCGACGGTGTCGACCGACACTCCGTCGAGCGTTGCAGCAGCCATGATCGATCCTTCAACGTTGCCCCACGCCCCGGAGTGACGCCGGCGGCGGCGCTGAAGCACGGCCCATCCGCCGCACCCCAATGTGCAGTTGGACCCTAGCGCCAATCACCAAACCAAGCATCCGCCAACCCTCATTTCCCCCACCCCTGCACTCCCAGCCCAAGTGTCATGAATGTGCCCCCGACTGCGCTAGGGGCAGTTTTCCGTCCCCATTGATTCGCGATTAGCAGGCGCTGGCTCTGCCTCCGAGCCGGCAACGCCCGCTTGCCCTATGGGTTCTCGGATCACCGCGAGCTCACCTCGCCGAACGCCCACCTCAGGTGGTGCATCGATCCCGAGCCGAACGGTGCCACCCCTTGTAGCCAGCACTGTGATCGTGATTCCGCCATCGAGCACGATGCTCTGGCCCGATAATCGTGCGAGTACCAACATGACGTTCCTCCCCCGTTGACGACGACATTGCCAGCATCAATCCGGGTGCACCGGATCGCGAGGTCTATGCCCCCTTTGGGGTCATTCGTCCGCTTACGGATTGCTAGCCGATCGAACCATTGCCCTGGTCCAGAGGTGGTTCGAGCGGGAGGTAGGACGAAATATCGCTGCGCTCGCCACTCGCACGAAGTCGACCGTCAGCGACAACAATGTGCCACTGCGCCAGCCCAGCCACGAGCTCGAGCCACGTGCGGGCATCGCATTCGACCACCGCCGGTGGGGTTCCACGGCGATGTGTGGCGCCGGCGATCACCTGAACCGCGGCATAGGGAGGCACCCGAACCTCGACGGAACGACCAGGAGCCCGTTGTGCCAACACCGCAAGCGAGGCCTTCACCGCACGCTTCTCAAGATCACGAGGTGGGCTCTCACCCCGCTTGTAATACATCAGCGCAGCCGCGAGCGGGTCGTGGTCGGGCATTTCCGAACTCATCCAAACAGCGCGGGGAGCGTGGCTTCAGCTGTGTCATGCAGCTGCGCCAAACTCAAACAGACGGTCTCACCGAAGACCGAATCAATACACAGTTCACTGCCTGGTGCTGTCACGAAACCGATTCGAACAGCAGCAATTTTGCGCTGCGCCGCAATGGATTCCAGGGCCTCGACCTGATGCGGTGCGGCAGTGACGACGACTCGCGCGGTCGACTCCGAGAACAAGTACACAAACGAATCGACGTCGGACGGGACCGCAACGGTTGCCCCAACGTCCCTGCGCAAGGCCATCTCCACCAGTGCCTGCGCGATACCGCCGTCTGAAACATCGTGCGCCGCAGAAACAACGCGCGTACGCGCCGCTTCAACCAGAACCTCAGCGAGACGCCGCTCGGCATCAAGATCGACGCGAGGTGGCAAACCGCCAAGGTGTCGATGCACCACGTGAGCCCACTCGGACCCGTTCAGTTCGTCGTAGGTATCACCGAGAACCAACACAACGTCGCCTTCGTTGACGAACGCCATCGACGTCCGCAGCGCAACGTCATCAATGACGCCGAGCACTCCAACGACCGGGGTCGGGTGAATCGCGACCGTGCCAGTTTGGTTGTAGAAACTAACGTTGCCGCCGGTAACGGGAATACCGAGTTCGAGGCAGCCATCGGCGAGGCCTCGCACGGCCTCGCTGAATTGCCACATGACCGCCGGGTCCTCAGGCGACCCGAAATTGAGACAGTTGGTGACCGCAAGTGGCGCAGCCCCCGTGGCCGCAACGTTTCGATACGACTCGGCCAGTGCGAGCTTGGCACCGTCGTAAGGATTGAGTTTGGCGAATCGACCGTTGCAGTCAGTGGAGATTGCCACGCCTCGACCAGTGACTTCATCGACCCGGATCATCCCGGAGTCTTCCGGCTGAGCAAGAATCGAATTTCCCAGAACGTAGCGGTCGTATTGCGATGTGACCCAAGTCTTTGCGGCGAGATTCGGTGAGCCGACAAGGGTAAAGATGGTGGAAGTAACTTGCTCGGCCGTGGTCGGGCGAGCGCATGAGTTCGACGTATCAGCCTGCAGTGTGTCTTGCCACGTCGGTCGCGCCAGCGGACGGTGATACACCGGACCATCGTGTGCAACAGTGCGCGGCGGTACGTCGACGATCACTTCACCGTGCCACTCAATCACCAAACGACCAGAGTCGGTGACGACGCCGATCACATCGGCTGTGACGTCCCACTTACGACAGATGTCGAGGAACGCCTCAATCTTCGCTGGCGTGACGATCGCACACATGCGCTCCTGCGATTCACTCATCAGGATCTCTTCGGGCGTGAGAGTGGCGTCGCGAAGCGGAACGGAGTCAAGGGTGACATGCATGCCGCCCTCACCGTTGCTGGCGAGTTCGCTTGTTGCGCAGGAGATTCCAGCGCCACCAAGATCCTGAATACCTTCGACAAGACCCGCGTGGAGGACTTCGAGAGTGCATTCGATGAGTAGCTTCTCCATAAACGGATCGCCGACCTGAACGCTCGGCCGCTTCGCGGGGCCACCTTCGTCGAAGGTCTCAGATGCGAGCACCGAGACGCCACCGATTCCGTCACCTCCTGTCTTCGCGCCGTAGAGGACCACCAGATTGCCGACGCCCTTCGCGCTGGCAAGGTGAATATCCTCGTGCCGCATCGTGCCGACACAGAGCGCATTGACGAGCGGATTTCCTTGGTACGACGAGTCAAATACGATCTCGCCACCGATGTTCGGTAGGCCTAGGCAGTTGCCATATCCGCCGATACCCGCGACCACACCTGGCAGCACGCGGCGAGTATCAGGGTGATCAGCCGCGCCGAATCGCAATGGATCCATCACCGCAACGGGACGAGCACCCATCGACAAGATGTCTCGCACGATTCCGCCGATACCGGTAGCAGCACCTTGATACGGCTCGACGTACGAGGGGTGGTTGTGCGATTCGACTTTGAACGTGACTGCCCAACCGTCGCCGATGTCGACCACACCCGCGTTCTCGCCGATGCCGACCAGTAGGACATCGGTCTCGGGCTTCTTGTCACCGAACTGCGCAAGGTGCACCTTGCTGGACTTGTACGAGCAGTGCTCACTCCACATGACGCTGTACATCGCAAGTTCGGCGCTAGTAGGACGTCGACCAAGGATCTCGCGGATGCGGGCGTACTCGTCGGGCTTGAGGCCGAGTTCTGCATACGGTTGTTCAAGATCCGAGTTGGCCGTGGCGTCGGCGACGGTGTCGACGTGGCGGCTCATGCGTTAACCATTCCGGCGAGGACGGAGGTGAAGAACGCAAGCCCGTCGGTGGTGGGGCCGGTGAGGGATTCAACCGCATGCTCAGGGTGCGGCATAAGGCCGACAACATTCCCGCGAGCGTTGGAGATGCCCGCGATGTCCCGCCGGCTGCCATTAGGGTTAATCCCCACATAGCGGGCCACTACTCGTCCATCACCTTCGAGTTGATCGAGGGTGGCTGAGTCAGCAACGTAGCCGCCTTCGCCATTCTTCAGCGGTATCACAATCTCCTGGCCAGCTGCATACGACGAGGTCCACGCAGTGGTGGTGCTCTCTATGCGAATCTGCTGATCACGACAGATGAAGTGCAGGTGATCGTTGCGAACTAGGGCTCCGGGCAGCAGGTGCGATTCGCAAAGTACCTGGAAACCATTGCAAATACCCAGCACGGGGAGACCGCCATTCGCAGCATCGATCAGCGGTTCCATGACGGGGGCGAACCTGGCGATGGCACCGCATCGCAAGTAGTCACCGTAAGAGAAACCGCCGGGGAGAATTACTGCGTCGACACCATGTAAATCGGCGTCACCGTGCCACAGTGCAACCGCCTCGCCGCCCGCGATCCGGACGGCGCGGGCGGCGTCGCGGTCATCGAGTGAGCCGGGAAACGTGACGACGCCGATACGCATTCCTAGAGTCACGCTGTGACCTCACGAATGACGTAATCCTCGATCACAGGATTCGACAGCAGGGTTGCGGCCAGGGTGTGGAGATGCGCCAGGGTCGTGTCGTCGACGTCACCAGCGAGTTCCAATGTGAACGTCTTGCCCTGCCGCACTGAGGTGACGGCAGCCAGACCAAGGCGGCTGAGCGCCCCCTCGACCGCTTTCCCTTGTGGGTCAAGGATTTCAGGCTTGAGCATTACGTCGATTACGACGCGGGCCACGGCGCGCTCCAAGGAAGTGTCGTCAGGCGGATGGCTTCATCCTATCCCTCGACCGGAGAGTCGCCACGACACGTCGCCAGTACGCCTGCGTCAGCCTTCGTACCTAGCTGCTTGCTGCCCTTGGGGCTGAGTCATCCACCCGCGTGGCTACTGCGCTCCGTCGTTGGGTCGCGTACGTCAGCTCGGTGGGTACTGCTGCCACGCAGACCAGGCGCTGGTGACCATGTCATCGAGATCTCGCGTCGCGGACCAGCCCAGACCGGCACGCGCCGCTTCGGCCGACGCGACGATCCGGGCGGGATCACCCGCCCGACGCTGCACTACCTCGGGATTGAGTGGCTCACCGATCGCGGCACCAACCGAGTCCATTACCTCGAACACACTCGAGCCAACCCCGCGACCGATGTTGTAGACCGACCAGGGGGTGGTTTCCGACGCTAGTCGCTGTGCGGCAATGACGTGAGCATCTGCGAGATCGGCGACATGGATGTAATCGCGAATACAGGATCCGTCGGCGGTTGAGTAGTCAGCACCGAAAACCTGCGGCCGTTGACCGTTGCTGTACGCCCGTAAAACCATGGGAATCAAATTGTTTGCACCGGTATCACCAAGATCTGCTGCACCGGCGCCAGCAACATTGAAGTATCGAAGTGCAATGGCAGTTAAGCCGTATGCGGTCGTCGCATCGCGAATCGCCCACTCGCCAACCAATTTCGTCCCGCCATAGGGCGACATCGGAATTGTCGGTGTTTCCTCGCGAACGAAGTCGGTATCTGGCGATCCGTATACGGCCGCCGACGACGAGAAGACAATGCGGCTGACACCAGCATCGGTCATCGCTTCAACGAGCGAGAGCACGCCGTCCACATTCTCGCGGTAATACTGCATCGGCTGGGCCACTGATTCAGCGACCGCCTTCTTGGCCGCCAGATGGACGACGCCTTCTACTCGGTGAGTTGCCAACGCGCGAGCCAACGCGTCGCGGTCGCGGACGTCAGCCTCAACCAGAACGACCTGATCGGGAACCTTGCGTCGAAGACCAGACGAAAGATCGTCAACCACGACGACTTGCTCACCTGCATCGAGCAGCGCACGAACAACGTGCGCACCAATGTATCCCGCGCCACCAGTTACCAGCCAGGTCATAACACGAGCCTATTGCACCTCACCGCAAAGGCCCGGGTTGCGTCGTCGCCAACTCCCGGCGCTGCCAGGCCGGCGGTGGTCAGACCGGCGGTGCCAGGCCGGCAGTGGTCAGGCCGACGCTGCCAGGCCGGCGGTGGTCAGACTCCGGTGGTCAGACGAAGCGCTTGCCGGTGAGGAGTTCATAAGCATCGATGTACTTGGCGCGCGTCTTCTCGACGCGGCGGCGGCGCCTCACCAGATTCGCGATCCCACCCCGACTCCGGAGATGTCAACCAGTCGCGTACGAACTGCTTGTCGAACGACGGCTGCGGATGCCCTGGTTCCCACTTGTCAGCGGGCCAAAAGCGACTTGAATCGGGTGTCAGCACTTCGTCCGCGAGCACAATCGTGCCGTCGGGTCGCGCACCGAACTCGAGCTTGGTGTCGGCCAGGATCAAACCACGATCCGCCGAGATCTGTTCTGCCCGTTCGTAGATCAGCAACGTGAGACGCCGAAGGCTCTGTGCTTCGTCCTGACCAATGATTGCCAGGGTCTCGTCGAAGGTGATGTTCTCGTCATGCGCGCCCTGTGCAGCTTTGGTCGCTGGCGTGAAGAGGATCTTGGGGAGCTGTTGCCCCTCTTTGAATCCTGGCGGGATGTTCAGCCCGCAGATCGACAGGCTCTTCCTGTACTCCACTAGCGCTGAGCCAGCCAGGTAGCCGCGCGCCACACATTCGATCGGAAACATGTCGAGGCGGCTGCAGATAATGGCTCGACGTTCGACCGCGGCCGGAACGCGCGCCGAGATTACGTGGTTCGGCACGATGTCGTCCAGACGGTCAAACCACCACAGCGACATCGCCGTGAGGATGCGTCCCTTATCGGGGATCTCGGTGGGGAGCACCCAGTCGAAAGCCGAGATCCGGTCACTGGCCACGAAGAGCAGCCGATCATCGGGCGTCGTATAGAGGTCGCGCACCTTCCCCGAGTACACGTGTGTGTAACCCTCGGGTAGGCCGTAATCGGGGTATTCCGCTGTCGATCCCATGGCCATCACGCGAGCGACTCTATCGGGCTAGCGCGCCATATGAATGTGCCCCTAACTGCCTCTAGGGCAGTTAGGGGCACATTCATGGTGAAAGAAATGGGTGGGGGG
>Ga0194035_1000218_pt1 | contig 34833 bp, 29 predicted proteins | sample JunL2320m_MetaG_FD_148680 | JGI IMG/M metagenome (GOLD analysis project Ga0194035, IMG submission 148680) | Anoxic zone freshwater microbial communities from boreal shield lake in IISD Experimental Lakes Area, Ontario, Canada - Jun2016-L239-20m | ecosystem: Environmental > Aquatic > Freshwater >...
AGAAGCGCTCCCAGTCACCGGCATCGGTGAGCCTGAAATCGGCACCGCAATCGATGACGACGGTGTCGGGGTCGAGTTGTTCCGCCAGGGCGGCGGAGTGGCCATGCGGCAGGGCCAGGAACACCACGTCATGGCCGACCAGCACCTCGATCTCGGTGGGTTCCAGTTCCCGCTGCGCCAGGGGCAGCAGGTGCGGGTGGTGCTCGGTCAGGTGAGTGCCCGCGCTGGCCGCGGCCGTCAGCGCGCCGATGCTCATCCGGCCATCGCAGAAGGCAGGATGGCCCAGCAGCAGTCGCAGGATCTCGCCGCCGGCATATCCACTGGCGCCGGCAATCGCCACCGAAGTCATGGAACTATTGTGCATGATTATGCATCAAGGTGCAAATACATGCTACTGGAGTAGCACGGCCGCCCCGCGGAGCGGTCTGGCACGGGCTTTAGCGGTCGGTCCGGCTCTAGGTCCAGTAGTTGTTGGCCTTGGCAACGGTGGCAAATTCCATCGCCACGGTCTGGCCGAGGAGCAGCAGCATGGTGGGATCTTCGGCGTAGACGGGCCGCAGTTTTCCGCGCACCTCCGCATCAGGCTGAGTCGCCTTCATCACCAGTCGCGCCATCTTCATCGCGAGTTGGCGTCCTTCTTCGGCATCCTTGGTTATCAGGCTGTTTCCCGGTACCAGAGTTGTGGGTTCGCTCATCGGTCTCTCCTGCTTCCGTGACCACCCCCCTCTGGAGTGGTTCAGATGGAGGTAATCATGCCGACAGATGTGCTGCTGGGACAGCAGTTCGAGCGGCATGACGGCAAATGAAGATCAGGCGCGCAGGACCGCCCCGAACCGCTCACCGGCCGCCGCCACCCCGGCGTCACGTGCCGCGCTGGCCTCGTCCTCGGTGAGGGTGCGGTCGGTCGCCCGAAAGCGCAGTGCGAGGGTCAAGGATTTGCGGCCCTCGCCGATCTGCGGTCCGGTGTAGACGTCGAACAGGGCGATGTCCTCGAGCAGATCCCCCGCCCCGCCGCGCACCGCGTCGATGACGCCCTGGGCGGCCACCTCGGCGGCGACCACCAGGCTCACGTCCTGGAATACCGCTGGGAACGGCGACACCCGGGGCGACGGCAGTCCGGCGCTAAAAGGGATGGCGTCGATATCGAGTTCCACCGCGCAGGTGCCCGTGGGCAATCCGGACCGCTCAACGACCGCGGGGTGCAGTTGCCCGGCGTGGCCGATCACCCGACCATCGACCACGACCTCGGCGCACCGGCCCGGGTGCCACGGCAGGTGCTGTGTCGGCCGCAGTTCGACCTCCACACCGCCGGCCCGGGCGATCACCCGCACTGCCTCAAAGGCGTCGGCCGCCTCGACGGCCCGGCCCGATCCCCACGGTCCGCGCGGTTCGCGGAGTCCGGCCAGCACGACGCCGATGTGCACCGGCTGGATCGGCAGGGCTCCATCCAGCAGGGCGATCTCGGCATCGGTGGGCCGGCGATCGGTGGGGATCAGCCCGATGGCGCGGGTCTGCGCGGTCGGGTGCACCACCTGGGCGACAGAGAACAGCGCCACGTCGCCAAATCCACGGGAAATGTTGCGGGACAATGCTTCCAACAGTGCCGGCAGCAAGGTGGTGGCCAGGTGCGGACGGTCGGCCTCCAACGGATTGAGTACCGACGTCGTCCTGCGGCGTAGATCGTCGTCTGCCAAACCCCACTGGTCGAACACACCGGCCGGAAGGAACGGCGTGGGTAGCACTTCCACGAACCCGGACAGCGCCAGCGATTTGCCGATTGCGCGGCGGCGCTGCTGACCCGGGGTCAGGCCGCGTCCCGCGGGAGCGGTGGGCAGCACCGAGGGAATCACGTCGAGGCCCTCCAGTCGCAGTACCTCCTCGACGAGGTCGGCCGGCTGGACGATATCGGGCCGCCAACTCGGCGGGGTGACGGTCAGTACGTCCGAACCCGGGTCCGAAGTGACCCGCGCACCGATCTGGGTGAGGCGACGCACCGTGGCGCCGTCCGCATACACCACGCCGGCCATCCGATCGGGAAGGTCGATGGGCAACCGCACCGGCGGCGGGGAGAAGTCTTCGCGGGGCGGATCGCCGCACCAGTCGGTGAGCGCGGAACCCACAGTGCCGCCGGCGATCTCGGCCAGCAGGGTTGAGGCGCGATTGATGGCGGCCACGGAGACGGCCGGGTCGACCCAGCGTTCGTAGCGTCGGCCGGCCTCGCTGACTAGATGCAGCCGACGGACCGTACGCGAGACCGTGGCCGGATCCCAGACCGCGGCTTCCAGCAGCACGGCGGTGGTGTTCGTGTCGATCTCGGTGGTGCCCGCACCCATCACACCGCCGATCGCGGCGACAGCTACGTCGTCGACGATCAGCACGTCGCCGGGTTCGAGTGTGCGTTCGATGCCGTCGAGGGTGACGACGGTCTCCCCCGGCTCGGCGAATCGCACCGCGAACTCGCCGTGGATGCGATTGCGATCGTGGGCGTGCATGGGGTGACCGAGTTCGAGCATGACGTAGTTGGTGACGTCGACGGCTGGCGAGATCGGCCGGATGCCGGAGAGCATCAGCCGACGACGCAACCACCACGGCGATATCGCGGCCGGGTCAATGCCGGTCACCGCGCGCAGGGAAAATCGGCTGACCCCGGTTCCGAGCTGGATCGTCACTGGTAACGCGGCGCCTTCGGCGGGCAGGGCCGGAACCACGTTCGGATCGAAGGCGGGGTCGACGAATGGCAGGTCGTACGCACATGCAATCTCGCGGGCGATACCGCGCACCGACAGGCAATAGCCACGGTCGGGTGTGACGGCCAGGTCGAACACCACATCGTCAAGGCCGAGCACGGCGGCCGCGTCGTCCCCGGGTTCGGCGGTGCCGGGCGGCAACACCAGAATGCCGGAATGGTCGGTCCCCATGCCGAGTTCGGCCGCCGAGCAGATCATGCCGTCGGAAACCGAGCCATAGACTTTGCGCGAGACGATGTGGAAGTCACCGGGCAGCATTGCGCCGGGTAGCGCTGTCACCACCAGATCGCCCACATCGAAATTCGTTGCACCGCAGACAATCTCGCGGCCGGTTCCCTCGCCCACATCCACCGTACAGGCCCGAATGGGTTTCTTGAACTCGGTCAGCTCCTCGATCGTCGCGACCCGACCGATCTTCAGCGGGCCACTGACCGGGCCGAGGGTGATCACATCCTCAACCTCATGCCCAACCCGGATCAACGCCTGCTCCAGATCTGAAGGCGACACGTCCCAGCCAGGTGCGCCAGCCCGCACGACCTCCCGCAGCCAGCTATACGGCAGTCGCATCAGACGCCTGCCCCGAACGGCAGCGAGAACCGGAGGTCGCCTTCGACGATGTCGCGCATATCGGGGATGCCGTTGCGGAACTGCAGGGTGCGTTCCAGACCACAGCCGAAGGCGAAGCCGGAGTAGATCTCCGGGTCGATTCCGGCGGCGCGCAGCACGTTGGGGTTGACCATGCCGCAGCCCCCCCACTCCACCCAGCCGGGCCCGCCCTTCCTACCGGGAAAGAACACATCCACCTCGGCCGAGGGCTCGGTGAACGGGAAGAAGTGCGGCCGCATCCGGGTGCGCGCCTCCGGGCCGAACTGCGAGCGCGCGAACGCGTCGAGCGTGCCGCGCAGATTCGCCATCGTCAACCCGCGGTCCACCGCGAGTCCCTCCACCTGATGGAACACCGGGGTGTGGGTGGAGTCGAGTTCGTCGGTGCGGAAGGTGCGCCCGATCGAGATGATGTACACCGGCAACTCGCGTGCCAGCAGGGTGCGCACCTGAACCGGCGAGGTGTGGGTGCGCAGCAGCTGACGGGAGCCCTCCGGGGCGATATAGAAGGTGTCGGACTCACTGCGCGCCGGATGATCGGGCGGGAAGTTCAGCGCATCGAAGTTGAACTGCTCGCATTCCACCTCGGGGCCCTCAGCCAGCTCCCAGCCCATCGCCACGAAGGTGTCGGCGATGTTCTCGGCCAGGATCGTGATCGGGTGCCGCGCACCGACCGCGTGCCGGGTCGACGGCAGCGTTACATCGACGGTCTGGGCGACCAGCACTTCTTCGTCGCGCCGGGCGCGTAAGACCGCCAACCGTTCGTCGAATAATCCCTGCGCCTCGGCACGAGCAAGATTGACCCGCTTGCCGGCATCGGCGCGTTCGTCCTTGGACAACGCGGCCAGCGCTTGGCGGGCCAGCGCCAGCGGAGCACGATCACCGAGGTGCTCGGTCTTGGCGCGGGCCAGCCCATCGAGATCGTCGGCGGCGTCGAAGGCTTGGCGGGCCGCTTCGACGGCGACGGTCAGCACGTCCTGGGACACAGCAGCCTGTGACACTTCGACGGGTTGCTCACCCACGGGGCGAGATTCTCCTTAGCTGGCCGGGATTTCGCGGCACGGGCGTGACGGAAGTGCCGGTTTGGAGATCATAGGTGATGCCAGGATGTCACCTCGGCGGGCATTTCGCGCGGCCGGCGGAGGGCGGATAATCAGAGGTCTCGTCGTCGCTGCGATATGGGCGGTCGCAATCGCCGTCGGGGCGTTGGCTCTCAAGATCGGGACGGCGTGGTGGATCCTGGCCGCGGTGCTGGCCGCACTCGCCGGCCTGGGCACCTGGGATCTGCTGCAAACACGGCACTCGATCCTGCGGGCCTACCCGATCCTGGGCCACGCCAGATTTGTCGCCGAGTTGATTCGGCCGGAGATCTACCAGTACTTCATCGAGTCCAACACCGACAGCGTGCCCGTCGGCCAGACGGTGGTGTCGCCGCCGACACACACCGCATTCACGACCTCACCGGACCTGGTCCACTTCATCGCAACGCCGCGCAGCCTGTCCGGCGGCAAGCCGGTCAGCTGCATCCAGGCGATGAAGTGTCATACCAACCGCTGCCCCACCGGCGTCGCCACCCAGGACGCCGGGCTGGCACGCGCATTTCACGTGCCGGACAAGATCGAGCGGGTGGCCAACTTCCAGCAGGCGCCGGTGGCCAGTGCCGCTCAGATGGTGGCCTCGATGGGACTCGACAGCTTCGCGGAACTGCAGCCCTCGATGCTCCACCGGCGCATCGACAGCTATCGCACCCGCACCTATGCCGAGATCTACGAATGGTTGATGCCCGGTGAACTACTCGATGATCCACCTCAGACATGGCTGTCGGACCGGATCGAAGCCAGCGCCGAGGAGTTCGGCTGAGAAAGCGCCACAACTTTCCAGATCACCGAAACCACCTGCGCAAGTGCGGCACCGAGTAATCCAATGGCCACGACGGTCCGGAGCCCCTGGCCGGCGGCAATCAGCAGATAGCCGAAGCCCCCTGCCATGACAAGCAAGAGATACCGCGTCAGCGTCCAGTGCACCGGCTGTGCGAACCGGGTACCCACTCCCATGCCCAGGATCAGCGCGAGGGCATGCCCCACAGCGGTGAAGTCCCCACCGTCGAGCACTGCCGACCCCAGCGCTACCGCCAGCCACCATCCGGTCCACGCCGCGCGCCAGCGCCGCCGAATCGCTGCGGTGAAGGTACCCAGCACGCCGACAACGCCGTAGCTCATACCGACGTCGGCGACGTCGACGATCGAATGTGACTGCAATCCCAGCGCCAGTGCCGCCGCGAGTCCAGCCGCGACGAGCAATGTCGCCCCGATATGACCGACGGCGAAAGCCACCAGAAGCCGGCGACTGTGCCACAGCAGTTCACCAAGTGCGAGCACCGCGACCACACCCGGCAGCCAGATCTGGATGGAGTCGACGGGGTTGACGAAGGCGCTGCTGATCAACGTACCGATCCGGCCCTCGCCGAGGTTATGAAGATTGGTGCTGGCGCTCCGGATGACTTTCGCCTCGAACTTCGGCCCGAAATGCAGCAGCGCGAACGCCACCGCGGCAAGGGCAGCGGCCAGGATCAGAGTCACCTTCAGTCGGCTAAGCCAACTCAGCACTGTCGTCCGCCTCGTCCTCGCCGGACTGATCAGGATCCGCGCTGATCCGATACATCATCAGATCGGCCGGAACACCTGCCTGACGCGGCGCGAACACTTGGCGGCGTACCCGCTTGACGCTCACCCCCAGTGTCTCCATCTCCTCGGCGGAAATCCTCTCCAGTGTCTGGCCCGAAATGATGAGCCCACCGCGAGTGGCCCGCTCCATCACCCGGGCCGCCACGTTGACATCCACGCCCAGCCAGTCCGATCCGATGCGCTGGGGGCGACCGGTGTGGATTCCAGCCCGCATACGCGGCGTATAGCCCTGGACCTCAACGGTTTTCACGGCTGCCAGTGCCTCTACGGTGGCGCGCAACGCGGTGGCTGGGTCGTTGAACACCGCCATCATTCCGTCGCCCATGCGTTTGACGATCTGGCCGCCGGAATCCAGCACCGGCGGTTCGGCGACTTGGGCTACCCGGCGTAGCAGACGCAGCGTCGCTTCGTCGCCGGCTTCAAGCGACCAACTCGAGAAACTGACTAGATCGGTGAACACCAATGTCACCTCGGCGTTGGCTGGCCGGCCGGACACCCGCTCGGTGATGGCCTGCCACAGTTGCAGTGTGGCCAGGCTGACCTCCCGGGTGGCGGCTTCACGCTCCGGCATCAGCCGATCGGCAGCCCGGGCCGCGGCCTGCGGGCCACTGTCCCCCGCTGCGGACAGCGGGTCACCGAAGTCCGGATCACCGGGTAGCACACGCCGGGCGCGGCGGATGGCCGCGATGATGTCGGGGTTGCGATTGGTGTTGCGCAACCACCCGGAGAAGCCCTGTGCGAGTGGATCCTCCGCCGGCTCGATTTCCATAGTGATCAGCCTCGGTGCTGCCGCTGGGCGCGAGCGCTCTGATACAGACAGATCGCGGCGGCCGCAGCGACATTAAGGCTTTCAGCATCAGCCGACATCGGAATGAGCACGCGATGATCGGACAGTGCGGTGACCGCCTCGGGCAGGCCCTGGGACTCCGGGCCGAACACCCATGCGGTCGGCGCCGCCAACAGTGCGCCGGCGTCATCAAGACTGGTGTCCCCGTCCAGGGTTGTCGCCACGATCTGCAGGCCCGCCGGCCGAAGTTGCGACAGCAGTCCGGCGGTGTCAGGTTCGGTGATGACGGGCACCGCGAAGATGCTCCCCGCCGAGGCCCGCAGGCATTTGCCGTTGTACGGGTCGACGCTCTGCCCGGCGAAGATCACCGCGGCGGCTCCCATTCCGTGCGCGATCCGGATCAGCGTGCCTGCGTTACCGGGCTCGGAGAGATCCACCGCGATCGCGATGAGTTGGGGCCTGCCGGCGAGGACCGCGCCGAGATGGGGATCCGGAATCCGGCAGACCGCGATCAGCCCGGATGGAGTGACCGTCTCGGACAGGGCTTTTGCGGCCGGTTCCGTCACCAGGGTTACCGGCAGATCGCGCAGCAGTTGCCGATGACGCTCGACGGCAGCGGCGGTGGCGAAGACCTCGTCAACCATCCCGCGCGCAGCCGCCGCCTCGACGAGATTAGGCCCCTCGGCAAGGAACAGACCCGAGCGAATCCGCCCGGTGTGGCGCTGCAGTTTGACCGCAGCCACCACCCGGGCGGATTTCGGCGTCAGGACGTCCGACGTGCCCATGGGGCCAGAGCCATCCGTCCCCGTCAGGCAGCCTCACCGGACGGCGCATTGACGTCCTGCGGCAAGGCGGCTTTGGCAATGTCGACCAGTGCGGTGAACGCCGCCGGATCGCTGATCGCGATCTCGGAGAGGTTCTTGCGGTCAACCTCCACACCGGCGGCCTTGAGGCCCTGGATCAGCCGGTTATAGGTGATGTCGTTGGCACGGGCCGCCGCGTTGATCCGGGTGATCCACAACTTGCGGAAATCGCCCTTGCGGGCGCGCCGGTCACGGTAGGCGTAGTTCAACGAATGCAGTTGCTGCTCTTTGGCTTTGCGGTAGAGCCGGGACCGCTGACCGCGGTAGCCCTTGGACGCCTTGAGCAGGGTCCGCCGCTTCTTCTGGGCATTGACTGCGCGCTTGACGCGGGCCATGAGGTGTTCCTCTTCTCGTTCGGTCGAAAGGTCTTCGAAAAGTTAAGGGGTTCGGCGTCAGCCGTTCAGTAGTTTCTTGACACGCTTGGTGTCGTTGGCCGCAACGGTGGTCCGACCGTCGAGGCGGCGGGTCCGCTTGGACGCCTTGTGCTCGAGCAGGTGGCGGCGACCCGCCTTCTGCCGCACGATCTTGCCGGTGCCGGTCTTACGGAACCGCTTGCTAGCCCCGCTATGGGTCTTGGCCTTGGGCATCTTTCCTCAGTTCTCTTCAATCGCTTATGACTAAGCGGTGGTCTGCTCGGTGCTGCTCTCGTCGATGGTGCTCTCGTCGGTGGAGACGTCCTCGGCTGCTGGCTCTGCCGCCGGGGCTCCGACTACCTGGGTTGCCGCCTTGGCGCGAGTCTTCGCGCCGCGGTGCGGTGCCAGCACCATCGTCATATTGCGGCCGTCCTGCTTGGCCGAGGTCTCAATGAAGCCGTGATCGGCGACATCGGCGCCTAAGCGCTGCAGCAGCCGATAACCCAGTTCGGGCCGGGACTGCTCGCGACCGCGGAACATGATCGTCACCTTGACCTTCGACCCCGCCTCCAGGAAGCGGATGACGTGACCCTTCTTGGTCTCGTAGTCATGTGGGTCGATCTTGGGACGAAGCTTCTGTTCCTTGACGACGGTCTGCTGCTGGTTTTTGCGAGACTCGCGGAGTTTCTGTGCCGTCTCGTACTTGAACTTCCCGTAGTCCATGATCTTGCAAACCGGTGGTTTGGCCTCTGGGGCTACTTCGACGAGGTCGAGATCGGCATCCGCTGCCACGCGGAGTGCATCTTCGATGCGCACGATGCCCACCTGCTCCCCGCCGGGTCCAATCAAACGGACTTCAGGTACGCGGATGCGCTCGTTGACGCGGGTCTCAGTGCTGATGGGGCCTCCCTGGTTCGGTCTACTGGGCAGACCGTCCGTGGACACCGGGAACAGCGTGGGAGATCACACCACCAGCACTCTGCTCTCTCGAACAGAAAGGCCCTGCATACAGCAGGGCCCAAGCCGACCGATCACGGCTTATGCCGCCTGCGTCGCGCGCAGTGCAGATACCCTGAGGTATCTGAGACCGGACCGCCCAGCCTTTGGATTATTTCCGTGGCCGGCGGTGGGAGTGGGACTCCACTTGCTGTCCTGGCATCCGCCGGGACGGTCGTGCATGCGAGTCTAGCAGCCATGATGGATAACCCGGACATCCGCGATCTGGCCGATATCCCCGCCATTGAGGTGATCAGCCGCGCCGCGGTCATGCTGATGAGCTCGACGGCCGAGAAACTCGGGCTGTCATCGGCCGATCCCCACACCAGTGAGCATCGTGACCTCGACGAAGCCCGCCGATTGATCACCGCGCTGGCCGGCCTGGTGACCGCCTCGATGGAATACCTCGGACCGCACGCGAAACCGCTCAACGACGGGTTGCGGAGCCTCCAGCTGGCGTTCCGGGAGGCCAGCGCGGCGCCCGACGAGCCCGGCTTCGGGCCGGGCGAGAAGTACACCGGTCCGCTCACGTGAGTCGCGCCGCCACCGCAGAGGTGGTCAGCGAATATCCTCACGGTCTATGACGGTCACGACGCGCAGGGCCCGAGCCGGGTTCGGTTGGGTGCCCGCCGCGGCGGGCACGTTCCTCGGCGTAATCGCCGCCGCGGCGTTGCTGTCCAGCGTCTCGCCGACGATCCGGCACCTGACCCGGGTGCCGCGGGACTTCATCGACCACTACCTGTTCAACTTCCCCGACACCAGCTTCGCGTGGGCCTTCGCGCTGGCCATCATGGCCGGCGCATTGGCGGCCCAGAAGCGCATCGCCTGGTGGGTGCTGGTGGGCATTCTGGTGATCGCGATCGGCTTTGATGTCGCCTCGCTGATCCAGAACGACGGCACCCGATTCGAGGACATCGGCGAATTCCTGGGTCTGACCTTCCATATCGCTGCGGTCGCCGTTTTGGTGCTGGCCTACGACGAGTTCTCGGCCAAGGTGCGCCGCGGCGCGCTGTTCAAGGCTGCGGCTGTCCTCGTGGCCGGCAACCTGCTGGGTATCGGGCTGGCCTGGGGACTGCTCGAGTTCTTTCCCGGCTCGCTGCAGCCCGACTACCGACTGGCCTATGCCGTCAACCGGGTCAGCGGCTTCGGCGTCGCCACGCCGGATCTGTTCGTCGGTAAGCCACACGGGTTACTCAATGCGCTGTTCGGTCTGTTCGGCGCCCTGGCACTGATGGCCGCCGCCGTGGTGCTGTTCCAGTCGCAGCGCGCCGAGAACGCGCTGACCGGTGAGGACGAATCCGCGATCCGCGGTCTGCTGGAGGTCTATGGCAAGAACGACTCGCTCGGGTACTTCGCGACCCGACGGGACAAGTCGGTGGTCTTCGCTCCCAACGGTCGCGCCGCCATCACCTACCGCGTCGAGGTCGGCGTCTGCCTTGCCAGCGGCGACCCGGTCGGCGACCCGCGGTCCTGGCCGCAGGCCATCGCCGCCTGGCTGCAGTTGTGTCAGGACTATGGTTGGGCACCCGGAGCCATGGGGGCGAGTTCGGTTGCGGCCCAGACGTATCGGGAGGCCGGACTCAACGCATTGCAACTCGGCGATGAAGCCATCCTGTATCCGGATAAGTTCCGACTGTCCGGACCGGACATGAAAGCCGTGCGCCAGGCGGTGACCCGAGCAAAGCGCGCAGGATTAACCGTTCGGATGCGACGACACCGCGATTTCTCCGAAGCAGAAATGGCGCAGGTGGTCAAGCGTGCCGAGACCTGGCGCGACACCCAGACCGAACGTGGTTTCTCGATGGCATTGGGCCGGTTGGGCGACCCCGCCGACGGTGATTGTCTATTGGTGGAGGCCGTGGAGGCCGACAAAAAGACCGGGGAGGCAGTCCAGGGTGACACCGTCGTCGCCATGCTGTCGCTGGTGCCCTGGGGCAGTAATGGTCTGTCACTGGATCTCATGCGCCGCTCACCACGGTCCCCGAACGGGACCATCGAGTTGATGGTCACCGAGTTGTTGCAACAGGCCGAGACCATCGGCGTGAACCGCGTTTCGCTGAACTTCGCGATGTTCCGGTCGGCGTTCGAGCAGGGTTCGCAACTGGGGGCGGGTCCGGTGGCGCGGCTGTGGCGGGCGCTGCTGGTGTTCTTCTCACGCTGGTGGCAACTCGAGACGCTGTACCGCTCCAATATGAAATACCAGCCGCAGTGGGTGCCGCGATATGCCTGCTACGAGGACGCCCGAATGATCCCGAGGGTCGGGGTGGCCTCGGTGATTGCCGAGGGCTTTCTGGTGTTGCCGTTCACTCGTCGGGCTAGGCAGCACACCGGCCAGTACTCCTCGGTGCCGCACAGCATCGCCGCGACTGCAGGGCTGCAGTCCGATGGCAGCCTGCCCGCCGTCGCGCTGACGGAGGACCCGTCCGCAGACAACGAGGAACATCGGATCCCCCAGCAGGTCAGGGTTCGCATGGCGAAACTAAAGACTCTGCAGGACAGGGGGATCGACCCCTATCCGGTAGGCAAGCCGCCCAGCCACACCATTGCCGAGGCGCTGGCTGAAGATGACGGCGTCCCGGTCACCGTGGCAGGCCGGGTACTGCGAACCCGTGACTATGGCGGCGTGACGTTCGCTCAACTGCGGGACTGGTCCGGCGATGTGCAATTGCTGTTAGACAAATCTCAAACCGAATCTGCAGCAGTGGATTTCGCCGAAGTCGACCTCGGTGACCTGATCGAGGTGACCGGTGCGATGGGTTACAGCCGCAACGGCACCCGATCAGTACTGACACACCAATGGCGCATGGTGGGCAAGTGTCTGCGACCGCTGCCAGAAAAGTGGAAGGGCTTGACGGATCCGGAGGCGCGGGTGCGGGCCCGCTACGTCGATCTCGCCACCAACTCGGCGGCCCGAGACCTCATCCGGGCCCGCAGCAATATTCTTCGCTCGATTCGGGAGACGTTGTTCACCAAGGGTTTTCTTGAGGTTGAAACTCCGATCCTGCAGCAGATCCACGGCGGCGCCAACGCCCGGCCGTTCCGGACCCATATCAACGCCTACGACCTCGATCTGTATCTGCGGATCGCACCCGAGCTCTACCTCAAGCGGCTGTGCGTGGGCGGTGTGGAACGCGTCTTCGAACTCGGCCGGGCGTTCCGCAACGAGGGTGTGGACTTCAGTCACAACCCGGAGTTCACTCTGCTGGAGGCATATCAGGCGCATGCCGATTACCTGATGTGGATCGACGGCTGCCGTGAACTCATCCAGAACGCGGCGGTCGCCGCCAACGGATCCGAGGTGGCGATGCGGCCCGACGGCGGCGACAAGGGTGTGCTTAAGCCGGTCGACATCTCCGGCGACTGGGCGATCAAGACTGTTCACGACGCGGTGTCAGAGGCACTGGGCGAGCACATCGACCCCGACACCGCCCCGGGAACGCTGCGTCGGCTCTGTGACGCCGCAGGTATCCCCTACCTCAGTCACTGGGATGGGGGTGCGCTGGTGCTCGAGATGTATGAGCATCTCGTCGAGGGCCGCACCGAGGCGCCAACCTTCTACACCGACTTCCCCACCTCGGTGTCCCCGCTGACCCGGCCGCACCGCAGCAGGCCCGGGGTGGCCGAACGCTGGGATCTGGTGGCCTGGGGCGTGGAGTTGGGCACCGCCTACAGCGAGCTGACCGACCCCGTCGAACAGCGGCGCCGGTTGCGACAGCAGTCCCTGCTGGCCGCCGGTGGCGACGCGGAGGCCATGGAACTCGATGAGGATTTCCTGACGGCACTGGAGTACGCAATGCCCCCGACCGGGGGTCTCGGAGTGGGCGTGGACCGGGTGGTCATGCTCATCACCGGCCGAAACATCCGCGAGACGCTACCGTTCCCGCTGGCAAAGCCGCGCTAGCCTGGATAAGTGGACCAGCACATCTCGTTGATGCAGGGCTGGGTGCCCATCGCCATTCAAGCCGTCACGGTGGCGTTGCTCGTATTCGCGATCGGGTGGCGTACCCGCCGGTGGCGGCTGCTGTGGCTGCCAATTTCAGCACTGATCGGCGTATCGGTGGCCCTCGTCACGCACTGGAATATCTCCACCAATGGACTCGCCGGCGATCCGGCTCCCCGCGGTCTGTGGCTCTGGCTCGGGTTGACCGGGCTGGCGGCCGGTGTAGCGGTGCTGGGGTGGCGGTCGGCTGACTGCTGGCGGCGCGGCGCCTCTGCGCTGACGGTGCCGCTGACCATGTTGTGCGCGGCGCTCATGCTGAACCTGTGGGTGGGCTACTTCCCCACTTTTGCGACCGCCTGGGGTCAGTTGACCGGAGGACCGCTGCCCGGCCAGACCGACAGCGCCACCGTCGCCAAGATGCTGGCCGCCAATGCCGTGCCGGCCAAGGGCACGGTGCTTCCGGTCACCATCTCAGCCGATGCCTCGGGGTTCGCCCACCGCAGCGAATTGGTGTACCTGCCGCCGGCCTACTTCGCGAGCGATCCGCCACCCACGCTGCCCACCGTCATGATGATCGGCGGTCAGTTCAACACCGCAGCGGACTGGTTGCGTGCGGGGAACGCCGTGGCCACCATCGATGAGTTCGCCGCCATGCACGGCGGTAATGCACCGGTGTTCGTCTTCGTCGACTCGGTCGGTTCGTTCAACAATGACACCGGATGTGTGAACGGCACCCGCGGTAACGCCGCGGACCATCTGACCAAGGACGTTGTGCCGCACATGATAGATAACTTCGGCGTCAGCGATGACCCGGCGAACTGGGCGGTGGTCGGCTGGTCCACCGGAGGCACCTGCGCGGTCAACCTCACCGTGAAGTATCCGGAGTTGTTCAGCACATTCGTCAATATCGACGGTGACATCACACCGAACACCGGCACCAGGGCGCAGACCATCGAACGACTCTTCGGCGGTGACGCCGCCGCGTATGCGGAGTGGGATCCGGCAACGCTCATCACCGAACACGGTCGCTACAAGGGCGTCGCGGGTTGGTTCGCGGTCTCCACTGCGGCGGGCACCGTCGGCGCGCCGATCCCGGGGTCCGCGCTCCCCGAACCGCCTGACAACGTCGTGGCTGCGACACCGCTCGAGGCCGCGCGTGCCCTGTGCGGATTGGGCGACGCGTACGGCATTGACTGCGCCGTGGTCCCGCAGACGGGCAAGCATGCCTGGCCCTTCGCGGCGCGGGTACTCGGGGCATCGCTGCCGTGGCTGGCTTCCCAGATCGACACCCCGGACATTCCGGAGGTGCTGCTGCCCGGCACCGCCACGCTGCCGGATGGCGTGAGTATCGCGGCCGACGGCGGAACGCGGATCACTTCGACACCGAGGCCGACGGGAGTACGGTGAGCCTCATGGCTGACGACACAACCACGCCTGCAACGGAACCCAAGGCTGAGACGCCCGCGGCCGGCGCCACCGCGTCTCCCCTGCCGCCTGTTCCCACTCCGACCCTCGACACCGGATACACCGATGCCGGCGTGCCGACGCTGGAGGGTGTACGGGACAAAATCGAGACCCGGTACGGAACCGCCTTGGGCGCAACCGAATTAGCCGCGAACACCCCCGAGGTTCGCACCGCAACAGAACAATACGAGGCAAAGCAGAAGGCCACTGCCGAGAAACTCGACGAGATCCGCGCCTCGATGCACAAGCCGGAGTAACCGGACGGGCCTGACTGCCTGAACTAGCCGGCGCCTCGTTTGCGGGGCCTTCGCAGCAGTTTGTCGGGGTGGCGGTAGCGATTGGTTCCGTCCTTGAGGGGTAGGCGTGCGGGCGGGATCCATTAACTGCTCCGTGTCTAAAAACATGTTGTCGGAACGGATCCGGCGGCGCTGACCAACACGGACCGGCGGGATCTGCTGCTTCAGATTAGGGCGTCGATGGAGGCGGGCGGAGTTAGCCGGGGAAGAGTGCCATGAACAGCGCTAAGCAGCCACCGATAACCGCCAGCAGCAGAACCGCAACACCAATGCTCTTCCAAACCGGCAATGGCTCGGCCGGTAGCAGCCAGCCGTGCAGCACTCGGGAGAGTTGCGGCAGAAATATCATCATGATCAGCGCCATCGCGATCGCGTTCGTCACCAAAACAGCTAGCGCGAATGGGGCGACCACAAACCGCTCAATAAGCTGCTGCACGACGATTACAGTCGGGTAAAGGGCCATGATGCCGGCGATGAGTTGCTTCCACTTGGGGGGCGCACCCGGGCCAGGTTTGGTGCTGAGCCCAAAGTTGAGCCAGTCGTTGTTGCCGATCCGGACTCCCGAGACTTCCGAGTCGCCGGTGTAGGGCTCGATCTCCTTCAGTAATGCGACCAGCTCAGCCGAGCGCGCCCACCGCACCGAATGATCCTTGTCGGAGAACCGTACGATTTGTGTCCAGAAGTCCTGCTGACCGGGCACGGCAGGAAGCTGTTCGACCGAAATGAACCCCGACACCAGTTTCAGGCGGGCCTGAACCTTCTCGCTCCACGCCTGGTAGTCGGCGACGCGGTCAGGATCGACCCGCCGAGTCGTCACCAGCGCTACGCCCGATGCTAATTCACCTGATGTCGAGGACACCGACCTCCTCAGTTGTTCAGCCATAGATTCTGCTACCACCTGCGTTCACGTTATTACACACCGGTGGCGGCACACTAGCGTCTCGCACCGCTCGGCGAACCGGTGGGCCCGCGCCAACGCCTGAGCAACCGGTCACGAACACAACGACTGTGGAGAACTAAGCGCTGACCTTGCGCCGCCGCGCCACCTTCTTCGGGGCTGACGTGGCCGCCGGAGCCTCCAACAACCCGGCCAGGAAGGTTCCGGTGTAACTCGCCGGAACCGCCGCAACGTCCTCGGGCGTACCCTCGGCGACCACCATTCCGCCGCCACCCCCGCCCTCGGGACCCATATCGACGATCCAATCCGAGGTCTTGATGACGTCGAGGTTGTGCTCGATGACGATCACCGAGTTGCCCTTGTCGACGAGGCCGTTGATGACCTTCAGCAGTTTGCGGATGTCCTCGAAGTGCAAGCCGGTGGTCGGCTCGTCGAGGATGTAGACGGTGCGCCCGGTGGAGCGCTTCTGCAACTCGGCCGCCAACTTCACCCGCTGGGCTTCCCCGCCAGACAGCGTCGGCGCCGGCTGGCCTAGCCGCACGTAGCCCAGGCCCACCTCAACGAGGGTCTTGAGATAGCGGTGAATCGAGGTGATCGGCTCGAAAAACTCGCAGGCGTGCTCAATGGACATATCGAGCACCTCGGAGATCGTCTTGCCCTTGTAATGCACCTCGAGTGTCTCGCGGTTGTAGCGGGCGCCCTGGCACACCTCGCAGGGCACGTAGACGTCGGGCAGGAAGTTCATCTCGATCTTGATGGTGCCGTCACCTGAACATGCTTCGCAGCGACCACCTTTGACGTTGAAGGAGAACCGGCCGGGCTGGTATCCGCGAACCTTGGCCTCGGTGGTGGCGGCGAACAGGGTGCGAATCTTGTCGAAGACGCCGGTGTAAGTAGCCGGGTTGGAGCGCGGCGTGCGGCCGATCGGCGACTGGTCGACGCGCACCAGTTTGTCGACGTGCTCGAGGCCGTTGATCCGAGTATGCCGACCCGGCACCTGACGCGCACCATTGAGACGGTTGGCCAGCACGGTGGCGAGGATGTCGTTGACCAGAGTTGACTTGCCCGAGCCGGATACACCTGTCACCGCGGTGAGAACACCCAGCGGGAACGACACGTCGATCTCGCGCAGGTTGTGTTCTCGGGCACCGACCACCGTCAGTTGACGTTTGCGATCGATCGGCCGACGGATAGCCGGCACCTCAATGCTCTTCTTGCCGGATAGATAGGACCCGGTGAGTGACTTGGGATTCTTCAGTAGGTCGGCATAGGTGCCGCTATGTACGACCTGACCGCCGTGCTCACCCGCTGCGGGTCCGATGTCGACGACCCAGTCGGCGTGGGCGATGGTGTCCTCATCGTGTTCGACGACGATCAGCGTATTGCCCAAATCCCTTAGTCGAGTGAGGGTTTCAATGAGACGACGGTTGTCGCGCTGATGCAGCCCGATGGACGGCTCGTCGAGCACATAGAGCACGCCGACGAGACCGGAGCCGATCTGGGTCGCGAGCCGGATACGTTGGGCCTCACCACCGGAGAGCGTGCCTGCGGCCCGAGCCAGCGACAGATAATCCAGTCCCACATCGAGCAAAAAGCCCAGCCGGGACTGCACCTCCTTGAGCACCTGCCCGGCGATGGCCTGTTCGCGGGTGCCCAGGGTGAGCTCGTTGAGGAAGTTCGAACACTCCCTGATCGACAACTCGCACACGGCCGCGATCGACTTCGGATCGTCGCCGGCCGATAGCGTCACGGCCAGGATCTCGGGTTTGAGCCGGGTGCCGTCGCATTCCGGACAGGGAATGTCGCGCATGAAGCCTTCGTAGCGTTCCTTCATCAACTCGGAATCGGTCTGCTCCATGCGCCGCTGCAGGAACGCCATCACACCTTCGAATTCGGCGAAGTACGACCGGGTGCGTCCGTAGCGGTTGCGATAGCGCACGTGCACCTGCTCGTCGCAGCCTTCGAGAATCGCCTTGCGCGCCTTGGCCGGAAGCTTGCGCCACGGGGTGTCCATATCGAACCCCATCGACTCCCCCAGCCCGGCCATCATGCGGGTGAAGTACTCCGAACTCTGCCCCATCGACCAGGGCGCCACCGCACCGTCGGCGAGGGTGCGATCCTGATCGGGTACGACGAGTTCCGGGTCGACCTCCTTGCGGATACCGAGACCGCTGCATTCCGGGCAGGCACCGTAGGGCGAGTTGAACGAAAACGACCGTGGCTCAAGGTCATCCACCGCCAACGGGTGGCCGTTGGGGCAGGCCAGTTTTTCGGAGAAGCGTTGTTCGCGGTGCGGGTCGCTTTCCTCGCGGTCGACGAAGTCCAGCACCACGATGCCGTCGGCCAGACCCAGCGCGGTCTCCACCGAGTCCGTCAGCCGTTGTTTGGAACTGGCCTTGACCGTCAGCCGGTCGACCACCACCTCGATATCGTGCTTCTCCTGTTTCTTCAGCGTCGGCGGCTCGGTCAGCGGATGCACTACGCCGTCGACCCGCACCCGGCTGTAGCCCTGGGTGTTGAGCTTGTCGAACAGGTCGACAAACTCGCCCTTGCGGGTGCGCACCACCGGCGCGAGCACCTGGAACTTGGTGCCCTCCGGCATGGCCAGCACCTGGTCGACGATCTGCTGCGGGGTCTGCCGCGCGATCCGCTCACCGCACACCGGGCAATGCGGTGTGCCTGCGCGGGCGTAGAGCAGACGCAGGTAGTCGTAGACCTCGGTGATGGTGCCGACGGTCGAGCGCGGGTTGCGGTTGGTGGACTTCTGGTCGATCGACACCGCCGGCGAGAGGCCTTCGATGAAGTCGACGTCCGGCTTGTCCATCTGGCCGAGGAACTGCCGCGCGTAGGCGCTCAGCGATTCGACGTAGCGGCGCTGGCCCTCGGCGAAAATGGTGTCGAAAGCCAGGGACGACTTGCCGGACCCGGACAGGCCGGTGAACACGATCAGGGCGTCCCGGGGAAGGTCGAGGTCGATGCCGCGGAGGTTGTGCTCACGCGCACCCTTGACGATCAACCGGTCAGCCACGCGCTCATGCTATGTGGCGACCCGCGGTGCCGACGTCAGCAGTACCGTGATGTCCATGACAGTCGTCGATAACACTTATACCGGCCACGTCGAGTTCCAGACCGCCGCCCGGCGAACCCTGCCGGGTGTGACGATCATCAAGATGTCCGTCGGCCCGATGAACAACAACACCTATCTGGTGACGTGTTCGGCCACCGGTGAGTCACTGCTGATCGACGCCGCCAATGACCCAGAACTGCTGGTGGCCCTGCTGGCCGAGCACGCGCCGAAGCTGGACCTGATCGTCACCACCCATCAGCACGGCGACCACTGGCAGGCCCTGGAGGAGGTGGCGGAGGCCACCGGCGCGCCGACCGCCGTGCACCAACTCGACGCCGAGGCGCTCCCGGTGGCCCCAGACCGGTTCCTGGCCGGTGGGGACACCATCGTGATCGGCGACTTGAACTTCGACGTGATCCATCTACGCGGCCACACACCCGGGTCGGTGGCCCTGGCGTTGCGTCCCGCCGGTGACCGGAAAGCCGTGCAACTTTTCACTGGCGACTGCCTGTTTCCCGGCGGGGTCGGAAAGACCTGGGAGCCGGGAGCGTTCGAGGAACTCCTCGGTGACGTCAGCAGCCAACTGTTCGGTGTGTACGAGGACGACACGCAGGTGTACCCAGGCCACGGCGACGACACCAGCCTGGGCGAAGAGCGACCCCATCTGGAGGAGTGGCGCGAGCGCGGTTGGTGAACCAGCGGAGGAGATGCCTCGGACCCGCCCGAAGTGGAAGTTTGCCAGCCGCTGGGTTACCGTGATTGGGAGCCAGGGGGGCAGACGTGATTCCGCATCGCAATACCGGTCGTATCAGCACATGGGCGATTGCCCTCGGCATTGGCGCGGCGATGACCGCCGCAGGCACCGGAGTTGCCAGCGCCGATCCGGCGGCTTCCGCAGCCGAGCCCTCGAGCGCCGCCGACGCGGCGCCGAAGACCACAGCGACGAAGACCACGGCGACTCGGACCACAGCGACTCGGACCACAGCGACTCGGACCGATCGGCCGCGTCGCGGCCCCCTGCCGGATCAGCCCGTCCGGCGGTCGGCGACTCGACTGGCCCGCGACGCCGTCGATCCGCCGACCACCTCGGGCCCCGCTGGCGGCGAGCCGATCGACTCGCCGGCGGCGTGGATGGCGGCGGCGGCCGTATCGCGAACGCCGGGCAGCCCCCGGGCGGCGGCACTGCAGGCCACCTCAACATCGACGCCCCAGCCGCTCAGCCCGGCGGGCCCCAAGGCTGCCGCCGCCCAGCAGCCGACCGACCCGTTCACCGCCGTCTTCTCCGGGCTCGCCGCAGCCTTCTTCAACCAGACCCCGACGCTTCGCCCGGGCCAGTCCGGGCCGAGCACCAACGGCGTCGTCAATGGCAACCTCAACGCCGTGGATCCGGACAGCCCGGCGCTACGGTTCACCATCACCGGTAAGCCGACCCGCGGTACCGCCACGGTCAACCAGGACGGCACCTTCTCCTATCGTGTGGATCCGTCGGTCGCCGCCACCGGCACCACGGACACGTTTCGGGTCACGGTCAGCGACGCCGCGAGCGGATTCCAGCTTCACGGCATCGGCGGTTTGATCAATTTGTTAAGTTTGGGCCTGATCGGCCAACCCGGCGACTCCAGCACCAGCACCGTGACCGTCACCGTCATGCCGTTCAACAACCTGCCCACCGGTTATGCAATCGTCGGTCGCCCCGATCCGACCACCGGCGTGGTGCGCGGGAGCGTCGTCGGCAGCGACGCGGACAGTGACCCGCTGATCTACAGCGGTTCAGCAACCACCGTTAAGGGTGCTGTAATCGTCACTGCCGCAGGTGAATTCACCTATACGCCGACCAGTCAGGCCCTGCAGAACGCCACGGCGGCCACCGCGACCACCGCCGACAGGCAGGACACCTTCGATATCACCATCGACGACGGCCGTGGCGCACCGGTAGCGGTCGCGGTCACCGTGCAGGTCGGCGCCGGCCAAACCCTGTCCACGTTCTGCGGATGCACACTGATGCCGGCCAATACCGTCTTCCACGCCGATGTGAGCAACTTGCCGGTGCTGGCCCAGTCCGGCACCTGGCTGACCGTGCTCGGCGCCGACCGCGGAGCCACGCTGCGGGCCACCTGGGGTGGGGATCCGTGGATGGGCAGCATCGGCGGTATGCCGGTCAACATCGTCAGCGCGTCGCGCCGCACCGAACGGGTGATCTTCAACCGCGGCCTGTCGACCAGCGGCCCCAGCATCGACGAGCGGCCATACGCGATCCCGGACTACCCAATCGTCGAGGGCATGGGTTCGGCGGGTGCCGGCACGGTCCCGGCCTGGGACCGGCACCTGCTGGTGTTCCAGGAGGGAACCTGTATCTCCCAGGAGCTCTACAACGTCGCCAACGGGGTCGAGCTACCGGCCAACAGCATCGGCGATGCCCTGGCCAACGGCATCTATGCCAACCAGTACGGCTCGGCCTGGATCGCCGAGGCGGGCGTGCGCTACGACATGAGTAACCCGCTCTACCCGAGCATCGGTGCGGCGAACGCGAGTCGGCTGCCCTACCTGCCGCTGATCCTGCGCACCGACGAACTCCAACGCGGCCACATCGACCACATGCTGGGCATCACGATCGCTAAGGACCGCGGCACCGGCTACACCTGGCCCGCCCGCGCCGGTGACGGCACGGGCGCCAATCCCGACGGCGTGCCGATGGGCACCGTTCTGCGACTGCGCGCCGACTTCGACATGACCGACTACTCGCCGGCGACCCAGGTCATCCTGCGCGCCCTGCAGGATCACGGTGCCGTCATCTATGACTCGGGCAACCGCGGCGAGGACGGGGCGCGCGTGCTCGGCATGAGCAACGGCTGGATCGGTACCGACCACATCACCGCACAGCGCGAACTCGAACGCGTCCCACTGACCGCATTCGAGGCCGTCGACGTGCTCAGCCTGGCGGTGGATCCGTCGGCCGGATGGGTGATCAGCGCCTAGGGGTTTCCGCCTTCGACCTGGGTGATCTTGGCCACCCCATCGGTTACCGTGAACAACACGCTGGTCACCCGCGAAACGGCCGTGCTGCACTCGGCCGTGCCCTGACCGACGACCTTGACGGGGCTGGCGGAGGCGTCACCGGTGGCGACGTCCACCGCTGAGCCCTCGAAGCCACAGTTGTCGTTGTTGATACTCGGCGTGGCGTCCGTGGGCGTCAACCGATAGTCGCCGTCGTCCAGACCGGTTTTGGAGTTCAGCGCGGGATCAGTGGCCTCATCGAAGGCTTTCACGGTTTCCTTAACCACGAAGGCGCCCGTTGCCACGATGATGACCGCGGCGACCACCGACAGGATCAGACCGATGATGCCAAGCCAGAAGGCGGCCGTTGCGACTCCCCCGTTGGTGGCCTCACCACGCTTGGCCCGGTTCATGCCGATGCGGCCGAAGATGATTGCCAGCACCGATCCGAGCGGGCCGAGGAGCACGAACTGCAAGATGCCCATGACCAAACCCGCAGTGCCCATGCCGTTCTGGGGGGCGGCCAACTGGGGCGCTGGCGCGCCATACTGCTGGGGCATCGGTGCGCCGTACTGCGGGGGCGCTGGCGCGCCGTAGGGCGGGGGCGTCGGCTCGCCGTAAGGCGGGGGCGTTTCGCTGCTCACAATTGACTCCCTGATCAGAGGTGGGTTCGAATCCGAGCCGAACCTACATCACGGCGGATCCAGCAGTGGGCCAATCTCGGAAACGCCTGTCGGTATTGCACGCATCGTCAAAGCGTCAGGAGTGACCGGCTCAACGAGTCAAACACCGTGGTGAACATGTCACGCAGTAACTCCGTCCACTTCCCGGCACGAATGACGTTGTCGTACAAGTCGTCGTACAGATCATCGCGTTTGGTCGTGTCGCTGCGACGGATGGTGTCAAACTGCTCATCCACCACCACGTCGAGGAGCTCGTGCAGCACTGCCGGGCTGCCCTTGCGCAACAGATCCGAATTGTCAGCCCAACGGCGAACCACCTCGTCGATATCGAAAACTGTTCGGAGCGGGTCGTTCTCGTGGCGCACCGTCACCACTGCGGCCGGCAGCACAATGATCGAGATCCGGGCGGTCAGCAACCGGGAGGCGATGTCGCCTGGAATGATCGGCCCGACACCGGTGCCGTAGACCGTCAGGAAGGCGTGGATGGTGCGGCGGGTTGCCCTGGTCCGCTGCCCGTCGACGTCCTCTACCGCACGCTCATCGAGGCCGAGTTCTGCGGCGAGTGCGGCGAGCAGCGCCTGATCGGGATTACACAGATCAACCCAGACCAGCGCGCCCTGCTCGGGGAGGTACATGGTGATGTCATCGAGTGGAAAGTTCTCCGCCTTCAGCGCACCGTCGGACAACAACCGGGTCCGAACAGCGCCGCCGGGCGCGGACAATCCCGTGATGGGTTATTCGCTGGTGTGAACTATCAGCACATCGGTCTTGGAGCGGCGCGCCACGTTGGCTGGCACCGACCCTAGCAACCGGCCCGCGATCGTGTTCAGGCCGACGTTGCCGACCACCAGCAGATCGGCGCCGACCTCCTCGACCAGCGCAACGAGGGCGTCGACGGGTGATCCTTCAACAGCGCGCTCCTCAACGGCGGTGGCACCGGCGGCCTTGGCCCGGTCGCGGGCAGCGCGCAGAAGCTCGTAGACGGGGGCATTGCCCGCCATCTTGTATCCCTCGTCCTTGAGCACGTCCGCGGCGCGGGTGTCTTCAGGCGTGGAAAGGTAAGCGGACGCCACAATCACCTTCGCGCCGGGTCCGGAGGCCAGCTGGCCCGCCCGATCGACCGCGCGCAGCGATGAATCCGAGCCGTCCGTGCCGACAACCACGGTCTTGTAGCCGCTCATCCGTAACCTCCAGTACTCAATTTCCAAGCCACCGCGAACAGTAATGCCTCAACACGTCGCCAGGGCGCGATTCACCACACGGGTGATGCTCCTAACAGCAAGTCGGCTCGGCGGGAGAACGGTCGAGCGCTGATCCGTTCGGCGTCAGGTTGGACTAATTATCCGACCAGCGAGTGCCGGGCGGCGCGGCTGAACCGGCACTCGGACCCACCGGCGTGGCCGAGCCGGCCGGTCCCTCGGCCGACCAGCCGGTGCCGATGCACACCAGCTCGTGCGGTGTGGAAATGGTCTTGGGCAGCGGGATGCCGAAGCCGGGGATACCCGGGATCGTGATCTGCGGCGGCGAGAGCATGGTGGCCACTCCCTGCGCCAGGGAGGGCAGCATCTCGATGGGCGGGGTGGGCAGGACCGCGGCGGCATTGGCGATCGGCGCGGCCGGGATCAGGCTCGACAAACCGGGGTTGATGACGGCGGCGCTGGTGCCGGGGACGCCCGGGAACAGGGCCGGCGGGCCCGGCGGGATGGCAGCCATATCCGAGATCGCCGCTCCCGGAACAGCGGCCGGCGGGATCGGCAGGCCGCCGCCACCACCACCGCCGGGCAATCCCGGGATCGCGGCCGGCGGGGTCGGGATCGCACCACCGGCGCCGCCGACGGCGGCGGCCGGAACCGCGGCCGGAGTGGGCGGGAGCCCGGCAGCGAGTGACGCGATGGCCTCCGCGGGCAGGCCGGCCAACTGGGCGACCTTGGTGTCAACATCGTCGGGCAGGACGCCCGCGCCCGGACCCTCGCCGGCGCCAACCCCGGCCCCGGCCCCGGCGCGCATGGCATCGTCTGATCCGTTGCGTCCAGCGCTGTCCTCGATGATCGCCGCAGGGGCTCCGGCACCGGCAGCGTCGGCGGCGGGCGGGCCCACGGACGCGACACCGGCGGCGTCCGGCACACCACCGACGCCGGCGACGGGCGAACCCGGTGTGGCTGCAGGCGGGGTGGGCACGCCCTCGCCGGCACCACCCCCGGGGATACCCGGCACCGCGGCCGGCGGCGTCGCGCCATTCTCGATCATGGCTTCACCCGGCATGCCGGGCACCACCCCCGGCGGCAACGGCGGAGTGTCGACGGACGCGGCGGACGGGATACCGGGAACCACTTCCGGCACCCCCGGTACCGCATCGCCGATGAGGCCGCCGGGTGTGCCCGGAATGGCCGCCGCAGGATTCGCGGAACCGGGAAGGGAGGTTCCGCTGGGGATGCCCGGCAGGGTCATATCCCCTGTGCCGGGGAACTGGAGCATTCCTCCGCCGAGTTCCCCGCCAGGGATCGACAGCGGTGGCGGCGGCAGGGTTGCAGCCGAATCACTAATCACCGCAGCGGGATTCGCGGCCGCAGGGATTGGCGGGGTCTCGATCACAGCGGCGGCCGGCACACCGGGGGTATCGATACCGGGCGCGGGCGGGCTCACCACGGCCATCGGCACCTCGCCACCGGGAACCACCGCCGCCGGCAGCGGCGGAGACTCGACGACACCGCCGATGGGCATTCCGGGCGTGGCAAGCGGCGGCAGCGGGGGCGTGGCGGCGAAGTCCGTCACCACTTCACCGGGAACCGCGGCGGGCGGGGTCGGCAGAGCGGCGCCGGCATCGGCGACCACCGCTGCGGGCACGCCCGCAGCCTGTCCGCTGCTAGCGCCGGCCATCGGAGCGCCGTCTAGTCCGGCACCGAGAGCGCCGCCGCCCATAACCCCGGTGGCCGCGTCAGCGCCACCGAGGCTCGCGGTGGTCGCGTCGGCGCCACCCAGACCCGCGGACGACTCGGCAATCGGCGCGCCCGCGGCGATCGGCACTTCCGCGGCAATTGGTGGCCCCGGGATCGCCGCCGGCGGTGCGGGGACACCGGCCACCACGCCACTGGGCGGCACGCCCGGGACGGACGCCGGCGGAATCACGACCCCGCCCACACCCCCGGCGCCGGGAGCACCGGGAAGACTGGCCGGCGGGATCGGCACACTGCCGACCGCGCTGGCCGGCGGCACGGGGCCGCCGATGGTCGGCGAACCGGGGCTGAAGATCGACGACGCGGCACCCGGCAGCGCCTCGGTGAGGTTCGGCGGGTTCGTGATGGCTTGCTGAATGATGCTGATGCACGGCACACCGCCCGGGCTGATGGCGTTATCGGCCGCCGCCAGGGCGTTGAGCAGGGGAACCGTCCAGAACAAACCGGCAGTCGCGATCGCCATACCTGCCGCCACACGAGTGGTGGTCCGCGACATGGGTTTGTTCCCCCTTTCCGGGTAGCGCTCTCAGGCAAAACTACAGTCGTGTAAGTCCGAGGATCGTCGACAGATGTCGCGGTTACCGAACCGTTGCCAACCAGTGCTGTGACGGTTACAACGGCTGGTGGCGACCGGCCCGAGATGAGGCGAACCACCCCACTGCGGCCAGGCCGGCGAAAACCCCGAACAGCAACCGGGCGACTGAGGCGTCCGGTGTCTCACGCAGGTTCACCATGACTCCCGCCAATCCGGCACCGAATGCCCCGCACATCAACTGGACGGTGTTGATAGCCGCAGCGGCAACCGCCTGCTCCCCGGGGTCATCGACCGATCCCATGGCCCAGACGCTGAGATGCGGCCAGGCGGCGCCGATCCCGACGCCGCTGATAGCCAGGGCAATGGCCCAGAGCGCGATCAGACCCGGTCCGGCACCGTCGCGCTGGGCAACCGCCGCCAGCCCCAACCCCGCAGCCACCACCAACGGTGCCCCCGCCACCACCCGCTCGGCGGTTCGACGATTGGTGATCTCAGCACTGCGAATCTCGCCGACCACCCAGCCAACCGAGAGGGCGGCTCCGAGAAAACCGGCGGCGGCAGGCGACATTCCACCCAGTCGCTGACCGAACAGCGGCGCGTACATGTCACCCATCGTCGCCGCCATCAGCAAGCCCATTGTCAGATAAATCCATTTCAACGGTCCCGGCTGAAAAGCCTTGAGCGGCAACACCCGTGCGGCTGCACCCCGGTCGACGACCAGGAAGAACACCACCAGCAGCACGGCAAGCACCAAGAGGCCGACGGTGATCGCCTGGCTGCGCGCGATCGCTGCGACGCTGACGGCAAACGCGGCTGCACCCAGCACTGCCAACGACCGCATGGGCACGCGCACTCGTGGACCAGGAGTACGTCCGCGAGCAGGAAGAACGATCGGCACCAGGAGGGCCATCAGCACGGCCAAAAGTAGGATCACGACGAATCCCCAACGCCACAGACCGAATTGAGCGAACAATCCGCCGGAAGTCGGACCGATCAGGATTCCGACGCCCCACATCGCCGATACCACGGCCGCCGCACGGGTCCAGAGGTTTTCCGGCAGTGCCGCACTGATCACCGCATATCCCAGGCCGGCCAGCACACCACCGGCCAGGCCCTGAACCATTCGGCCTACCAGGAGCACCGTCATGGTTGGTGCCAGCCCACACAATGCGGTGCCGACCGCGAAAGAGAGCAGGGCGCCCAGGTACGAGTAGCGCGGGCCGAATCGGATCAGCACCGGTCCGACCGTGGTGGCTGAGATCACCGAGGCCACCAGGTACACCGTCGTCACCCAGGCATAGAGGCGCGCACCCCCGATATCGGTGATCGTGCTGGGCAGCAGGCTTATCGTGATGAATTCGTTCGTCGCATAGAGTGCGACACCGCCGGCCAGAACTGTTGTAGCACCGACATATTCGCGACTCAGCAGTTCACGCCAACTGCCGTGTTCCGCCGTGGCATCAGTCACGTGATCGCTGCCGGTTACTTCAGGCCTGCGGCATCCATGCCGCGCAGTTCCTTCTTCAGGTCGTGAATCTCGTCGCGAAGGCGTGCCGCCAACTCGAACTGCAGATCACGTGCGGCAGCCATCATCTGATCGGTCATATCTTTGATCAGCGCGGCCAGATCGGCACGCGGCATCGCGGAGACATCACGGCCGTCAATGATGCCGGAACTCACAGCCCGACCAGCCTGGCCCTGGGCGCGACGTCCGCGGGATGCGTTTCGCCCGCCGACCTCTACCGCCTCGGTGTCATCGGCCTCCTGGTACACCTGATCAAGGATGTCGTTGATCTTCTTGCGCAAGGGTTGCGGGTCGATGCCGCGCTCCTCGTTGTAGGCGACCTGCTTGGCCCGCCGACGATCGGTCTCCTCGATCGCCTGTTTCATTGAGTCGGTGAGTTTGTCGGCGTACATATGTACTTCGCCGGAGACATTGCGGGCGGCTCGGCCGATGGTCTGGATGAGGCTGCGGGCCGACCGCAGGAAGCCTTCTTTGTCGGCGTCGAGGATGGACACCAGCGACACCTCGGGCAGGTCCAGCCCTTCGCGCAGCAGGTTGATGCCGATCAGCACGTCGTAATCGCCGAGGCGTAACTGACGTAGAAGCTCGACGCGGCGCAACGTGTCGACCTCGGAGTGCAGGTAGCGCACCCGGATTCCCATCTCGAGCAGGTAATCGGTGAGGTCTTCAGCCATCTTCTTGGTCAGCGTGGTGACCAGGACCCGCTCATCGCGCTCGGCCCGGGCCCGGATCTCGCCGATGAGATCGTCGATCTGGCCCTTGGTGGGTTTGACTACGATCTGCGGGTCCACCAGTCCGGTCGGCCGGATGACCTGCTCGACGAACTCGCCACCGCTCGCAGCCAATTCATAAGGCCCTGGGGTGGCCGACAGGTACACCGTCTGCCCGACCCGGGAGCTGAACTCCTCCCAGGTCAGCGGGCGGTTATCGGTCGCAGAGGGCAGCCGGAATCCGAACTCCACCAGGTTGCGCTTGCGGGACATATCGCCCTCGTACATACCGCCGATCTGCGGGACGGTGACGTGGGACTCATCGATCACCAGCAGGAAGTCTTCGGGGAAATAGTCCAGCAGGGTCGATGGTGCCGAGCCGGCTTCGCGGCCGTCGATGTGGCGGGAGTAGTTCTCGATCCCGGAGCAGAACCCGACCTGACGCATCATCTCGATGTCGTAGTTGGTGCGCATCCGCAGTCGCTGCGCCTCCAGCAGCTTGCCCTGCCGTTCCAGTTCGGCCAGCCGCTCGGTGAGTTCCTCCTCGATGGTCGAGAGGGCTGCCGCCATCCGCTCCGGGCCCGCGACATAGTGGGTGGCCGGGAAGATCCGCAGTGAGTCCACCTTGCGCACCACATCCCCGGTCAGCGGGTGCAGGTAGTAGAGCGCCTCGATCTCGTCGCCGAAGTACTCGATGCGAACGGCCAGTTCCTCGTACGACGGGATGATCTCCACGGTGTCGCCGCGCACCCGGAACGAGCCTCGGGTGAAGGACATGTCGTTACGGCTGTACTGGACGTCGACCAGGAGCCGAAGCAGTGCGTCTCGTGGCACCTCGGTGCCCACCTGCAACTCCACCGACCGGTCCAGGTAGGACTGCGGCGTGCCCAGGCCGTAGATGCACGACACCGACGCCACCACGACTACGTCGCGTCGCGACAGCAGATTGGAGGTGGCGGAATGCCGCAGCCGTTCCACATCGTCGTTGATCGAGCTGTCCTTCTCGATGTAGGTGTCGGTCTGCGCGATATACGCCTCGGGCTGGTAGTAGTCGTAATAGGAGACGAAGTATTCGACGGCGTTGTTGGGCAGCATCTCTCGTAACTCATTAGCCAACTGCGCGGCGAGCGTCTTGTTCGGCGCCATCACCAGGGTGGGTCGCTGCAGTTTCTCGATGAGCCAGGCGGTGGTGGCCGATTTGCCGGTGCCGGTGGCACCCAATAGCACGACGTCGCGCTCCCCCGCCCTGATCCGCCGCTCCAACTCCGCGATCGCGGCGGGCTGATCCCCGGCCGGCTCGAACTCGCTGACCACCTCGAACTGCGGGCCGGTGCGCACTGCGTCCTCGACAGCCCGGTGCTCGGAGTGAGCCACCACGGGGTGTTCGGTAGCGAAAGCCATGGGTACAGGGTAGGCCCGGCCGCAGACGGCCCTTTAAACTGTGCGCATCCACCCGCCGCTCATCCACCCTCCCAAGCGTGAGACCTTCGATCTCCTCGCCCGCACCAACACCGATCCGAAGGGGATCGTGCGCGCGGTCGATGAATACCGGCTGGCGCCGTGGGGCCTCTATATGGCCCGCCCCACCCCGGGCCGCCCGCAATTCCACTACCTGGAGTCCTGGCTGCTGCCCGATCTCGGTCTGCGGGCCAATGTCTTCCACTTCAACCCCGGCCATGAGCGGGATCAAGACTTCTACCTCGACGTCGGGCCGATCAGCGTCGGCCCGGATCGCTGGGAAACCGAGGATCACTACATCGACCTGGTGGTGCGCACCAATCGGGACACCGAATTGGTCGACGCCGACGAGTTGTTGCAGGCCCACCGAGACAGGCTTGTGAACACTGAGACCGCCCAGGCCGCGTTGCTGTGCGCGGTTGGCGCCGTCAAGGGCCTGGCCGGCCATGGTCATGACCTGAATGCCTGGTTGACCAGCATCGGTGTGCAATTGACCTGGCAGTAGGCGTACCCTCGTGAGCCGTGGGACGGATGAGGCTCTCGGTAATACTCGCTGCCATTGCGGCACTGGTGGCGGCCCCGTTCGTCACGCCGGTCCAGGCTACGGCGGATGAGGTTATGCAGCACAACATCACCTACCGCGCCCGAATCACCGGACTGGCCCGCGGCGCACTGATCGGGTTCCGTATCTCCGATACCCAGGTCAACAGTGCGAATCCCACCATGTTGCCCGGCCGGACATTCGAGGCCACCGGGATCCTGACCGACCCGAAAGAGGCCGGCATGCGGATTTCGATCCAGTGGCCCTACTCGGCGAATCTGCACTGCGAGATCCTGGTGGATGACGAGATCCTGATCCAGGCCGACCAGTTCATCGCTCCGCGGCTGACGCCCGCCAAGGACGATGCGGATTATGGCGCGATGAACTGCGGCGCCCCGCTGAGCAATGCCACCGGCATCCCCCTCGCGCCGGGAGACTTGCCTGTGACGGATATGCCCGCAACGGACTTCAGCGCGCCGGCGCCGGACCAGGCTGCGGCACCTAACTGACCGACTCGGGAGACCAGCCGGTGGCTTCGGCCCATGCCCAGGCCCGCCGGTGCGCGTCATGGAACCAAAGTTGTGTATTTCCGGACCGCTTGGCGTGCGTGTAGTCAGCCCGCGGACCGGGGTTGTCGTTGAGCCAGTCGACGAACAACAGCGCGAATTGCTGATTGGGCCAACCGCCGACTCGGATGTGAAGGTGGGTAGGACGTCCAGGGTCAGCTGAGGCGTGAAACCGCTTGCGCCACAGGTCAATATCGCTGGCGCTATCGAAGCTGGCGTCGGTGGTGACGGATTCGATTCGCGGGTATCCGGCCCGCAGCAGATCCTGGGCGAGCGCGTCGGCGATATCCAGCGACGCGACGGTGACCTGTACGTCGATGACATCGCGGGCATCCATCTCCGCGACCGCAGTCGAGCCGATGTGATCGATGCGCAGCGCGCGGTGTCCACAGGTGGTGTTGAGCCGGGCCACGATCCGGGCAGCCTGATCGCTCCAGGTGGGGTCGGCCGGCACCAGGTGGTCCGATTCGGTTGCCGGCGTTCCGGTGGCGAGGTTATGGGCGAACGGCAGGATCCGCCCGAACCAGAGTTCGCGGGCCTGCTCGACCAACTGGCCCTCGGTGCCGGAGTTGTCCAGCCAGACGTCGGCCACCGTGCGTCGTTGCGCCTCGGTGGCCTGGGCGGCGATCCGGGCCCGGGCATCCGCGGAGTCCATGCCCCGGATACCGATCAGGCGGCTCAGCCGCACGTCCGCGTCGGCGTGCACCACCACGACCAATGGGAACAGCGGGGCCATCTGGGATTCCACCAACAGCGGGATGTCCTCGACGATCACCTGATCTTCGGCGACCGCCGCGACGATCTCGGCCCGCCTCGTCGCGACCAGGGGATGCACGATGGCGTTGAGCTTGACCCGTTGCGACTCGTCACCGAATGCCTTGGCCGCCAGGGCCGGGCGATTCAGCGCGCCATCGGATAACAGGATCTCGGGGCCGAAGTGATCGACCAGCGCGGCCAAGCCTGCAGTGCCCGGCTGAACCACCTCGCGGGAGATGACATCACCGTCGACGATGACTCCGCCGCACTCGGCGAAAGCCGACGACACCGTCGACTTTCCCGCGCCGATCCCCCCGGTTAGGCCGATGCGCAGCATGGCGCGAACCCCCACGCCGTCGTCAGTTAGACGTTGCCGGCCAGCTTCTCGCGCAGTGCCGCCAACTGGGCGTCACTGGCAAGCGATCCGCCTGCGGAATCATCGTCCGAGTCGGAGCCGGCGCTTGAGCTCGATGAGGTCGAGCTGGACGTCGGATTCTCCTCCGCAGCGGCAGCATCTGCAGCGGCAGACTTCTGCATCTGCGTGGTGTGCATCTTGTGGCGGCGTTCGGCCTCGGCGTACCGGGCCTCCCACGCGGTGCGCTGGGAGTCGAAACCGTCGAGCCATTCGTTGGTCGCGGAGTCGAAGCCCTCGGGGAAGATGTAGTTGCCCGCCTCGTCGTAGCTGTCGGCCATACCGTACTTCGACGGGTCGAACTCCTCGGCGTAGTCCTCGTTGGCCTGCTTGAGGCTCAGCGAGATCCGGCGACGCTCCAGGTCGATGTCGATGACCTTGACCATCGCGTCATCGTTGACACCGACCACCTGATCGGGAACCTCGACGTGGCGCTCGGAGAGCTCGGAGATGTGAACGAGACCCTCGATGCCCTCCTCGACCCGGACGAACGCACCGAACGGCACCAGCTTGGTGACCTTGCCCGGCACGATCTGGCCGATGGCGTGCGTACGGGCGAAGTGGCGCCACGGATCTTCCTGAGTTGCCTTCAGCGACAACGAGACCCGCTCGCGGTCCATGTCGACATCGAGCACCTCGACGGTGACCTCGTCGCCCACCGCGACGACCTCGGACGGATGGTCGATGTGCTTCCAGGACAGCTCCGAGACGTGCACCAGACCGTCGACGCCGCCGAGATCGACGAACGCACCGAAGTTGACGATCGAGGACACCACGCCCTTGCGGACCGCGCCCTTGACCAGCAAGTTGAGGAACTCGCTGCGCACCTCGGACTGAGTCTGCTCAAGCCAGGCGCGGCGGGACAGCACCACGTTGTTGCGGTTCTTGTCCAGTTCGATGATCTTGGCTTCGATTTCCTTGCCGATGTACGGCTGCAGGTCGCGAACCCGGCGCATCTCGACCAGGGAGGCGGGCAGGAAGCCGCGCAGTCCGATATCGAGGATCAGGCCGCCCTTGACGACCTCGATGACCATGCCCTTGACGGCCTCGTCGGCTTCCTTGAGTGCCTCGATGGTGCCCCAGGCGCGCTCGTACTGTGCGCGCTTCTTGGACAGGATCAGTCGGCCTTCCTTGTCCTCCTTGGTCAGGACAAGGGCTTCGATCTTGTCGCCGACGGTCACCACTTCACTGGGATCGACGTCGTGCTTGATGGAGAGTTCGCGGGAGGGGATGACCCCTTCAGTCTTGTAACCGATGTCGAGCAGAACCTCGTCCCGGTCCACCTTGACGATGGTCCCCTCGACGATGTCGCCATCGTTGAAGTACTTGATGGTCTTGTCGATAGCGGCGAGGAAGTCCTCGGCCGAGCCGATGTCGTTGACGGCTACTTGCGGCGAGGTGACGGTGGGACTGGGCATATTGTTGGGTTGCTCCGGACAGGGTCGGTTGTAGGGACGATTTCCATTGGGTTCGCATGGGCTGTATCCCGCATTCGTGCACACGAGTACCGGCAGAGCCTACTCGACCGAGCGCAACCAGGACAAACCCGGTCGGGCTCGCAGCTACTCTGCTCTGGTGGCCTACGCCCCCGTTCTCAACAGCCTCGGGCCGCCGTTCCCGAGCCCGGTCCGCAAAGTCGGCGCCCCGCTGGCTGCCATCATCTCCCTGGGCACCATCGCCGGCCTGATTCTGAGCCTGCTGACCGCGGTGAACCCGACCGGCACCGCCCTGGGTTTCGCCCTGTCCACCGTGGCGATGGGCGCAGTGCTGGCCTGTTACCTGTGGCTGGACCGCTGGGAGCCGGAACCACCCCGGTTGCTGGTGATGGCTTTTCTATGGGGTGCGTCGGCGGCGGTCCTGATCTCGGTGCTGTTGGAGCAGGTGATCGATCAGACCTTCGGTGGCGGGCCGGAAAAGGCCAGTTTCGTGACGGTGGCCATCGGCGCGCCGGTGGTCGAGGAGGCGGCCAAGGGCCTATTCCTGCTGCTGATGATGACCGGCCGGCGCCGCATCGAACTCAACACGCTGACCGATTGCCTGGTCTACGCGGGTTTCACCGCGGTGGGTTTCGCCTGGCTGGAGAACATCTTCTACATCGCCAACGCGGAAACATTGCCGGGCTCGCTGGCCATCGCCGGTATGCGGCTGGTGATCGGGCCGTTCGCCCACCCGCTGTTCACCACGATGACCGGGATCGGGGTGTACTTCGCGATGCAGCAGCGAAACCTGCTGGCCAAGCTGGGTTGTGTGCTGCTGGGGTACCTCGGCGCGGTGATCATGCACGGACTGTGGAACGGCTCCGCACTGCTGGGGGCGAACACCTATCTCGGCGTCTATGTGTTGTGGATGATGCCGGTCTTCGCCCTGGCCATCATCCTGGCGATCGGCAGCCGGCGCCGCGAGCAACGGATCATCGCCGACAAACTCCCGTACATGGTGTCTAGCGGAATGCTGACGCCGGTTGAGGCGAGCTGGCTGGCCTCCTTGACGACGCGGAGGGCCGCGGTCCAGGCCGCACGCAGTTTTGGCGGGCGCCCTGCCGGATCGGCGGTGAAGCGCTTCGCCCTACAGGTGGTCGAGCTGGCCTATGTGCGGGACCGGATCGACCGGGGCTTCGGCGACGAGCGGGTGTTCGCACTGCACAACGAGGAGGCTCACCGGGTGATGGCCTTGCGCGCGGCGGCGGGGCCGGCGCTGTACCAGCTGGGTGGGTACCGGTTTCCGGTTTGTTAGCGAAATTAGAGCCTATGAAGGACCTTAATTTGGGTCTATAGTAGCCCTATGAGGATTCTGCCGATATCCCAGCTGAAGAGCAAGATCAACGAGTACGTCGATGCTGTCTGTGAGACGCGTGACCAGATCACCATCACGAAGAACGGCGCGCCGGCCGCGGTGCTGATCGGCGTCGACGAATGGGAGTCGATTCAGGAGACGCTGCACTGGCTGTCGCAGCCCGGCATCCTCGAATCGATCAGTCAATCCGAGGCGGACATCGCTGCCG
>Ga0194035_1000219_pt1 | contig 34793 bp, 25 predicted proteins | sample JunL2320m_MetaG_FD_148680 | JGI IMG/M metagenome (GOLD analysis project Ga0194035, IMG submission 148680) | Anoxic zone freshwater microbial communities from boreal shield lake in IISD Experimental Lakes Area, Ontario, Canada - Jun2016-L239-20m | ecosystem: Environmental > Aquatic > Freshwater >...
CCGTACTGCATGGCGTCCTGAGCACCGGCGTCCACCGATGGGATGTACTCGCGCGGGATGCGTCCGCCGCTGACCTTGTTCTCGAACTCGTAGGTCGCACCGTCCTCGCCCTTGAAGGGCTCGAGGGCGATGAGGACCTTCGCGAACTGCCCTGATCCACCGGTCTGCTTCTTATGGGTGAACTCGCACTTCTCGACCGCGCGTTTGATGGTCTCCTTGTAAGCCACCTGCGGCTTGCCGACGTTGGCCTCGACCTTAAACTCGCGGCGCATCCGGTCTACCAGGATGTCCAGGTGCAGCTCGCCCATTCCGCCGATGATGGTCTGGCCGGTCTCATGGTCCTGGTTGACCTTGAAGGTGGGGTCCTCTTCGGCCAACTTCTGGATCGCCAGGCTCAGCTTCTCCTGGTCGCTCTTGGTCTTGGGCTCAATGGCGACCTGGATGACCGGATCCGGGAATGTCATCGACTCCAGCACAACCTGATTGTTGAGGTCACACAGGGTGTCGCCGGTGGTGGTGTCCTTCAGGCCGATCACCGCGTAGATGTGGCCGGCCGACGCGGTCTCCACCGGGTTCTCCTTGTTGGAGTGCATCTGGAAAAGCTTGCCCAGACGCTCCTTCTTGCCCTTGGTGGCGTTGATGACCTGGGCGCCCGAATCAACCTTGCCCGAGTACACCCGGACGTAGGTGAGCTTGCCGAAGAACGGGTGCGTGGCAACCTTGAAGGCCAGACCGGAGAACGGCTCGTCGGTCGAGGGCTTGCGAATGACCTCGACGTCTTCCTTGCCCGGCGCGTGGCCGATAGCGGCCGCCACGTCCAGCGGCGAGGGCAGGTAGTCGATGACCGCGTCGAGCATGGGCTGCACGCCCTTATTCTTGAACGCGGACCCGCACAGCACCAGGTAGGCCTCGGAGTTGATGGTCAGCTTGCGCAGCGCGCCCTTGACCTCGGCGACGCTGAGTTCCTCACCGCCGAAATACTTTTCGAGCAGAGCCTCGTCGGTTTCGGCGACGGCCTCGAGCAGCTTGGTGCGGTACTCGGCAGCCTTTTCGGCCAGCTCAGCCGGGACGTCGACGACGTCGTACTTCTCGCCGAGCTTGGTCTCGCCGCGCCACACCTTGGCGTTCATCTCGACCAGGTCGACGACGCCCTCGAAGTCTCCCTCGGAGCCGATCGGCAGCTGGATCGGGATCACCCGGGCACCGAGGCGCTCCTCCATGGTCCGCACCGAGAAGTAGAAGTCGGCACCGATCTTGTCCATCTTGTTGACGAAGCAGATCCGCGGCACGTCGTACTTATCGGCCTGTCGCCAGACCTGCTCGGACTGGGGCTCGACGCCCTCCTTGCCGTCGAACACCGCAACGGCACCGTCGAGCACGCGCAGGCTCCGCTCCACCTCAACGGTGAAGTCGACGTGGCCCGGGGTGTCAATGATGTTGATCTGGTTGTCATTCCAGAAACAGGTGGTGGCGGCGGAGGTGATGGTGATACCGCGTTCCTGCTCCTGTTCCATCCAGTCCATGGTGGCGGCGCCGTCGTGCACCTCACCGATCTTGTAGCTCATACCAGTGTAGTAGAGGATCCGCTCGGTCGTCGTCGTCTTGCCGGCATCAATGTGCGCCATGATGCCGATATTGCGGACCTTGTTGAGGTCAGTCAGCACATCCTGTGCCACAGAAGTCTTCCCAATCTTTCACGTGATCGACGTTGTCGGTTGGCCCGTTACCGGGCCGGGGTCACCAGCGGTAGTGCGCGAAGGCCCGGTTCGCCTCGGCCATCTTGTGGACATCCTCGCGCCGTTTCACCGCGGCACCCAGGCCGTTGCTGGCATCGAGGATCTCGTTGGCCAGCCGCTCAACCATGGTCTTCTCGCGGCGCGCCTTGGAGAAGCTGACCAGCCAGCGCAGTGCCAGCGTGGTGGAGCGATCCGGTCGGACCTCGACGGGCACCTGGTAGGTGGCGCCACCGACGCGACGGCTGCGCACCTCGAGGGCGGGCTTGACGTTGTCCAGCGCACGCTTGAGCGTGACGACCGGATCGGTGCCGGTCTTGTCGCGAGCCTGCTCGAGCGCGCCGTAGACGATGCGCTCGGCCAGTGACTTCTTGCCGTCCATCAGGATCTTGTTGACCAGTTGAGTCACCATTTGCGAGCCGTAGACCGGATCGTTGACCAACGGGCGCTTGGGTGCGGGGCCCTTGCGGGGCATTAGCTCTTCTCCTTCTTCGCGCCGTAGCGACTGCGGGCCTGCTTGCGGTTCTTGACACCCTGGGTGTCCAGCGAGCCGCGGATGATCTTGTAGCGAACACCCGGCAGGTCCTTCACACGACCGCCGCGCACCAGCACCATCGAGTGCTCCTGCAGGTTGTGGCCCTCACCCGGGATGTAGGCGGTGACCTCGACCTGGCTGGTCAGTTTGACGCGCGCGACCTTGCGAAGAGCCGAGTTCGGCTTCTTCGGTGTCGTTGTGTACACGCGAGTGCACACGCCGCGGCGCTGCGGGCTGCCCTTGAGAGCCGCGGTCTTAACCTTGGCGATCTTGTCCCGGCGACCCTTGCGGACCAGCTGGTTGATGGTTGGCATTTACCGGCTTTCTGTGTTGCGGTTCGTCTTCTTCAGCGTTGTTCACGTCTTCGTACTGCAGTTTTCGCCTTGCCGCGTACCCCGCGACCGGGCGTGTCACGCGCACTGAGCACCCTCGGAAAACAGGTGCATTTCCCGATGCTCACGACACGCGAATTCGCCCGGCGAGCGCGCCTGCGTCCAGTTTCCATTCAGCCGCACGCGCACCTGGCGGCCAGGCACGAAAGCTCACAATACCAGTCCGACGAGCGCAGTCCAAAACCGGAACGCTGGTTACTTACCGCAGGTCAGGCGGTACCGCCGGGGTCGTTGCGGTGCGCCATGCCAGCGGCAAGCCGCAGGACCATGTTGGAGAACACCGCGTCGGTGTCCACCCGGCCCGCCTCAGAGCCAACCCCGGGGGCGATCATTCCGGAGTTCATCACTCCGGTCATCTCCAGCAGCACGAAACCGTGCAGGGCCGCCCAGAACTCCAGTGCGGCGTAGAACGCGTCCTCGCCGACCAGACCGTAAGAGGCCAGCACGTCGATGACCGGTACCGCTGCGGCGTGGATCGCCGCGGTGTATTCGGGGTCGTCGCCGCCCAGGGGCATCCGGGTGAAGGCCGAGTAGCGGCCCGGATGGTGGCGGGCGTAGCTGCGGTAGGCGCTGGCCATCACCATGACCGCGTCGTCCCGGGTGCGCCCGGCCCCGACCGTGCTCAGCATTTGCAGGATGTCGCCGATGACCCGCATCCGCACCGTGCGCCGCAGGTCTTCGAGACTGTCGACGTGGTTGTACAGCGACGGGCCCTTGGTACCCAGTTGGGTCGCCAGCGCGTTAATCGTCAGCCCATCCCAACCTTCGCGGTCCAGGAAGGTCAGCGCGGCGTTGATAATCACGTCGCGACTGAGCTTCGGCGACTTGGCCGCCGGCCGAGATGTCATCTGGATCCTTCGACAGTCCGATCAGCCACGAACTCTAACCCGGCTGCCCGTGCCGCCCGGCGCCGTCGGCGAACCGCTGTGCCCCCGCAATCGACTCGGCCGCGACCTCCGACAGGCTGCCGAACTCGACGTCCATCGCGTCGACCTCGGCATGGCCCCACTGATACAACGCCGAGAGCCGGTCCGCGCGCATGCACCCCTGCGGCGAGCGAGCCAGTTCGGCGGCCAACTCCTCGGCGGCCTGCCGGGACTGGCCGGTGGGCACGACACGGTTAGCCAGGCCGATCGCCAGCGCCTCCTCGGCGCCGACCGCGCGGCCGGTGAGGATCATGTCCATCGCCCGGCTGTGCCCGATCAGCCGCGGCAGCCGGACGGTGCCGCCGTCGATCAACGGCACGCCCCAGCGTCGACAGAACACCCCGAACACCGCGTCGGATTCGACCACCCGCAAGTCGCACCACAGCGCGAGCTCAAGTCCACCCGCGACGGCGTAACCACTGACCGCGGCGATGACCGGTTTGGACAGAACCATCCTGGTGGGTCCCATCGGAGCCGTCCCGGTTGGTTGCGTCGGATTGGATGCAGGAGTTCCAATGGCCTTGAGATCGGCTCCGGCACAGAAGGTTCCGTGATCACCCCAGAGGACGGCGACCGATGCCGAATCATCGCGTTCGAACTCCTCGAATGCCTCGAACAGCGCGATCGCGGTGGGACCGTTGACCGCGTTACGAGCCTGCGGCCGGTCGATGATCACCGTCATCACCGGTGGATTGCGGACCACATGCACACTCATCGTGCCTTCAGTAACTCGTCGTCGCGGCGGGACGTGAGTAGATCGACGAATTCGGCGTAGGCGGCGCGCACCCTGTGCCCGGGCCAGTCGGCGGGCAGGAGTCCGGCGGGCAGAACCGGGTCGGTCAGCAGATGCCGGACCATTTCAGCGGCGACCGTGAACCGCCCCGGAATGGTGTCGACGGCGTTCATCTGACCCAACAGCCGATGACCGGTCTTCGACCATGCGGGCAGATCCCAGAGTTGGTGAGCCAGGTCTGCGGGATTGTCGTCGCGGGTGCGCAGTACCCGCACCCGGCCGAGGGCGATTGCGTGCAACTCGGCGTCGAGATTGTCCGGGCGCAGCCACACACCCTCGCGTAGTTCCCCGAACCGGTTGTCCTGCAGAGCGGTTCGCAAGGCTGCTCGGGTTCTGGCGTCAGTGCCGACGGTGGTGACGACCGCGGTGATCCATCTGCCGTCCCAATCGCGGGTGGCTGGATTGAGCGCGTCATCCTGGCGACGCTGGCGTTCAAGCAGTCGTCCCGAGAGCCGGTAGCCGTCATCGGAGCGCACCAGATCCCCGCCGCTGACCATCCGGGTCAGCGCAACCCGCAGCGTGGGTTCCCTGATGCCGAAATCGGATGTGAGCCTGAGCAACTCCGCTGCAGTCGCCCAGGCCGGGTGGGCGCCGAGCAGAACCGACAGCACCACTGAACGCGCGGTCAACGTCGACGGCGCCGCCTGGCTCAACCTTTCACCAGCGCGCGCTCGATGATGGCCGTCAGATCCAGTCCGGTGGGCAGGGTGCCGAATGCCCCGCCCCAGTCGCGTGCCATCCGGGTGGCCAGGAAGGCTTCGGTGACCGCGGGATGGCCGTGGCGCACCAGTAGTGATGCCTGCAGTGCCAGGGTGATGTCTTCGGCGACCTTGCGCGCGCGGTATTCAATCGTCGTCAGGTCGGTCAGACTGCTGCGTAGCGAATCGACGTGGGCGTCAAGTCGCGCATCGTTGCCTGCGGTGCTGGCGAGTTCATCGAACAGCACCTCGACGCACTCCGGCCGAGTTGCCATGGCCCGCAACGTATCCAGGGCACTGACATTTCCCGAGCCCTCCCAGATACCCATCAGCGGAGCCTCCCGGTAGATCCGCGGCATACCGGAGTCCTCGGCATATCCGTTACCGCCGAGACATTCCATCGCCTCGGCGGCGTGCGGTGTAGCGCGTTTACACACCCAGTACTTCGCCGCGGCCAGGCCGATGCGGCGTAGCAGTGTCTCGCGCTCATCGCCTCGGGTGGCCGCGTCGGTGGCCCCGGCCATCCGCATGGCGACGATGGTGGCCGCCTCGGCTTCGACAGCCAGGTCCGCAAGCACGTTACGCATCAACGGTTGGTCGATCAGATACTCACCGAAGACCTTGCGGTGCGCGGCGTGGTGGATGGCACGGGTGAGGCCCTGGCGCATGCTGGTGGCGCTGCCCAGGGTGCAGTCCAGTCGGGTGAGGTTGACCATCTCGATGATGGTCGGCACGCCTCGGCCCTCTTCCCCCACCAGCCACGCGACGGCGCCGTCGTATTCCACCTCGCTGGAGGCGTTTCCGTGATTGCCCAGCTTGTTCTTCAAGCGCTGCAGGAACATTCGGTTACGGGTGCCATCGGGCAATACCCGCGGCATCAGGAAGCAGCTCAGACCGGCCGGGGCCTGAGCAAGCACCAGGAACACATCGCTCATGGCGGCTGAGGTGAACCATTTGTGCCCGGTCAGCGTGTAGCTGCCGTCGGCATTGCGGACCGCCGCGGTGGTGCCGGCCCGCACATCGGATCCGCCCTGCTTCTCGGTCATCGACATACCCGCGGTGATACCCACCTTGGTGCCGGGGACCTTCAACTCAGGGTCATAGGTGCGACTGGTGAGCAGCGGCTCATAGACTTGCGCCAGTTCGGTGTTGTGCCGCAGCGCCGGCACGACGGCGTAGGTCATCGAGATCGGACAGACGTGGCCGGGTTCGGGCGTCCAGACACCCATCTTGGCGGCGCGAACGACGTGTGCTCCCGGACGATCGTCGGCCCAGGGCGCAGCGTGCAGCCCGTGGCCGATCGCGATGCGCATGAGTTCGTGGTAGGCCGGGTCGTACTCGATCTCATCGACGCGATGCCCGTAACGGTCATGGGTATGCAGAACCGGCCGGTTGCGATCGGCGAGATCACCCCAGCGCTGGGCGGTGGCTCCGCCGGAGATCGCCCCGAGCTCGCTGACCTCGTCGAGTCCCCACTGCCCACCCTCGCGGATCAGCGCCTCGATGAGCACCGGGGAGGTAGCGGGGTTCCAGTCGATCAGTGGCGGAACCTGGTTGGTGACGACATGAGTCTCGGGCACAGATCACTGTTACATTTTCCCGACAACCGCACAAGATACGTAACATTCCCATGTCAGGGTAAGTTCGTTGCTCGGTCCGTTTCGGACCTCGGCGATACAGGGGAGCAGCAGTGAACCACCCGACGATCTGTCTGAACATGATCGTGCGCAACGAGGCTCATATCGTGCACGAGCTGCTCGACTGCATCGCTCCCTACATTTCCTCCTGGGTCATCGTCGACACCGGCTCCGAGGACGGCACCCAGGACATCATCCGCAAGCACATGGCGAATCTCGGGATTCCGGGCGAGCTGCACGAGCGACCATGGAAGAACTTCGGCCATAACCGCTCCGAGGCGCTGGATCTGGCGCAGGGCCACGCCGACTACATCTGGGTGGTCGATGCCGACGACCTCGTGGTAGGTACGCCGGATTTCAGCGGACTCAGCGGCGACGCCTACGAACTGCGCTACGGCCCTTCAGACGATTTCACCTACTGGCGCCAGCAGATCTTCCGGGACGGGATGCCCTGGCGCTATGTCGGGGTGGTGCATGAGTGCATCGTCTGTGACCAGCCCTATGAACCGCAGCGCCTACTGGGCGACTACCACATTGACTCGCGGCGCCTCGGGGGACGCAATCTCGACCCGCTGAAATACGCCCGCGACCGGGACCTGTTGCTCGCGGAGATTGAACGCGATCCCAATGAGTGTCGTTCGGTGTTCTATCTGGCTCAGAGCTACTTCGATCTCGGGGATTACGCCAATGCACGCCGGTGGTATCAGCGCCGTTCGGAGATGGGCGGCTGGGAGGAAGAGGTCTATTACTCGCTGTTCCGGGTGGGCGAGTCGATGCTGCAACTCGACGAACCCTGGCCGGACATCCAGGACGTGTGGCTGCGCGCCTGGGAGACACGACCGACCCGAGCGGAGGCCCTGCACTCCATCGCCTGCCACTACCGCAAGCAGGGTCGCTACCAACTCGGCCACTTCTTCGCTCAGCGCGCCGCGTCGATCCCGGTGCCCGAGGCGGACATTCTGTTCGTGTGGGCCGCCGCGCACTCCTCGGCGGCGCGCGACGAGCAGGCGGTGTGCGCGTCCAATCTCGGACGTCACTCGGAAGCCTTCGCACTGTTCCGGCAGTTGTTAGCCGGCGAAAATCTCGCACCTGAGGAACGGGTCCGGATCGCGGTGAACCGCGATTTCTCAGTTCCGGCGAAACTCGACATCGCCTCGGCCTACCCCGCTGCGGCCGTCCACGCGATGCATCCTCGCCCGGACGCCGACGTGACGGTCACCGTCGCGTGCGGGTCGAACCTGACCGGCGCCGAGGCGGCGCTCAATTCGATTCTGAACTCGTGCGCCGACCGCAGCCGGATCAGCCGATTGCTCGTGGATGACTCCGAGCTCAACGAGGCCGAGCGCGCCCTGCTGCGCCTCCGGTATCCGTCAGCGCAGTCTCTCGATGCGGCGTTCACAGAATCCGCCGGAGCCAGACTTCGGCACATCTACGACAGCGTCGGCACCCGGTTCTGGCTGCATGTCGGTACCGGCTGGCGGTTCTTCGCGCCCGAGCGGCTACTCAGCCGACTGGCCGCGGTGCTCGACTCGGAACCGGACGTGGTGTCGGTGGCGGTCAACTTCGAGGACGCCACCGGTCTCACCGGCCGCAACGCCTCCGAAGAGATCGTTCGTCGAGGCGTCGGCACCGGGCGCTACGTGCTCACTGACCGCATGCCTGTCGGTCCGTCGATGGTCGATACACACCGCCTGGCCGGCATGGGCGGTATCGACACGAGTGCCGCGGATCTGCAGGCTGATCTGACGGCGCGAGCACAGGCAGCGGGCTTGCGGACCGCGACCCTCGATGAAGTGCTGTGCATCCCCAACCCTTAAAGGCGTCACCGATGGCAAGCTGGCATCCATGAGACCCAACACCGCCGTGCATGCCGGAGAGCACTTCATCGAGCACCGGGCTGTTGCACCTGAGGCGGTGGTGAAAGGCCATCCGCGCACCGGGCTGGCGACACTGGGTCGCTTCGGCGGCCTTGAGGTCGGCGTCTGGGAGATGACGCCGGGCGTGATGCGCGACGTCGAGGCCGACGAAGTATTCGTGGTACTGGCCGGTGCGGCAACCGTCGAATTCGCCGATGGCACAGCGCCATTAACGCTGAAACCCGGCGATGTAGTGCGACTGGCCGAGGGAGCCGAGACCATCTGGACCGTGACCGAAAACCTACGGAAGGTCTATCTCACGTAGTCCGGTCGGACTCGGCTTAACGGTTGGCGCGCAGGGATGAACCGAAAAGCTAGAGGGCGTCGGTGAGATCGCTTTCGATACCCTTCTTTCGGTCACTCATGCGCCGCATCTGGTGCAGCGGGATGTAGACCAGCATGATCGCAATGCCCATCAGGAACAGGCCCGGACCGGAGTCTGCCGACACGACGATGCGAGGTGCGTTCCAACCGCCGTAGGCCCACACCACCGCCCAGAAGACGAAGATGGCCAAGGCGACCCACTTCATGAACGTGGGCAGCCGGTACGGACGGTCCGCATCCGGACGCATGTGCCGGTACACGAAGTAGCCCAACAGCGCCAACGCGCAGGAGAACAGATAGCCGGCGTTGGAGAAGATGTAGATGACCAGTGGTGACCCCATGAACACGACCAGCACCGAGCACACCACGTTGAACAGCATGGCCCGTTGCGGGACGCCGTGGCTGTTGAGCTTGCCGAACCACTCGGGCAGGGCGCGATCTTCGGCGGCCTGCCATAGCGAGCGGCCGCACCCCATGATGGCGTTGAGCACGCTGAGAATCAGAGCGAGGATCAACGGGATGCCGATGAACCACTGAACCCAGGATGCATCGCCGAACAGTTTGTCGGCGAACTGGGTGTAGAGGGTCAGCGGGTCAAAGGTATCGAGTGTGGTACCCAGCACGCCGACGAACACCAGCGGAGTCATGATGTAGATGAAGGCGCCGTAAATACCCTCGGCAGTCATCGCGATCTTGGCGTCCCTCGCCGGATTACGACATTCGCCGACGTAACATGCGGCGGCTTCCATCGCGATGACGCTCCAGGTGATCGGGAAGACCCAGCCGAGGTAAAACGCGGGCGACCCGGTCACACCCTCGGGGAGATGAAATCCGGCAATGTTGCTCCAGTCGATGCTGCCGGGCTTGGCAAGCGGCAAAAGGATGAGCGCGGTGAGCGGCACAATCGACAACACGCCCAGCACGGTCGCGAACCGGGCGCCCAGGTGCAGGCCGTAGTGCGCGGGCAGATACATGAACAGAATTCCGATGATGGCGATGATGAGAACCGTGCCGCCGATCGGTGTCCCGCCGATGTTTTCCAGGACGTTGAAACTGCCGCCGACCGGCAGGCCGAACAGCGCCACGATGTAGGACGCGGCCAGGATCATGTTGATCGGCGCCACCGGAAACCAGCCCAGCCAGTACGACCAACCGGCGAAGCCGCCGAGCCAGTGCGCGCGGCGCTTGCCCAGCAGTGGCGTGAACGACTCCTGCGCATAGGACGGCACGCCGCCGTGGCGGTCGGGCCACATCACCGCCAACTCCGCCAGACACAGACACAGCACCAGGCCGAAGACCGTGTTCAGGCCCATCCAGAAAATCGCGGCGGCGCCCATGCCCTGCACCGCGAAGGGGGCGATACCGGTGACCAAGATGGTTCCGGCCAAACCGATGACGAAAGCGCCCCACCAGTTGGTGGTCTTGGGCATTCCGCTGACCGATGCGGGAAGACTTTCAGTAGCCACCATGCCTCCAGTGAGTCGCGAGCTACGAACGGCATTTTGTCCGCTGTCGTGAATCTAGGCCTGGAATATGCCCCGGGCAGTGAAATTGCAAAAGTCCTCGCATCAGCCGCGGGGCACGCTGGTGACCTCGGCAAAGCCGCCCAGTTTCCGCCGGATAGCAGATTCGAAGTTTCCCTCCAGCAGGCCCCGAATCACACCCTGTTCCGGTGCTTCGACAATGACCTGGTCAGCTGTTCGGGCCTTAGCCACCCGCGAAATACTCGACGCGATATTTCGGGTCATCATGATCTGGCCATCCGCCCGAATCCCGAGTCGCAGCAACTGATCGATCGCTGAATCCACTCGATCCTGGGCGGTCTCGCGTTCTTTTTTTGTCGGCAACAAACCCGGGTTGGGCAAGCCAAATGATGAGCCGTGAATGCGGGCGATGATAAGCACGCCGACGAGGCCTCGGTTTGCCAAGGAGGCGGACAGCGCGATCGACTCGGGCCGAAACTCGCCACCGGTCGAGGCGAGCAGAACCGACACGTGCTCGGTCGGCTGAGGATCCGCCCTTCCGCCGCGACCAAACACCGAACTCCAACCCCCCGTTGAACTAGCGGGTGACCCCGACCGGGTCGATTCCGAATTCGGTGCCCGCGTCGATGAGCACATCGAAGAGGTATTGACCGGAGGAACGCTCACAGTGAACCAGATACGAGGGCACCTGGTCGCGGTCGTCACGGATGAAATCGGTGGTGACGCCGGCGATCGCGGTTCGAAACGCTACACCGTTCGGACTCACCGAATCGGCAAGGTTCACCGCGCACTGCTTGGCGAGCATTTTCGCGGTGTCGGCGCCGGTGATCCGCATGAGTGCGCGCCCGTGGGTGACGTCCACCCACGACGCATATGCCCCGGGCGCGTCCAGCACCAGACCGGCCACCAGTGAATCGGGTGTCACGCCGGCCGAAAGTAGGTACCACTCGCCGGGAGCCGACCCGGCACGCAGGGTCGATCCAACGTTCGCCGAGCGGCCGGTGGGCGGGAGTGAATCAATCAGCGGGTGCGCGCCGGCGGTTCGGATGACCACCTTGGTGAGGTGGCTCTCGTCGGCGATTGTCAGTGCGGAGTGCGACGTGCGGGTCGACACCTCCCATCCGTCGATGACCTCGTGCGGCCCGTCGAACATGATCGGACTCCGCGCGATCACCCCTGGCGCGATCGGAACAGTTTCAGCCACGAAGACGCACCCCCTCAGGATCGACGAACGCGAGGTCCTCGCGCACAATCGCATCGACGCGATCGCCGTTCTCCAACACAATGGTGACCCTCGACCCGGGTGCAGCCAGTGCTGCCGGAACGTGGGCAAGGCAGATAGATCGCTTGAGCGTGGGCGACATTCGACTGGAGGTTATTCGGCCGACGATCTCACTACCGTTGCGCACGATCTGACTCGCCTCCGGAGGTACCAGATTCGGATTCACGGTCTCGACGGCCACCAGATGCGAGTAGTCGCCGTCCCGCCTCTCTTGCCAGGCGAGCTCGGGCTTACCCGAGAAGTCCTCCTTGGCCAGTTTCACCAAGCCGCCGAGTCCTGCCTGATAGGCCTGCGTCAGGCCGTCGGTGTCCTGGCCCACGATCAGGTGACCTTTCTCCAGCCGCAGGATGCGCTGTGCCTCGATACCGAACGGGGCGATGCCGAGATCTTGTCCGACTTCCAGGAGGGTCTGCCACACGTGCAGTCCGTAGGAGGCCGGCACATGGATCTCGAAGCTGAGCTCGCCGGTGAAGCCGATCCGCCAGACGATGCAGTTGGCGACCCCGGCGACGGTGCCGGTACGCACCTTCATATAGCCGAACGCCGCCGGGTCGAGATCGATATCGGTCACCCGGCTCAGCAACTCGCGCGACTTCGGTCCCGCGATGTTCATACTGCACAGTGCCGTAGTCAGCGGGGTGATCGTGACCTGCCAGTCGCGGTGCACCGTCTGCAGCCACATCTCGAGCCAGTCCCATACCGCACCCGCGCCTGATGACGTCGTCGTCATCAGGTAGTGGTCATCGCCGAGTCGCCCGGTGACACCGTCGTCCATGACTACGCCATCTTCAGCACACATCACGCCGTACCGCACCGAACCGACCGCAAGATTATTCCAGTTATTGGTGTAGACGAGATTGAGCAATTTGACGACATCGGGCCCGTGCAGGTCGAGCTTGCCCAACGGAGTCAGATCGATGATCCCGACATTGGAACGAACATTGAGGACCTCGGCCGCCGGGTTGCCGTACCGGTCTGGTCGAATCCACTGTCCGGCGACCATATCCGTCGCGCCATGTTCGGTGTGCCACAACTGAATCGGTGACACCCGAACCGGCTCGAAGACGCGACCGGCCAGTGCACCGAGGCTGATCGGAGCGTATGGGGGACGCCACACGGTGGTTCCGATGCTCTGCACATCGCGATTAGTGGCCTGGGCGAGCACAGCCATCGCATTCACGTTTTCGAACTTGCCCTGAGCGGGGCCCATGCCTGAGGTGGTGAAGCGCTTGGCCAGTTCTGAGGAGTCGTAGCCCTCCTTGGCGGCGGAAACGATGTCCTTGCTCTTGACGTCCTCAGAGTAGTCGATGAAACCGACCGTCGTGCTCTGGAAGAGCCCAGGGTGCGCTTCCGGAACCAGCGCCGCGACATCTTTCGCCGCATCCCCACGCGCCCGGGCCGCGGCTTCGGCGCCCACCGCCCGGCCGTGTGCGATCAGTTCCGCGGTGCTGCCATCACCGACGATGCCGCCGGTCGCCATCACCCGGGTCGTCGTCACTCCACCGGGGGTGAACCGGGCCGCCTGCGGGTTCCACACCGGGCGATCGCCCGCCATGTTCAGCAAGCTGGTCGGAGCGGTCCATCCGGTGGCGGTCACCAGCAGGTCGGCGCTGGTCGTAGATCCGTCCCCGGCCTCGACTCCGCTCAGTTTCCCGCGTCCGACACCGCGTATGACGTTCTCACCCTTGCGTGCGTCCAGCACGCGGGCGATCTCGACGCCGGCGCCGCGAAGCCTTTCGACTGTCTCATCGCCGGTGGAGTTGGCGATGAACACGACCGCCCTGGCGCCAGGCTTGACCGCGTGCAACCCGGTGAGGCGCAGTGCCGCGGTGGACAGCATCACGCCGGGCAGGTCATTGCCCTCGAAGACGTAGGGACGCTCGATCAGGCCGGCGGCAACCACCAAGGTGCCGACCCGCGCTTTGATCAGACGTTCCCGGGCCCAGATTCCGCTGCGCTGCACCACCCCAACCCAGTTGTCGTCGTAGCGACCCAGGACGACCGAGTCGGTCAGCACCTCGATATTGTCGAAGCTCGCGACCTCAGCGCGAAGCGCGGTCAGGGCTGCCAGTTCGTCGGCACCGCCGTAACGCAGGTGGCCACCGAGGTCGTATTCCTCCTCGACCAACATCACGTGGGCACCGGAGCGGGCCGCCTCGATCGCGGCAGCCATACCGGCCGGACCGCCACCGCCGACGAGGACATCAGGGTGCGCGAAGCGCTTGTCGAAGATCTCGTGCGGGGCACCGATCGGCGGGGGGCTGCCGCCGGGGGCGAACTGTGAGAGCACCTTCTGGTATAGCGGCCACAATGCCTGCGGCCTGATGAAGGTCTTGTAGTAAAAGCCCGGGCCCAGGAACCGACCCAATCGCTTGTTGACGGCACGAACGTCGAAGCTCAGTGACGGCCACGCATTCTGCGCTTTGACCACATCACCGTCGCGCACCATTCGATGCGCCCCCCGAACATTGGGTTCCTGGCCCACCTGGAACGAGCAGTTGGGGTCGTAAAAAGTTGCGCTCAGAACACCGCGGGGCCGATGGTATTTGAAGCTTCGCGCCGTCACCCGAACCCCAGAGGCCATCAGCGCCGACACGATGGTGTCACCGGCATAGCCACTGAGCGGCGAACCATTCCAGGTGAAGTTCACCGGCTGGCCGCGATCTATCACCTCACCGGGCTGGGGTCCGATTCGCCAGTTGCCTACCGCGCTCATGCGCCCGTCTCCTTGTCTGCATCAGGACTCGGTGCCGGTGCGCCGAACGGGACGACCCAGCGGATTTGGTTGGTATCGGTGTTGCGTTCGGCGCTGATGTAGCGGCGACAACCCGACGCGTGAAACCACGACTCCCGAACCCAGCCCAGCGGGTTGTCGTGCTCGTAGAGGTAGCGACGCCATTGCTCGGGCGTGGAGTTCGCGACATCGCGAGACTTCCCCGACTCGCCGGCATGGCGAAACTCAGTGCTGTTGCGGGGACCGCAGTGCGGGCAATCGATAAGAAGCATGTCCAACTCCGATTCAGTGACCGACCGATGCTGCGCCCTTTTCGCCGACGAGACGTCCGTCGGCGAAACGAGCCAGATCGAAAGCAGCGATGAGTTCAGGGGTACGGCCGGTGGCGATCAGTTGCGCCATCTGCTCACCAGAGACCGGGCCTGCCTTGAAGCCGTAGGTTCCCCAGCCGACATCAACGAGAAATCCGTCAACCGGGGTGAAGCCCATGATCGGTGAGTAATCCGGTGTCATATCGCACAGGCCGGCCCACTGGCGCAACAACTTCAGGGAACCGATCGAGGGAATCAGCTCCAGGATATGAGTTGCCAGACCCTCAGTGAACTCCAGTGAACCACGCATCGAGTAGGACGGGTACGGATCGACACTCGCGCCGAACACGAGCTCGCCTCGATCGGTCTGGCTCACGTACACATGCAATGAGCCGGAGACGATCACCGCGGGCAGGAACAACTTGACCGGTTCGGTGACCGCGGCCTGTAGCGGGTGGGTGATCAACGGCATCTTCACCCCCACCATGTCAGAGATGGTCGAGGCCCAGCCGGCGGTGCAGTTGACGACTATCGGCGTCGAGATATCCCCCCGACTGGTGCGTACACCGGTGACTTTGCCGCCCGCGGTATCGATTCCGAGTAATTCGGTCTGCTGGTGGATCTCGACGCCGAGGTGGCTCGCAGCCCGCGCGTAACCCCAGTTGACTGCGTCGTGCCGGATGATGCCGCCGGGCGGGTGATAGAGGGCGCCGAGAATCGGGTAGCGCGCATGTTCGGAAACGTCAAGATAGGGCACGATCTTGCCCACTTCTTTGGCATCGATCACCCGACTGTCGATGCCCTGCAGCTTATTCACTTCGGCGCGCCACTGCATCGTGCGCATTGATGCGTCGTTATGCGCGAGGGTGAGGTGTCCGCGCTGAGAGAACATCACGTTGTAGTTCAGATCGACGGAGAGGTCTTCGTACAGCTTGACTGAGCGGTCGTAGAACCGCACGCCTTCGGGCGTCAGGTAGTTCGACCGCACGATCGCCGTATTGCGACCGGAGCCGCCGCCACCCATATACGACTTGTCGATGACCGCCACATTGGTGATGCCGTGGTTGGACGCCAGATAGTAGGCCGTCGCCAAACCATGGACACCCGCGCCGACGATGACGACATCGTAGGACTTCTTGAGTTCGTGCTGATCGAAACTCCGTGGCCAATCCGAGTGGGTCACGCCCCGGCGGAAGATGTCGAAGGCCGAGTACCGAGCCGAACCCCTGCCTTTGCGAGTTGAACTACCGATTGCCATGGCCATACGCCTTCACTGAGAGAAATTGAACGGGCATTGTGATCAGAGTGCGTGGACCGTGCGGTGCCTCGCCGTCGAACTGAAGTGAATCTCCCGGCTCGAGCAGATACGACGAACCGCCCACGCCGTACTGCATCTCACCGCTGATCATGAACAGGAACTCGGTTCCGGCATGCTGATAGAGCGGAAACACCTCGGTTCGCTCCATCAGGGTCACCAGCATCGGCTCCAGCAGTCGATGCGGACCGCGGGAGGCGCCCAAGAGCTGATAGCGGTGACCCGCGGCGCTGCGTGGGCTCAGCTCCAGGCCACGCCCGGCCTTGACCAGGAGAACATCGGTCTCTTCCTCAAGTCCGCGGAAAAAAGCCGTGATCGGAGCGTCAAGCGCTGTCGCCAATCGGACCAGAGTGCTCAAACTCGGTGTCGTCTGGCTGTTTTCGATCTTGGAGAGCATTCCTTTACTCATGCCCGCCTCATCAGCCAGGCGGGCCAGCGACCACCCAAGACGAGCCCGGAGCTCCCGCAGTTGGGTGGCCAGCACCCGCTCGACCGCCTCCTCGAGTGAGGGCCGATCGAGCGGTTCGGGCGGTTCGTCTGCATCAAAGGCTGCGGTCATGGTGTCTCAGCGGTCATGGTGTATCAATCAGAAGCCCTGGCCGGGAATCCAGGACGTGCCGGCCAGCGGCACCTTGGCCATCGCCGCGGCTTCGATGGTGAGTGCGACGAGATCCTCGGGCTCGAGATGGTGAACGTCGTTCTTGCCGCAGGCACGCGCCAGCGTGGTCAGCTCCATGGTGAGCGCCTTGAGGTAATTGGTCAGCCGCCGCGCGCCCACCTCGGGATCCAACCGCTTCGAGAGCTCGGGGTCCTGCGTTGTGACGCCCACCGGACAGGCCCCGGACTGGCACTCATGGCAGAAGCCCGGGGCGGTGCCCAGTGCGGTGTAGTCGGCCGTGACGTCGATGTGCGTGCCATCGGATTCGTAATACGGGGAGTTGCAGCCCAGCGCAATGAGCGATGCCACGCCGATCGAGACAGCGTCGGCACCGAGAGCCAGCGCCTTGGCGATATCGGCACCGGTGCGGATTCCGCCCGAGACGATGAGTTGCACGGTGCCGGTCATGCCCATCTCGCGGATCGCGTCAGCGGCAAGACGAACGGCGGGCAGCGTGGGAATGCCGGTGTGTTCGATGAAAACGTCCTGCGTGGCGCCGGTACCGCCCTGCATTCCGTCCACGACGACTACATCGGCACCCGCGGCGATCGCGAGCTTGACGTCGTTGAACACCCGGGTGGCGCCGAATTTGACATAGATCGGCTTCTCCCAGTTGGTGGCTTCACGGAGTTCGCGGATCTTGATGGTCAGGTCATCAGGACCGGTCCAGTCCGGGTGGCGGCAGGCCGAACGCTGATCGACCCCGGCAGGCAGAGTGCGCATACCGGCGACCCGCTCGCTCACCTTCTGGCCGAGCAGCATGCCACCACCGCCGGGCTTCGCACCTTGACCGACGACAACCTCTATTGCATCAGCCAACCGCAGATGTCCCGGGTTGAACCCGTAACGCGAGGGCAGGCATTGATAGACGAGAAGCTTGGATGCCCGTCGCTCCTCCTCGGTCATTCCACCGTCACCGGTGGTGGTCGATGTGCCAACCGCAGTCGCGGCCCTGCCGAGTGAATCCTTGGCAGCGGCAGACAATGAACCGAAACTCATGCCGGCGATCGTGATCGGGATGTCGAGTTCGAGGGGCTTGCTGGCGAACCTGTTGCCGAGCACGGTCTTGGTCTCGCAACGTTCGCGATAGCCCTCGAGCGGATACCGCGACATCGACGCGGTGATGAAACTCAGATCGTCGAAGCTCGGCACCTGCCGTTTAGCGCCCCAGCCTCGGATCTCGTAACGGCCGGTTCGCGACATCGTCTGGATCTGCGAAATGACCTCGTTCGGGTAGGTGGCGCTTTCCCGGAACGCAGGCGTGGCGTCATCGTCGAGGTTCATCAATACCTCTGATTCTTCAGCGCGTCGAAGTTGTACAACTGCTTCGCCGAGATCACTTTGGTGACGTTGGCCGCGTCGATGTGATCGAAGCCGGCGGCGGTGCACATCTGACGAATCATCGAAATATCCGCCTCGGTGAGATCTTCGGTGCGGGCGTCGGCCCCGAGTGAGCGAATCGTGCCGCCCACATAGACAACGGCCTCGTACAGCGAATCACCGAGCGAGTCGCCGGCGTCGCCGCCCACCAGTACGGTGCCGGCCTGGGCCATGAATGCGCTCATATGTCCCACATTTCCTGCTACGGCAAGGTTTCCACCCTTGAGTGAAATCGCGGCTCGAGACGACGCATCGCCCTCGATGATCACCAAACCGCCATGGGCGGTGGCCGCGGTCGACTCACTGGCATTGCCGCGAACTCGCACGACGCCACTCATCAGGTTCTCGCCCACGCCCCAGCCCACACTGCCATTGATGGTGAAGTCCGGCCCATCGCACAGGCCGGCGGCGTAGTAGCCGGTGTTGCCATTGACGGTGATGTGGATCTTGTTGGTGAGGCCAACACCGAGGTTGTGCGCCCCGCGAACCTCGATCAGGGTGACCTGCGCGCCGTCGGGGAGCGCCCGCAGGGCGCGGTTAACGGCGGTGACACCCAATTCACGGACGTCCAACGTCGTCGATGTATCGGTCTGCGCGCTCATCGGGTCACACCACCCATGTGTGGATCTCCTCGGGTTGGGGTTCGAATACCCGGGCGTCGTCGATGCCGGGCAGGCTGGCGAGTGCGTGGTATTCGCTGGCAACGGCGACGTAGGCGTCGGTTTCGGCGATCACCATTGGTTTGCACGCGAACGCATCGCGCACGACTGAGAAGGATCGCTCGGCGGTGACGACGAGGGTGAAGAATCCGTCGAATTCCTTCAGCACGTGCCGCATCGCCTCTTCGAGATCATCACCTAGTTCCATCCGGTGGCCGATGAATTGAGCGGCTACTTCGGTGTCATTGTCGGTAAGACACTCGACGCCCGCATCGGACAGTTGACGCCGGATACTGGCGTGGTTGGAGAACGAACCGTTATGCACCAGTGCGAGATCATTGCGTGGGCTGAACGGATGCGCACCGTCGGTGGTGACAGCGGACTCGGTGGCCATGCGGGTGTGGCCCAGTGCCATGTAACCGGTCATTGATCCGACGCCGTAGTGCTCGCATATCTCGCGGGGCAGTCCGACATCTTTGATCAACTTCATCGCATGACCGACGCCGACGACGGTGATCTGCTCCTCGGCGGCTTGCTTGAGACCCTCGAGTACGGCAGCCTCGCCGGCCGCGGTGACCAAAAACGCGATGTTGTCGATTATCTCGATGTCCGACGACGTACCACTCGAGGCGTCAACCGCGGACTGGACGGCCTTCCAGTTGGTGCTGTCCCCGTCGCCACGCAGGGACCAACGGCGCGATCCTTTCGGCACGCCGCGGTCGTAGATTGCCATACCTGACGAGTCCGGCCCGCGGGTCGTCATCTCCTCCAACATGGCGGAAAAGTGCAGGCCAAGGTGGGCCTCTAAGGCGGGTTCACGAACCAGCAGACCGACGATTCCACACATCTGCCGCTACTCCAGTCAATTTCGGGGTTGCATCAGGGTATACAGCGGCATAGTAACAATCAACCCCTTGATTTTGTATGTGGGTTGGAGTTTCGCGAATTCGCCATCTGTTGCCTCGGGGTGGACAGTACGCTCCAGGTCAGATAGCCGCCACCCCAAGGGAGCACTTCGTGTCAGACAATCGCCAAGAACTGCGGGCCCGCGCCGAAGCCGACGGTATCGAGTTCTTCCTCGCCATGTTCGTCGATATGCACGGCAAACCGTGCGCGAAGCTCGTACCGATGGCGAGTTTCGACCTGCTGATGGACGGCGGCGCTGGGTTCGCCGGATTCGCCGCCGGCCCCATGGGTCAGGATCCATCCGATCCCGACATGTCTGCCGTGCCGGACACCGACTCGTACACGGTCGTACCGTGGGAGAAAGGTGTCGCCGTTCTCATGTGCGACATCCATGTGAACGGCGAGCCGTGGAACTTCTCACCACGGGTGATCCTCAAGCGCGAGCTGGCGAAGCTGGCCGAACGCGGCATCACCATGATGGCGGGTTTCGAGGCCGAGTACTCGCTGCTGCGCCGCACCGAGAATGGTGGCATCGCCATTGCCGATCAACTGGATTCGGCATCGGCCCCGTGCTACGACGCCAAGGCTCTCAGTCGCTCGCTGCCGTTTCTGCAGACCACATCGCGCTATATGAACCAGCTCGGGTGGACCAACTACGCGAATGATCACGAGGATGCCAACGGACAGTTCGAGCAGAACTGGAAGTACGCCGACGCGCTCACCTCGGCAGACCGGCTGATCTTCTTCCGCTACATGGTGCACGTGCTGGCACAGCGCGAGGGCAAGCTGGCCACGTTCATGCCCAAGCCGTTCTCGAACCTGACCGGTAACGGTCTGCACATCCACACATCACTGTGGCAGGGCGATAAGCAGTTGTTCGCCGCCGAGGGTGACGATCCACATGGTTTGGGCCTCTCGCCGATGGCATACAGCTATATCGCCGGGATCTTGGACCATGCGCGAGCAGCAGTGGCCATCACCTGTCCAATCGTCAACTCCTACAAGCGAATGGGAGTTGGCGCACCGGACTCCGGCGCTACCTGGGCACCCGCGTACATCTCCTATGGCGGTAACAACCGGACGCAGATGTTGCGAATCCCCGAACCTGGTCGGGTCGAACACCGTGGCACCGACGGTGCCGCCAACCCCTATCTGGCGCTTGTCGCGATACTGGCATCAGGCATGGACGGGATTGATCGCAATCTTGCGCCGGGTCCACCGAATACCGAAAATCTGTACGCGATGTCACCGGTCGAACTCGCCAAGCGGGGCATCTTCTCGGTGCCCGGCACCCTGATGCACGCCACCGAGGAATTGGCGAAGGACGATGTATTGCGCGCAGCCTTCGGTCCGGTCCGCAACGGTAGCCACTATCTCGACTACTTCATCAAGACCAAACAGGACGAGTTCAGGGCCTACCATGCCGTGGTGAGCGACTGGGAGATCAACCGCTACCTGACCCTGTTCTAGCCGGACCCCGCCAAGACGCGAGAAGCCCCCGCGCCAAGGGCGGTCTCAAGGGGGTTTCTCGCGTCTGCGTGACTACCGGTAGTCGGAGTAACCGTAATCGTCGAGCGGGACAGCGGGACCGGTGGCCTGCCCGAAGTCGGGGCTGTAGTACTGATCCTCGTACGACGGGATCGTGTACGCCGCGGCGCGGGCCTCTTCGGTGGGCTGAACCTGGATGTTGCGGTACCGGTTGATACCGGTACCGGCCGGGATCAGCTTGCCGATGATCACGTTTTCCTTCAGACCGCGGAGCTTGTCGCTGCGGCAGTTGATCGCCGCATCGGTGAGCACCCGGGTGGTCTCCTGGAACGACGCCGCACTCAGCCACGAGTCGGTGGCCAACGATGCCTTGGTGATACCCATCAGCACCGGACGACCGGCTGCCGGCTCGCCGCCTTCGGCGACGACCCGACGGTTCGCCGACTCGAACTCCGCGCGCTCGGTCAACGAGCCGGGCAGGAACTCCGTGGCACCCGAATCGATGATCGTGACGCGACGCAGCATCTGCCGGATGATGACCTCGATGTGCTTATCGTGGATCGACACGCCCTGGGCCCGGTAGACCTCCTGCACCTCCTTGACGAGGTGGATCTGCACCTTGCGCGGGCCCTCGACACGGAGCACGTCGTGCGGGTCGGCCGAGCCCTCCATGAGCTGCTGACCCACCTCGACGTGGTCACCGTCGGCAAGCAGCCGCTCGGTCCCGTCCGCGTGCTTGAACACGCGCAACCGCTGACGCTTAGAGAGCTTTTCGTACACGACCTCCTCGCTCCCGTCATCGGGAACGATGGTGATCTTGTAGAACTTGTCACTCTCCTCGAGACGAGCCCGTCCGGCGACCTCGGCGATCGGGGCCTTGCCGCGCGGGACACGGGCCTCGAACAGCTCCTGCACACGGGGCAGACCGCCGGTGATGTCCTCACCGACGCCACCCTGGTGGAAGGTGCGCATGGTCAGCTGCGTGCCGGGTTCACCGATGGACTGCGCGGCCACGATGCCGACGGCCTCACCGATATCGACCAGCTTGCCGGTGGCCATCGAGCGGCCGTAGCACATCGCGCAGACGCCGTCGGCGCTGGCGCAGGTGAGCACCGAGCGGACCTTGACGCTCGTGATGCCGGCGCCCAGTGCCGCATCGATCGCCGGGTCGCCCAGGTCATGCCCACGCTCGACGATGACCTTGCCCTTGGCATCGACCGCGTCAGCGGCCAGTGTGCGGGCGTACGCCGAGGTCTCGACGTGCGGATCCCGGATCAGGGTCGCCTTTCCGTCGGGCCCAGTCGCGCGCTCGGCCAGGTCGACGACGATGCCACGCTCGGTGCCGCAGTCGTGCTCGCGCACGATCACATCCTGAGAGACATCCACCAGACGACGGGTCAGATAACCCGAGTCGGCGGTGCGAAGTGCAGTGTCCGCCAGACCCTTTCGCGCGCCGTGGGTGTTGATGAAGTACTCCAGCACCGTCAGGCCCTCGCGGAACGAGGACTTGATCGGACGCGGGATGAACTCACCCTTCGGGTTGGTCACCAGGCCCTTCATACCGGCCAGCGTTCGGGTCTGGGTGAAGTTACCGGTCGCACCGGACTCCACGATCGTGATGATCGGGTTGTCCTTGGGGTAGTGCGAACGCAGAGCGTCACCGACCTCTTCGGTGGCCTTCTTCCACAGCTCCACCAGAGCGTCGTTGCGCTCCTGACGGTTCAGGGCACCGCGCTGGTACTTCTTCTCGATACCGTCGGCCTCGACCTCATGGCGCTCGAGGATCTCGGCCTTCTCCGGCGGAACCAGCACGTCGGCCATCGACACGGTGACACCCGATCGGGTGGCCCAGTAGAAGCCGGTGTCCTTGAGCTTGTCGACGGTCTGCGCGACCACGATCATCGGGTAGCGCTCGGCCAGATCGTTGATGATCTTGGCCTGCTCCTTCTTGTGCATCTGCTTGTTGACGAAGGCGTAGCCCAGCGGCAGCAGCTCGTTGAACAACACCCGCCCCAGCGTGGTCTCGCAGATCCAGGCATTGCCCGGACGCCAGCCGTTCTCGCCGAACTTTTCGGTCTCGACCTCGTGCGGCGGGCGCAGTCGGGTCAACCGGACCTTGATCCTGGCCCGCGGGCTCAGCACACCACGGTCCATCGCCATGATGGCCTCCGATGGTGAGCTGTAGACACCGGTCTCCGGGGTGTCCTTGGCTGCCGGGGTGTACTGGCCGGTGTCACCGGGGATCTCGGTGGTCAGGAAGTACAGACCGGTGACCATGTCCAGACGCGGCATGGCAAGCGGTTTGCCCGAGGCCGGCGACAGGATGTTGTTGCTCGACAGCATCAGCACGCGGGCCTCGGCCTGAGCCTCGGCACTCAGCGGCAGGTGCACCGCCATCTGATCGCCGTCGAAGTCAGCGTTGAACGCCTCGCACACCAGCGGGTGCAGCTGAATGGCCTTGCCCTCGACCAGCATCGGCTCGAACGCCTGGATCCCCAGCCGGTGCAGGGTTGGTGCGCGGTTGAGCAGCACCGGATGCTCGGAGATGACCTCTTCGAGCACATCCCACACCTGCGGACGCTGACGCTCCACCATCCGCTTGGCGCTCTTGATGTTCTGCGCATGGTTGAGGTCGACCAGACGCTTCATCACGAACGGCTTGAACAGCTCGAGTGCCATCAGCTTGGGCAGACCGCACTGGTGCAGCTTGAGCTGCGGGCCGACCACGATAACTGAACGACCCGAGTAGTCGACGCGCTTGCCGAGCAGGTTCTGACGGAACCGGCCCTGCTTGCCCTTGAGCAGATCGCTCAGCGACTTGAGTGGGCGGTTGCCCGGCCCGGTGACCGGGCGGCCACGACGGCCGTTGTCGAACAACGCATCCACCGACTCCTGAAGCATGCGCTTCTCGTTGTTGACGATGATCTCGGGAGCGCCGAGGTCGATCAGTCGCTTCAACCGGTTGTTGCGGTTGATCACGCGGCGATACAGATCGTTGAGATCGGAGGTGGCGAAGCGGCCACCGTCGAGCTGAACCATCGGGCGCAGCTCCGGTGGGATCACCGGCACCGCGTCGAGCACCATGCCCATCGGAGAGTTGCGGTTGGTCTGGAACGCCGCAACCACCTTCAGACGCTTGAGCGCGCGCAGCTTCTTCTGACCCTTGCCGCTGCGGATGACCTCGCGCAGCGCCTCGGCCTCGGCGTCGATATCAAAGTTCTCGATGAGCTTCTTGATCGACTCCGCGCCCATCGAGCCTTGGAAGTACTCGCCGTAGCGATCGACAATCTCGCGGTAGAGGTTCTCGTCGATGATCAGCTGCTTCGGGGCCAGCTTGGTGAAGGTGGTCCAGATCTCGTCGAGCCGGTCCAGCTCACGCTGGACGCGGTCGCGGAGCTGGCGCATCTCGCGCTCGCCGGCATCCTTGACCTTGCGCTTGACATCGGACTTGGCACCCTCGGCCTCAAGTTCGGCGAGGTCGGCCTCGAGCTTCTGGGCACGGGCCTCCAAGTCGACGTCACGCTGGGTTTCGACAGCCTTCTTCTCGACGACCATCTCGGCCTCGAGCGTGGACAGCTCGTTATGACGCATCTCGGAGTCGACTGCGGTGATCACATAGGCCGCGAAGTAGATGATCTTCTCGAGATCCTTCGGGGCCAGATCCAGCAGGTAACCCAACCGCGACGGAACGCCCTTGAAGTACCAGATATGCGTGACCGGCGCGGCCAGCTCGATATGGCCCATCCGCTCGCGACGCACCTTGGCGCGGGTGACCTCGACGCCGCAACGCTCGCAGATGATGCCCTTGAAGCGCACGCGCTTGTACTTGCCGCAGTAGCACTCCCAGTCGCGAGTAGGTCCGAAGATCTTCTCGCAGAACAGGCCGTCCTTCTCTGGCTTGAGCGTGCGGTAGTTGATGGTCTCCGGCTTCTTGACCTCACCGAAGGACCAGGTGCGAATATCGTCGGCGGTAGCCAGGCCGATGCGGAGTTCATCGAAGAAGTTGACGTCTAACACGTAACTCCCTTTCCCCTTGCGGGACTAGACAGATCGATAATTGGCAGAGATCTACGCAAGGATCTACGCAAGATCTTCAACAGAGGCGGACTCGTTGCGGGACAGGTTGATTCCCAGGTTGGCGGCAGCGCGCTCCAGGTCCTCATCGTCGCCGTCGCGCATCTCGATGGCCGCACCGTCGCTGGAGAGCACCTCGACATTGAGGCACAGCGACTGCAACTCCTTGAGCAACACCTTGAACGATTCCGGAATACCCGGCTCGGGGATGTTCTCGCCCTTGACGATCGCCTCGTAGACCTTGACCCGGCCGACGGTATCGTCACTCTTGATGGTCAGCAGCTCCTGCAGCGTGTAGGCCGCGCCGTAGGCCTGCATGGCCCAGCACTCCATCTCGCCGAACCGCTGACCGCCGAACTGCGCCTTACCGCCGAGGGGCTGCTGGGTGATCATCGAGTACGGACCAGTCGAACGGGCGTGGATCTTGTCGTCCACCAGGTGGTGCAACTTCAGGATGTACATGTAGCCGACCGTCACCGGGTACGGGAACGGTTCGCCGCTGCGGCCGTCGAGCAACATGGCCTTGCCGTCACCGTTGACGAGCACGTTGCCGTCACGGTCGGCGAGCGTCGAGGACAGCAGTCCCTGCAGTTCCTCCTCGCGGGCGCCATCGAACACCGGCGTCGAGACGATGGTGTTCGGCCCGGACTCGAGCATGTCGGCGGGCAGATTCGCCGCCCACTCGGGCTTGGCACCATTCGATTCATTGGGGATCTTCCAGCCGGTTTTGGCAACCCAGCCCAGATGCGTCTCGAGGATCTGACCGATGTTCATCCGCCGCGGCACACCGTGGGTGTTGAGGATGATGTCCACCGGGGTGCCGTCGGTGAGGAACGGCATGTCCTCCTGCGCCAGGATCTTGCCGATGACGCCCTTGTTGCCGTGGCGGCCGGCGAGTTTGTCGCCGTCGGAGATCTTGCGCTTTTGGGCGACGTACACCCGCACCAACTCGTTGACGCCGGCGGACAGCTCGTCATCATCCTCGCGGGAGAACACCCGGATGCCGATGACCTTGCCGGACTCACCGTGCGGCACCTTCAGTGAGGTGTCGCGAACTTCGCGGGCCTTCTCACCGAAGATCGCCCGCAGCAGTCGCTCCTCCGGAGTTAGTTCGGTCTCGCCCTTAGGGGTGACCTTGCCAACCAGGATGTCGCCGTCGCGGACCTCGGCGCCGATGCGAACGATGCCGCGCTCGTCGAGATCGGCCAGCACCTCATCGGAGACGTTCGGGATATCCCGGGTGATCTCCTCGGCGCCCAGCTTGGTGTCGCGGGCGTCGATCTCGTGCTCCTCGATATGAATCGAGGTGAGCACGTCCTCTTCAACCAGGCGGCTGGACAGGATGATCGCGTCCTCGTAGTTGTGACCTTCCCACGGCATGATGGCCACCAGCAGGTTCTTGCCGAGTGCCATCTCACCGTTCTCGGTGCATGGACCGTCAGCGATCACCTGGCCGACCTCGACCCGCTGACCGGCGTCCACGATCGGACGTTGGTTGGCGCACGTGCCGTGATTAGACCGGTTGAACTTGCGCATCCGGTAGCTGTACCGGGTACCGTCGTCGGCCATCACGGTGACGTAGTCGGCCGAAACCTCTTCCACCACACCGGCTTTCGTGGCAATCACGACATCGCCGGCGTCAATTGCGGCGCGCAGTTCCATGCCGGTGCCCACCAATGGCGCCTCGCTTCGCACCAACGGAACCGCCTGGCGCTGCATGTTGGCACCCATCAGGGCACGGTTGGCGTCATCGTGCTCGAGGAACGGGATCATGGCGGTCGCGACCGACACCATCTGGCGCGGCGAGACGTCCATGAAGTCCACCTCGGCGGGCGTGACGTTCTCGACCTCGCCGCCCTTACGGCGCACGAGCACGCGCGCCTCGGTGAACTTGCCCTTCGCATCGGTCGGCGAGTTGGCCTGCGCCACGACGTGGCGATCCTCCTCGTCGGCGGTCAGGAAGTGGATCTCGTCGGTGACGACACCCTTGACGACCTTGCGGTACGGCGTCTCGATGAAGCCGAACGGGTTGACCCGCGCGTACACCGACAGCGAACCGATCAGGCCGATGTTGGGGCCCTCCGGGGTCTCGATCGGGCACATCCGGCCGTAGTGGCTGGGGTGCACGTCGCGAACCTCGAGGCCGGCGCGCTCACGGGACAGACCACCGGGACCCAACGCCGACAGGCGGCGCTTGTGGGTCAGACCCGACAGCGGGTTGTTCTGGTCCATGAACTGGCTCAACTGGCTGGTGCCGAAGAACTCCTTGATCGCCGCCACGACGGGACGGATGTTGATCAGGGTCTGCGGCGTGATCGCCTCGACGTCCTGGGTGGTCATCCGCTCGCGGACGACGCGCTCCATCCGGGAAAGCCCGACCCGGATCTGATTCTGGATCAGTTCGCCGACCGTACGAAGCCGGCGGTTGCCGAAGTGGTCGATATCGTCGACCTCGACGGGCACCTCGGTGCCGCCGGGGGCGGTCATCATCGACGTCTGACCCTCGGGGGTGTCGTGCAGACGAACCAGGTACTCGATCGTCGCGACGATGTCGTCTTCGGTCAGCGTCGAGTTGGTGATCGGCTTGCCGACGTTGAGGCCGAGCTTCTTGTTGACCTTGTAGCGACCCACCCGGGCCAGGTCGTAACGCTTCTCCTTGAAGAACAGGTTCTCCAGCAGGGTCTGCGCGGACTCCTTGGTCGGCGGCTCGCCCGGACGCAGCTTGCGGTAGATCTCCAGCAGCGCCTCGTCGGGGCCGGCGGCGTTGTCCTTCTCCAGCGTCGACATCATGATCTCGGAGAAGCCGAAGCGCTCCCGGATCTTCTCGCCTGACCAGCCGAGCGCCTTGAGCAGCACGGTGACCGGCTGGCGGCGCTTACGGTCGATGCGCACGCCGACGGTGGCGCGCTTGTCGACGTCGAACTCCAGCCAGGCACCGCGTCCCGGAATCACCTTGACGCTGGTGATGTCGTTGTCGGTTGCCTTGTCCTTGGACTTATCGAAGTACACACCCGGGGACCGCACCAGCTGGCTGACCACCACGCGCTCGGTGCCGTTGATGATGAAGGTGCCCTTTTCGGTCATCATCGGGAAGTCGCCCATGAAGACCGTCTGGCTCTTGATCTCGCCGGTGTTGTTGTTGATGAACTCGGCCGTGACGAACAGCGGGGCCGCGTACGTCATGTCCTTGTCTTTGCACTCATCAACCGGCGCCTTGACCTCGTCGAAGCGCGGGTCGGTGAAGCTCAGTGACATCGAGCCGGAGAAGTCCTCGATCGGGGACAACTCGTCGAGTACCTCTTCGAGGCCGCTCTTGGGGTCGATATCACCGCGGGCCTTGGCGATCTCGCGCCAGCGGGGTGTGCCGATCAACCAGTCGAAGGAGTCGATCTGGACGTCCAGCAGGCCCGGAACCTCGAGGGGTTCGCGCAGCTTGGCAAATGAGATTCTTTTGGGCGCCCCCGGAACCGAGTTAGAAGAACTAGTGGTCGATTTGCTCTGGCTGGAGACTGCCAAGATGCATTCCTTCCGGCACCTCATGCGGACTTCGGGTTTCCGGCGTGCGCCGGGCCTTTCGCCGCTCATCTGCGTAAGTTCGCGCCCGTGCTCCCTGTCCGCCGATGCGCACAACACGTAAAAGGTCTCTGAGCTGCGACGACAAGACTCAGACCAAGACCACGGTGTCGGGGTGCATTAGAGGTGGGCAGGAGGAAACCAGCGCAACGCTCAACAGTAGCGCACAACGGCGCCAACCTCAAACTGCGCATGCCGCGGCCTAGGGGCGCTGGCCGGTGAGTACCGCCCACGCGCGCATGCTTGATGATCAGATTGACCCCTCAGGGGCTTCCCGTCAAGCACTTACGCGGTGTTTGGGGTGGAAAACTCATTAGACGCGGGCAGAGGCGGGCACCGTGGCCGGGCCCGGCAGGCTGGCGGCCGGAGCCGACGGGAACTGCAGAGTCCGGATGATGGTGCGGCTCACGCCCAGCTCGTAGGCCCGGGCCACCAGCGCGTTGTACTCGGCGTCGGTGACCTCCTGGCTACGGGTCAGGATGTAGCCGGCCGTGCCGTTCGGGTCCCCGACGATCGCCCAGCTGTAATCCGGCGCGTAATCCAGAATCCAGTAGTTGCCCGGCTCGTCGGTGTTGGGTTGGGCGGGGCCGAAGAGGCCGCCGAAGCCAACATTGAGCCGGGTGTTGTAGGCGTTAACCGGCGCCGCCGAGCCCTCGATGGTGACTGCCGGACCGTTGGGACCGAAGTACTGGCCGAAGTTCTCCACCTTGACGGTGCCGTCGGGCAGCGGGGTGTAGGTCGCCGTGGTGTTCACCAGACCGATCGAGAAGAACATCCGTACGCTGCCCTGCTCGTACCACTTACCGGAGTACTGCTCGATATCCACCGGCGGCGGCGCAGGCAGGGTGGTCGCCCCGGCCTCACCCATGACGATGGCCTGGTTGGGCACATAGGTGCCATCGTTGGGGTTGGCGTAGATGCCGTAGAACGGATCAGTTGGCCCCGTCCCGTTGTAGAGGTCGTTGATCCAGCCGGTGGCGAACGTGCGCACCGCGGCCTTACCTCCGGGCGGGGACGGCTTAACGATGATGTCGCTGCCCAGGACACCCAGCCAGCCCCAGAGCGAGTCGCCGCCGATGACATCGGTATGCGAGCCGTTGTCGATCTGCACGCCGAAGAACTGGTCCGGGTACTCCGCCAACATCGCCTCGGTGGCCACACCCCAGGCGTTCCAGCGTTGCGGCGGGGCGGCGATCTGGTAGTCCGGGATTCCGGCGCTGATGAGCACCTGCAGTTGGTCGGTGAAAGTCGGTGGGCGGGAGACACCGTCGAACATCACCACACCGAGCAGATCGCCGGAGGAGCCATTTGCGACGGCGCCCGCCGCGGCCGTCGTGGCGAACCGGCCGCCTGCGGAATGCCCGGTCAGGATGAACGTCTGCGGCAGCATGCCGTCGTAGCCGGCCTCGTTGGCACTGATGTTCAGTGCGGCCCGGTCACCCACGAACATCGCAGCGGCGGCTTCACCGGAGAACGCGGGATCGAACCAGTAGATGTTGGGCGCGACCACGATGCTGTTGGTTTCCTGGGCCAATGCCTGCGCCATATCGGCGTACCAGGTGTTGAAACCGAGGAAGCCGTGCTGCAGCCAGATGATGCCGTTGGCCTGGACTGAGCCGTCGGCCTGGGTCGGGAAGTACCAGTCGGCGGGTGCGTCGTACCCGTTAGACCCGGAAGGAATGAGCAACGAAGCCGACCCGGTCCGCACGCCGGTCACCCCATTGGACTCCGGCGGTGTCACATAGCCGGTCACGCCGTTGGACCCGGTGTTGACCACCGGAACCGGAGTGCGGCCGAAGAGCGAGCCGACGGCGTCGAACACGTTCTTGAGAACGGTGTCCAACGGCGAAAGGTTGTTGGCGAACACGGTGGGCAGGCTCACCGCGGCGGCGTCGCCCATAATGATCTGACCTTTGGCCGCGGAGTAGAAACCGTACTGCGGTGCATCCGGCGTGGCGCCGACGTAGAAGTCGTTGATCCAGCCGGTGCTCAGGTGGTACACCGCCGCGGTGTTGCCGGCCGGGGAGAACTTGGTCACCAGCTGCGCGGCGAAGTCGATGATCGGGTTGGTGCCGAGCATCGAGTCGACATGCGAGCCGCCGACCAGGACAGCGCCGTCGAACTGGTCCGGCAGGGCGGCCAGCAGCGCGTTGGTGGTCGCGCCGAAAAGGTTGAAAGCCTGCGCGGGCGCGGCGATCTGATAGACCGGAATGTCGGCGGTGCCGAGCACTCCCAACTGGTCGTCGAAGCTGCCGTCGAAGGTGCCGTTGGAGACGCCGTCGAACATCACCACGCCCAACAACTTGGCATCCTGTAGGGCTGTGCCCGCGCCGATGTAATCGGCGGCCGTCGCACTGGCGAAACCGCCGCCGGCGGAGTGCCCGGACAGCACGAAGGCGCCCAGCAGTTGGCTGACGTTGCCGGTATATCCGGCATCCTGAGCACTGGTGACCAGCGCGGTGCGGCCCGGGTCGAGGAACACGTCGGCGACGGCCTGCTGGGAGGTGCTGCAGATCAGGCAGCCGCCGGAGAACGTGAACGGAATCGATGACAGCGTGGGAGCCACCACGATGCTGTTGGTCTGCTGCGCCAACTCCTCGGCCAGCGCCGAGTAGAACGTGTTCATGGCGCCGAAGCCGTGCTGCAGCCAGATCACGCCCTGGGCGTCAATGACGCCGTCGACCTGAGTCGGGAAGTACCAATCGGCCGCGACCGTGTTTCCGATGAACGCGCCCGGGATCTCCAGGCGCGAGTGGCCCACCTGCACGCCGGTGACGCCGTTGGAGGCTCCGGGCAACAGTGGGTCGGAGACTGCTGCCGCGAACAACGTCGGATCCGGCGGATCGCCCGCGACGTCCGGTGCGCCGGAGACCGCTGCGGCGGCGACGGTCTCGCGGCGGGCCGCCGGGGATGCGACCGCCGGGGATGTGACCGCGAGGTCGCCGGCTGGGCGCCCGCCGAGCGCGGAGATGATGGTGGACAACAGCGCGGCACCGGGTGCCGTGTTCGCTTTCAGAGCCCCACGGGTTCGCTGCGGCTTGGCCGATGCCGCCGCCGCAGCAACCTGCTCAGCGGCCTGCTGGGGAATGCTCGGTTCGGGCAGGGCAACAGCGGCCGCGTCCCGCGTCACCGCCGGAGAGACGTTCTTCGCCGCACGTGATGACCGGTCGGCGCCGGCCCGCGCGCGGGTCCCGGTCGCGGTCGCGGTCGAGCCCGCACCACGCGAATTGGTCGCACTGCTCGCAACCGAAGAATCGGCCGACGTACTGGCGCCCCCGGCGTCGGTATCCGGGGTGTCGGCGGCGGCAACGCCGGCGCCGGAGATCAGGGCTGAGCCCACTCCGACAATTACCGCACCCGTACCCAGAAGAGCCCGTCGATCAGCCATCACAAACCACCTTCGTATTGCCAACGGGCAAACATTATCGCGGCCGTTGTCCACAGACCAGCAAATTAGCTAAAACCGCCCGCAGCGTCACACAGTCGTCAGCGAACGTGACTGATCGACCGGAATTCAGCGCTCGCCGTCGTGGCGGGCCACGTGTGCGGGCTCACCGGCGAACTCATGCGTCGGCAGCCGGTGCTGGCCGTCGAGGTCGTCAAGGATCGCCTCCTGCGCGGCAGGCGGCAGGGTGTGCAGGATCTGTCGCACCCGGGCCTGACGGCGGCCGACGGCCATGCGCTCCGGCATACCCGGGGTAGCGACCAGCTGCGGCGGCACACCCTCGAGCTCGTCGCCGCCGCCATCGGTTTGGCCGGCGTCGAGCATGGCCTGCTCTTCGGCCATCGTCGACTCGTCCTTCTCCTCGGACATGCCGATCGGGCCGATGCGGCGGCCGTTGAGGAACTGCTTGACCACCGGCTCCTCACTGGTCAGCAGCACTTCGCGGGGACCGAACATCACCAGGTGCTTGCGGAACAGCATGCCCATGTTGTCCGGCACGGTGCGGGCGATATTGATATTGTGGGTCACGATCAGGATCGTGGCATCGATCTGGGCGTTGATATCGATGAGCAACTGGCTCAGATAGGCGGTACGCACCGGGTCCAGACCGGAGTCCGGCTCGTCGCAGAGGATGATCTGCGGGTCGAGCACCAGCGAGCGGGCCAGCCCGGCACGCTTCTTCATACCGCCGGAGATCTCGCCGGGGAACTTGTTCTCATCACCGACCAAGCCCACCATCTCGAGCTTCTCCATGACGACGTTGCGGATCTCGCTTTCCTTCTTCTTGGTGTGCTCGCGCAACGGGAAGGCCGTGTTGTCGTAGATGCTCATCGACCCGAACAGCGCGCCGTCCTGGAACATCACGCCGAACAGGGTGCGGATCTCGTAGAGCTCCTTGGCCGAGCATTCGATGATGTTGGTGCCGTCGACAATGATCTTGCCGCGCTCGGGACGCAGTAATCCAATCAGGGACTTCAGGAACACCGACTTACCGGTACCGGACGGACCCAGCAGCACGCTGACCTCACCGGCCGGGACGTCCAGGGTCACGTCTTCCCAAATCCGCTGAGATCCGAATGACTTGGTCAGCCCCTCAACCTGGATGCTAATTCCCACGCGAGATCCTTCCGCCCACACGATTTGACCACTGGAGTGTCACCTGTGGCTGGAGTCACTGTAGCGCACACCCCGTGGGCCCATTCACTGTTTGCGACCAACAGAAAATCCCCCGCGAACCCGGTGGATCCGCGGGGGATTTCGTCCCAAATGGAAGGCTTGCGACTATTTAACGGTGACCGTCGCGCCGGCTGCCTCGAGCTTGCCCTTGGCGTCCTCGACGGCCTCCTTGGTGGCCTTCTCAAGCACCGCCTTGGGGGCGCCGTCGACGAGGTCCTTGGCCTCCTTGAGGCCGAGGCCGGAGACGATCTCGCGGACGACCTTGATGACGCCGATCTTCTTATCGCCGGCGCCCTCGAGGATGAGGTCGAACTCCGTCTGCTCCTCGGCGGCCTCAGCGGCCGGGGTGGCAGCGCCACCCGCGGCGGCCATGGCGACCGGGGCGGCCGCGGTGACCTCGAAGACCTCTTCAAACTTCTTTACGAACTCCGAGAGCTCCAGCAGGGTCATTTCCTTGAACGCGTCGAGCAATTCGTCGGTGTTGAGCTTTGCCATTGTTGTGGACCTTTCTAGATTTTTCCGTTGTGCATCTGATGTGCGGGTATTGGTTGTGGTTGCTTAAGCGGCAGGCTCGCTGGCCTTCTTCTCCTGCAGTGCGGCCGCGAGCCGGGCGAACTGCGACAGCGGTGCGTTGAACAGCCCGGCCGCCTTGGCCAGGTTGCCCTTCATAGCGCCGGCCAGCTTGGCCAGCAGCACCTCGCGGGACTCGAGATCAGCGATACGCTCGACCTCTGAAACGGTCAGGGCATGACCGTCCATGTAGCCGCCCTTGATGACGAGCGCCTTGTTGTCCTTGGCAAAATCCTTGATCGCCTTGGCGGCGTCGACGGCCTCCCCGGTGATGAACGCGATCGCGGTGGGCCCGGCGAACAGTTCGTCGAGGCCCTGGATACCGGCCTCCGCCGCCGCCCGCTTCACGAGCGTGTTCTTGGCGACGGTGTAGGTGGCGATACCGCCGAGTGAGCGGCGCAACTCGGCCAGGTTGGCCACCGTCAGGCCGCGGTACTCGGTGACCACGGTGGCCGTCGAGGACTTGAACTGCTCGGTGATGTCGGCAACGGCGGTGACCTTGTCAGCCTTGGCCATGCATGCCTCCTCGTGGGTGGGGGTGTCGGCCGGGCCCGGAAACGACGAACGCCCCGGCGCAGATGGCCGGGGCGCAGATGACCACTCACACACAGCGGTCGAGCCTCGTCCTCCTGCGTGGGCCGCCCGGTCTGATGAGCCGCTTGCGCGAAGAACAACAGACAAGTCCGGGACCTTCAACCACTTGCGTGGTGACCGACGGTCTTCGGTGGAACCTGGCAAGGGTAACGCGTCGAACCCACTCCCCCCAAATCCCGCGCCCCATCCC
>Ga0194035_1000220_pt1 | contig 34702 bp, 22 predicted proteins | sample JunL2320m_MetaG_FD_148680 | JGI IMG/M metagenome (GOLD analysis project Ga0194035, IMG submission 148680) | Anoxic zone freshwater microbial communities from boreal shield lake in IISD Experimental Lakes Area, Ontario, Canada - Jun2016-L239-20m | ecosystem: Environmental > Aquatic > Freshwater >...
TTCGCAGGGTAACTCGACCATCGTACATGTGTATTATTATGGCATAGGCCACTGACAGTTGTAAACCCCGAAACCCCAATGGGGACAACTATTTTCGAGGCCGTTGCCTGTGGGCACTCGTCGCGACAGATGACCCAAACCCGTTGAAGTCGGCCGGCTTCGTGGCGTGGAATTCTATTGAAGCGGCATGCGTACGAGGTCGCCTCAGTAGGCTAAAACTCAGTGCACGACAGGTCGCGCGGGGGCGGGCAATGGGTGGGATTGAGCAGGCGAATACCGGTTTGCCTTGGGGCGGTGGGCTGTCATCGGCAGAAGCCGGGCGGCTGTTCGATAGGCACGGCCCGAATGAAATCCAGCAGCGCCGTCGAGTGTCGATTCCGGCCCGAGTGTTTGCGCAACTCCGCGATCCCTTGATGATCGTCCTCGTTGCGGCGTTCCTCCTGACGATTCTTACAGGCGATCTCACTGACGCAATCGTCATTGGCCTGGTCGCTGTGGTGAACACGTTGGTGGGAGTCAGCCAGGAGATTAAGGCAGACCGGGCGGTAACCGCACTAGCTGCGTTGACGGCGCCATCGGTACGAGTGTGGCGAAATGGTGTCAGCACATCCTTGCCCGCTCTCGAGCTCGTTCCGGGTGACATCGTGCTCTTGGCCGAGGGCGACATCGTCCCAGCAGATTGCCAGGTATTGGAGGCATCGGCGCTGCTGATAGACGAATCAGCGCTGACAGGTGAGTCGGTCGCGGTCGGCAAATTCGCCAAACTCGGCGCCCTTGGTGAAGCGCAGGGCGATGCCCTTTCATCAGCGACTGTTGTGGTGAAAGGCCGTGCAACAGCTGTTGTTACGGCCACAGGAGCTCGGAGTTCACTTGGCCGAATCGCCAGCCTGGTGGATACGGCGAGCCAAGCCACGCCGCTTCAGCGAAAGCTCGCGAGCCTTGCTCGCATCCTCGCGCTGATAGTTGTAATGCTGTGCGGGCTCGTCTTTGTATCGGGCATATTGCGAGGTCAGCCGATTGAGCTGATGCTCGTCACAGCCGTCAGTCTGTCAGTCGCGGCAGTGCCTGAATCGCTGCCCGCAGTGGTCACGGTAAGCCTCGCGCTAGGTGCTCGTCGAATGGCCGAACACAATGCAATCGTGCGCCACCTGTCGGCAGTTGAGACCCTCGGATCGGTCACCATTTTGGCAACCGATAAGACGGGCACGCTCACCCTTGCCGAGATGTTCGTTGAGGAGCTGTGGACTCCACAACACGTGGTGGCAGTCTCTGGGCTCGGCTACGAGCCCGAGGGCGAACTTGTCTGTGAGGGCGCGAGGCTCGATCTTGGTGAGGCAAAGGACGTACTAGAACTTCTGACAGCTGGGGCGTTGTGCAATGACGCCTCGCTTGTGGCACCGGTCGACGTAGGTGACTCATGGACTGGCCTGGGAGACCCTACCGAGTGCGCCCTGTTGGCGGCTGCGGCGAAAGTGGGGATCGGGAAATCACAACTGGCACAAAGGTATCCGCGTGTTGGAGAAGCACCCTTCGAGAGCGCGAACCAGCAGATGACTACCGTTCATCAGATGGCGACAGAGCTGGGAGACCGAATCCTTGTGGTGTCGAAAGGGTCAGTTGAAGCTCTTCGCCTGCGGCACGGTCGGGGAGTTCATGGATTGCTCTGGCATGAAGCCGCGCGATGGGCGGCGGAGCTGTCAGCGCGCGGTTTTCGTGTGCTCGCCGTCACGTCTGGGGAGTGTTCGGACGCCGACGAGTGGGAATCTGCCGGCCAGATGCTGCTCGGTCTTGTTGCGATGAATGATCCAGCCAAGCCCGCTGCCCGGACCACTGTGCTCGCCTGCCAAGCCGCAGGCATCGTCCCCATCCTGATCACTGGTGACCACCCGGAAACCGCTCGCGCTGTGGCGCTTACCGTCGCAGTGTTGACTCCCGGTCTTGGTGAAGTCGACACGTTGGTTGCTACTGGCCCACAGATCGCGGCTGGTCAGGTGCCCGATCTCACCGTTCCACGCGTCTTCGCCCGAACTTCACCCGAGCAGAAACTGCAGATCGTGCAGGCCTGGCGCGATGCAGGCGCTGTGGTGGCCATGACCGGCGACGGAGTCAACGATGGACCGGCACTGCGTCGTGCCGATATCGGCGTAGCGATGGGACACCGGGGAACGGAAGTCGCGCGGCAGGCCGCCGATCTAGTTCTTGCCGACGACGATCTGGCCACCGTAGTCAACGCGGTGGGTGAGGGACGCCGGGTATACGACAACATCCGACTGTTTCTCGTCTTCGGCTTATCGGGAGGCGCTGCCGAGATCTTCGTCATGCTCGCTGGCCCCTTCAGCGGGCTAGTCGTACCGCTGCTCGCAGCCCAGATTCTCTGGATCAACCTGCTCACTCATGGGCTCACCGGTGTTGCGATCGGCGCTGAGCCAGCGGCCAGGGACGTGCTGACCCGACGGCCTCGTCCACCTGATCAGAGCGTGCTCGGCGATGGTCTGTGGCAGCGGATGTTGCTCGTGAGCGCGGTTCTGTGTGGCTCTGCACTTGGCCTGGGCGTGTGGGCGCACAACGTGGGCAGGCCCTGGCAGACCATGGTCTTTCTGGCGCTCACTGCGCTTCAACTTGGTGTTGCACTGGGGCTTCGACCGAGACTATTCACGACGTCGAATCTGCTTCTGCCACTTGCCGTTGCAGGCTCCTACACATTGGCTCTGGCGGGCGTGTACGTGCCCGCTCTGCAGAGTCTGCTGCACACTGTGCCCCTGTCGCTCACCGATGTGGCGATCGCGTCATCGACAGTCGTGGTGGGCTGGGCGGCAAGTTGGCTCACCGGACTCATCCCCACGGCGAGCGGCAAGACCGGAAGAATTGGGGCCGCTGGCCGAACGGCGTGACGGTCTAGTCCGGATAGCCAAGTTGAGATCGTTGGGGGTTGCCCTCCTGCGCTTCGGTGATGCAATGGGGTCATGGCAGATTCACGAAGTGCATGGCTCGAGGCCAGCGACGCTCTTGGCGGACTCGGGCTCAAACTGAAGTTGCATTACGAGCAGCAGCGCGATGCCGCGCCCAGTGACCAACCCAGTGACCAACCCAGTGATCAACCCAGCGCCGTTGAGTCGGCTGCGGCTCGCTTTGGCGCAGCGTTGCAGGACGTCTTCGACGCGTTGGGTGAAGCCAGTAAGGACGACGCAGTCAAGGCTGACATCAAGCAGGTTGGTCAAACGCTCAACGATGCGTTGAGCGCTACTTTCGCCGAAGTGTCAGATGAGGTTCGAAGGGCGTTCGACGGCAAGCGGTAGGCCGACCGCATTCATTCGGCCGAGCTCATTCGGCCGTACTGATAGAGATAGATACCGGGGGGTTTGCAGTGATGTACGAAATCAGTACCGAACAGCGATCTGAACAGACTTCTGCCGTTGTGCGTCAGCGGGTCGGCATGAACGAGTTGGATTCGTTCCTCGCCTCGGCATTTGCTGAGGTTGGTTCTGTTCTGGCAGCTCAGGGCTTGACGCCGGCGGGGCCACCGTTTGGTGAGTACGCGTTCGTCGAGGATGGCTTCGATGTTGCCGCTGGATTTCCCTGCTCTAGCACCGTGATGCCAGCCGGGCGAGTTGAGCCACTTGTGCTGCCAGGAGGTTCCATCGCATCGACGCTTCACATAGGCGCCTACGACAAGATCAGCCTTGCTTACCAGGCCCTCGCCGACTGGCTGGCAAGTTCGCACTTCATCCCGTCTGGTGCTCCCTGGGAGTACTACCTCGACGGCCCCGACGCGCCTGAACCGCGCACGTTGGTGTGCTTCCCATTTGAGTCGCCGAACCCGTAACTGCGCGTTGTTCTTGCGAGATTTTTCAATGTCAGACCAGGGCATCCACTTCCCTTTGTCCTGGCCAGGCTGGTGAGTTGGCGGCTCACGAAGTGTGAACGATCTCGCGTGATCCGACACTGGCCACCGTCATGATGGCGAATATGACGATCACGATCACGATCGGGATCTCAGGAACGCCAAGCACATATCGGATTCTCAACGGCTCGCCGATTCCCGAGTCACTCACGATGAACAGCATGAGACCCCCGAGGAGGGCCAGGCCCTGTGCCCACTGACGTGGGATCCACGCGATAAGTCGCACGACACCTGCTGGCCATAGACGACTAAGGGTTTCGACTATCCACGTTGACCCCGTAGAGAACGAAGGCGCCATCAACCACGCTGCCGTGATCGCGACCGCCGCGACCAAGATGTGTTCAGCCCACCACATGATCCCGAGTGGGGTTGGCGTCCCCCCGAACTGCAGCATCAGGGCAATACCGAGCGCCAAAAAGACCATGTGATACAGGTATAACTGCATCGCACGCGTTGCGAATATTGCGATCGGGACCCAACGTTTGTCCTTGTGCATCAGACGCTCGAGCGATGGCCACAGCAGCAGTAGCAGGCAGATCTGAGCGATGCCAGCGAAGGTGAGCACGATCGTCGGCGGAGCGAGGTTTGAGATTCCTTCGACCGAGGTAGTTGAGATGAGCGCGGGGGAGTACGGCCCCATCCAGATCGCGACAACGCTGGCAGCGATAGATCCGATAAGACTGCCCAGCAGGATCGGCCGGCTCAGTTGGCGCACGCTCTCGAGGCGCAAGCCAATGATGGCGAAGAAGCCCCACACCAGAATCAGATTGAGCCAGCCAACTGTCTCGCTGACGTAAATGCGCATGACGTCGACAACGCAAATGGCAACGAGCCACACGACCATCAGCGGGAGCGATGCTGCGACTGTCTTGAGGACGGGGGCTAGCGCGACGAGGCACAGGTAGACGCCCAGGAACCAGGTGAGTTGCACTGGCAGCAAGCCGGCCGCGTCGGACACTGTCTTGTTGTTAAGCGGTGCGAGGGCGAAGGACAGCATCAAGGTGATCAGGATCAGAATCGCGGTGGGAGTGAGGAGTCGATTCACTCGCGCTAGGTAGCGTGTGCCTGACGAGTTAGCGTTGAGCGAGCGCAGGCCGCTGCCGGCGAGTAGAAAGAACAGCGGCAGAATCTGCAGAATCCAAGTGATCGGATAGAGCTTGGGCGCCGCTTCAAGGGTGTTGGTGATCTTGCCGTCCGGCATTTTGGTCCAGGCGACTGAATGTGCCACCAGAACCATCGCGAGTGCGAGTGCTTTGACAGCGTCGGACACGCGGTCTCGTCCGGCGCTAGCTGCCAGTACTCGCTCGCTCAGCGTCATGGGCGGCTGGCACTCGGTGCTGCAGAATGATCCGACATCGTGCTACCCCCAGTTCGATGTAGCAACACTACTGAACTGTTAGGTGCGGAATGCGGATCTTGGCACGTGGTGCGCGTGTTCTCGGCGTGGATGGCTGCCCCGGTGGCTGGGCTGGAATCACCTGGGGCGGTTCCGATGTGGAGGGGTGGTACGCCTCTACCCTGCGCGAACTTATCGCGCTCGCATCTGCTGCTGGACCCCTTGCTGTTGTCGGCGTCGATATGCCGATTGGCCTCGCAGACGTCGGTCGCCGAGAGGCGGACCGGCTCGCTCAGTCATCGCTTGGTCGTCGTAGCGCGTCGATCTTCGTCACTCCCACTCGTCGTGCACTTGCGGCTGCAGACCGCGCGGCAGCGAGCAGGCTCAACGTCGAGCTAGGCGGACCTGGCGTTACCGCACAGGCATATGCACTGCGCGCGAAGGTGCTTGAGGTCGATGACCTGGCGCGCGAGTTGAGCTCTGCTCCCGCGCAGTCGGAAGATACTTTGATACGTCTGGTCGAAGTTCATCCCGAGATGTCCTTTGCGACCATGGCCGGTGATCCACTTCGTGACTCGAAGCGCACGTGGTCAGGAGCACGAGAGCGACGCCGTCTACTTGCCGAAGCCGGCTTGGATCTCGATGTCGACCTCGGCATCGTTGGCGCAAAGGCCAACGCCGACGATGTTGTTGATGCCGCAGCGGCTGCTTGGTCTGCCTTCCGGGTAGCCAACGGTGATGCGGTGTCACGGCCGGATCCCCCGGAGTTCTTCAGCGACGGTCTTTCGGCGGCCATCTGGTCTTAGGTCATCCGCGAGTTGGTCATCGCCCGGTACCGTTCTGGAATGCTGCATCTCACTGCGTCAACGGCGGTGAGCGCGAGCGACGACAGCGTTCCCGCTGTGCTGCTCTTCCTGCCCGGCTTCATGTCTTCGGCGCAGTCGTATCGCGCACTGCTCGAACCCGTTGCTGCGGGCGGCACTGACGTGACCGTGCCACAGCTGTACGCACGGGGCCCCGCCGCGATGCTGGGCAGGATATCTGTGGTGGCAGAAGCCGAGCTGGCGGTCGAGGCACTGATCCAACTCGCTGCTCAAAGCCCTGGCAGCAAAATCTTTCTTGGGGGTCACTCGCGCGGTGGCCAGGCTGCTTGGCGTGCCGCGAATCTTCTTGCGGCCCAGAGGGAAACAGTTGGCCTGCTCTCGGGCCTAGTTCTGATCGATCCAGTCGACGGCGCTGGGCGAAATCCGACCGTGCCCACCGCCACGGCTACAACTGCCGAGTTCAACGTACCGACGCTGATCATCGGCGCCGGTATCGGGGGAGCGTGTGCGCCTGAGCCGGTGAACCACATGGTGTTTGCGGCGGCGACACCGCATGCGCGGCACGTCGTGGTCCGGCAGATGGGGCACGCTGACATGCTTGACGACCGAGCGCGGGCGTTTGGACGAAAACTCTGCGGGGGCGCAGCTGAACCTGACCAAGGTCGAATGCTCGCGAGTTCGCTTGTTAGAGCTTTCGTCAAGGACCCCATGGTTTTCGCGGGCTCGGTTTTCGCTGGCTCAGCTGTCGCCGAACTGGCTGTCGCCGAACTCGACTCGGCCGTCACTAGCCCGGATGGTGCATTGGTCTGGCTCAGGTAGCGGTGCTGGTCACATGGGAAGCTTTGTTGATCTAGAGTCAACAGTGCGTGCACCGATGGCGAGTTGAGATATGTGTCGGGGGTCGCGCCTTCAGCAACGAGAGGTCCACGATGTCAGAGATCACACCACGGCCGCCCCTACCCCCCTTCACCGAAGAGACGGCTCGGCAGAAGGTATTGATGGCTGAAGCAGCCTGGAATACTCGTGATCCGCAGCGAGTCGCCGCCGCGTACACACCCGATTCGGTGTGGCGCAATCGCAATGAGTTCATTCAAGGTCGCGAACAGATCGCAGAATTCCTTACTCGCAAGTGGGAGCGTGAACTCGATTACGTTCTCCGCAAAGACCTCTGGGCATTTTCGGGTAATCACATTGCGGTGCGCTTCCAGTACGAGTGGCACGACGTCGAGGGCCAGTGGTACCGCAGCTACGGCAATGAGAACTGGGAATTTGACGAGTTCGGCTACATGGCCAGGCGCGAAGCGAGCATCAACGATCTCAAGATTGACGAGTCGGAACGTCGTATTTCTGGCCCGAGGCCTGATGGCGATACGAGCGGGATCCCGCTGCACTAGCGCGGCTCGTGGCGAGAGTTTCTAGAGTCGTCTGCTAGCCACGATCGGGTGAAATCTATTGTCCGTGAACACTTTTCGAGCGTTAGGGACTAGCCTTGCGTCAGCATGCTTCTAGGAGGCCCGATGGTGGCGGACGATCGAAGCGGCGAGTTCGAGACGTTGACCCTGCAGCCGGGCGATCCTGGCGCTGACCGCAAGTCGTCGCTCATCTTCGGTGGACTCGATGCTCTTCCGGATTTGTCGGTCATCATCTTCGACCTTGACTTCACGTTTCTGCTGGTCCGAGGCAAGGCTTTGCACTTCACGGGCTTTCGCGCAGACGAGTTGGAGGGCCAACTCGCCCACGAGGCGCTCTCGTCACCTCGGTGGGCCTTCTATGAGCCGATGTATCGCAATGCATTGCAAGGGATTTCCTCGTCGATGGAGGTGTCATCGCCAGATGGTGAGCGCACCTATCTAGTCAAAGTTGGGCCGTTCCACGACAGTCTCGGGCTGGTCGCTGGAGGGATCGCGGTTGCGACAGACGTGACTGAGCACACGCTCGCATTGACTGCGCTGCGCGATTCGGAAGATCGCTTCCGCCTCCTTGCCGAAAACTCCTCCGATTTCGTCTTGCGAACTTCGGACCACGGCGTCATCGAGTGGGTGTCACCTTCTGTCGTTGGGATGACTGGTTGGGATCCAAGTGAGCTCATCGGCCGGCTCGAAGTCGATTTTGTGCATCCCGATGAGGTGGAAGACCTGCGAGCGGCGCTTGCGTTGGTGAACGACACAAGGACCTATTCCGGTCGAGGCAGGGTGCGCTGTGCCGATGGCACCTATCGCCACATGGCCTTTTCGATCAAGCCTTTGGAGTCGTTCGGTGGCGATGGTGGCGCAGGTGCGCACGTCAGCTCGTGGCGCGATAACGGTGCCGAGGTCGCTGCGGAGAATGCACTCAATGAGTCCGAGGCTTATTTCCGGTTGGCTATGCACCGGGCCGCAATCGGTATGGCCATTACAGCGCCAGATGGAACGTTCGCCTCAGTGAATCCTTCCCTGTGCCGGATGGTCGGATATAGCGAAGCTGAGTTGATCGGCATGCGGTTCGCAGATCTCACATACCCCGACGATCTCCCTCTGGGGTTGCAGGGAATTCGCGACATGGTCGCTGGCGTCACTCAGACTTTCAGCCAGCGCAAGCGCTATGTGGCGAAGAATGGATCGATTGTGTGGGTCGATCTGTCCGCGGTGGCGGTCCGGGGCGCGGATGGGTCTTACCGCAATGCTGTTTCGCAGTTCGTTGATGTCACCGCGGAGGTAGTCAACTTCGAGGCAATGCAAAGGGGTGCCCGTCAGTTCCGGCTGCTTGCTGAGAACACCTCCGACGTTGTTTATCTCACTGATCGACAAGGAACGATCCAGTGGATATCGCCATCGGTCGCTGCGGTACTTGGTCACGATGCCGAATTGTTGATCGGGTCTCGGGCAACATCGTTAGTGCAGGCTGAAGACGTGGCGATTGCTGACCAAGCGCGGATCGACATCTTTGACGGACGTGCCGTCTCGCCAGTGATCGTTCGCTTTCGCACTGTGGCAGGGCCATACCGAGAGATGGAGACAACAGGGCGTGCTATCCGCTCTGCGACTGGTGACATAACCGGGGTCGCCGTGAGTTTGCGTGACGTGGTGGCAGAACTCAGCGCCCGGCGGAAACTAGCGCGCAGTGAGGAGCAGTTCCGGCTCGCGATGGCTAGTGCACCACAGGGCATGGCCTTGACCGATACCGATGGAGTCCTGATCCAAGTCAATCAGGCCTTGTGTGATCTGCTAGCTGAACCTGAAGCAGAGTTGCTCGGTCGTGGCTTGTTCGAGTTTCTTGCGGCAGACGAAATGGCTACCTATCTGCAACAGGTGACGGTTCTGATGGTTGACCATGCTGAAGCCCAGAGATCCGAGCGGGTCTTGGTTTCTGGCGATACGCGAGTTTGGGTTGACCATGCGATGAGTCTGTTGCGTGATGACATGCGCAGACCTGTGTTCCTTGTTCATCACTTCGCCGACGAGACTCAGGCCCGGATGGCTAAGGACGAGTTGCAGTATCTGGTGCGGCACGACGGTCTTTCCGGTGTGCTCAATCGGTACGGGCTCGTCGAACAGCTGCAAGCCCTGTTCGAGGGCAACGCTGGCCTGCAGGAGCCGCTCGGGCTGCTCTTCATCGACATCGACCGGTTCAAGATTCTGAACGATACGCACGGGCACTCCGCTGGAGACGCGGTGATCGTGGCTTTGGCGCAGCGTCTGGTTAACGTGGTGCGTGATGGTGACCTTGTAGCTCGATGGGGTGGCGATGAGTTCGTTGTCGTGCTGCGCAAGGTAGCCGACGAAGCGATCCTGCGAAGAGTCGCAAACGATGTGTTGGTTGCCGGGTCGCAGCAGGTGGAATTTGTCCTGAACCGTGATATCGGACTCGATGGTCAGACCGTGGAACGGGTTCCCCCTCGGGCGGCAGACATTGCAGATGACGTCCGGCTCGAGGTTGGTGTCAGCGTGGGCGGAGTGTTGTCGAGGCCTGGTGAGACTTTCGATCAGTTTCTGACCCGTGGCGACGACGCCATGTACCAGGTGAAAGAGTCGGGCCGGGGTCAGGTGTCGATCGGGGGCTGACCCTCTGGCTAGGTCCCGCTCTTGTTTGTGAGGTGGGCGAAGTCGGGGCCGAAGAACATGGCTTGCCCATCCTTGACGAAGTACACCGACCACTCGGGCAATTCGGCGAACCACGCGGCGGAGTCGGGGCCCTCGATCAGGCACGCGGTTGCCAGAGCGTCAGCGATGCCAGCGTCGGGGCCGACAATGGTTGCGGAGTCGAAGGCCACATCGGTGGACCTGTTGCGCGGGTTGACGATGTGCTCTCCGCGCTCGTAGAGACCGCTCGTCGCGATCGCGCCATCGCTGATGTGGACTACTTCGATTACCTGTTGGGTGTCGTAGGGATTGGTGATACCGATGGCCCAGAGTTCGTCAGGGGACTGCTGGCCTCGGCAGGCGATATCGCCGGCTGCGTTGACGCAGACGTTGGCGATTCCAGCTTCAACAAGTTGGTCGGCCACCTGACCGGCTGCCCAGCCCTTCACATAGCCGGAAGGATCGACGCCGCCCTTGACTGCCCATGGGTCGAACACTCCTCGCGTAAGTTCCTTGAGGAATGCGCACGTTTCGAGGACTTCTTGAACGACCGCGGGGGCGCGATAGGCGGGCATGATGCCGTTGCGAATCAGTGAGATCGGGGTGTCGGCACGATAAGTCGAGAACCAGGCATCGACCTGATGAAGATAGGCCACGGCATTGGCCATGATCTGGTCGTAGTTGTCGGGGAACCTCTCGCCGCGTAGATCGAAGGTGACGACAGTGCCCCACACCTGCTCGACATGCACTCGACGTTCCCACGTTCCGGCATCTGCCAGCGTGATGGTCGGGTTACCTTCGGCGTCAGCGCGTACGACGATCGGATCGTGCTCGTTCACAGGTGCGCCGCAGCCATGGCCGATGAGAGCGACTTGACCCAAGCGGCTGATGTGAGCGTGGCACCTGACACAGCGGCCACATTAGCCGAAGTCGCTCCGACACTCTCCTGCGACAGGGTCGGGATCGCCTTGGAGGTGTAAGGCATGGACGCGCCGGTGGGGTACACCTGAGCCCATGCCTTGGTGATCTGGCCATTGAGTACGCGGATGACTACCTGCACGGTGCCATACATGTGGGTTTCGGCCGAGCCGACAAAGTCTTGTGACACCGGAGCCGCAACGGTCGGGGTCGGGGTGGCACTTGCCTTAGGTGCCGCGGTAGTGGCCTTAGGGGTCGGCGTGGCCTTGCCAAATCCAGACTTGGTCGAGGTGGACTTACTCGCTGAGGCCGACGGGCTAGCGGATGCCTTCGGCTTGCTAGCACTGGCCGACGCGCTAGCCGAGGCGCTGGCACTAGCCGCTGAGTCAGAGGCGGACGGGCTCGCCGAGTCAGAGGCCGACGGGCTCGCCGAGGCGGTATCGGTTGGTGCGGCTGGATCGGTTGCGGTGCCTGGATCGGTTGCGGTGCCTGGATCGGTTGCGGTGCCTGGATCGGCAGGTGCCACGGCTCCCGAGTCAGCTGGCTCGATGGGCGCCCCCAACCCGGCAACCGAGCCTGACCCGGTGTCGGAAGCCATAGCGGAAGGCGCTCCCGTACCCGAGTAGCTCAGTACGGCTGCCAGTCCTGCGGCAGTGCCGGTTGCTACCAAGATTGCGCGCTTCACTACGTGCTCCTCATTGTGGTCTAGGCGGTGCCGATTGCCGATTGCCGATTGCGGTGGTGCAAGGTCGATCCGTGCTGGTGTTCCAGCTTGCCCAGAATCGTCCGGGGCCCAGAACCCAAGTGCTTAGAACGAAAACGCTTCGTGATGAATTCGTCGGCTCGGAACACCCATGGCTTGAGCCGCACCGATAACAGATTCGGTAAAGGTGTCAGGGCCGCACACATAGACGTCCGACCGAGACATACCGGGCGCGAGCTGCCCGAGGTACTCCGGGCTCATCGGGTGCACCGTGCGCGAGCCTTCGAGGTAGTGGACGGTCCAGCCGTAAGCCGCAGCAATGTGATCAAGCTCGGCTCGCAGCGGGGCAGTCAACGTGTCAGACACGCGGTAAATCACGGTGACGTCAGTGGTTGAGGGGAGATCGTCGAGGACCGCTCGAATCGGGGTGATGCCGACGCCAGCGGCGAACGCGGTGACCCGTTCGGTGTGGCGAGCCGACGCAGTGAATACGCCATACGGCCCCTCAGCCCAGACACGCGTTCCCGGCTTGAGATCGCTCAGGTTTGCTGAATGATCGCCGAGGTCTTTCACGGTGATGCGCAGCCATGACTGGTTGGGTGAAGCTGACAGCGAGTAGGGATGTGCCTGCCACCACCAGTGCCGGGTCATGAACCGCCACTGGAAGAACTGTCCGCCTCGCGCTTTGATTAGGTCAAGATCGTGGCCCGATAGGTAGACCGAGACAACACCGTTTGATTCCGGAACGACGGCCGCGACCCGTAGCCCGTGCTTCCGCGAGAACATCGCGGGGAGAATGAACCGCGAGATGACGATCGAGCCGCCGACGAAGACGTACAAGCCGATCCAGAACAACCGTTGTGCGGGATTGGCCACGAACATCGGGCCGAGCGCGATCTGGTGTCCGAAGGCCAACGCGACGGCGGCATAGAAGTAGAGGTGAGACACCCACCAGGTCTCGTACTTCATCTTCGACCGAACCCGGCGGTAGGACATCACACTGAGGCTGATCATCAGGACGAGGGCGGCCGCAGCCGGCATCATCCATTCCGTGGCCGTAATCAGCACCCACAAGGCATGGAGCACACCGTCTGATGCGGCTTGGGCGTGGCCAAGGGTGGAGAAGATGGCATGGAGAGCGATGAGCAGGATCGAGTAGGGCGCCACACTGCGGTGCAGCTTCACCATGCGGTCGTGACCGATCTCGCGCTCGAGCCATGGCAACCGGGAGATGAGCACCATGAGAGCCAGGCACAGATAGGTACCGGCCAGAGCGGAGAAAGTGCTCGCCGCAAGGAATACTCCGCCTGCGAATGCAAGGCCGTTGATCGCCGAGCTGACGCCGAGCCCGAGCGTGATGCCCAGCCCGATGCCTGCGATCGTGAGCGCGATGTCGCCACGACGAGAGCTGGTGCCCTTGCTCGTCACGCCAGGGATGATCGGTGGACGCGGAGACTGGCGAGCGGCGCGGTAGCCGCGGTTGAGCGGAGCCGTCGCGGTAATCGTTTCGGTGACGCGGGCAGAGTTCGAGCCAGCGTGCGAGCCAGCGTGCGAGCCAGCGTTCGAGCCAGCGTTCGAGCCAGCGTTCGAATCGATGAGCGAGGTGGTGGCCGAGTTTGCTGATGGAGTGGCCAGGTTCGGGGATCGGTAGGTTTGAGAACTCGGCGACGCCGGTGTGTACGCGGGGGCGGTGCCAGTCAGCGGGCCGGTGAAACCGCTGCGGCCGAGTGTGGTGTCCATCGAAATCCTGTCCTAGATTCTTGTGGGCCTAGAGGCCAGCGGTCGTAAGGGCGGACTGCAGCGAGGACTTGTACGCCAGCAAACTGAATGACGCGCCTGACTTGTTGGTGATGTTTGCCGAGTTGGCGGTAACCGCCTGGGTGTCAAAGCTGGGCAAAGCGGTGCGGTTGAAGGTGTTGGTATCGGCACCGTCGGACTGGGTCAGGACGCCCTTTGACACTGTGATCTTGCTGTTGACCAGCGTGACCGTGACCGTGATGTATCCGTGGGTGGTCTTCTCTTTGGTGTCGACGATTGCTGCTGCGGTACCTACGAACGTTCCGCTCACCATGACGCCAGCTGGAGTGGCCGTGACCGTGCTTGATGCGGCAGACGCGGTGGTGCCCGCGATTGCCGTGACGTAGTACGAGTAGGCAGTGCCGTTGGTAACTGCGGTGTCGGTGTAAGCGGCCGCGGTCGGCGAGGCAACGAGAACCCCTCCGCGGTACACCTTGTACGAAGTGGCACCTGTGACGGACGTCCAGGTAAGGGCTACCTGTGCGCTAGCGACCGTGGCAGCAAGCCCTGTGGGCGCGGCGGTCGTGGGGGTAGCAGCCACAGCCGCAGATGGTGCGCTGCTTCCGGCCCCATTCACCGCGGTCACGGTGTACGAGTAGGCGGTTCCAGCGGTGAGGCCCGTGTCGGTATAGGTGGTGGTGGTCGGCGAACCGACGAGTACACCGCCGCGGAACACCTGGTAGGACGTAGCGCCGGTGACCGGTGCCCACGCAACGATGACCTGGGTGATGCCCGCCGTTGCCGAGACACCGATGGGTGCTGAGGCACCCGATACCTGGGGTGTGGCGCTCACGGTGCTGGACGCGGTCGACGCGATCGAGTTCTGCTTGAACGCTACGACGTAGTACGAGTAAGCCGTGCCATTGGTGAGGCCGGTGTCTGTGTAGCTCGCGGACGCCGTCGAGGCGACCATGATTCCGCCGCGGTACACCGAGTACGACGTCGCGCCTGCTGGCGCGGTCCACGTCAAGGCGACCTGGCCGTTGCCCGCCGTAGCGGCTAGCCCGGTGGGCGAGCCAGGCGCGGACGCAATCGGAGTGGCACTGATCGATGTCGAGGGTCCCGAGTTGGTCGCACCCTTCACTGCTACGACGTAGTACGAGTACGCGGTGCCATTGGTAAGCCCAGTGTCGGTGAAGGTCGTGGCAGTAGGTGATCCGACAACCGAGCCGCCGCGGAAGACCTGATAGGACGTTGCGTCAGCTGAGGCCAACCACGTGAGCGTGACTTGCCCATCGCCCGCATTGCTCGCCAGACCAGTAGGTCCGGCGGTTGCTCCAGCGAGGGGGCTGGTCGAGACCGCAACGGAGGCGCTCGACGTCGCTGAGCCATTGACTGATGTGACGGTGTACGAGTAGGTAGTGCCGTTGACCAAGCCGGCATCGGTGAATGTCGGGGTGGTCGGTGAGCCGACGAGGACGCCGTCGCGGAACACCTGGTACGACGCGGCATTCGCGGCCGCGGGCCACGTCAGGGTGATCTGCGCGTCGCCTGAACTTGCGGCAACTGCGGTCGGGATCGCGGGCATCACAGACGAGGGGCGGACAGCGACCGTGGCTGAGGCGGCTGATTCGACGCCGCCAGCCACTGAGGTTACGTAGTACGCGTACGTAGTGCCGTTGACTAGCGCGACGTCGGTGTAGCTGTTGCCACCGAGGGTCGAGACCAGGACGCCGTTTCGGTAAACCTTGTACCAACTCGCGCCGCTCACACCGGACCAGGAGACCGTGGCCGTCGTGTCGCCCGCCTGTCCGCTCACACCTGCGGGCACTCCGACGACGGTTGCTGCGGCAGTGGCGGTGACCGATATCGAGGCGGCCGAAACCGCACTTGGCGCTACAGCAACCAGGTAGTACGTGTAGGGGGTTCCGTTGACTGCAGTGGAGTCGACGTAGTTGAGACCGGCTGTGCTGCCGATCTGTACTCCGCCGCGGTAGATCCGGTAGGACGTGGCTCCGGTGACGAACGACCAGGTGAGGCCCACCTGGGAGTTGCCCGAGGTCGCGTTCAGGCCGGTTGGCGCCGCAGGCGGTGATGACACCGGGGTTCCAGTGACACTGGCCGACGCGACCGATGCGTTCGAGTTCTGCTTGGTGGCCGTTACGTAGAACGTGTACGAGGTCCCGTTGGTGAGTCCGGTGAAGAGGTACGAGGTGGCTGCCACTGTCGCAACGAGGGTGCCATCCCGGTAAACGTTGTACGAGTCAGCGTTTGTGGGAGCAGCCCAGGTCAGCGCGACTGCGGTGTCGCCGACGCTGGTGGTCAGGCCAGTTGGTGCGGCAGGAGCGGTTGCCTTGGGAGTTGCAGTGACCGAGTTCGAGTTTGCCGAAGCAACTGAGTTCTGAGTTACGGCGGTGACTGCGTAGGTATACGCCGTGCCGTTACTCGCGGTGGCGTCGGTGAACGATGCAGTGGTCGAGGTACCGAGCAGGGTGCCGTTGCGGAAGATGTTGTAGGAGGTCGCAGCTGTCGGCGCGGTCCACGCCAGCACAACGCGACCGTCACCGACCGTGGCGGCGAGCGCAGTAGGAGCCGACGGCGCAGTGGCAACTGCCGTGGCAACCGCGGAGTTGGAGGCGCTCGACGGCAAGGAGTTCGACGTCGTTGCGGTGATGTAGTACGTGTGCTCGACTCCGTTGACGGCGGTCGAGTCGGTGTAGGACGTGGCTAGCGTGCCTCGGCGTGACGGCGTTAGCGTGCCGATCTGCGTCCCATCACGGAAGACCTGGTAGGCCGACGCGCCAGAAGTCGCAGTCCACGACAGGCTCAGCCGCGCATCGCCCACAACAACTATGAGGTTGCTCGGTGCAGCGGGAGCAGTCGCGACTGGTGCCGCGATGATCGCGCTGCTGGCACCAGAGGCTGGCGAGTTCACCGTGTACGCGACAACTGTGTACGTGTAGGACGTTGCGTTGGTCAGGCCCGTATCGGTGAATGTCGGCACGACAGTCGTGGCCACGGAGAAGCCGTTGCGGTAGACACGGTATGACGTTGCTCCTGCAGGCGCGGCCCAGGTAAGAACGATCTGACGATCGCCTGGGGTCGCCAGCACGCCGGTCGGAGCGCTGGGCGCGGGAGCAACCGGGGTTGCGACAACGGGGGACGATGCGCTTGAGGGGTGGGTGACCCCAACCGCCACAACCGTGTAGGTCTGGGCCTCGCCGTTGGGAATTCCAGCATCGACATAGGTGGTGTCGGTGGGTGACGCGATGAGTACTCCACCGCGGAAGACCTGGTAGGACACAGCGTCCGCCGATGCGACCCAGGCGAGTGAGATTTGGCCGTTGCCAGCCGCAGCGACCAGGCTGGTCGGAACGCTCGGAGTCGGGTAATCGGGAGTGACAGTCACCGGGCTCGACCAAAGTGACCAGCCGGCGGTGTTCCGTGCGAACACCTGGTAGGTGTACGAGACGCCGTTCTCAAGGCCGGCGTCGACTAGAGATTCGGTCGTGGTGACACCGAGGTAGCGGCCGTTGCGAATTACGCGGTAGTCAGTGGCACCGTCGACGGCGTCCCAGCTAATGGTCACCTGCGCGTTGCCTGCCTCGCCCACAAGGTTGGTCGGTGTTTCCGGCGGCGCGATGTAGGGCGAGTGGATGTAGTGGTTGTTGCGAATCTCAGAACGCACCGAGGCGTTGACCGCAACCAGATTTGACCTGGCCGACTTCAACTCTTGCGCCGTGATAGCCACGCGGGCGCGGACGGCGGCGAGCGCCGTCGTGGCGCGGACATCATCGGTCTTGGACGGGCTCAGCCGGGCGGTGTGCAGCGATTGAACCGCCACTGCCTCAACCTTCTTGATCGAGTTGTACTGATCTAACGCCGTTGTGCAGCGCGCAGTAGCTGCGATGACGCGGGCGTCAACCACCGCCGCCGCTTCGATTTCTGCCGCAATTTCCTCGGCAGTCTGTCCCCAGTCGTTGTTGACGTCCTGGCCCGGGGCAGGCGCTGCGGTCGCCCCGGGTGCAAGGCCAATACCCAGACCACTCATCGACGCGGTCACCGCGCTGACGCCGGCGATGGTCGCCGTCGCGCGCTGTGCCAGTGTCCTGCGTGAGCGTGACGACATTCTTGGAACTCCCTCGACCGGTTGAAGTTAGGCGATTACAGCTTGAAGCCGGCGCTGATCAGGGCCGAGTGCAGTGAGGTGGTGAACCCGGCCGTGGTGTACGTCGCGCCTGTCAGGCAGGCGATCGAGTTGGGGTTCAGCTGGGCGAACGTGTTGGGGTCGTATGAGCAGGAGCTGACGTCGATCTTGCCGTCGTAGCGGTTCACGGTCGTGGCGGCTGTTTCGAGCTGCGCGACAGCCTGCTGGTTGTAGTTGCAGGACAGCGCTTCGTCGCTGGTGAGGCCAGAGGTGTTGCAGCTCCCAGGCGCAATTACATCGCCGACGTAACCATCGGTGGTGATGTTGCTGATGTATCCGTCAAGAATGGTGATGTGCACCTGAATGTGCTCGGTGACCGCACCGGTCGAGTACACGATCGGGTGCAGGTTCGTGAGCGGTCCGTCGTAGGTGCCATCGATTGGCGTGTAGTGAGCTGCATCGACCGCAGCGACGGCGGCGGTTCTTGCAGCAGCGACGGCGGCGTTGTACGCGGTGACAGCGTTGTTGTATGCCTTGGTCTTGGCGGTGACTGAGGCGGTTGCGACGGTCTTTGCCTTGGTCGCGGCAGCGACCTTGGTCTTGAGGGCAGCCAGCGCCGAGGTCTTCTTGGCCTTGACCGCAGTGGCTAGTGCCTTCTTTGCTGCCGTCTCGAGCGCAAGCTTGTTCTTGTAGAGGGTCACCGCCGCGGTCTTGGCCGTGAGCGCCTTGGTCTTAGCGGCCAGCCTGGACTTCACCGTCGCGTTGGCGGTAACCATGGCACTGACCTGTGCTGTCTTCTCGACAGTGACCTCAGCGGGGGTCTGCCCTGCGTCGTTGTTGACCGGCTGGGCGGCCGGCGGCGTCATAGCGAGTGCCTGGATGGGCGATAGGACCGATGCTGTGACGGCTGCGCCACAGGCTAGGGCCAAGACGGGGCGACCGAAGGCGCCGAGACGTGTACGGGGGGCGGTGGTCTGAGTCATGGACATTGTTTCGGACTCCTGAACCGTGGGCTGTTAGGCCATTTGGGTGAAGAACGTCCAAGAAATGCCCAATGTCCCTTCTGGGATAGCAGACCTTTGACCGCAACCGAGACATGACGCCCGATCGGCACGCGTGGATCGTCCTTGTGGGACGACTGCATTCCAGCGGAACGGCGTCAAGGAAACCGCTCAGAACTGGCGCCGGAACGGGTACGAGTTGCCAAGAATCGGCGCAGAAGATCCAAGGTCGATGCCAGGGCGGCGGGGGAGCGCGACCCAGTGCTGTGCGTCGCTTCAGGGGGCGTGCCACGTCACTCGTAGCGCGTGCGAAATACAGCGTCGGTCGAGCCTGGGGCGCAACAAATTGGGCCAGGCGGTCAGTTCACCAGCGCGATGGGCACCTGGTGCCCTCGGCTTGCTTACCCTTCGAGGGTGTCGTATACGACGCGGCCCGCAGCGACCGTGAACTCAACCTTGGCGTCGCTGATGTAGCCGCCGTCATGGGCAAAGATGTCGCGATCGATGATCGCGAGGTCAGCGCGCTTGCCGACCTCGAGGCTGCCGGCGTCGTGCTCGTCGTGGTTGACGTACGCGGTGCCGTTGGTGAAACCCGACAGAGCGTCGGCCAGCGAGATTCGCTCATCTGGCAGGAATGCAGGTAGCTCGCGGTAGTCAGGTCCGATGCGATGCACTGCCACGTCCATTTGTCGCAGGGGGTCGGCGGTAGACACTGACCAGTCACTGCCCATCGCCAGCACTGCGCCATTGCGAAGCAGCGAGCCGAATGGGTACTGGATGTCGAGGCGATCTTGGCCGATGAACGGAACAGTGAGTTCGGTCATCTGCGGTTCAAGGTGGGCCCAGTACGCCTGGCAGTTGGCGATCACGTCGAGTGCGCGGAATCGCGGAATGTCTTCTGGCTGAACGATTTGGATATGTGCGAGGTGGTGACGCAGATCGTGTGCGCCGTGGACGTCGCGCGCGGCTTGCGCGGCGTCGAGTGCATTGCGAACAGCGCGATCGCCGATCGTATGCATGTGCACTTGGAAGCCCTCGCCGCTGAGTGCGGTGACTGCAGCTGCGAGCAACTCGCGGTCGACGTAGGCGAGCCCGACGTTGTCGGTGTGCCCGCCGCAGCCATCGCAGTAGGGCTGGAGCAGTGCGCCGGTGTAGTTCTCCAGGACGCCGTCGGTCATGATCTTGACCGTCGTTGGGTGGAAGTTCCCGACAGTCGCGCGCTCACGTTGCTCGAGGAATTCGGGGATCTGCTCAAGTTCGCGGTAGCGATCCCACCAGAGGGCACCGACCACGCGTGCGGTTAGTTGGCCCGACTCGGCAAGGGACTTGTAGGCGTCCAAGGTCCCGGGCGTAACCCAGGCGTCCTGCCATCCGGTGATCCCGAGTGCGTGCAAGAACTCTTGCGCGTTGAGGATCGCGGCTTCCCACTCTGCCCGTTCAGGCAGCGGTACATAGGTGTCGTTGTACTTGTACGCACTACCTTCGTGCAGCATGCCTTGTGGAGATCCGTCGGCGTTGCGCTCGATCCGACCATCCGATGGGTCGGGCGTAGCGGCGGTAATGCCGCCAATCTCAAGGGCTTTGGAGTTGACCCATGCACCGTGAACATCGCGGTTGAATAGGAACACTGGGCGGTCGGGAACGATTGCATCGAGGTCTTCCTTCAGCGGTGTGCCACCGGGGAAGTACTCCATCGACCAGCCGCCGCCGATGATCCAAGGCTTGTCAGGGTTGGCGTCGGCGTATGCCTTGATCGCTGCCAGGTAGTTTTCTCGTCCAGCGATGTCATTGAGGAACAGGTGCAGTCTGTTTCGACCAGCGAATGGTGCGTGCACATGCGCGTCTTGGAAGCCAGCAACGACCAATTTGTTGCTGGCATCGACTACTCGGGTCTGGGGGCCGACTAGATCCTTCAGCTCGCGGTGTGATCCCAATGCCACGATGCGATCACCGGCCACCGCCATGCCGGCAGACCAGCCGCGTACCGCATCGCCGCGGTAGATCGGGCCGTGGATGACGAGGTCTGCGAAACGAGGGGTCGACATGGTTCTCCCAGCGCATTTAAGCCAAGGAGCGTGGTGTCCTCGACCGAATCGGTTGTGGCCTAGAGCCGGCACACTACTCCGGTTCTCGCACTTACCCCAGGGCTGTGACCTGCGAAGACGCTGAAAATCGACACCTGCCGGACCCAAGAGTGCGCCAGGATTAGCCGAATCCGACAGATGTCCGTTACCCTGAGTTCACGTGTGGGTGTCAAGTTTTCACCATGACCGGTCGACAACTCAGGTGTGAATCGAGTTGTGTCTGACATGAGCGGCCAGTTTTCGTTGGCCGATCCAGTTGACCGACCTTCCCCACGTATTGACCACAACCACAGTTTTCCGCAGATCCGGCCTAGGCCGTGGGGCGCGGATACCCAGGTCCTAGAGATGCCGCTTCGGCGCTCGGGCCGTCATAACAAAGAAAGAGGTAAGGCCATGGACGACTTCGGTCCGTGGGACGACTAATCCCACGCAACTCTTCGAGTTGCCCAAGCAGTTCCGAGCCGGGTTTCCCTAGTGGAGGCCCGGCTCTTTCGCGTTACTAGGCCGTGGATCGCTCGCCGCGCGCGTCGGTCGGATTGATACAGGCCACCGAGGGGCTGCGTCTGCGCGGTCTACAGGCAGCGCTCCTAGGTCGCCAGTTCGGCGGATAGCTCGGCGGATAAGTTGTCAGTTCGACGGAGTTGCTGGGGGTTGGGCCCGACTTGGCCTAGTCTCCGAAACGCTAGGCCATGCACTCGATGCTGAGCCCAAGTGCACTGCTTGCTACTTGATGCGAAGGAAACCGCCTGATGGATCCGCGACACGCGATCTTGTTCGAACCGGTGCAGATCGGTCCGAAGACATTGCCGAATCGGTTCTACCAAGTGCCTCACGCGACGGGTTTTGGCTCGTCCAAGCCGCGCACGCACGCGGCCTTCCGGGGGGTCAAGGCGCAGGGCGGTTGGGGTGGAGTCTGCATTGACTACGCACCCGTGTCGCGTGATTCCGACGAGATGCCAGCCCATGCCGCTGATTGCTGGGATCTCGAGGACATGCAGCGCCTAGGGTTGGTGGCCGACGCGATCCACGAGCACGGGTCCCTCGCCGGTATCGAGTTGTTCCATGGTGGCGGCGAATCCCATAACGGCGAATCTCGAGCGACTCGGATTGCGCCAAGCCAGGTTGGTTCCGAGTGGCGGCACTCGAACTTGGCCAAGGAGATGACACTCGACGACATCGAACGTGTGCAAAACGACTTCGTAGTCGCAGCGAGACGAGCCCGGGATGTCGGGTTTGACATCATCTACGTCTACGGGGCGCACGGCTATCTGATGGGTCAATGGCTCTCGCAGGTCACGAACCGCCGTACCGACCGCTACGGCGGTTCGCTTGAGAATCGCGCGCGCTTCCAGACCGAGACCATTGAGCGAGTCCGTGCTGCTGTTGGTGATGACTGCGCAATCGCGGTTCGCATGTCGGTGCATGGGCGCGACGAACTGCCTGGCATTGACATTGACGAGATGCTCGAAGTCGTGGGGATGATCGATCCGATCGTCGACCTGTTCGACATCAATGTGGGTAGTTGGCCCGAGGACTCGGGTACCTCTCGCTATTACCCAGAAGGTCATCAGCGCCCGTGGACTTCACTGGTTCGTTCAGCCACCACGAAGCCGATCGTCGGGGTTGGCCGATACACCAATCCTGATCTCATGGCGGCGATCATCCGCAGCGGCGAGCTCGATCTCATCGGTGCCGCGCGTCCAGCTATTGCGGATCCATATCTGCCCACCAAGATCCGCGAAGGCCGCCTCGACGACGTTCGCGAGTGCACCGGGTCGAATCTGTGCATTCTGCGCGAGGAGACCTTCTCCCATGTTGGGTGCATGCAGAACGCGACTGCCGGTGAGGAGTATCGGCGTGGCTGGCACCCGGAGATCTACACGCGCCCAACCGATCCCGAGCGTTCGATACTCGTTGTCGGGGCTGGCGCGGCCGGCATGGAATGCGCGATGGTTCTCGGCAAGCGTGGTTACGCAGCGGTGCACTTGGTCGAGGCCGAGCCGGCCATCGGCGGAAAACTGCGGTGGACTCGTCAACTCCCCACGCTCGGCGACTGGGGCCGAGTGATCGACCACCGGGTGATCGGTTTAGCGAAGCTCGACAACGTTGAGGTGATCACTAACCGACGACTCACCGCTGCCGATGTACTCGGGTACGGAGCCGACACCGTCATCATGGCCACTGGCTCGGCCTGGTCAGGTGATGGTCATCAGCCCTTACGTGCTGAGCCAATAATGGGTGCGGGACGCGGGCTGACCCCTGAGCAGATCATGGCCGGCCAGCGTCCGCCCTTGGGGCGGGTAGTCGTTTATGACACCGATGGCTACTACGTTGCGCCAGGCATCGCAGAGTTGCTCGTCCTCGAGGGCTACGACACGCATCTGGTCACCACGAAGGACACGATCTCGCCAATCTCGGACGAGTCCTTAGAAGGCGACATGCTTCGACGCCACCTGCACTCCCTTGGCGTCCACTTTCACACGGGAATGACGATCACCGAAGTCGCGGCGGGGGAGGTGCGCGGCGAGAACTCATTTGGTGATCCCTGGTCATTGGCCGCTGAAGGCACGGTGCTCGTTACTCAGCAAGTCTCTGAGAATGCACTTTATCGCGAGCTCGTTAGCGATCCTGTTGCCTTGGAGCGCAACGGTATACGGGCGGTGTACGTAATCGGTGACGCTGTGGCTCCTGGTATGCCGTCGGAGGCCGTGTTCGATGGACATCGTCTCGCTCGCGAACTTGAGTCCGCAGATCCGATGGTCCCGATGCCGTGGTTGCGCGAGCGCCCGTCGTTGTAGTTAGTGGCGGGTGCACTTGCAGATTGCCCTCCCGACTGATGGTTGGCTGACGGCCTATCCTTGACCCAACATGTCTGGTGAGCCGATCGACGCTGCTGCGCAACTGCGTGCGCGTCTTGACCACGTCATGTTTCGTGATAGGCGACGGCTCACCCGACGCCTCGATGAACTCGGGGGCAAGCGCAACTCTGCCAAGCGACGTGGCGACAAGGGTCACCATGGCAAGCGGCTCGAGGGCAAGGGTCACGAGGGCAAGGATCACGAGGGCAAGGATGAGCCCGTCGAGCGTGGTCTTGAGAGGCTGGCTGTCGACGTTGCTGCGGCGGAGGCGCGCATCGCTGCTAGGCGCGAGTCAGTTCCCGCGATCTCCTATCCCGATCTCCCGGTCAGCGCGCGACGTGACGACATCGCAGCGGCCATTCGCGATCACCAGGTGGTGGTCATTGCGGGCGAAACTGGCAGTGGCAAGACCACCCAGATTCCCAAGATTCTGCTTGAACTCGGTCGCGGGATCAGCGGCCAGATCGGCCACACGCAGCCGCGGCGGATTGCTGCACGAAGTGCCGCCGATCGAGTCGCGGAAGAACTCAACGTCGACATCGGTGGGGTAGTCGGCTACCAAGTGCGATTCACGGATCACACGAGTGATCGCACCTTGGTGAAGGTTATGACCGATGGTGTCTTGCTCGCTGAAATCTCCAAAGATCGTCTGCTTGAGCGTTACGACACGATCATCATTGACGAGGCGCACGAGCGCAGTCTCACGATCGACTTCCTACTTGGCTATCTCATGGAGATCTTGCCCAAGCGGCCCGATCTCAAGGTGATTGTCACGTCGGCCACCATCGACACGACTCGATTCAGTGAGCACTTCGGCGGTGCACCCATCGTTGAGGTGTCGGGTCGCACCTATCCCGTGGAAGTGCGCTATCAACCGTTCGGGATCGACGACGATGAGCGTGATCAGGCTCAGGCAATCTGCGATGCAGTGGGTGAGCTTCAGCGCGGTGGGCCAGGAGATGTGCTGGTCTTCCTGTCAGGTGAACGAGAGATTCGTGACACCGCAGATGCATTGCGCGGTATGAAGTTTGCCGATACTGAGATCCTGCCGCTTTATGCGCGTCTATCGGCCGCAGAGCAACATCGGGTCTTCGAGCCGCATGCTGGCCGGCGCGTCGTGCTGGCAACGAACGTGGCCGAGACCTCGCTGACCGTTCCAGGCATCAGGTATGTCGTCGATCCAGGTACTGCGCGCATCTCGCGCTACTCGGCCAGGCTCAAGGTGCAACGGCTGCCGATCGAAGCGATCTCACAGGCATCGGCCAATCAACGGGCCGGTCGGTGTGGCCGAGTGGCTGACGGCATCGCGATCCGCCTCTACTCCGAGGAGGATTTTCTCGCACGAGCAGAGTTCACCGAGCCTGAGATTCTCCGCACCAACCTTGCCTCGGTCATCTTGCAGATGACCTCACTTGGGCTCGGGGATATTGAGCAGTTCCCCTTTGTCGAGCCACCTGATTCGCGTCAGATCAAGGACGGCGTTGAGTTGTTGCGCGAACTCCGGAGTCTTACGCCAAGTCGTGATCTGACGCTCACCACGATGGGTCGACGTCTGGCTCGACTCCCTCTGGATCCGCGGCTTGGTCGGATGGTCCTGGAGGCAGAGACTCAGGGTTGTGTCGCCGAAGTCCTGGTGATCGCGGCTGCCTTGTCGATCCAAGACCCGCGCGAGCGTCCGGTCGACAAGCAGGCGCAGGCCGATCAGCTGCATGCTCGATTCATCGATCCCACAAGCGATTTCCACGCCTACCTGCATCTCTGGAAGTACCTGCGCGATCAGCAGCGCGAACTTAGCGGCAATGCCTTTCGTCGCATGTGTCGCGACGAGTACCTGCACTATCTGCGGATCCGCGAGTGGCAGGACGTCCACTCTCAGTTGCGTCAAGCCTGTAAGGAGTTGGGGATTGATACGCCGGGCGGGAATGCAGCACCCGCACTGGTCACTCGTTCACTCGTCGCGGGCCTGCTCTCACACATCGGGCTCTATGACAGTCAGCGACGCGACTATCTCGGAGCGAGGGGGGCCCGTTGGGCTGTGCATCGGTCGTCGGCATTGGCGCGCAAGCCCCCCGCCTTCGCGGTCGCGGCAGAACTTGTCGAGACCTCACGTCTCTACGGGCGAGTGCTGGCCCGGGTAGATCCCGAGGATGTTGAGAAGATCGCCGGTGATCTCGTCACCCGCTCCTACTCGGAGCCGCGCTGGTCGTACAAGCGCGGCAGTGTCATCGCCGACGAGCGAGTCATGCTGTACGGCGTTTCCCTGGTGTCTGCGCGGCGAGTGCAGTACGCGCGCGTTGATCCGGTGGCAGCTCGCGACCTGTTCATTAGGCATGCGCTTGTGGGTGGAGAGTGGCAAACGCCGCACGTGTTCGTGCAGGAAAACGCCGCCCTAGTCGCCGAAGTTTCCGAACTCGAGGATCGTGTGCGGCGTCGGGATCTACTCACCGATGACGAGGTGCTCATGGACTTCTTCGCCGAGAGGCTCCCGGCGAATGTCAATGACGGCCGCACTTTTGACCGGTGGTGGAAGGCTGCGCGTCGTGCGACACCTGACCTTCTCAACTATCCACGCGGACTTCTTGTGCCAGAGGTCGGCTCCGACGTCGATTCGGACTTTCCGCGCAGGTGGTCCTTCAACACTGGAAGCAGCAGCGCTGACGTCGTTGCTGGTGCAGAGCTTGCGATCTCATATGTCTTCGAGCCGGGAGCAGCGCATGATGGTGTCACTGTCGACGTTCCCGTTTCGGTGCTGCCACAGATCAGTGCCGACGATTTCCTCTGGCATGTGCCAGGACGCCGCGAGGAGGTCATCACTGCCCTGATCCGTGGTCTGCCCAAGTCCATCCGCACTTCGTTCGTTCCGGTGCCAGACACCGCTCGGGCGGTTCTCCCCGATGTGCAACCGGGTGAGCGCGGACTCATTGAGGCGCTGAGTCGAGCCCTTACTCGTCGTACCGGCGTGGTGATTCCGGCGAGTGCTTGGAGCCCGCACCTGTTGCCTGAGCACCTTCGAGTATCGATTCGTGTCGTCGACGAAGCCGGATCGATGCTGGCCACTGGCAAGGATGTCGAGTCGATACAGGCGGCGCTTGCGCCCGCTGTCCAGCAGTCGATCTCGCAGATCTCGCGAGATCTCGAAAGCTATGGGCTCACTGACTTTCCGGAAGCGGGAGTTCCTCGCCTCGTTGAGGAGCAGCACGGTGAGCACACGGTCGTCGGCTGGCCTGCGCTCGTCGATCGGGGATCCTCGGTCGACCTGCGAGTTCTGTCCACTGAGGCAGAGCAGGAAGTCCAGATGCGCCAGGGGATTCGACGGCTCCTGCGCAATGTCACGCCAACCCCTGGCCGATATTTGGTAGGGGTGTTGAGCAACCGCGAGAAGCTCGCCTTGGCGAGTGCGCAGCACGGATCCATGCCAGTGTTGATTGACGATGCACTCGTCGCGTGTCTCGATGCTGCGATTGTCAGAGGTGGCGGGGTGCCATGGGATCGCGCGGCTTACGAAGCGATTGTGGCGGACGCCGGATCACGTGTGGGGGATGACGTCTTACGTGCCGTTCGCCAAGTTGCGGTCATCTTGGATCTGGCGATGGAGGCGCGCGCTGCAGTTGCCGAGATCTCGAGCCCGTCGCTGGCTGCGCTTCGCGTCGACGTGAGCGCACAGCTCGATGATCTGCTCGGCGCTGGATTCATCACAACTGCTGGTATCGATCGGCTACCGGATCTTCAGCGATATGTACGTGCCGTATTGCGAAGGTTGGAGACAGCTCCTCAGGACACTGGCCGAGACTTGAGCCGGCAGGATGAGATCGACGCAGTGCTTGCCGATTGGGAGAACGTTGTGGAGCGTCTGCGGCCAGCGGAACGCGACACGCTCGCCGCGCTGGAGGTGCGGTGGATGGTCGAAGAATTTCGAGTGAGCTTGTTCGCGCAAAACCTCGGCACGAAGTTTCCGATCAGCGCCAAGCGCATCTACAAGGCTCTCGATGCGCTGGAAGTTCGCTGACGCACGCGAGTTCGAGACTGGATTAGACCCCGACGGCCGAACGCATCGGATTGACTCCTGAAAGTGCTTGGGCCTGTTGGGGTGTCAGCGGTCGCCCAAACAGATAGCCCTGACCCAACGAGGCGCCTAGATCGAGGAGCCTACTTCTTTCATCCTCGGTTTCAACGCCTTCGATTACCAGGTCGAGCGACAGCGCCTGGGCGAGGCGAACAACGGCCACTGTGATAGCCCGGTGGCTGTGCGTGTGATCTTCTGGAAGAACAAACGAGCGATCCAGCTTCAAAATGTCGACCGGCAGGGTCTGAAGTTGGGTCAGTGACGAATAGCCAGTGCCGAAATCGTCGAGGGCTATGCGTACGCCGTGCGATCGCAGCGTGTCGAGGGTGGTGTACGACCCGGGGCTCTGCACCAGCGCGTGTTCGGTGAGTTCGATGATGAGTGCTTGGGCGGGCAGGCCCGCTGAGGCTAGGGCATCGAAGACGACGTCGGAGAAGTCGGGTTCAAGTAGTTGGCGAGCCGATACATTGACCGAGATGGTGAGGTCGGGGTGGATGCCGAGTTGGCGCCAAGTGGCCGCGGTGTTGATCGACTCGCGGAGGACCCAATAACCGATCTCGACGATCGACCCGGTGGATTCAGCCATCGGCAGGAACGAGTCGGGCGGCACCGTGCCATGGCCTGGTCGATCCCAGCGCACTAGAGCTTCAAACCCACGCAGCACGGAGTCATCCATCGAGACGATCGGTTGCAGCGCAATCCGCAGTTCGCCGCGCTCGACCGCTTGGCGTACGCCGATGTCGAGGTTGAGCAGGGTGGTCACCTCAGCTTCGAGCGTGGAGTCGTACACGTTGACGTGGCTGCCAGCCGAACGCTTTGCGCGGTACATAGCGACGTCCGCCTCGCGGATGAGCGATTCGGGTGTCACGTCTGGGCGATCGGCGAACGTGATCCCAATTGATACACCGACGAAGCACTCGCGGCCGTCGATGATGAACGGCTCGGAGATGGCTGCGCTGATTCGGGCCGCGAGAATGTGGGCATCGTCAGGGCTGTTCAGTGACGGTGCCAGGGCAACGAATTCATCGCCGCCTAGCCGGGCGATCGTGTCGGTACCGCGGACGGCAGCGGCGAGGCGTCGACCGACCTCTATCAGTAGCCGGTCGCCGGCCAGGTGGCCAAGTGAGTCGTTGACAACCTTGAAGCGGTTCAGGTCGCAGAAGAGCAGGGCGATTGTTCGCGACCTTGGGCCCGACGGTGACAACGCATCCTGGATGCGCGAGAGGAGCAGAGTGCGATTGGCGAGCCTGGTCAGCGGATCGTGAGTGGCCTGATGTGCAAGTCGCTGGGCGGCTCGGTGCCGGTCTGCGGCCAGGGATGCGAGTTCGGCGCACAGATTGCCCACCGCGAGGGTGTGGTCATCGATATGTGCAGCAGGGCCAAGTGGGCCAAGCAGTTGGAGGAAGCCGTCTGGCTCAGCATCGAGATCAGCGATATCAAATCCGAACGGCCACTGCTTCAGCGGCGCTTTCGTGACGTCGGCTAAAGCACTAGAGCGAGGGGTGACAATGCGCGCCCCCGACACGATACGAAACGGCATCCCGCCGGTGGAATCCGAGGCGAGGGTAGCGATTGCATGCTGTAACTCGCTCAGCGCTGCACCAGTGGCAATCTGCTTGAGAATGCGGGTCTGGCCGCGTTCGAGAATCTGTGCTCGCTCGAGCGCTTGACGCACGAGGCCGAGTTCGCCGCGCTCGTCGATGAGCAGTTGACGGGCCCTGGCGATGTTGCGGCGCAGATCTGTGAGCACCCACACCAGTAGCAACAGGCCAATGCACAGTGCGAGGACGAGTAGCAGTAAGCCTCGTTGCACCGCTGCCGCAACCTCGGCGTTCTTGTTGTTCAGGTCGATCGACTGCTGAATGAATAGGGCGGTGTCAGCTTCCTGGATGTCTTGGCTCGCCCAGGTCAGCGTATCGACCACCGATCGCGCGCGAAGCACCCAGTTTGACTGGGCCGCCGACTCCAAAATCCCTTCTGGCAGCTGCGAAACCAGCGTGTCAAAATCAGCCAACGCCGTATTGTAGGCAGGGACTCCGAAAGCGCGCGACTTACCTGCTGCCGACGCAATTCCTTGCGCCAGTTGTGCTCTCGCCTGCTGGACCTCTGCTAGCGGAGCTTGTCTGGCGAGGTATCGATCCATGCTCGTAGCGACTGCAAGGCTGTCGTGCACGGCGTTAGCCAGGGCCGAGTGAACCGCCCCGGAATCACTGGGCGAGGTGATCCGCGCGGACTGAATTCGATTGATGTCGAGCAGGCAGGCACCCATGCCAACGATCAGAGCGACAAGCGCAACGAGCAGACCCCATTGACCGGCCTGCAGGCGCAGTCTTGTTGGGGGATTTGGTGCCGGAGCTACAACTGTCACGGACGCACCCTGTCGAGTGCATCGCATCCGAATCGAGTCCGGTCAAGGTGTTTGCCGAGGCAGACGTGGGTCGTCGTTGCCTCGAACACTCTGTGTGATCGCCCCGTCACCATGTGGCAACTATAGGAGAGGGAGTTGGCATTGCGACCGGCAAGTCGTGCAGCCAGAGCGAAGATTGAGACTGCCGCGCGCTCTAGCGGAGCAAGCCGCCCAACTTGCGCCGGCAGTTCAGCGATGAGGGCGTACCTTCGACGAAATCAGGGGCCCATCCGTGACAGAGTGACGCCGTGCAGCCGGCCACCATCGTGACAACCCGTGACCGGATCCGACTCCTGCTCCGCGGATCGCGGACGGTGCCGCAGACCAGATGGACAGCCGAGTCGACCTGGTCGCCCAGCCCCTCATCTTTTGCCGCGCTGATTGGCGGGCTCTGGCTATTCGGTACGGGCGAGGCAATGTTGCTCACCGCGAACTTGGGTGCCACGCCCTGGTCGGTTCTAGCGCAGGGGCTCTCTCGACACACTGGCATCACGATCGGCTGGGCCACATTTGTGGTCAGTGTTTTTGTGCTGCTGCTGTGGATCCCGCTTCGTCAGCGTCCAGGGCTGGGAACCGTCTCCAACATCGTGGTCATCGCAATCGCCATTCAAGTGATGTATGACATCGTTCCGACGCCCACGTCCATACTGATGCGGATCGCCCTCATGCTCGTGGGGATCACGATCATAGGTCTCGGCAGTGGCTTCTACCTGACAGCTGGCCATGGGCCTGGGCCGCGAGATGGCTGGATGACTGGGCTGCACCGGGTGACCGGGCGGCCGGTGGGTCAGATCAGGATGGCGATCGAGGTGACTGTGCTGATCGTTGGCTGGTTCCTTGGCGGCACAGTGGGCGTGGGTACTGCTCTGTTTGCACTGTTGATCGGGCAGTCAGTGGCGATGGGCCTGGCATTTGTGCGCAGGATCGCGCCAACTGCCTGACCGACCCGGGATTGGCGCAAGCCCGCGGAGCGTGAACCCGTCGAGTGGGTGTCGTCAGTCGATGCGGACGATGTCGCCGTCGGCGGTGCGGAAGTGCACAGCGATCAGGCCGTTGTCCTCGGAGTCGACCCACTGGATGCTTGTGCTCTCGAACGGCGAGACGATCGATCCACCGAGCCACTCGCGCACGCGATCTGCATCGCCAGCGACCTCACATGCGACTGCTGCAACGTGGACGGGGCCAGCAAGGGAAGGGTGCTCAGCAGGGTCGCTGGTCCACTGCAGGAAGAACGGCAGCGAGGGATCGGCGATGAGGTCGGCCACGCCAATCTGCTTCCAGGTCAGATCAAAGCCGTCTGGGCGTCGTCGGTGGCCATCAACGGACAGGCGACCCAGCCGCCGCTCGATATCGGCGATGTCGTCGACGGCTACGGCCCAACCGAGCCATCCGCCGCCCGCATCGGCCCGCGCCTTGACTGCCTGGCCGAATGGAGCCTTGTCTGATGCGGGGTGGTCGAGGGCAGCAACCACCTCGACATAGCAGCCGCCCTCGATCGGTAGGACGAAGTTTTGGGTGCCGAAGCGAGGGTGGCGCCCACCGTCGACGAACGACCCGCCGAGCTGCTGACCCAGCCGCTGAACAGTGTCGACCAACTCGTGATGACTCACTGCGTACGAGACGTGATCCAGGCGCATGTGGTTATCGTGAAGCACGGCTTAGTGTCACCTAACACGGGGGGTCGATTCGGGATTCAGGTGAAGTTTCAAGCGTTTCTGGGTAGATCAAAAACCCTTGGCTAACAACAGATTTCATGGATCAAGGTGAGGGCGCCTGTCGAGCGCGGTCGATCGCTTCCCGTCGATCCATCCGGGTTGCCTCCGCGAGGGTGGGGGCCGTACCGCCAAGCCGCTGCGGCATCCACCACGAGTCGTCAGGCCCGGCGGGATGCTGCGGGTACCGAGCGATCGTGTCTTCGAGCATGCCCGCCATGGTCGCGTGGAGCTGGTTTCCGATCACTTCAGCGTCGTCGCCGCGACCGACGCTGATCGGGGCTCCCATAGTGATCGAGATGGCCTTGCCTCGGGAGATATCACGCGGACGGCCCTTGGTCATGATGCGCTGAGTACCCCACAGGACGCAGGGGATCACCGGCACGCCGGCCTGCTGCGCGAGACGAACCGCGCCCACCTTGAAGTCCTTGATTTCGAAGGATCGCGAGATGGTCGCCTCGGGGAAGATTCCGACGATCTCGCCCGCGCGTAGCGCATTGAGGGCGACCCGGAATGACTCGGCACCTGCGTCGCGATCGACGGGGATGTGCTTCATACCGCGCATGAGTGGGCCGGCGACAGGTGAGTGCCAGATCGATTCCTTGGCCATGAACCGGACGAACCGCTTCGACGGTCGAGCCCCCAGACCCGCGAAGATGAAGTCGAGGTAGCCGATGTGATTGCTCGCGATAATCGCGCCACCGGACTCCGGCACATTGTGGGCACCCTGGATATCGATCGAGAGTCCGAGCGCTGCGAATCCGCCCTTAGCTAGGGCGACGACGGGGGAGTAGACCGGCTCAACCATGGGGTCGACGCTACGGGGCTAACGGCGCTTCGTGCTAGTGCAGCCCCGATCAGTCTTGTCGCGTCGGCTAGCCGACTAGCCTGCACACATGTCAGATGACTTTCAGGTAACCGTTTTTGCCGATGATCGACGGATCGAGGCGTTGGCCTCTTACACCGATCACCTCGAGGAGTTGGCCAGCATCTTCGCCGATGCTCATGCAGGCGACGGCGAACTCCTCGACCGACGCCCCGACCCGGATTCGTGGTCGGTCGGCGAAATCCTGCATCACCTCGCGGACGCTGAGTTGCGTCAGTCGCTGCGGCTACGCGAGATGCTCGCTAGCGAGTCACCGTCGTGGGCTGCGTGGGATCAAGAAGCGTATGCAGACTCCCTGGGCTACAACGTCCGTCCTGCCGCTGATGCGCTCACGCTCATCTTGTCGCTTCGACACGTGAATGCCCGTCTACTCGCGTTGCTAGCTCCGGAACAGTGGGCTCGCACGGCGATTCATCCGGTCTTCGGAGAGGTTGATGTTGCTCGCTGGGTCGAGATCAGCGTTGATCACCTCAAGACGCACGTCCTGCAGGCACGACGTGCCGTGCTTGGCATGAACTAGTTGTAGGTTCCGGCTCCCAGTGAGTCCATACTTGAGGCATGCAACAGCAAGCAGCGGAACAAGTGGTGGCAGCTCTCCAGCAGCGGCGAATCTTCGCCCATGTCTACAGCGGTGGTGTGGGCTCGCACGGCGTCCGCATCGTCCTCGTCGGCGGACGCGAGGCACTCTGGGATGTGGACGGTGCAGCCGGACTTGAGGCGCAGGTGATGATGGACGGCGTCCTCGTCGGCTTCGTCCCGAAGATTCCCGGCTCAGAGTCGTTCAGCATCGACGAGACCATCGAGGCAATCGCCTCTGCCACATACGAATAGCGGCATCGCGCCTGCGGGCACCATCCCCAGGGGTCAGTTCCCACTCGCGTTGTCCCCAGGCCTGCGCCTCTAGCAGTGGCATCGTCGTAGGCTCACTCGAATCTGAGCCGCATGACTCCTGCCTCTGCGTTCTCCTCGCCACTCCTCGTCCGCGGCCCCGACCATTTGTCGGTGGCCGTTCCTTATCTCGTTGGCTTCTACCCACATGCATCACTAGTGGTGGTGGGCCTACTCGCCGACTCCCAGCGCGTCGGCCTCACTCTTCGTGTCGATCTCCCAGCCGATCCGCACCAGCCGTCAACTCCTGCTGAGTGGCATCAGATCGCCGCAGTCCTTGAGGGGTCTGAGTGCACCGCCGCCGTAGTGCTTGTCTATCCGCCCGATTCAGAAGACCCCTTCACCGACCACCACATCGAATTGCCTCGCCGGCAATGCGTCGACGCGCTTACTGATGTTCTCTGCGACCACGACATTGCGGTACTCGACACCCTGTGTGTCGTGGGTCAGCGGCTACGTTCCTATGGATGCAGCGATCTTGTCTGCTGTCCTACCGGGGGCCGAACCCCGAACCCCGAGATCGTGAGTCGGTTGACTGCCTCGTTCGTCGCCGATGGAGTGGCCCCCCTTCCATCGCGGACTCATCTCGAACAGCAACTCGAAGCTCGTGAGCTGACTGATCCGCTGTGTCAGCAGATCAGCGCCGAGCGCGACGCTGTGATCCTGCGCCTGCCCGCTGGGGAGGTCCGCCGGGTTCAGGGCTTCGTCGAGGACTTGCGCGCATTGGCCGCTGAGCCGCATCGCCGCGCAGGGCTTGTTCGTCTGGTCATCACAGCCGAGGAGCTCTGCTCCACGATTCGTGCCCGCGATCTGCTGTTGCGCGAGATCACGATCGACTCAGACCGCGGACTGCTCTCCGCGGCGCGCGAAGTGCTGAGCGAGGCGGTGCGGTGTGTGCCCGGTTACGTCGGCGCGCAGTTGGCCGCTGTTCTCGCCATCTGCGCTTGGGTATCCGGTGATGGCGCTGCCGGACGAATTGCCGTAACTCGTTCGCTCACCCTCGACCCCGATTGCTCGCTGGCGTTGCTGGTCGATGAGGTACTCGATCGGGGCTTGCCGCCTGCCACCTGGCGAGCATTGGTCAATGACCTCACAACCGAGCAGATCCTTGGCACCGAGCAGATGCTTGGCACCGAGCAGCCACCTCACTTGTCACCGCCGGATCTGTCGGTGCCAAGG
>Ga0194035_1000221_pt1 | contig 34679 bp, 35 predicted proteins | sample JunL2320m_MetaG_FD_148680 | JGI IMG/M metagenome (GOLD analysis project Ga0194035, IMG submission 148680) | Anoxic zone freshwater microbial communities from boreal shield lake in IISD Experimental Lakes Area, Ontario, Canada - Jun2016-L239-20m | ecosystem: Environmental > Aquatic > Freshwater >...
AGCTAGACGGGGGAGGGTTCGAAGTTCCGAAAACCTCGAACCCTCCCCCGTCTAGCTTGTCCCGCCAGTCGCGCTCGGATATCATATAGTGGCTTTTGCTGTTGCGCGACTGATGCGGTTATTGACGTTCCAACTGTTAAATTCATGCTTGATTGAAAGACTACTCCTTGGAAGAATCCCTGACATTTCATGATCGCCTCGGCCATGGCGTTGCTGCCGTCCTGCGCACGCCCGACGAACCGACGACGCGTCTCGCCTTGCTATGCCATGGATTTCTCTCCGGCAAGAACAGCACAACCAACAAGACCTTGACCAGGCTCCTCAATGGACAGGGCCTGGCGACTTTTCGGTTCGACTTTTTCGGCCAAGGAGAGAGTGACGGACCGTTCGAAAAGATCACGACAACCCTGGCCGTACATCAAGTCGAAACCGCGTTGAATCTGGTAATCGCCCGGGGCTACGACAGAATCGGACTCATCGGTTCAAGTTTCGGAGGACTCGTCGCCATCCTCACGGCAGCCCAGCGCAGCGATATCGCCTGTTTGGCCCTCAAATGTCCCGTGGTGGATTTCTCGGAAGAGCTTCGCGTAACGTTTGGGCCTGACGAGCTAGCTCGTTGGCAAGCCACTGACACGGTTCCGAACATCATGGGAGGGCCTGATCGAATCCGTTTGCTGTATGATTTTTACGAAGACTCCCTCAGACAGATCGCCTATGGGCCGGCTGAACGGATCGCCGTACCCACACTCATTGTCCAGGGTGAAAAAGATGAGTGTGTCCCTCTCCATCAAAGCCAGCGGCTGTATGACGCACTGAAAGGTCCGAAGAGGCTCGATCTCCTGCCAGAGGCCGATCACCAATTCACTAGAGGCGACGACTTTCGCCAGATGACCACATCGATCGCTGATTGGCTCGTTACCCATCTCTAGCAGGATGCTGAAATAGACGCCCAACGTCGTTCTCAGTCGCCTGACTCCCTGCGGCCTTGTTGGATCGTCTATTTCAGCATCCTGCTATGATTTGGCGCAGCGGAAACCCGTATAACTATTACGGGCTTCTGGTGGCAATTTGAATCGCCCATAGGTGAGAAGATATTTCGGCAGGTCGGACCACGATCCACCGCGTAGCACTTTAAACTTTCCCTGTTCAGGGCCTTGCGGATTCTGTTCCGGCGAGGTTTTGTAATAGTCCGCACCATACCAATCCTGCACCCACTCCCACACATTCCCAGCCATTTGATAGAGCCCATACGGACTCTTACCCTGCTCATAGGACAGCGCGGGCATCAAGACCTGGCTATAGCTAAACCGCGCGCCCAATGCGAAATTCGCCAAATCCTTGGTGGGAGACTGGTTGCCCCAGGGATACAACCTTCCATCCGTTCCTCTGGCCGACTTCTCCCATTCCGCTTCGGTGGGAAGCCGCTTCCCCTGCCATTGGCAATAGGCATCGGCGTCCGCCCAGTCCACGCCGATCACCGGACGGTTACTATGCTGAGACCGGTTGGCCTTGTCCCATTCCCAGGGTGCGGGCCGGTTCGTGGCAGTAAGGAACGATGCGTACTGCCCTACCGTCACTTCGTGGAGATCTATCAAGAAAGCGGGCAACCAGATTTGATGCTGAGGACGTTCATCCTCCAACGCCTGCATCCCGTCCAATCCCATTACGAACTCGCCGGCAGGGATTTCGACCAGAGGAGTTTCAGCAACAGTCGTCTGGTCCAAGGCCTTGGGCTTCCCAAGCCGATCAAGTTGGGCCTTTGCATTAGTATCAGAGATAAGGAGGAGAAGGATGGTCAAAACGATCATCCAGCAAGGCCGCAGGGAGTTTGAACGCCGAGGCGTACGCGGTTGGTACGTTGAGGCGTTCAAACGACCGAGAACGAAGCTGGGGATCGTTTTCACCATCCTTCTCAATGGATGATTCCACTGACCACCCAATGCCGATCATCCACGACATCAATCAATAGGCGGGTCAGATTCATCCTCGCCAACTGCGCACCGACTTCATCTTCCGTGAAGGCTGCGAGTAGTGAGTTATAGAAGTCTCTTCTCAAAATGTCCGGAGTCCCTGAGGCATACCGATCGACAATGGCCTGCGCCTCCTCCGGTGATTCCGGCCTCAATAAATCCATCACCAGCACAGGCGAGCCGGGCTTCACTGCCAATCGTAGCTTGTGCCAAAACTGTAACGGGTTCGGCACATGATGCAGCAGGCTATTGGAGATGGCTGCATCAACGGTACTCACTCCGGCGAGATCCTGAAATCGTTCACAACGGAAAGTGATACGAGAGGACAACCCTGCTTCCCGTACGGTTTCTTCAGCTAACTGTATCATCGGCTCCGACGCATCGACCGCGGTGATGCGACAAGAGGGCAGCGCTCGCGCAAAGCGAACAGGGATGTCGCCTGGCCCACAACCCAGGTCGAGAATATGCCCCTCGAAAAAATCAGGAAAGTATCCGCGGAAACGATCGACAAAGCCCTGGTTTTCTTGTGAGAAATCCGCCGCTGCATAGGCGCGGACTTGCGCGGGATCTTCCATGAGTTCTGGTTCAAGTGTACGATCCATGGTCATTCATCATTGAACATTTTCCGGCTTCACCACCACCTCATCCCCCGGTCTCACTACGCCCTCACGCAGCACTTTCGCGTAGAGCCGACTCCAGCCTGGATTCAGTTTCTGGGACACGCGTTTGTAGTCTCTGTCCAGGAACCACTGGGCATTCTTATCGCAGGGAGACGTATAGCTCATAATCTCTAGCTGGACCTCTGGCCCGACCTGAAGTCGATTTCCCGGTTTCAGCTTTTCCCACTCAAGCCCGGCAAACGTCAGGTTCTCTCCAGAAGAACCAGCCTCGATCGAATGGCCCTCGTCCTGCAGCCGCTCGATCAGGTCTTGCGAGTAGAGACAGACCGCGCGATCGGGGCCTCCATGCACCTTGAGATTCTGTTGCCGGTCGCCATCGACTCCGGCCTTGGTGATGACAACCTCCAGCACTGGACGTTTCGGCACACCTCCGTCTGACACATTAATCTGGCACAGGTGGGGGTAGGGTGGTCGTCCATTCTCAGTCATCAACTCACTCCTCCGCAAGATTCCGCCATCAGCAATTCCAACGCTACCCAACCCTCTTGTTCACGCCGTTGACACAACATGGCGCCGACCTTGGAAAACGCTTCGACAATCTCTTCCTCTTGATCGAGCAGAATGCCGGACAGCAAGAGCCTCGCACCGTGGCTCACGTACTGCGCCAATGCATCGCACAACAGCAACAGCGTCTGACGGTCGAGATTGGCCAGCACCAGATCCGGCCGTAGCGCTCCTTGCCGGTCAACTTCAGCCAATGTCCCGCACCGGAGCACGAGATTATTCCCAAACCCGTTCGCTGCGGCATAGTCTCGCGCGCAATCCACCGCGACAGGGTCGCAGTCCACTCCCAAGGCCGAGGCCGCCCCAAGCTTCAACGCAACCATCGCTAGAATCCCGCTCCCCGCCCCCACATCCAGCACAGACTCGCCGCCGTGAATGAAGTCTTCAAGCCACTCCAACAACATCCTGGTCGTCGCGTGATGCCCCGTGCCGAATGCCTGCTTCGGATCGAGCACGATCTCAATATCCTGTGCCTGCAGCGCCACCGGCTCCCAACTCGGCCTGATCACAATCCGTCTGCCGATCCTGATCGGCCTAACCGACTGAGCCCACTGCTGGTTCCAATCCTGGTGCGGAAGGGACTGCACTAGAATGTCGGCCTCTGGCTGTTCCCTTCCCTCCATCTGTTGAAGTACTTGCCGAAGTCGTACGAAATGATCCTGGGACCAGCGTTGGCTGGGCCAATAGATGTGAATCGTGCCTGCGTCTTGCCAGCTGCCCTGGACGAATGGATCGGCCAAGAGCCCTAGCAACTCAGCCGCATCCACGTCACTCCGAAAACTCACATCGGTCCACTCATCCGGCATCACAACACCAGACAATTGACGAGAACACCCCCATCCAGTAAGGTCAGCGCTATGCTCCAACACCAGCCCGTGACACCTTTACCGAAAGCCCATGCGCTGACCGGCCTGGTGGCGAAACTCGACCGCATGATCGCCCTGGCTACCGCCGCTAGTTCCACCATCACCCGCTGGCGTCTGATCCTGTTCATCGTCGGAGCGATCTGCACGGTAGCCCTCTACAAAACGGGATGGTATCAAGCCGGCAATGGGGCGCTCATCGCCTTTCTTGCCCTGTTTTTAATTGTGGCCGTCTATCATAACAGGCTCGAAAGTCGCTTGCACCGGCTTCGTCTCTGGAAGGAGATCAAGCTCGTGCACCTGGCACGACTCCGGCTGGATTGGTCTCATATCCCTGCTCGCCCGTCGAGCGTTCCCGAACACCACCCCTATGCCAAAGATTTGGATCTCGTCGGTCCCCACTCGCTGCTTCATCTGCTCGACACTACCGTCTCTTCCTACGGGCAGTCGAGGCTAGGGTCATGGCTGCTTGAGCAGCCACCGAAACCGGACCAATGGCTCTTGCGCCGCCGCCTCGTGCAAGAACTCATTCCGAAATCGTTGTTTCGAGATCGGCTGGGGCTCGAAGCTCAGCTCATCGGCGAACAAGAGATCAACGGACGACGACTCGAAGCCGTCTTGCAACATACAGTCGGATTCCCTCACCTCACGACCGCCTTAGCGATTCAAACCCTGCTGGCTACAGCCACCATCGGACTCGGCTTGAGTGCGCTGCTCGGCTGGCTGCCGAATTATTGGATGTGGTCTTTCGCACCCTATGCCTTGATCTATTTCTGGACCGATCAGGGCGAAGAGTTATTGGAGCATGCGGTGGGGGTGCACTTCGAACTGGAAAAACTGGGAGCCGTACTGGGGTTTATCGAACGGCACGCCAGGCCTCGCCGCTCCGCGCTCGCCGATCTGTGGGCGCCGCTGCTTGCGCCAGGCATCAATGCGCCTCAACTTGTTCGGCAAGCAGCCCGCACTCTGCATGCGATCAGCGTCAAAGCCCATCCGCTGATTCATTTGGCCGTCAACGCATTCTGCCCCTGGGACTTGTGGTTTACCTACCGGCTCCAACAGATTCAGGCGCAGGTGGCTGATAACCTGCCGACCTGGCTGGACCGACTGGCCGAAGTCGAGGCAGCCTCGGCACTCGCCACCTTTGGTTCACTCCACCCATCCTATCGCTGGCCGGACCCATTCGCCGCAGATCTACAGCGTAACGGAACCCATGCGAAGCTCTTGGTCAAGGAGCTCGGCCACCCGCTGATTCCTGAGACACATCGGGTTTCGAACGATCTCGCTCTTGAAACCCTGGGAACCGTACTCCTGGTAACTGGATCGAATATGTCAGGGAAAAGTACCTTCCTGCGAACACTGGGCATCAATCTCTGCCTTGCCCAGGCAGGCGCCCCAGTCTGCGCCGGCCTTTTCGAATGGACGTGGCTGCGCCTTGCCACCTGCATCCGCGTAGACGACTCGCTCGAAGCCGGCCTGTCTTTTTTCTATGCCGAGGTGAAACGCCTCAAAAGCCTGCTCGATGAGACGGCGGATCGATCCAACGCACCGGTCGTCTTCCTGATCGATGAAATTTTCAAAGGCACCAACAATCGTGAACGATTGATCGGGAGCCGTGCCTTCATTACCGCCCTCTCGCAAGGCAATGGCTTCGGCTTGGTCACCACCCACGATTTGGAATTGACTGACCTCGACAAGACGGTGCCCGGATTGCGGAACGCCCACTTTCAAGAAACGGTGGCAGCCGGCGCGTTGCAATTCGACTACAAGCTCAGACCTGGACCCTGCCCCACCACCAACGCGCTACGGATTATGGAGCTGGAGGGATTGCCGGTGCCTCCACCTCAGGCCTGACCGTTGTTACCTTTTTATTTCGCTCCTGCTGTGCTATGACTCTGCGTACGATTCGGGCGCATTCACCGGCTTGAGGAGCGCCATGACCATCCAGCCTTGGATTACCTGTCTACAAAGCGGAATACTCATCCATCATCTCGAAGCTCGCTACCCCGAACAGGCATCGACAGTCGATCTCCAACGGGTGATGGGAGCAGCCGATTCGTTCCAGGAAATTCAGGATGCCCGCGCGTTCCTGACCGATGCAAGCAATTGGATTCCTCATTCGGTGTTCCGTGAGTTGGTCAAACGCTGCGAGTTGGCTACGGGCCAGAAGGACTTTACGTATCAGGCCGCTCTGGCCTACTACGAAACCGTCAAGACGCAGACCCCGACGCTTATTGAAACGATTGCGATCCTCCTCAACGACGTGGAATCAGTGTTTCGCTCCGTCGGCGACTGGGCCTCGGCCTATACGACGTATCTCCAACTTCAGTCGTTCGTCTGTCCGGACGAACCACAGACCTTGCACATCCTGTCTCGGTACTTACCGCCGGTTGATCCTGGACTTGGAAATATGCGTCTGGTGCAGGGCAATCTCGAAGGCACTGCGAAACTGGACCCCTCCGTCGAAACTGCCGTCTGCGAGGAAGTCTACTCACAACTCCGCTTAGAAACCCTGGTCAATGAGTTCGGTGAGGCCTACGAGATGACCACGAAAAACGATCGGTGCACTGTGGCCCGCCGATCGACGGGCGAAGTCGTGATCACGGGACGAACGATTCGTCTCATTCATACGCAGATCCCCGTCAAAGCCGATCGTATTCCCGCTCCCCATGGTTCCGACGAACAACTTGTCGCCACACTTGAGGGGAAGGACCATCTCTCGGTCTGGACGGCTGAAGAGCCGGTCCGAAGCTCCAAGACACAATTCCCTAAGCCGGACGATTACTGCACCGCTATCCGCATCGAACATGGCGGCACCCTCTCCGCTGGCTCGCTCAGCACGACCATCAAAGCCGGATCGATCTACAACGCGCCGTATACCCATTATCGTCTGCGTTGGACGAATTGCCCTCCACAGGCGAACAACGCCGCTGCCGCCGGCCGCTCGCAACACTTGACCGACCGGCGCGCCTTCGCATACCAGCTCTTTACCCATTTAAAGAACCTCCAGGCGACGCATCGGCACATGCTCACCATGTTCCTCCGCAATGTGGAACTGGCGCAGGAGAATATACAACTAAAGCAGGAGCTGTCTGCGCAGCAAGAAACCGGCGGCATTATTGGCAAGAGCGCTCCGCTTCTCGATCTTCTTTCACTGATCAGAACTATCGCTCCTTCGGACACAACCGTGTTGGTGACCGGAGAAACAGGGACAGGGAAAGAACTCGCCGCCCGGTTGATTCACCAACTAAGCCGACGCAAGGACCGACGCTTTGTCGCCGTGAATTGTGGAGCACTGCCAGAAACGCTCTTGGAAAGCGAGTTGTTCGGGCACGAGAAAGGATCATTCACCGGTGCGATCGCTCAAAAGAAAGGGAAATTCGAGCTCGCCGAGGGGGGTACATTGTTCCTCGATGAGATCGGAGACATTTCGCCCGCGGTGCAGGTGAAACTGCTCCGAGTGCTTCAAGAACGAGAGTTTCAGCGCGTCGGAGGAACAAGCGATCTTAAAGCGAACATCCGGCTGATCGCTGCCACGAATCGAGATCTCCTGGCGATGATGGAGCAGAATCAATTTCGACAAGACCTATTCTATCGTTTGAATGTCATTCAGCTCTATGTCCCGGCCTTGCGGGAACGTCCGGAGGATATTGCTGAACTGGCCCAGCATTTCGTCCAGCGATTCGCCGAGAAAACAGGAAAATCCATCGCAGGCTTGACGCCGGACGCGTTGCGGCTCTGCCTGGCCTACAAATGGCCGGGTAATATCCGCGAGCTGGAGAATGTCATGGAGCGCGCCGTGACCTTGGCGCCGGAAGGCAAGAAATGGATCGCTCCTGACCTGCTCCCGAGCAATCTACGCTCGACGACGGAATCGGCCCCCTCGCTCGATCTGGCCGAGTTAGTGGACCGTGTTGACTGGAGTGCGTTGCTTAAAACCCTGGAGACGCGAGGATCGCTCACCGGACTCTTGAACTACCTCGAATGGACCATCACGCGCCGCGCCGTCGCTGAATACGGCGGCAACAAGAGCCGCGCCGCGAAAGTCCTCGGACGCACCTACCGCTGGCTCCGAAAGCTGGAAAGCGAAATGACCGGACCACAATCTCCAAGGCACAACCCCTCGGACAAATCCTAGCCTCACTGAGTTTTTCCAGCAGAAGTATAATCATTTTGCACGAGGATCTTATGAACGATCGTTCATGGATTGTGAACGATCGTTCGCAGACAGCAACGTGTGCGTGTCAATTTCTTTTGCCTGGCACTTACATCAATCTCCTGGCTTCCTTATCTGTCTGGTCTCTCTGGATCAGATTTGATTCACAACAGCATTCAAATAGATTCAGTAGCAACCAATCTTCCCAATGAAATAGTCCCACCGCCTTAGAGGGCAAACTCTTTTTCCCATCAACGACCCGGCCCACATCTTGCTCAATCACTTGAGCATCTGTGGATTGGTACAAACTTCTTCAAATGGTTGAAGAAAAGATGCGGCATCATTCCATGATACAGAAACCTGGAGGGTGCTGCGGCCGCCCCCCCTCGGTTCGAGATGCGGCCGCGTATAAAGGAGGGATCACCATGCGCACTCAACGCCTTATCGCGTACGCGTTTGCGGCCTGTCTTGTCTCGCTGGTGGCAGAGACAGCAATGGCCAACGATGGAAGTGGACAGTTCAACGCGTTCCTGAAAGGACAGTATCAGATCAGCGCGACCACCACCTGTTCCACGGGGTCGACTGTTGAGTCAATTGGGTCCGATCCGACGTCCTTCATCACCTTCGCTGGGGTCATTACCTACGATGGCCGCGGTCACGCTACGGTGACAGATCAAGGCGTCGTCATTGGCACGGGTAGTCCGGATAGATTCGACGAGGCGTGCAAGTATGAGTATGAGGTGGCCCGCGACGGTAACTTCAGCCAAAAGGGTAGCTGCACGGGTGCTGGTGGGTCGTATTTTTTATCCGGCATTAAGGAGAGGGGGCAGATCGGTGTCGGAGGTTCGGTATTGATCACGAACTGGATCGGGACGGATGTAGAAACACTAGTGGCGCCGGCGCCCCCGGCAGTGCCTGAATTCACTCAATATCGCATCTGCGGTGGTGTGAGCACGGCGGTGCGCATGGGCCCGCACTAAGCGAACTCGGCCAGCGCGGCCTCCATATGGCGGACTCGGTAGACGACGTGTGCGGTGGAACCCAAGCGGCCGCCGCACAGTCGCCTGGCTAGACAGGCCCGCGCCACGAAATGGCTCCTAGCACCCTCATACTTCTGAAAGGGTGATCAACATGTTTGGCACAGTCCCCTATTGCGTATTTGCCCTCCTGTTCTCTCTTGCCGGATGTACGACGGAGTGGGCTGCCGAGGGCTCGTATTATCGGGCGACGCAAACTCTGTTGGATGTCCAAAGCACTCCTCCTGGCAAAATCTCGATCAACGGCAGCCATAAGGGTGAAAGCCCCTTATCTATACCGTTGGAATATGAACGAGAAGTTCAACGCAAAACACGAAAGGTCAGCTATTGGATCTCACAGCCGGGATTGGCGTTGGGGATTACTCTTCTAAGTCTTGGGATCTACCTGCCATTCAGCGCCATACCGGTCGATGTGGAATTGAGGCAAGAGCCACAGTCAAACTATCGGTTGAACCGATTTGTCGTGCAGGTCCAAGCGGACGGACATCAGCCCTGGGAGGACACAGTAGTCTGTACTGGGCAAGACCGGCTGGCGCTGAATCCTGTCCTGGCACGGAGAGAGTGAGCCTGTAAGTTAATGGAAGCTACGTTGTGATGAATTGGCGGTGGGCAACGGTCAACTTATGGAGGATGCAATGATCAGCACAATAAAAACTAAGCGAGTTGTGGGAGCAGGCGTACTGAGTTGTATGGTTCTATTCTTGCTGAGTGCATGCGGAACTGTAGAACACAAGGTGAATCTGCTGAATAACTTCACTCCTGACCAAGCGACTGGAGTCGAAGTGGGGAAAGTTACGAATGAAACTGGGAAGACGTTTGACCCGGAAGTCAACGTGGAAGACATGCTACGGCGGGCGCTGACCGAGAAGCTGACGGCAGAAGGATTGTTGTGGAGCAACGCAACACCGAAAAAGCTTGTCCTGGACAGCAAAATTCTCGACTACGATCAAGGGGACGCCTTCAAGCGTTGGTTGCTCCCTGGGTGGGGAGCCACTGTCCTTACAATCCAAAGTGATTTGCGTCAAGACGGCCAAGTGGTTGGCACAGTTGATGCGAAACGGACGGTTTCCGCAGGCGGAGCCTACACGATTGGGGCATGGAAGACAGTTTTCGATAACCTCGCAGGAGATGTCGTGGAAGATCTCCGTTCAAAAATTCCCAAGGTAGAGCCGAAGCAATAACTGGAGATGGAAAAGAAACAGGGACCATTCTACTTTTTCAGGCCGGCCTGACCTATCGTTGGTGAGAGAAAGGAGGAAAGAGCCGGCCCGCCATGCGCCGCTCACCTGCTCCTCTTCCGCCACTCCCACGGTGGAATAGGGTTCAGTTCTACCCATTGTCCTAAGTTACGGGATTAGCCCCCTCTGCTGACTTGATCTGTACCCATGCGAAACCCAGATGCGCCCACTTCTCTTGCACAAGAATGTAACGATCCTGTTTCCACATTGCATGTTCGTGATCATGGTTTGGAAATCGACTCGTGCCCCTTGAGAACTCCCGTTCAGGTGCTATGAACCGCCGTTCATAAGTTTGGGCTTGATGATCCCGCAACCTTGGTTGCCTTCTGATCCGTCCAATCGCGCAAAGTCCAGCCCACCAAGCACTGCGACGAAACTGCCAGGCCTGAGCGTTCTCGGCGCGTTCCTTGCTCAAGCGACACAGTGAACCTGGACTGCTCTGAGGGAGGTGCCCCATGCGCGGACATTGGCTGAACTTCGAGAAGAGCCAACAAATGTGCAGGCGAATACCCGTCCTCGGGTGCGTCTTTCTTGCCGCTATAACGCAGGCAGGCTGTATCGGGCTGATTGTAAACACCCCTGAAGAGTGCAAGAACGCAATTCCCTTCACAGGTGTTCACGACATCTTTGTTTGGACAAAGCCCTCACCCGAAAAAGTGACAACCAAAGCTGAGTTTTTGAAAGATTGGGGTAAGCCTGATGAAATCATCTCTACGTCAGACAATGAGGTCACCTGGATATACAAGAGGAAACTATGGTGTGGCGTGATGCCTGTATTCTTGCTGCCAGTACCGTTACTACTACCTATGTGCGATGGATTTGACCGGATAGAATTTCAAGGCAATGAGGCGAAGAGGCTCCACACAAGACACATAGGGATGGCCGGTGTTGTTCTTATAGCGGGGGGAGGCGGGACGGCGGGGAGTGATCCGGCTTGTCGGTTTCCTCAACCGCCTAACAGCGGCGTAACCTCTGTCGCGGCAAAGCCTAAGGAGGGAGTGGACTCTGGAGAGCGAATCGAGAAATCCTTACAACCCAATTTGAAGTGGGGCCCCTTTCCCGGTCTTGATGAAGATGTCACCTATGATCTGAAGGTCTGGCGTGCAAAGACTGGGTGGAGTCAGGTGCAGCAAGGATCCGTCGTCTACGAGCGACAGGGAATCACCCAGCCTTCTCATCAGATCGAGATGCCGTTGGAGTTTTCGACGCATTATCTCTGGGCCGTGAGAGCACATTTCAGACTTAATGACCAGATACAGATAACTCCCTGGAGTCATGAAATTGCAGCAGGCTCGTCTGATGAGCGGCGATACTATCATTTCTGGACACCGAACTCTTCTGAACTTCCGCAGTGAGGGGATGATGGTGACGGCTGGTGCTGGTGGTACAGAAACTCCCGGCTGGTCAAAAGCGTGAAACCTTTCCCCCATTGGTCACTGTTAGGATGAAATCAACAACCTTCAATTCTACCGTCTGATAAGAAAATTGGGTTTTCAAGACCCGACAAATGCGATGAGAGTTTCTTATCTGCTCCAATGTCTCTACTTACTTTTGATGGCTGCCATTACCAGTGTGCTCGCTGTGGGGTGTGTGAGCTACGCACCAGAATTCCATGATGTTCCTGAAACAAGAATTGAGTTTTCCGATGTCGCTGCCTTCCACCTGTTTGAAGGCGCTGAAATAGTAACGGGCAGCAATGCCGTGTGGGTCATGGTTCCTGGAGAAAGAACGGTACTATATAAGATAGACCCACAGGATAAGAAAGCTGTCGCAAGAATCGAGGTAGGGCGGACGAGCGGGTATCCTCTTGGTTCTGCACTCGCAGTCGGTCAAGAAGCGGTATGGGTGACTACCACTGAGAATGGTGTTCTACGAATTAATCCTCAAGGTAACAAGATCGTTGCGAGAATCCCAGTTGAGGGAGACCGACCCTTCATTGTGACTCTCACAAACGATGCATTGTGGGTTGGGACCAAAGGGTCTTTCTGGAATAGTTGGGCCGGTAGCTATAGGATTCACAAAATTGATGTTCGGAGCAACCAAGTTGTTGAGCCTGTGTCGAAAAAGGAATTATCCGCTCGTTCCGATCGTGCGGCAGTGGGGTTTGGATCTCTCTGGATTCGTGACAGTTGGGCTGAAACCGTGTTCCGGACTGATCCACTTTCAGGTCAGATAATTGCCACGATTCCTATGTCTGCTGGTAGTGGGTGGATCGCAGCAGGCGAGGGGGCTATCTGGGTTCTCAACTCAAAGGAAGGATCCGTGTCGCGGATTGATCCACGAACCAATCAAGTCACCGTTAGAATACCCATCTATATCGATAGGCATCACCTTTCAAATGAGTTTCCTCGTCCACCGGTATTTAGTGAAGGTTTTATCTGGGTCACCAGTCGCGATCGAGACTTCTGGAGTAGCAGCCCTCCAATTATTACGGCGATCGATTCTGAGACTAACCAGCCCGTTTTCACGATGCACCCCCCTGATCATTCTGTCGTGAACAAATTTGCGGCAGGTTATCATTCAGTGTGGATCCCTGACCATCAAAAACTTGTGGCTAGGAAATACCGATTTAGGCTAAATGTGTACGAGTTCCGAAGGGACAAATAAGTGGGCATATGAAATCAAAGCGCTCAGCCGTGCGAATCCGCCATAAGCTAAAGGGGAAGTAGGGTGAGCCGAAGTCAAGAATGTGTATGAGAATATTTCAGCGGAAGCGAGATGGGGCTGTAGGATGAACAATTATCCATGAGCTAGTTGAGTCCTGTGCCGCAAGGGAAATGTCGGGCAGCCCGGTGCATCTCTTATCGGCCTAATAAGAGTTGTTTTTGAGCCAACCGTTGCAGGACCTGTAAACAGACGGAAAGTATGGTGTTGTTAAGACTGCAGAACTAGAGGATTTTGATCTCGGGGCCTCCTCATTTTGAGGCCCGCAGGGCGTACGGAGTCCAACCATTGGCCTGTGACGCCACTTCAACCCGGCGTGGCCCACTCCCTGCGTCGTCATGCGGACGCCAAACTGACGGACGCCGCAACCGCGCTCCGCACGAGACAGCCGGTACTGAGTGAGGTAGTGAAAGCCCTCGTGCGGAAGCGGTGGGTCACTAAGCGTCATTCGGTCACGGATAGCCGTGCCGTGTGTTTGTCGCTCAGTCGGCGAGGTACGGTGCTCGCCTTCCAAAGCGAGCACCGGTCCGCCACGTGAAGGCCGCGACTACCGCTTTGACAAATCCCCCCCCCAAACAGCGCCTTCTTTGTGATGGCACGAACCGGGCTAAATTTTGAGAGCCTGACGGAACTCTTCACTTGAGCAGGCCTGTACGATTTTGTTGAGAACTTCCGTCAATGCTTCTTTCGTGGCTGCCCCGAAAGCGCATTCACCGGTTAGGCAGTACGAATTTCCACTGACGTGGAAGAGACAGTGGAAGCAGCAGGTGCAAAAGGAGAAAGGCAATCCACATGGCGAGCCTCCGACAAGCGGAACAGTCAGCGGACTTAGCTACTCCCCGCATGGAGAGCAGCACAAATACTTACTGCGCCACATGTGCCCAGTGAATGGGGCCGGTCACATGCCCCGCCTGGAGTAGCCCTGCGCCGTAGGCTTGGCTGATGGTTGCACGATGGAGGTCGTAGAACATGTCGGCCGCGACAGTATTCGGCCAGTTAAATGGCATGATAAAAATCAGGAAGAACTGAATCCACATGGAGAGGGTCTCCTTCTTCTCGAAGGTACCCAGATCCTGTCCTTCTTTGTTCTTCAGCATCGTCTTGACTACAAACTCAGACTCAGCGTGAGCGGGAGCCAATGTCAATGTGAGACCTGACAAGAAAGCCATTCCTTGATTGGCTTCTCCGCGTTCGAGCACGTGGACTTCGGCTCGGAGATCGGTCTCGGCTGCACCAGTCTTCACATCGGAAAATAGACCTGAATCTTTGTAGGCCCTTGTCGCTGCGTCTTGCCAACGCTGAATCATCCGCTGAGGTAGATCTTGTCGCATGCCATTGACGAGTGCTTCACCAGTGACGAGCAGGCTGATCGATTGTTTGCCCAGTGTTGTTGCCAGCGGCCAAGAAGCCGGGTGCATGAACTCTCCTGTCCGAAATGCTGCACAGCCACTGAGTGACGACAACGATACCCCGACTAGGAGAACGAATACGACTCGTCGGCTTATCATAAAGTATCCTCCTTATGGAACCGGACTCGGTGCAAACAGGGCCTTCCCCAAAAGCTCTTCAATAATTTGGGTTCTCGCTCTCATACCGCTTGGGAGCGCGGCCTCCTCCGACAGCGATGAGATCCCATGTTCCTCCTTAATATCGGACTTGACCTCTTTGACTAATTGACCGTCCTGGTGCGTAATCATCAATGTTGCCGATAGGTCTGAGGCATCAAAGTACTGGATTCCCTTCAAGTTCCGTGTCTGCCTGTATCGGTCAAACCGAAACTGTAGCACGTAGTCTTCCGGTTGCAGCTTTCCCGGGAGCAAATCTATTATTTTGAAGTACCTGCCATCTCGTAAGAACCGGAGCAGGTTGTTTGTCAAGGTGTTCTCTAGGTTCTCTTTGTTCTCCAGGTGCCCCATCTCAGAGTCGCTGATTTCCACCCTCTTCAACCACGCATTCTTTTGCACAGGGCCCAATGAGTTGGTGGGAGGATTCAGTGAGGCCGTCGGAGGCAAGGTAATACAGCCGGCCATGGTTAATGGGATTAAGAAAGAACTGAATATTCCTGCCCTGACGGCGGATAGCTTGTTCAATCTTGCGCGCATCGGCACATCACGTCGTTGAATAGGCATTACTGAGTTTCCCCAGAATTATCGTCTTCCAATGGGGTTGGGTTCAGGCTATCAGTTTTCCTCATGCTAATTACGAGCATTTTCTGGGCTCCCCCGGTTTGGAGCGAGTCTTTCGGGATCACTGAAACTTAATTGCGATCCCTTTAACGGTCGTACATGTGAACGAATAGACATTGTAAATGGGAATAAACCCGTACAGACTTGTTTCCACACTCACGTTGAGCAGAGCATCTCCACCTTTTTGTCCCAAAGCCTGATCCACGGCATGGACGAAATCGCCCTGTCCCCAGGGAATGATTGCAAGAACGAAGTGGCGGCAAGCCTGTCCCTCGACTGGGCCAAGTTCTTGAAATGTCCTGCCAGATTTTAACAGGGTGGCCGGATCAGCAGAGCTCCTTGTCACAATTCCGAGTGTTCCAGATGAACTACATCCAGCCAGAAAAATAACAAACGTTGCAATTAACCACAGTGCATGTCGCATTGTCCCCTCCGTAGTTACATCGTTTCGCCATCAAGCTAAAAACATGAGCGTTAAGACATCCCTGGATTTTCTTTCCTGCCTGTAGAGATCAGTCGTTGCATGCACATTGGTAAATAAATCCGCTTTCAGTCAGAAGTGGTAGCCGATGCCAGCGGCAAAGATGTTCGCGTTATAATTTGCCGATAGATCAAGCCCGTTAACTCCCAGGAAATTACTGTGGTCGATATGTGCGTAATTGTATTTCCACTCTCCGAACAGTGAGAGGTTCGGAGTCACACGATACCTTAGCCCGAGTTGCGTGTTCAGCCCGACATCCGTGCTTGAACTGGAATCAGTGCCATCCGAAATTCGGGAAAAGAACACCCCGAGCCCCACTCCAGCGTAGGGCTCGAATGTTCCCGCTTGATACCGGACTACGACGACCAAGGGAGCCCAGGTCAAGACCCGATTCGTCAACCCTTGTAGCGTCCCTGTTGTGCCTATTGTGCCAGCAATAACGGCGGGGGAACGTGGATCGAGCGTAACCTCTTGCTGCTTAATATGCGGCGTTGAATTGAATACTTCGGTTTCGACGCCTAGATTGAAGTTCTGCCACTTCAGCGAATCAAAATAGTACCCTGCCTTGGCTCCATACATCAGGGAGTTCTGCAACGCGAGGTCGCTCAATCCAAAGGTCCTTGCCCCTATACCAAATTCCACGTTGCTAGCGTCTTGGGGGATGTTCACGCCCATTTGACCTGCGACATACAGCTCCGCCTGTACGGGGAGCGTCAGACAGAACATCCCCGTCGCAACAGCACACACTCCAAGTGTATAGCGTACGTGTCTCATGATCCTTCTCCTCTTGTTAACTGATTACGCTCGGAAGGAAGCTGAACCACGTCACGAGAGCGTAAATGGAGCAATTGCTGTGCCTGATGGAAATGTTGGCGTGTTCATTGAGGATGTCAAAGATGCACCGTCCCTATCGATGAAACACACGAGAAGAATATGGTTCAGTGGAATCTAAAAGGGTACGGAGTAGGATCTATTCTGATCCAGGCTGACCGTGGTGGAGACATTGAGACTCCTCACTGATATGAAGCGGGGAACATGCCAGCAAGCATCTCAATCAGAAACTATCGAATGCGCAAGCCGTGTACCTGATGGAAGTTGTGATCCGCCCAAGGAACATCTCCTCAAGAATGTGCCGGTCCTGTTTCCCCATCGCATGTCCGTGACCATGATTTGAGAATCGTCTCGGTTTCATTGCGCACAGCCGTTCAGGTCCTATGAACCGCCGTTCATAGTCCGGGCCTGATAATCCCTCCATCCTGATTGCCCACGGGTCTGGCCAATCGCGAAAAGTTTCTCGTACTAGCCCTCAGACCAGAATACCCTGCTAGCCCATCCTCGGCGCGCTCCTTGCTCATGCGGCAGAGTGAACTTGAACTGAGCGCTCTCAAAGAGGTGCCCCATGCGCGGACATTGGCGAAACTTCGAGAACACACAATCTGAGAAGGCGATCAGGGGCAGTGCGTTCTGGGCATCTCGTAAGGTTTATGTTTCGTAGCGTGAGAGCAATTTGCTAGAGGAAGTCCACATGATCTCATTCGCCGCTTGGCTAATCGCAAATATTGCGCTGATTAGCTTTCTCGAGCACGTTGTACACCGTCACTTCATGCACAGGCGAGTCCTTCCTCTCCACCTCTACCAGCGATTCCCCTTTCTGGAAGACTATTCCCGCGCTCATGCGATTCTTCACCACAGGACCTATTACCGTCGGTTCAACTTCGAACCAGATCCCTCAGGGAGAGAGATCGATTTACGATTGAGCCTCAAAACAGGGCTTATCCTTTATGCGTCCGTATCTCCACTCGTCATCGCACTTGCGGCATTTGCCCCGCTCGGCGCCATCGCGTTTTCAATAGTGGCGGCGACCCACATGTATTTATGGGGAGTCCTCCACCATGAGATGCACGTACCTGAAAGTCGATTCCTACACCAGTCCGCCAGCTACCGCTTTCTTGCCCGGTATCACTTCCTGCATCATCGCTACCCGAAAAAGAATTTCAATGTTGTCGTGCCTCTCGCGGACTTTTTCTTGGGAACACAGGCGCACCCCAGACCTTGCGACCTCCGGGAAATGATTCGATTGGGTTATCTCACACCTTCCCATCACGAGACAATTGACCGCCTGGTTCATCGGAATGAGTGTCCCTCGCTGCCGGCTCACGGCACGGGCTGACATGTCCAAGGTGTCGGAATGTACGAACCATTCATGCAAGTACGAAATATGATGACCTCACCAGACACACTCCAGCCTCGCGCGTCATCATCAGGCCAGCGGCAGCCTTACTTGTTTCCGGTCACCTCATGTTGGAGGCTTGACACAAATGCACTGCGATAACCTTTTCACTAAGACAACCTCGCATCTCCAGCGAAGACACACCTGGGACGCAGGGCGCGATATGGTCTTCGATGTAGCAATCATCGGTGGCGGGATCAAAGGGGCACACATCTACCACCAGCTTTGCGAGGCTGGCTATCGTACTGTCCTATTCGAGAAAGGCGATTTTGCCTCAGGCACAAGTCAAGCTTCTTGCATGATGATCTGGGGAGGGTTGCTCTACCTCGCGAACTGGGATATTGCCACGGTATGGAAACTCTCTTCGGCTCGCAATGTATTGCTTCGCACAATGCCGAATTGTATCCGGAAACAAACATTTCGATATTACCCGCAACACATCAGTCCCCTCAAACGACGACTCTTTCAGGCAGTGTTTCGCGGCTATGGCCTCTTCGGACCGAATCCATGGAATCGCGCAGCACCACCCCAACCCTTGACGCACCCTGAATCGTCCCCTAGTGATCGATCCCCGTTACCCCTGACTTTTGACGAAGCAATGGTGGGGCCGTCCGATGCTCGATTTGTGCTGCAACTTATTTTGCGCCACCAAAGCCCCGGTCACGTTCCCTTAAATTATTGTGAGGTGGAGAGAGGGCAGTTTGACCATCGACATCGCGTCTGGAACCTACAACTGCGCGATAAGATCCACCACATACGTGCGGAATGGAAAGCGCGATGTGTCATTAATGTGGCTGGGACCGCAACAGATTCGCTTAATCATCTATTCGGCATCGAATCCCCCTACACGCACATCTTGAGCAAAGGCGTTTCGCTGGTCCTCACACGCAACCCTCGGCATCAGGCGCCCGCCATTTACGATAGTGAGGGAACGGTGATGTCATATATCCCTTGGGGGCCAGTCTCTATCTGGGGCCCGACAGAAACCCTAATACAAGATCCCGCACAGGGCTGGGTCGTACGCTCAGATGAGATTCAGTTTCTGTTGCGAGAACTCCGACGACATCTCCCATACCCAGTGAGCAGCCGTGATATCGTGAGTACCCGTTGTGGCGTGAGAACGCTCGTGAGCGATACTGCCATTTCGCCGAATCAGTTGTCTCATAAACTCTCACGCCGTGCTCACGTCCATATAGACAGCGCGCACCCTTGGATCACTCTTTACGGGGGAACTTTTACTAGCGCCATGCTCATGGCGACACGGGTCAGACGCGCATTGCGGAAGCAGTCCATTTGGCCCTCAGCCTCCCATCGTTCCTTCCCGCAGCAGAACACCGCCGCCCCTGAACATGACTATTTTCCAGGTTTGACAGAACCCGTATGCTCTCCGCGGTGGTGTGCCAACTATGAGATGTGCTGGACCCTCGACGACTATCTTCGTCGGCGAACCAATATTGGACAATGGGTGCCTCGCGGGGGGCTAGGCCGAGACGATGAATACATGCCAGACATCGAATGCATCGCGGACGCGCTTCATGCCAACAATCCCGCTCAGGCCATGGAAGATGTCGACGCGTACCGCGCCCATGTCTCGACCAGCTTCGATCACTTGTCTCTTGCCGATCACGAATATGGCAATGATGCCATCCCCATGGATTGGAGCGTGATAAACTCATGACACCACGACACCTCTCGAAGCCCGCTATTCTCGGTGGATCTCCGGCAGTCACTGAAGATCATGCAAAAGCACTGCGTTGGCCAGTCCTTACTCAGGAGGATCACGACGCGGTCATCAAGATCCTACAGGACGGAAACATTTCGACCCATCCTGTTATTCGGGAACTGGAAAGTGATTACCGAACCCTGACATCCATGCCATATGCTCTTGCCCACTGCAATGGAACTTCCGCCCTCCTCGCCGCATTTTTCAGCATAGGACTTCAGCCTGGTGATGAGATCCTCGTACCTTCTGCAACCTTTTGGGCCTCTGTGCTTCCCATGCTTTGGCTGGGTGCCATACCTGTCTTTTGTGAGAGCGAACCCGACAGACTGGGACTTGACCCAAATGATCTAGAGCATCGAATCACTCCTCGAACCCGCGCCATGGTGATCACACACCTGTGGGGCCTACCGTCAAGAATGACTGAACTGATTGCCTTTGCCGAAAAGCACCACCTTCGAATCGTCGAGGATGCATCCCATGCACACGGTGCCTCCTGGCGAGGGAGACCCTGTGGGTCATTGGGGGATGTGGCAGTGTTTAGCTTGCAGGGAGACAAGCTCGCTCCTGGCGGTGAAGGCGGAATGCTTCTCTGTCGCGAGGAGCCATTGTTTCAACGCGCCATTTGTCTTGGTGACATCACCCGGATACTTGAACTACCAGGACCAGAGAAGCGATTCGCGGCTACGAGTTTTGGCATCAAAACCCGTATTGCACCGCTTTCAGCAGCCGTAGCCCGGGTTCAGTTGCAGCACCTGGGGGAAAGAAACCTAAAGCGAAATGAGAACCTCGAATACCTTTCTCGTGCCCTAGAGACCATGGGCTTTCATACATTCATGCCACCACCACATATTCATCGCACCTACTTTGAATTTATCGTGCGGTATAAACCCGACCCCCACACGTTACCGATCGAACAACTTATCAATGCCCTACGGGCCGAAGGAATCCGCGTCTCCATTCCACGATATCCTCTCTTGCATCAACAACCTTTTTTCACAGAGGGGCACTTCCAAACGATCGCCCGCCTCCCCGAAAGCATCACTCCTCCGGACTATAAAGCCGATGCACTGCCGAGGACTGAAGTCGAAGGACAGTTTCTTCTCCGGCTACCGAGTTTCCCCAATGCCGACCGCCGAATACTCGATCAGTATATCGACGCGTTTGACAAAGTCCTGTCACATGCCAGTTCCATTTGTACGGCGTGAGTTATGGTTCACGCTGGTCTCATACTTCTCAATTGGACCTTTCATGCCGTGCACATCGGCATCCTCCTTCTCAACACATTTGGGTGGTTGTTTCCTAGCACACAAACGGCAACCCTTACGCTCCAGATCCTGACCCTGATGTCATGGTTTGGGCTCGGCTGCATCTATGGTTTCGGATACTGCTGTGTGACGGACTGGCATTCGCGTATTCAGAAGCACCTGGGACAATCTGGATTTCCTGGCGGGTACATCAAGTTCCTGGTCGACCGCATGACGGGCATGAATGCCGACCCTGCGACAACTGACCGAATCACGGCCGTCGTCCTCCTCATTGCAGTATTGTGCTCGATCTCCAAGACTCTTGTATGACTGCTCCCGATTGTGAATTCATCACATGGTCTGAGGAGTGGGTCATGCAAGGATAGATTGGCTGGTCAGCAACAGGACCCGTTTCAGATCACGGTCCCCACGTTGTAATCATTTACATTAGCCCGTACCCGCCCGCCATAATCGCCACACACCCATAGAACTCACGAGTCAGTACGATCACTCTACTAGGAGCGCTGTGGTGGAGGAAGAACTCTTCACTCCCGCGTTATTTATATTGGTGACCATGATTTGGGAATTGACTCGTGGCCATTGAGAACGGCCGTTCAGTTGCTCTGAACCGCCGTTCATAGTCCGGGCTTGATGATCCCGCCATCCGGGTGACCTTCCGATCAGCCCAATCGCGCTAAGGCCCGCCCACCAAGCGCTGTAACGGAATCGACCGGCCTAACCGCCCTAGGCGCGTTCCTTGCTCATGCGACAGAGTGAACCTGAACTGAGCGCTCTGAAGGAGGTGCCCTATGCGTGAACATTGGCGAAACTTCGAATTGCCCACATCTATCTGGCCGGCGACTTTGAACACATGCATGGGGGGATAGATTTTGTCATTTACACGACAGGAAGAACTAAAAAGGAGGCTTATCATGAAGAGCAACGGTATGAAGCACTTTGTATTACTTGGTGCCATCGTCCTGGGAATCGTTCCGCTGTCCGGCTGTGGGCACTACACGACTCAACGGACGAGCAACAGTTTGACCTATCTCAATCCAGGCGAGACTCAGCCCATGGAAGTCTCCAAGGCTATCTCCAAAACCTCTCTTCCTAATATCCCGGTTCCCATAACACTCGGTATTGCTTTCGTGCCTGAGTCCAGAACAATTACTGGCGGACGGGACATCAAGATTGAGCCATTGACCGAGAAGGTCAAAATGGAAATGATGCAAGAATTGACCGCTCAACTTCGCCAGTATTCAATCTTTGCAGGAATCGAAGAGATCCCTTCGACCTATCTGAAGGTCGGAGGCGGCTTTGCGAACTTAGATCAGATTCATGCGATGACTGGAGTAGATGTCATTGCTCTTGTGTCCTATGACCAAGTCCAGTTCACCGATAGAGGGCTCGTCTCGCTGCTCTATTGGACCGGAATCGGCTGGTACTTTGTGCCCGGAGAAAAAAACGATACGAACACAATGATTGATGCGGCCCTGTTTCACATTCCCACTCGGAAACCCCTTCTGCGAGCCACGGGTCAAAGCGGTGTATACCGTTACTCCACCCCGATGAATCAAAGCCAGAATTTGAGAGATGACAGTGAACATGGGTTCAAAGACGCGCTCCATATGCTGGCCGCAAATTTCAAAGAGCAGCTGGATCTTCTCAAACCCAAGTTAGTCCAAGGAGCAGCAGGTGGCCCAGTCGCTAGCTCAGGCAAATAAAGGAAACCAATCTTCCCCTGCATGGTGCGCGGACCTTTCTAGTAGAAAGGATTGGAAACATGACGACCAAGACTTGGGCAATGGCTCTAGTAGCAGCCTATGTCCTTGCTGCCAATACAGGCTGCGCCGTGTATCTGGCAGGAAAGGGACACCCAGGAACAAATCTTGAGGCCCTTGGAGTCGGAACCTCGGAACAAGAAGTTGAACGCCAGCTCGGAACTCCTTCTAGTAGTGAACCGTTGGGCGCAGGCAAGCGACTCTCTCGATATCGCGTTGAACTGACAAAACAGCCGAATTACGCACGATCAGTGGTTCACATCCTTCTCGATCTCTTAACCTATGGTATCTGGGAGTTGCCGGGAAGCATATATGAACTGAGGAGCGAGCACAGAGAGGGGGACGTGGGAATTGTGTATGGACCCGACAACCATGTCCTTGAGATACAAGACTCACAGGTTACACAAGTACAACCTGTGAGTGCCGGTGAACTGCAGACGCCAAATGAGCCAGTAACGGCGTTCTGGAATATTGTGATGAAATAAGAGCTTCAGCCTATCGAGAAACTGTGTACGCTGCTCATGCTCAACATGTGTTGTGGTGGCTGACCTCATACGAGCATCCGGATGCAGACCATTCCAACTTCCATTTCCTTGGAGGCTCAATGATGGATCTGGTCCGGCGCATGACCTCGCCCAGAGAGTCCGTCTTTGAATTCAACCCGATCATCCCGCTATATCGGTACCGGCATGAGACGGAGAGGGGAACCTCCCGGGATCTCTTCGGAGGGCTGGTGGGAATGGACAGGGCCAAGGAACAGACTCGCATGAAACTATTCTGGCTGTCTCTGTGAAGAGGAGTCGTTGTGCGAATCATACAGAATGAGCGGGGAAGGAAACATTTGCCTACGACTCCAAACACTGGCACACTGCGGGCCATACGAGGCCTTTACTGGTGGACAGTTTCCAACACAAAGCTACAGGTATCAGTCCTACTTCGCACCCTCTTCGCGGCCTGCTGATCGCGCAATTCTTCGGCGCGTTCAACGACAACGCCTGGAAGCTCATGGTGGCCTTGCTGGCCATCCGGCAAGCCACCGCGGGAATGGCGCCGGGTGCTGAGCTGGAAGCTGCGGCACAGACGCAAACCGCGCTCACCTTCATCATCTTCACCTTGCCGCTCGTATTGCTGTCATTGGTCGGCGGCACCTTGGCTGATCGCCTAAGCAAACGTACGGTCATTATTTCGATCAAAGTCGTCGAGGTGCTCCTCATGAGCGCCGGCACTGTGGCACTCTGGTTGAACCCCGCCGGCGGCATTCTGCCCTTGATCGTCTTATGCGGGATGGGCGCGCACAGCGCGCTCTTCGGCCCATCGAAATACGGCATTCTCCCCGAGTTGATTCCGCACGAACGTCTCGCCGCCGGCAACGGCCTGTTAGAGGTCTGGACCTTTGCCGCCATCCTGGCAGGCACAGCAGCCGGAGGCTTCCTCTTGCAGAGCGCCGGGGATCAGATCTGGATGGCCCCCCTCGCCTTAGCCGCCTTGTCGGTAATCGGCCTGATTGCAGCCTTTGCCGTTCCCCATGTCTCGCCCTCGCGATCGACCGGCGGCATAGGCTCAACAATCCGCGTCGCCTGGGCTGCCATTCAGACAGAACGCCTGTTGCGCCTTGCCATTCCAGGAGAAGCATTTTTCTGGACGATAGCGAGCCTCTTCGCTCAGAACATTCTCGTCTATGCCAAAGCCGTCCTGCATCTCTCTGATGCGATGTCGGGGCTCCCGCTCACGCTGTTGTCCGTCGGCATCGGCGTCGGCGCCATGCTGGTCGGACGGCTTTCCAAGAACAGGATTGAGTACGGACTCGTCCCCCTCGGGGCCACGGGTGCGGCCATCGCACTGTCGTTGCTCGGCGCCCTGACCCCACCATTGGTCGAAACATTTCTGGTATTGGGACTCCTCGGAATCTGCTGTTCCTTTATCTTCGTACCGTTGAACGCCATTCTCCAATGGAGATCGCCACCCGATCGGCGCGGCGCCGTCATTTCGTTTTCCAACACCTGTGTCTTCACCGGAATTCTATTGGGCTCGCTCGCCGGAGGCTCGCTCGCCAATGCCGGTTTTTCGACAAGCAACATTTTCCTCATCACCGCCGGAGTGACCATAGGCGGTACACTGTGGGCCCTCCGGCTGATGCCTGATGTGTTTCTACGGCTCGTGCTCGTTATCTTGACAAACACGTTCTATCGCCTCCGCATTGTGGGCCAGCAGCATGTTCCGCAATACGGCGGGGCGCTTCTCGTCCCAAACCATACGTCGTTCGTCGATGGCTTTATACTTATGGCCAGCGTTGATCGGCCCATACGGTTCGTGGTGGATGTCACCTATGCCACACATCCCCTGTTCAAATGGCTGATGACCGCCATGAAGGTCATTCCGATTACGTCTGCAGGCGACACCCGCATGATCCTCCGGGCACTGCGCAGCGCGGGGCAGGCCCTAGACGACGGAGAGATCGTCTGCATCTTCCCTGAAGGGCAGATCACCCGTACCGGCACGCTGCTGCCGTTCCGTCGCGGCTTCGAACGGATTGTGAAGGGACGGCAGGTACCAGTTATCCCCGTGCATTTGGATCGCCTGTGGGGCAGCATCTTCAGTTTTGAAGGCGGCCGTTTCCTCCGGAAATGGCCTGAGCGGATTCCCTACCCATTGACAGTATCCTTCGGCACGCCACTGCCGGCGGATACGCCGGCGTACAAACTCCGTGACGCGGTCTGCACACTCGGAGAGGAGGCCTGGCATCTGCGCAAATCCTATCGCCGCCCGCTGCACCGTGAATTCATCCATGCCATGAGGCGGCATCCCCTGCGCTTCGCAATGGCGGACCAGACCCGCCCACATGTGTCGTCGCTCCAAGCCCTGATCGGGTCCATCGTACTCGCCAGAGTGCTTCGGCCACATTGGGAAGACCAGCGCCATGTCGGCATCCTGCTTCCGCCGACCGTCGCAGGCGCATTGGTCAACGTGGCTGCGCTCCTGTGTGGAAAAACCAGCGTGAATCTGAACTACACGGTCGGCAAATCCGGCCTCGAAACAGCCGTGCGACTCGCTGGCCTTCGCACGATCGTCACCAGCCGCATCTTTATTGAGAAGGCCAAGTTGGAGTTGCCGGAAGGACCGTCGATTATTTGGCTGGAGGACGTGGCCCGCACCATCGGTACAGGACAAAAACTCGTCGCGAGCTTCCTCGCCCTCTGCGCCTCTGCGCGCCTGATCGAACGGGCCTGCGGACAGGACCGCCCACTGACCATGGATGACCTGGCCACCATCATCTTCAGCAGCGGCAGCACCGGTGAACCGAAGGGCGTAATGCTCTCTCACTTCAACATCGACGCCAATGCGCAGGGGGCCAACCAGGTTCTCCATCTCTACCAGGACGAACGAGTGCTTGGCATCCTTCCATTTTTCCATTCGTTCGGCTATCTCGTCTTCTGGTTGGCCATGTTCAAGAACGTGGGCATAGTCTTTCATCCCTCCCCGATCGATGTCACCGCCATCGGCGATCTCGTACTTCGCCACCGCATCACGTTCCTCGTCACCACACCGACCTTTCTCCAGCTATATCAGCGCCGTTGCACCCCGGAGCAATTCAGCTCGCTGCGCGCGGTCTTGACCGGCGCTGAGAAACTTCCGTCCCGACTTGCGCAGGCCTTTGAAGATCGGTTTGGGATCGGACCAATCGAGGGTTATGGCGTCACCGAATGTGCTCCGGTAATCGCCGTCAATTGTCCGGACTTCCGGGCCGCCGGATACTTCCAACCGGCCTCCCGGCGTGGCACTGTCGGCCAACCGCTGCCAGGCGTGTCTGTGCAGATTGTCGATCCCGACAGCTTCGCCCCATTGCCCCCAGACACTCCGGGCATGTTGCTGGTCAAGGGCCCCAACGTCATGAAGGGCTACCTGGGCCGCGAGGATCTGACGGACAAAGCCATGCACGACGGCTGGTATATTACAGGCGACATCGCGAAGTTGGATGAAGACGGGTTCGTGACGATCACCGACCGGCTCTCGCGCTTCTCCAAGATCGGTGGTGAAATGGTCCCGCATGGCAAGGTAGAGGAAGCGCTGCAGCAGGCCGTCGGCAGCGAGATGCAAGTCTTCGCCGTCACCGGCATTCCGGATGAAAAGAAGGGCGAACGCCTGGCTGTGCTGCACACGTTGGATGAATCCCGTATCCCTGAGATCCTTGGCCAGCTCGCTACCAATGGTCTCCCCAACCTCTTCATCCCTTCCCGAGCCAACTTCGTCAAAATCGAGGCCCTGCCGATGCTGGGAACCGGCAAGATGGACTTGCGAGGCCTCAAACGGATCGCGATCGAACGACTCGGTGGACGTGAAACGTGAAACGTTAGACGTGAAACGTATCTCGCGAAACAGGCGTAAAGGGTCGGAGAAGTTCTGAGTTCTGAGTTCTGAGTTCTGAGTTCTGAGTTCTGAGTTCTGAGTTGCCTGGAAAGCTGATGTCTCTTCACGAACGACGTTTCACGAATGACGCTTCACGAGTTACGACCGGCAAAACTCTGATCGACTGCCATGTTCATCTCGCCGCTCTGCCGGACGGAGACAACGGCTGCTACATCTCACCGAAGATGCTCAAGAGTCCGTTGTTTCGTTTTCTTTTGTGGAAGCACCGGCTTGCTCCTGAAAAACCAGGAGAAGCCAATCAGAAATATCTCGACGACCTGCTGACAGAGCTCCGCGCCTCTCGCCACGTGCAGAAAGTCGTGATCCTCGGCATGGATGGGGTCTACGACCAGAATGGGCGGTACAACCAGGCACACACGGATTTTCTGATCAGCAACGACTACGTGCTCAAGACCGCGCAAGCCCACCCCGGTGAATTACTGGCCGGCGTCTCGATCAATCCTCAGCGACGGGACGCTGTCGAAGAAGTCCATCGTTGTGCCGATGCGGGAGCCACACTGGTCAAAGTCTTACCCAATGCGCAGCAATTCAATCCTGCTAACCCCCACTACAAAGCCTTCTATCGAGCCCTTGCCGAGCGAAAGCTGCCGTTCCTGAGTCACGTCGGATACGAGTTCAGCTTGATCGGGAAGGATCAGTCGGTCGGCGACCCCGATCGACTCCGTGTGGCGCTGGATGAAGGAACCACGGTCATCGCGGGCCATGCCTGTAGTTACGGGCTCATGTTCTATGAGAAGTTCTTGCCGACCTTTCAAGACCTCGCCAAACGCTATCCTCATTTCTATGCCGATATCTCCGCACTGACGCTGCCCAACCGCCTGTGCATGTTGCTACAGCTCCGCCACTATCCGGAGATCCACGAGCGCCTCCTCTTCGGCACCGACTATCCCCTGTCTGTGTTCCACGTCGCCGCTTGGGGACGGGTAGCATTTGGAGCGCTCCGTGACATGATTTGCACCAAGAACCGCTTCGACCGGCAAGTGGCAGTGTGTCGAGGATTGAAGGTTGGCTTCCGATCTCTGGGTGACGTCGTTGCGCACCCACGATATGAACCGTCACCGGCAACTACAACTGTACAGCCCTAATTTGCATTATCCTTGAACGCTTCTGCCACAATCGCCAGAAAACGCGTCCCTCGACAGGCTCGTGACGCTTGAGCCCACCGAAGGGCGTATCTCGTATTTCCAAGGAATGTTCAATGCGCAATTCTCGATGTTCAATTGGACATTCAACATTAAACATTGAGCATTATAGTTACTGAGGCTTCTTACTCCCCGCAGGCATCGACCTTCCGCTTCTCTATCGCCGCAAGAGCTTCTTTTTTAATGGCTATTTTGTCCGCTTTCTCACCCTCAGGGACGGTACGCTCCACATCGAGCGCTTCTGCATATAAACGGGCGGCCTCAACACAAGCTTTACTAGGCGGTGAGCCGCCTTGTCCGCATGCTGCAACGAAGATTGCGCAAGAAAGCGCAGCGGTAATAGGAATGACAAACCGTGTGGTCATTATATACATCCTCCAAATATTAGACGCCCAACCCCTGCATATACCGACGCCATAGTACGCAAAACATGCCCGATATTTCCACTGTGATTGTTGTGCCGGTGCAAAGACCCCCCAACCCTATCCGCATAGTCGAATTGGCGTGCTATACGGATCGGAGAGCCCTCACGACCGCCACTCGCGCAGCGTTATCGATCTTGGATTCGTCCAATCTTGCTTTCGATCGCCCTCTGAAGTTTGTCTGCGGCTTCAGTCACGGCAATCTCGATGGTTGCTGCCTCATGGCTCACTGCGAAAGGCTGGAGACCAGCCAATCTGGCCTCGAGCAAACACCGTTTGTCGTCACCCTTCGATTTGTGACTATTTGTGTCGCTGAGGTGAGCCTCCACGCGGGTAATCCGGTCGCCAAAACGACCGACAGCCCCCTCGACAGTCGACTGGACGAGGCTCACGACATCTTCACGTCCTGTGATGTTATTGTCTGTATGAACCTGAATCTGCATGAATCCCCCTTTCTCACAACGACCATTCATTCAACAATCGGACCCTAGCGACAAGACGAATAAATGTCAATCGGATGATCGGGCAAGCCCAAGTGGATTTCCAGACACGTGATCTCTTTCCATACTCTCTTATTCAGCCAGTCTCGATCGGCTATCCTGCGAGATGTGCCCCAGCGGCCCAATATGTGCACCATTAAATTCTTACCTACCACAAAAGTTTCCCGCAGACCCCTACCTAATTTACCGTTTACGAAATGAGCACAGACTGCGTCTCATCTCATACTAGGCACGCAGCTCAGGGGCCAGCCGATCCGGAAGGCTGACCTCGCGAGGTTTGCCGTCGCTGATGAAACGGCACGAGAGAATGTTGGCTTACGGCCATAGAAACGTGAGACCTGAGGCACGTTTCTATTAAGCCAAGTCGCGATAGATGGGCTGCATTTCAATGGCTTATTAATAATAACTGATCAACCTAGGAATAATATTGAGGGGGAATACACCATGCCGAGTGAACACAGATCAATCATCGTTATCATGGCTTTGGCTCTGTTCGTGTTCACGACTCAGGTCACCCAGGCACTGGACGGGACCGGAACGATTCCCCGTGTGCCAATGACACTGCCGGCAAGTGACTTGGCGAATCTGCCGGGCGACCTGCGAAAAATAGCGGTGCCGGGCCCCACCCCAGAAGCGCTGGCGGAGTTCGTCAAAGATAAACAGGCGGCGATCGAGTTGGGTAAGGCACTGTTCTGGGACATGCAAGTAGGCAGCGATGGAGTACAGGCATGTGCAAGCTGCCACTTCCGCGCCGGCGCTGATCCTCGCTCCAAGAACCAGCTCTCGCCTGGCCTCAAGCATGTGCCGGAAAAGGATCTGATTTTCAAGGCGGGTGGCCCGAACAATCAGCTCACCGACGCAGAGTTCCCGCTCACCAGGCTGGCAATTGCTGGACAGCGAGGCGCCCTCGACACAGCCACTGACAGTAACGACGTCGTCAGCTCACAGGGCGTGGCGTTTCTCGATCAGGGCCCTGACCCACTGGGCTTCCACGTGGGCGGGCTCAAGACCCGCAGGGTCGAGCCGCGCAACACCCCTTCGGTGATCAACGCCGTGTTCAACCACCGCCAGTTTTGGGATGGCCGCGCCGAGAACATCTTCAACGGAGTGAATCACCTGGGCGCTCGGGACCCTGACGCGCGCGTGATGGCGTCGATGGCAGGAACCCTACTCGAGGTGCAGGTGGCACTAGAGAACTCGAGTCTTGCCTCCCAGGCAGTGGCCCCGATCGTCAGCGAGCTGGAGATGGCGGCCCCAGGCCGCACCGCGGCCGACCTCGCACGCGAGCTGAGTAAGGGCAAGAAAGGGCGCTCCGTCGGTAAGCGCGTTCATGGCTCCCGGCCACTCAAACTCCAACATGTTGATCCCTCCGACAGCGTGTTGGGTATGCTAAGCCGCTACCCGGAGCGCGGCCTAAAGGTGAAATCCTACGATGAGATGGTACAGGCCGCCTTCCAAGAGAAGTACTGGCAGAATGATCGGCTCGTGCAGGTGGCCGCCGACGGCGCGGTGCGAATCGTCCGCCGCGAAGACGACGACCCCTCAACCGATGAGTACACGCTGCTCCAGTACAACTTCGCGCTCTTCTTTGGAATCGCGGTACAGCTCTACGAGACCACCCTGGTTTCTGACAACACCCCCTGGGACCAATTCCGCCGCGACCACCCGACGGCCATTGACCCGAAGCTCAACCCTTGGACCAACGAAAGCCCCAATCACATCAGTCGCTTCGCGCTCTTCGGTGCCCACCTGTTCAACGACCGGACCCGCGGCGCGACCAATATTCGCTGCAGCAACTGCCACGAAAGCGCGGAGCTGACTGATGCCTCGGTCCGGCGGATTAACTTGGCAGCCAACGGCCCAGTGCGCAATCGTGACGGGAACGTGATCGATAAGGGCTTCAACAACATTGGTCTGCGGCCCACCGACAACGACCTGGGCGTGGGTGCCAGCGACGGCTTCGGCCCTCTGTCGCGCAGCAAGCGCCTCTTTCCGAACGGGCCAACGATCGGTGCAGCTTTCGACGGCACAGCAGTGACCAAGGGCTTCGGCGTCGAGGGCGCGTTTAAGATTCCCTCGCTGCGAAATGTGGCCCTCACCGCCCCATACTTCCACAACGGCGACACCCATTCGCTGCGCGAGGCGGTACTCTTCTACAGCCGGGGTGGCAATGTGGCTCCCATCACTCAAACTGACGACACGCTGATCGAGCCGCTTGGCGTGCCCATCCTCAACTCTGATGAGGTTGACGCAATCGTGGCCTGGCTTGAAACACTCACTGACGAGCGGGTGCGCATCGCCAGCGCCCCCTTCGATCATCCGCAACTCTTCGTGCCCAATGGCCACCGGGGTAACCAGAACTTCGTTGAGTCAGGTGCGTTTGGCTTCGCAAAGGATGAGATGCTGGAAATTCCCATGACGGGAGCTGCCGGTGGCCCGCCGTTGCCCGGCTTCCTGGAGGGTGTATTCGGATCTCACTGAGGAAACGCTGGTGGGAATTCGCCTCCCCTCACCTTACGCATAAATCGCGAGGAATCCCTAACCCACAGGGCACCGAGAACAAAGGGGCCTACCCCTTTGTTCCCGACTCAATCCAGCAAGCCAAGCTGAAATTCCAGGCACTTGATCTCTTTCCATTGGAAGGGGTAGGCTGGCGGCGAAACTAGGAGATGAAGTATGCGAGTCCTGCTCGTCGGCATCCTCGCGTTTCTTCCCCTGACTGCCCAAGCCGAACATATCGACAACCTTAGCGCCAACGAGTCAGATCCAAGTCCCGTATTCGATCCTTTTAGCGTGAAAAATCTTGGCGATCCGAACAGCGGCATCAACGAATTGGGGCTCTATGGCAATCCCTATAGCCCCGCATCGGCAACAAACTTCGAGGCGATCACTGTCCTAACTCGGTATGATCAAAGCCGGCAGAGCACAAAGATTTATAACCCCGACTGGCTCCGTAATCCCTTCGGCCACTATGGCACCCCTTACTCACCCAACCAGTTCAACAATCGATAAGACACGGCAGCCCTGTCCAGCAAGCAATCCCACGAATGAATGCGCAATCTATGGTCCCTGGAGCCTTTCCCGGATTGCAGGCATGGTGCATGTCGATGATGATGTGGAACGCTAGGCGCGAGGGGAATGAGATCGACCCGTCAAATGTGTGATTACAAGACTCGCCCAGGCTTTGAAAGAATATCGTTTTCGACGAAAATCACGGTTGAGTGCGGCCGGCGTAGCGGCCGAGTGTCGCGACAAACGGGAACCGCAGCATCATGAACAGATTCAAGCAGACCGGGGAGCCGAGATGTTCGAGACCGATCTTCATTCCCAGTTGCCCCAAGGCCGGTTCTGCGCAATAGGTCCCGAACAGACGATCCCACCAGGACACATTGAACCCGTAGTTGCTATTCGTCTCGCGAGGGTCCACCGAATGATGGACGCGATGCATGTCCGGCGTGACAACGAACCACCGGAGCACCGAGTCGAGAGCCAGAGGGATCTTTACGTTACTGTGATTGAACAACGCCGTACTGTTCAGCACGATCTCGAAGGCGACTACCGCCAAGGGAGCAACCCCCATCACCATCACCGCCGCGCACTTCACCACCGTCGAGATGACGATCTCCACCGGATGAAACCGCACTCCGCTGGATACATCAAGATCCAGATCGGAGTGGTGCATCATATGAAACCGCCAGAGGATTGGGATAAAATGGAACATCTGATGCTGCCAATAGATAATGAAATCCAGCGCCACGACAGCCAGTCCGAGTTCTAGCCACACCGGCCCGTCGAACCAGTTCAACAGCCCCCAGCCACGATCCTGAGCCATCGCCGCCACCGCGACAACACCTCCCATAAAAAACAGCCTGGCAATGACCGTGTTCAGGATCACGATCGTGAGGTTACCACCCCACCGGCAGAGCTTCGAGGCTGTCAGCATCCGGCGAGGCGCCAACAGTTCCCACGTCGCCATCACGCCCAGCACGGACAGGTATGAGCCCACTCGGATCAGATCTTCAGACGCCATGTCTCCTCCCTCCCTGAAAGCCTGAGCCCCCTACACAGGGTAAGAGACAACACATATGGAATGGATTCAAGCTGAATAACAGGCGACCCGATAGGCATTTATTTGCAGCTATCTGAGCAAATCAAGGGTTCTGGAGCCCTTTTCAGTTTGCTATCGTTTCTCCGGTGAGATCGCTTTGATCTTGGCTGAGAACCGCGCATGCGCCTCCAGATCCACCGGATGGTGCTTCACCTTGGCGCTCGCCGGATCTGTCCCAGAAAGTTGTCCTCGTTCCAATTCATCGAAGGTCTGATCGGTCGAGGGACGAACCCGCCGCCGCAATTTGGGCAGACATTTCCCAGAACGCGTTCGACACACGCAATACAGAAGGTGCACTCATAAGAGCAGATGCGCGCCTCAAGCAAATCCGGCGGCAGCGTCCTGTTGCAATGCTCGCACGTCGGTCTAAGTTCAAGCACAATGCCCTCGCTGTGAAGCTATCCGTATAAGCAATCGATAGTTCGTGAAACCTTTTTCGGGTTTCGGGCCCTCACGGCTCCGCGTGCCCGTCCCGCAACGCGACTACGCGATTTCGCGACGAACCGTCATGAATAATGCGGGCTAGCCTGAGAGGCTAAAACGTTAGGCTACGCAGCGGTCAGCGGGGAAATGTGGTGAATCTTACCCTTGAGGCTGCGCGCAGCCTCCCAAAGATCCACCGCGCGCTGGGCATTCAACCAAAACTCGGGGCTGTTCCCGAACAAACGAGAGAGCCGTAATGCCATTTCCGGACTCACCGCACGCCGCTCTCGCAACAACTCATTGACCGTCTGGCGAGAGACCCTGAGGGCCTTGGCAAACCCAGACACAGACAACGCATATTCCGGCAAGAAGTCTTCTCGCAGCATCACGCCGGGGTGAGTGGGACGGATCGTACGCCCTCGCTTATTCCGGATACTCATCGCACGCCTCTCATCAGTGATAATCCGTTATCTCCACATCGAATGCGTCGCCATTCTTGAAACAAAAGCATATTCTCCACTGGTCATTCACGGAAATAGAGTACTGCCCAGTCCTATCTCCTTCCAACCGATGGAGTCGATTGCTCGGAGGGATTCTTAAGTCAGTCACACTCGTAGCCAGATCAAGGTACTCCATCTTTCGTACTGCCCGCTCCCAGACCTCCGTAGGAAACCGCTTCGACTTGCCGGTCTCGTACAGCGCCTTCGTACGCCTGTCGGCAAAAGTCTTAATCACGCATGAAGTGTAATGTGGTACGTGACACCTGTCAATCCTGAGCCTCTTCCAATATGAAATGAGTCTGAAGCCGAGTCGTATTTCCAACGAGCCATGAGTCTGAGCGGCTGCCGTTCTGAATCGGTCATGATGCGAGGCATGGTGATCGACATGGAAGAAGCACGGCT
>Ga0194035_1000222_pt1 | contig 34656 bp, 27 predicted proteins | sample JunL2320m_MetaG_FD_148680 | JGI IMG/M metagenome (GOLD analysis project Ga0194035, IMG submission 148680) | Anoxic zone freshwater microbial communities from boreal shield lake in IISD Experimental Lakes Area, Ontario, Canada - Jun2016-L239-20m | ecosystem: Environmental > Aquatic > Freshwater >...
CCACCTCTTTTCGACTGAACGCCAAAAGCATGGGACGCACCACGAGCAACAAAAAGCCCAAACACATGACGGTTCTTAAAACCGCATTGATCCAATCAATCATCTCGATTCTCCTCGAATTTGTCCGCTATGAGAGAAGGGCGTTGGCGAACGTCTTCAAAGTCGCTGTCCCTTTGCGCCAAGGGTTGTTTAAAAAATGGGGACTGCTCTCGCCAGAGTTCGGGTTGTGCCAGTAAATTATGGGCCAAAGCCTCCAAGCGGTGTCCGATCAAATCGTCGACCTGGGTGTCATCGGTGATGACCCGAACACTGCCTGGCTGCATGCTCGAGACCGCATGCAGTTGAATGTTGTTGAACATTTCGCCACTCAACTCTTGCAGTCTCGCTTTGTCTTGAGAATTGAGCTCGACCGTGATGCTTTGGTGACTGTGGCTTGAAAGCTCATCCAAGCAGCGCTGAATCAAGCGCTCAATGGAGGCGCCCGACAAATTCAACTCTGCCAAGACCAATTGCTCGGCAAGGTGAACCGAGAGTCTTTTCAAGGGCTCAAACAGTCTTTGCGGGTGGTTGATGAAGTCGTCCAGTTTAGAGGTGACCTCCTCCAAGGTCTTGACTTGCGCTTCCAAAGATTGCGCATTTTGCGCTTTTAAAAGTTCGCGTTCACTCTCTAAGGCATCCTTTTGAGAGGTCAAGTTTTGGGTCAACTCATCTATTTTGACTTCTCCCTCCACCACTTTGGCTTGCAAGGACGTGCGCTCCTGCTCAAAAGCCTGGATTTGATCGCTCAGTCGAGTGTGCTCTTGCTGCATCTCCTCAGCGGTTTCATGTTGAGCTTGCTCAAGACCTTTTAAAAGTCCCGCTTGAAAACCCTCCTCAAAATTTTGGGAGGGCAACGACTCTTCTCTTTCAAAGGGATCGGGATTGCTTGCAGACAGATCCTCAGTTGTGAGCGAGTCATCGTGAGCCTTTGAATCGGCTTGCTCTGCCTGTGGATGAGTTGTTGACTCGCCGCTCGAACTTTGAACTGGCTCGATTGATTCAGCCTTCTCGCCAAAATTTGAGCTGTCGTCATTGGTATTTATTTCTGAGGGCCTGTGCTCGTCAAGAACACTGGACTTGCCACTTTGAAGGGACACTTCGGCATTTTTGGCTGATGGAGCCGTTTGTTCCATGCCATGCTCTAAGGTAGGCTGCAAGTCATGATCTGGGGGGCTTTTGGCTTTAAGCGTTGGGTCCACTTGCACCTCAGACGCTGACACTGGCACTGGGGCACCATAAGTCTCCAGTACAAAAGCACCTGGATTGGTCACCACTTTGGCCATGCGCGGGGGAGCTAGCTTTCTAAACAAAGCAGTTTCATAGGCCACCTTGGGCACATTGTCCCAATCTTGCCCACTAAAGCCCGTGTCTTCAAGCTCTTCTTTGAAGAGCAAAGGGTCCACGGCCCAGGGGGCAACTTGCGAAGTCGGATGACTGAGTTTAAACAAAGTCCGCTCCACCTAAGATCAACTCTCCAGAGTCTGAGAGTTTTCTGGCCAAGCGCATGATTTTCTTTTGGGTGTCTTCCACGTCTGCCATGCGCACCGGGCCTTTGGCCTCCATATCGTCCACAAACATGCCGCGAGCACGCTCGGACATGTTGTCCAAAAAGCGTTGTTTGACCTCTGCGCTGGCGCCCTTGAGGGCGGTCATCAATTGATCGGGCTCCACGTTGCGCATAAGAACCTGTATACCTTTGTTGTCCACAGCAACCAAGTTCTCGAACGTGAACATGTTGTCTTGAATCTTGAGCATGATGTCTGGATCCAAATCGGCCAAGGCATTCATGATCTCAGACTCCAAACTGGTTTTGGTCAAATTCATGATTTTGGCAGCGGCTTCTATGCCACCAAAACTCGATGATTTTGATGTCGCTGTTTTTGCAAATTGAGCCAACATGATGTTTTCAAGCTCAAGCATCGCAGAGGGTTGAACCGTGTCCAAACTGGCCACCCGTTGAATGACCTCTGGCCTGATATCGGGGGGCAAATAAATCATCACATCCGCAGCCACATTGGGCTCGAGCAAGGACAAAATAATGGCCACCACCTGAGGGTGCTCGGTGCGGATCATCTCCGCAATGCCTCTGGCATCCATCCAACTCAAAATATCCAACCCCTTAGAGGCTTGATTGGGCATGATTCGTCCCAAGACGGACGCGGCCTTGCTCTCACCCAAGGCCTTTTTCATGACGTTTTCAACATAATCAGAATTGCCCAAGCTCAGAGACGTTTGCTTTTTAAGCAAGTCCACAAACTCGTCCAAAACCACGTTGACCGCATCTTGGGAGAGTTCGGCAGCTTGAACCATCGCCGCCCCCAAGGCTTGAACTTCCTTGGGACTTAAATATTTGATGATGTCTGCCGCCTGATCCTCGCCCAGCAAGAGCATCAAAACGGCCGCTCTTTGCGTTGAGGTCATGGCCTCCATCTCAGCCCTGAGCGCTGGGGACCAATTGGCGGGTAATAAATTATTGACTTCAGCCATAAAAAGCTCCGAATCCTGTGTATCTGATTTGACGTGTGTTCAATTGATTATTTGATCATGTTCTTTAAAACACTGGCCATTCTGGCTCTCGTATTTTCTTCAGAAACAATCATCCTAATTAAAGCAACTTTATCGTCATATGTGTTGGCTGTGTTGAGCATGTCTGCAGAAATACTTGGTTTCTTGGGTTTCAAGTGAGACATTCTCGCTTTGATTTCCTCCATGCTCTCGCCTTCTTCGATTTCAATTTCATCGCTGGCTTCTAGATCGGCCGCAGCTTGGGCAGCTTCCTCTTCTTTTTTAACACGCTCGGCCTCTTGAGCTTCCATACGCATTCTTTCTTCAGTTTCCTGTTGAGCTTGGAGTCTTGCTTCATCAAGTAGACGCAGTCTTTCAGCCTCTGCCGCCTCTTCAGCCGCAGCGCGGTCTGCCACCACCTTGGCGGCGGCCGCTGCCACAGCTTCAGCAATGCGCTCGGCTTTGATTTTCTCATTCGCTGCCGCTTCTCTGGCCGCTGCCTCGGTGGCTGCTGCGGCCATGGCCACTGCATCAAAGGGAGGAGCCGTGAGTTTTCTGACCATGGGTCTGACCACCACGACCAAGAACAACAAAAAGAGCACAGCAATCACTGAGCTGTTGGCGACACCTGCAATCGTTTCATCTTTGTACCAAGGCATGGCATCTGGGTCAATTTGTGGCTCAAAACGTGTAGAAATCACAGTCACAACGTCACCGCGCTGTTCGTTGTAACCGACCGCACCACGAACCAATTGATTCAAGCGGTCCAATTCTTCTTGTGTGTAGGGAATGGTTGTCGTAGGAGCAACACCGTCGGCAGGCTTTTCAACCTTCATGCCAGCGGGAATGGGTCTCTCGTTGATCAACACACCCACACCGATCTTTTGAATCGTGCCCATGGCTGTTTTGGTATGACGAACCGAGCGGTCCAGCTCATAATTCTTGGTACTTCTGGCAATGGTTTGAACGCCTTTTTCCGTGACACCCTTGGTGATGTCCGCTGTCGTGTCCGGCGTTGCAGCTGGGTTTTGGGGAGGATTGGGTGGTGTATTGGTCAGTGAACCTGGAATACCAATGGCATCCTTGAAAGTGGCACGGTCTTCAACATACAACTCAGAACGGGTTTTAGGACCCTTGTCGCGTTGGTCAAAATCTTCGGTGGTGATTTCTTGTTGATTGAAATCCATGGACATGCTGACCTGTGCAGACACATTGATCTCGCCCACGATAGGGGCCAACAACTGAATCAAACGGGTTCTGTAGAGGTCTTCCATTTGCTGCTTTTGCTGCAATTGGGCTGAGGTCAAACCAAGAGGCTGCTCGGTGAGCATCTCATTCATCAAACTGCCAAAATTGTCAATGACAGACACATTCTCAGGCGCTAAATAAGGCACGCTTGATGCAACCAATTGAATGATGGCACTGACATTGGCAGAAGATACCGCCTTGCCTAGTGATCGTGTAATGACCACCGAAGCTTTTGTAGGCACGCGGTCTCTCACAAACACACTTTGCTTGGGAGCCGCCAAATGCACACGTGCGCTTTTGATGCCTGCAATTTGTGAAATGCTTCTGGCCAACTCTTGTTCCATGGCGTTGTTGTAGCGAACCTGCTCCATGAACTGTGACGTGGTCATGGCGGGCATGTCTTTTAAGCCATCAATGCCTTGCACCTCGGTTCTGGGCAGTCCTTTGGAGGCGATCAGCATGCGAGCCTCTTGGTACTTGCTCTCTGGCACCATGATTTGACCGCTGCTCATATCTAGTTCAGGCTTGAATTCAGCGGTTCTTAACGCCTCCATGGCCACTTGCTTGTCCGCGTCCGATAACATCATGGTCAAAGGCTTCATTGGTGTGGCTTTCATGTTCATCGAGGCCAAACCAAATGCCGCCAAAACAAACATGATCACAAACAGGGGAAGGAGTTTCTTGACCGTCGGTTGCCTCACCATGTCTTTGACCATGCCCATTGGATCGGTGAGCATTTGGTTGCCCACAGCCCTTGCCAAGTCGCCTGGTCTCAATAGACTCGATCCAGGCGGTGCAGTCGGACCTGGTAAAACTGGAGACGGGCCACTCAATTGTGCTTGGGCGGGATCGGTCACCGATGTGTTCATTGTTGCGCTTGCTGTTGCCATGATATGTGTACTCTTTCAGCTTTAAACCGGCATGTTCATGATTTCTTCGTAGGCCTTGACCACTTTGTTTCTCACTTGGAGAGTGGCTTCAAAGGACAGGGAGGCTTTTTGCATACTGAGGACCACGTCCGTTAAAGGCACATCCTCGCCTCTTTGATAGGCTTCGCCCAAGGCGTCGGCTTTGACATTCGCTGCATTGACCTTGTCGACCATGGTCTTGACCGATTCAATGAAGTTAGGCGTCTTGGCTGTATTGACCCGTGTCAACTCGCTTTGCGAAGTCAAAACTCTTGAAAAAGCAGATTCGCCCACATTGACGTTGGGGCTGACACCTTTGGCTTGTGTTTGATACTGACGTATGGTCTCCAGCATCGACTGGATATTGGTGGCTGAAGTTGCATCAATCATGTAGGACTCCTTTTAGGCTGTGACGCTTATTCGGCCAATGACACGCTCATGCCACGATCACGCAATTGAGCAAGCTTGTAGCGAAGGGTGCGCGGGCTGATACCAAGTTTCTCGGCAGCCTCTGTTCGACTATGGGTCGACTGAAGAACAGCCAAAATGGCTTGGTGTTCACTGGATTTCACAGCATGCGCCAAGTTAATGGGTTCGGCTGACAGTGAGGACGCAAGTGGAATACTGACGCTTGCCTGTCCATTTGTCGATGAGTTGTTGGCAAATGAATGGCTTTCACCAAAATATCCTGTGGTTTTTTCTTGAGCAAAGGGTCCTGCAGGCGCCACAAAACGCTCCGCTTGGGCATGAAAGTCAACATGACTCATGCCATTGGCGCCATTGGTAGATGAAGGCCTCAAATTGGCAAATTCTTTGATACCACTTTCAACATAAACCGATTGGGGTTGGCTTGATTGGGGTTGGCTCGACAAGCTTTCCGCACCTGTTAAAAATTCGTTGATCTGACCATCTTCTGACAGCAAAGTCGCGTCAGGGTTCATGAGCAACTCATGGCTTTGTGCTTCATCAAACATCAAGTGCCCTGAGGAGATGGTTTTACCAGAACACAAGACCACCGCTCTTTGTACGACGTTTTCCAATTCCCGCACATTGCCAGGCCAAGGATAGGACTGAAGGGCCACTTGTGCATCCGCTGTCAAGGTGTAGGGCACGTTGTCCTTGGCATGCCTTGCAAAGGACTGTGTGACCAAGGGTATGATGTCGCCCGGTCTTTGCACCAAAGGCAGAATCTTCAATTTAAAGGTACTGATACGGAAATACAAATCCTCCCTGAATTCACGCTCCAAAATGGCTTTTTTCAGATCTTTGTTGGTGGCTGCCACAATGCGAATATCCAAATCAATGCTGCTCTCGCTTCCCAAACGATTTAATTTCTTTTCTTGCAAAACTCGAAGCAATTTGGCTTGAAGTTGAATGGGCATTTCGCCAATTTCATCTAAAAACACGGTACCGCCTTGAGCTTGTTCGAATAAGCCTTTGAATTCCTTTTGAGCGCCAGTGAAAGCGCCCTTTTCATGACCAAAAAGCATGTCTTCAATCAAATGCTCAGGCATCGCTGCACAGTTCATCGCAACAAAGGGGCTCTTGGCTCTGGGAGAAGACTCGTGGATGACTTTGGCCAAAACCTCTTTGCCGGCACCGGTGGGGCCGACCAAAAGTGCGGCAACGTCAGTCTGTGCAACTCTTTGCGCCAGGGCCAGCAAATGCTGGCTGATGGGGTCTACAAACACATAACTCTTTACCTTGATGTCTGAGGCCGTTAATCCTTTGACAGCCTCTCTCCAAGCCTTTGGATCCCATTCATCGCTGGGCAGCACATGAAAAGCACCTAGGCGCATCGCATCGACAACGACATTCATGCGTCTTCTCTCGACACGGCACAACACAGGGACGTTGTGACCCAATTGATTCACAAGCGTCAAAACTTCTTGAAGCAACTCTGAGCTCTCCACCAAACGGATGATCAGCACATGGGCCTTTTTAAGCGCTGCGTTGAGTTCTCCCAAGGTATTGACCATGGACACGCTGATATCAGCCAACTCCAATTGCGCGCGCTCGGTCGCGTCAATGGGCTTGAACGGGTCAAGCCAAACGGCATGGGTATGATTAACGGATGAAGGATTCACTTTGATCAGCCTTGTAATGAGGTAAGACTGATTAGCAAAGCGTGTGCCAGGCTAAATATTAGAACTTAAATATATTTAAGTATGTAAATTATGATACTTTATAATTATATTAGTGAGGCTTGTCGGATAATTGACAGATGCTCAAGAGAATTAAACCAACCAACTTCGAGTTCCAACAGGATTCAAAATGCGCTGCTCAGACAAGGGTTTCTTGGCCACGCCTGACTTTTGATGGTGCTGTTCTGTCGCTGCTCTGTTTTTGGGGTAAAAGCATTGACATGCTTGTCCATCGGCCTTGAACACCTCACTTGAGGGCAAAGATTTGGACTTGAAACCCATTAAACGACAACTGTAAGGGCGTTGAACATCCCAACTGATTGCAAAATGTTCGCACTGCCAGCAGTTTGGAAGGGTGTGATCCAGAGTTGAATTGAGTGAATGGTTCATGATCAGCGACTCCCCCTTTTATCAAAAGAAATCAAACGCCTTTCATTTCATCAAATCAAGCAATGTCTCTTTCAAGCAGCCTTTAAGCTTGTAGCAGTTTTAGCACCGACTGTTGTGAGGTGTTGGCTTGTGCCAAAACCGCAGTCGCAGCTTGTTGCATGATGGACGTCTTGGCCAACTGCGTACTTGCTGACGCATAATCTGCGTCGGTGATCGCACTTTGTGAGGTGGTCATGTTCATTGACGCGTTGGTCAAATTGCTCACCACGTGGTCAAGTCGATTCATCACCGCACCCATGGTCGCTCGGTTGGCATTGACTTGGTTCAACACATAATCGAGTTTGGCCAACACATCATTTGCCCCTGCCTTGGATCCAATGAAACTGCGCGTCATGGGAATGCCATTGATAATGGGGTTTCCATTGGGATCTTGTTGCCCGAGTCTGCCAGCATAAACGCCATCTGGTGCGTTGGCCACAGGGGTCAACACTGGAGAGGCGATCGTGGCACCACTGGCAGAAGAGAATTGCAAGTTACCGTTCAGCACCGTGACCGACAGATCTATATTCCCATTTTGAGAATTGATTTGGTTTTGAATGTCAGCGGCCAAATCATTGACGGTTTTGCCCGTGCTGGTTAAGTTAATGGCTTTGGTCACACCCCCTAAAGAAATACTGAAATTTCCGAAAGGGTTGGATTTGGGGATGCCTGGGCCCATGGATACGCCAATCAAGGTTTGTGGACCTTTAGGCGCATTGACAATGGTTCCAGGAGCCAAGGGATCCAAATTGACGTCCCAAGTGATTTGACCCGTGATCGGACCATTGGCACCAAAGTCGGCCAAATCAATGGTCACCGTTTGTTGTGAGTTCGCTCCCACTTGGAAAGCCAAACGCCCGGTTCTGGGTGGACTCATTTTGGCCGTTGCCGCATTGACTTCTCCACCATAACTACCTTCTTGGAATCCAAGCGTCGTGAAATTACTGATGCTTGAGTTGTAGCCGTTGCTACCAGGTGTCACGGCAATGGGTTTACTTGACTTTAAGGTCACACCACCGTAAAGGGTGTTGGCAGATGTATAAGTGGCGCCTGCTGCAAGAGCCCCTTTCATACCTGCAGGATCTCCTCCAGTTACACCCAAGCCGAACATCGAAGCAGTCAAAGCGACACCGCCGGTAGGTACCGTTGTATCGTACCAAACAGAGACGTTTCTGCCATCTTCAGACGTCAGTGTAATGCCACCGCTCACATTCAAGACGGCCAACACCCCTGTGCTTCCCACTTGAGGATTGATGGCATTGACCACAGCATTCAAACGGTCGGTGGAATTGGTTGACGACAAGTCAACATAAAGCCCTTGACCGTTGATGAACAAATTGGGTGTTTTGGTTGGATCTGAAGCTCTGGTATTGACCACATCCAAAACCGAACCTGTGATCACCACAGGATTGGCAGATGCAGAAACACCAGTTTGCTGCGTGCTTGAATTGATCGCAGCAGCAATCGCAATACCCGAGGCTTGCTTAGAACTGCTCACCGATTGAGTGTTGCTGAATGCATCGTCCGAGGCCAATGAGGCTCGAATGGCAATTCCATTCAAAATCAGATCGTTGGCACCCAAAGATTTGATATCCGTGGCGTGGGTAAAAGTGACCGCATTGGCCGCAGTCATTGCAGCTGTCACGGGCAATCCCAAAGTCACTACACCATTGTTGATGGCTTTGACGGTTTGCCCAACAGGAAAACCAGGTCCAGAGACCAGGTCCCCAACGGCAATGGCCGTGTTCACCGCGGGCGTGAAGGTCGTTGCACCAAGTGCAACCACGCCAGGATTGGTCGTCAAGAAAGGAACAACTGTGGCTCTTGGAGCCGTGCTCAAAGCAGAATTGATTTGGCTGGTGTAGTTGGCAATCTGAAGACCCGCATTGTTGATGTTACCTTGGCTGGTCGTGCCCACTGTCACTGGCATATTGACGGCACTCTCTAAAGAATAGGTTCCAGCTTGGATACCTTGCTTTAGACCTGTATTGGCAGAAAAGGCCGTGATTGCTCCAGCGGAATTGTCAGCCGTATTGAAAGAAATTTGAATGTTTCGTCCATCATCTGCAATCAAACTCACACCTTGTGAGTCGCTGTTGGTGTCAGTGGCTTTGACGCCAGTGTACTGCGTGATGAAATTGATCGCTTTGACCACGGCCGCTCTGGACTCACGTGGATTGTTGGGCACCGAGGTGATCACAGGACTTGTATATCCGTTGATTGAAACCGTGCCTGAAACGGCAGCGCTGCCCAAAGTCATTGAGGCGCCTGCCATCAAGTTGGGGTTCACGACAGCGGACACACCGGTTTGAGGAGCCACCAAATTGATGGCAGCGGCTTTGGCAATGGCACTACCCGCAGCATTGAAGGGCAAAGACTTAGCGTCTGTATTGGCAAAAGACGCCCCGACGTTGACCCCATTGATCACCAAATCATTGGCCGTCAAAGGGTTCAAAGTTGGAAAATTAGAACTCAATGTTATTGTGTCGCTGGAAAAATTAACAGCAGCTCCACCGGCTGTTTGTTGCGCAACCAAAATCGTCCCAGTGGTCGCCGTGAACACATTGGGCCACGCAACTGTGGCTGTATTGATGGTGATCACGCCACCAGCGGCCGTGAATGGCGTGACTGCCGCTCCTGATGGATCGGTCAATAAATTGAGAACCGTACCATCGGGCTTGGTGAAGGTCGCAGTTGAAACAGCTGTTCCACCAGCATTCGTGCTGAGGGTCAATTGACCGGCCAGACCGAAGGTTTTAGAACTTGCAGTCCCTGCAGTGACAGACATGGCACCCACATTGTTGTTGGTGGTGTCCAATCCATTCTTGTATGTTCCCGCAGCAAAAGGCGGACTGGACTGATAATTGATGTCAGAGACTGTTTTATAAACAGGCTTGATGCCCACTCGCTCTCCAGCAGAACCATTCAAGATGGGGAATCCATTCCATTCCGTGTTGTTTGAAATTTGAACAATCTGTTTTTTCAGTTGCTGAAATTCCAAGTCCAAATAACTTCTTTGTGAATCACTGTTGGTATCGTTGGCTGCTTGAACGGACAACTCACGCATGCGTTGGAGCATGTCGGTGATCTCGTTGGTGGCACCCTCAGCAGTTTGGATCAGGTTGATCGCATCCCCTGAGTTCCTGACCGCCTGGTTCAGACCACGGATCTGACTGGTCATTCGAGTTGAAATAGCCGCACCCGCAGCATCGTCTCTGGCCGAGTTGATCCTCTTACCAGTTGACAGTTGTTGCATGGCTATTGTCGAATTTCTGTCATTCGTTGCCAGTGCCATTTGCGAGTAGATCGCTTTAACGTTCGTGTTGATTACAGCCATTTTAAAATCTCCTGACCATCGTGGTCGAATTGGTTTGAGTTAGTTAAGCAAACGTTGTGCCAAGTTTTATAAAAATTGATTTCAATATAAAATTGAGTATTTTTCTTCATAATCGGCAATTCTTGTTGCATGATTTGGCAATGTTTTGCCGTTTGCCGTTTACTCAATGGTCCTGATTAATGAGCAGACTCAGAAACCATCATCGCGTCAGAAAATCCTTCTAAATCAAGGCTTTCAGCGATCAGTTCTGCGTGGTCTGGGTAAAAAGACAAGCCCTCATTGACTACAGAATAGGCCTGAGCGGGATCCAAATTGCATCTCAATGCACGCACGAGCATGACATAGGTAAAGGGTTGTGTGTTTTCGCCCTGAAGATGCTTGAGCTCTGTCAACAATTCAACGCCCATGGACCAATCTTGCTTCATGACGGCCAAAAGACCTGTGATGGCCAAGATGTCTTCTGAATGGGGGTAAAGACTCAGGCCCGCATCACCCAATGCATTGGCAAGGTCTATTTGCTCAGTCGCCACCAAAGTCTGTATGGACTCACGGATTTCTGTTGGCGTGAAACGTTTAAAGCTAATGGGGTTCAATAAACTGCCAGTTGCAGCTTGGTTCATCAATTCTTGAATGAGTGACATGAGTTCGCTCCTAAAGTGTCAAAAGGCCGTTTTATGCACAATGCAAAAAATCGGATGATCACTTAAAGCAAAACCAATGCCAGAAAATATTAACTACTTTATGTTCAAAAAACCTAAAATAACGGCAAAAAAACGAAAAAGCCACCAAGTGTGACCTTGGTGGCTGAAAGGAAAACCTAACTACTTAGCTTATTTCAACAAAGCCAATACGTTTTGAGCGGACTGGTTGGCTTGAGCTAACATGGCTGTCGCAGCTTGAGAGATGATCTGTGACTTGGCCAAGTTCGTTGTCTCAGCAGAGTAATCAGTGTCCAAAATACGGCTTCTAGAAGCTGTGATGTTGGTGCTCATCGTTGCCAAGTTACTCACAACGCTGTCCAATCGGTTCAAATATGCACCGGCCTTAGATTGGTTTAAAGACACAGTCTTCAATGCTGCGTCAATTGCGGTAATGGCATTTTGAGCGCCTGATGCTGTAGAGACGTCAACTGCAGCGATTTTCAAACCATTGTCAGCACCACCAAATGTACCTGTTTGGAAACCCAATAAATTTAAATTAGAGTCGCCTTGTGTGCCACTGGCAACTGTAAATTGCTTGTCAGATTGCAAAGCAACTTGTGCGTATGTTGTAATGGCACCAGTGCTGACGGCTGTAGCACCTACGCTTGCAGTAACATCACCCAGACCGATGGCAGCAGCAGATGATGCGCCATCAACGCCAAGAGAAATATTGCGTCCATCAGCGGCAGTATAAGTAACGCCTGATCCATTGTCACTTGCAACGACTCCCGTGCGATTAGAGTATTGGTTAATCATGTTGGCTACATCAGCACGAGTTGCTTGTGCACCAAGAGTAGAAGTGATCGTGACGCCATTTAAATAGATACCTACAGTCGCACCAGCTGTAAAACTTCCACCCTGAAGAACGTTCGCTTTAGCAGAAGCAGTTACACCTGTCAAATTCGCTGACTTGTTAATCGCAGCAGCAATGGCAATGGCACTTGCAGCTTTGGTTGATGAGGCCGCAGTCGTATCTGAAGATGTATCGTCTGTACTTAAAGCAGCACCAATCACAACGCCATTTAACTTTAGCGTAGAACCATTCAATAAACCAGTTGTCCCTACAGCTGGCGCTGTAGCCGCGGCCGCAACTGCACGCGTTTTAGTTATCACTTGAGCAGTATTTGCTTGATATGTCCCAGCAGTCAAATCAGCATTTGCAATGGTTCCACCCATTCTGCTAGACAAGACGATTGGACTGTTAGATGGATTTGAAAGTTGATAAGTACCTACATAAGTACCATCTGCATTCAAACCAGTTGCAGCCGCTGTAAGCGTTGCATGAAGAACTGTAATATTTCTACCATCCTTGGCGCTTAGTGTTACACCGTGAATGTCATCACCGGAATCAATCGCTGTGACGCCAGTTTGTGAAGAGATGGCGTTAATGGCGTTTACAGTAGTAGACCTAGAAATTGCGGCATCTGTAGTTGTAGAAAAACTTGCAGTAGCAATGCCGTTAATAGTAACTGTTCCAGTCAATGCAGCAGCTGTCTGTTGTGAACCATTTGTAACTGTTCCAGAAACCGTTGCAGTAACGCCAGTTTGTGCCGAAACAGCATTGATCGCTGCAGCTTTTGCAATAGCGCTTCCTGCTGCATTTGCAGGCACCGAGGCATTATCGCTGAAAGCCAAAGAAGGTCCTACCAACACACCGTTGATTGTCAAATCGCCCCAAGCCATTGCAGTCGTCGTTTTACCAATTGAAGTGAGAGAAGCTCTTGCACCCAAACCAATGTCTTTGGTTTTGGCTGAATCAAAACTCATGGTCATCGTTTGACCTTGATCAACACCAATTTGAAGATCTACTTTACCTGCAGTACCGTCCATCAATTTGATGTCGTTAAAGTTAGTTGTAGTAGCAATTTGATCTATCTGAGTTTTCAGTTGTGAAACCTCAGCCTGAATAGCTGTTCTGTTGTCTGCAGAGTTGCTTGCATTGGCAGATTGAACTGCGAGTTCACGCATGCGTTGCAAAATGTCAGTCACGTTACCCAAAGCACCATCGGCTGTTTGTGCCATTGAAATGCCGTCGTTGGCATTGCGTGTTGCAACAGCCAGGCCACGAACTTGTGAAGTCATGCGGTTGGTGATGGCCAAGCCAGCAGCGTCGTCTTTGGCGCTGTTAATGCGCAATCCAGTTGACAAGCGTTGCATTGCTGTGGATTGAGCCTTGTCAGCGTTAAAAGCTGAAACTGTTGCACTTAAAGCCTTGAGGTTGGTGTTGATAACTGACATTGATGTTCTCCTAAAAAAATTACATCACTGATTGATAAAACAGAAAACGAAATTGATTCCCTGATAGCTGATGATTCGACTACTTGAAATAAAACTTTAAAAAATACTTAATTTATTTTTAAATAAATGATTATTTACACAATGGCATTGTGAAATAAACCCTTTAACTGCTGCATATTGTGTGCAACACTGACGACAGCTGCATTGGGCAATTGACGAATCATTTCACCCGTCGAGTCATTGATCACGGTCACGATGGGACCGTGCAAAGCGCTGTCCATCTGAAAACTGATGCCTCGTCCGCCATCTTTGAGTGTTTGATTGAGTTGAGAGATGGCCTGCTCCAAGTTTTGGCGCATTTGCTCCGCATCAATTTTGATATCCACTTGAGGTCTTACGTGCACCAGGGGCTTTTTAGGTTCGCTTGAGACGACTGCCGCACCCTGAGAAACACCGGATGCTGAATTGCTCAATGAAGCAGAATGGGACGGCAAATCCATCCCAGCTTTTTGAAGTTCTATAGACATCTTTTCTATCTCCTTGGTTGAGCAATGACGTGCTCCCGTTTGAGCCCTCTCTTTTGAGGCTTACGGATGACAATCGGACCAGGAAAAGATAACTTGAGTGAAAAATGTAAAAAAACGCGATCAAGCCCTTAAGTCGCTAAAAATATTCGACTTAAAGGCTAGCAATCGGCAAAGAAGAGAACTTATTAATTATTTATTGGTGTACATGGCCATCATGCCATCAAAACTGGATTTCAAGCTTGTCTTTTGGCTGTTGATGCCGCCCACGAAGCTGTTCATCGTAGCAAATTGTTTCTGATAACGTTTGAGCAAAGTATCCATTCTGGTTTGCAAGGCCGTTAAATCATCTTGAAACTTTGAGTTTTGAGTCGTGGCCATCGCTGACTTCGTTGCAATGGGGCCAGTGAGAGACAACAATGAAGTCAACTGCTTGACCGCGTCCCCCGCTAAACCTCCAGGAATCGCACTCAAAGCCGTCAATTTGTTCTGATTGCCCGTGAACGTCTTGACCACATCGTCAAAGTTGTTGTTCAGTGTCTTATTGAGCAAAGTGGGATCAGATACAGACATCACGCCCTTTTCGTCAACTGTGATGCCCATCTGCCATAAAGCACCCACCGATGATCCAGGCGTTGAGGACGAACCAAGCATCATGTCACGCATTTTTTGCTTGAGCATGCGAACTGTAGAGTCTCCAACCAATGTGCCGCCATACGTTGCCAATGTTGACTTGGGGTCAGATACTGCAGTCAGCACAGTCATCGCATCGTTGTAGGCCGAAACCATCGAATTGATATTGGTCACCAAACTGGACGTATCTCTAGACAAATTGACACTTGCTGTTGTGCCTGTTGGAGAGCTCAAATTAAAGGTCAATCCTTTGACAATATCAGACACTAAATTCGAGCGTCGTGTATAGCTCACGCCATCGACTGATAACCTGGCATCGGTCGCATTTTGAATATTCGCGCCAAAGGACAGGCCTGTTATCGGCGAGCTCAAAGTAAAGGCGTTCGCAGCACCAATTCCACCTGCAAGCATGATTTGAAAAGGTGGAACATTCGGATCGGTTGAGCCCGTATCAACCACTTGCGCTTGGATACCTAATTTCCTGGAGTTGATGGCAGATGCAATCCCTTGAGGTGTATCCTCAAACTCACTAAATACTGGGTTCGTGATGGATTTACCACCGGTGGATGTGATCGACAAAACGCCGGCATTGTTCGTCACCACCAAGTCAGTGCCAGACCCACCATTGTTCAATTTGTCTTGTGAATTCAATTGCATTTGCAAATCAGCCGCTAAACTGTCCATGGTTGCAGCTGCTGGCGAAGGGGAAACAGTCAAAGGCTTGCCATTGACGCTGACCGAAAAGCTTTGCAAATCAGTCGTATTGGTAAAAGTCACGCCTGAAACGGTGCCGTTGTTGAACACGCCGCCAGAGGCGCCAACAGGATTGGAGGATCCAGTCATCAATTTGGCATAGGACACCGTCCTCGTGTCAGAGGTAATCTTTAAATTGGTTCCAACCGCATCGCTCACCACACTCACATGGATATCTGATCCACCATAAGCCGTGTTCAACTGGGTTTGCAAACTTGCCGCCAAATCCGTGATCGACGTGGAAATCAACGTCGGCGTAATGGTCTTGGTCACCCCACCCACAGTCACCGTCATGTTTCCAAAGTCAGTCAATGCCGGTGTAGCGCCAAAGCTCACGCCAGTCAACGTCGCACTTTGAGTTTGTCCCAAATTCACTCCAGCGGGCGTGCCTATGGTGACCACAGCATCTTTGGACAAACCCACACTGCTGATGGCGCGCCCACTGGCCGAATTGACTCTCAACGTGGATCCATTGGCAGAGACACTCAAGTCTGTCGTACCCTCTAGAGCTTGCAATTGAGCTTGAAGATCAGTCGCCAAGTCCGTCAAACTGGCCGATGCAGGCCTTGGTGTGAGCGTTCTTTGAACACCACCAATATTAAGGGAAAAAGTTTTAAAGTCACTGGGAGACGGATTGGTTCCAAAACTGACACTTGAAATCGTGGCCATCGAACCCACCGTACCAGGCGTACTGGGTGTGCCAACCAAAACACCCGCATTGGTGCCTTGAATCGTTAAGCTGAACGCCGCACCAGCGTTGATCGATGAGCTCGAACTGGCAAAACCATTGGACAAGGTTTCTTGGGCCTGAGCGATGCTCGTCACGTTCACGCTGTGCGCACCAGGAATGGCGGTGTTGTCTGCTGTCACGCCAAAAGCCGCCGTGTTGCTGTTGTTTGCCTTTAGGACGTTGAAATTGCTCTTGTCTTTTAGCGCTGTCAAACTGTCAGAGAAGGCCTGCGTGATGTACATCAATCCAGACAAACCTGAAACTTTAGAATCGTTTTTGGAGATCTTGGAGTTGATCTCATTCTTTTGTGGAGCCATCTCGGCATCCACCAAGTTTTGCGCAAGAGTAGCCGTATCTACCCCAGATCCAGCACTCAAAGAGTTGATGATCTTTTGTGCTGAGGCTTGATTGGCTTGTTGCAAACTGGCAGCAGATTGCGTGGCCGTTGTCGTAGCTTGGGTCGATGAACTTGAACTGACTGCGCTTGTGCTCATATGAATGTTCTCTAAACTCTTCGTCAAGTGTTTAATCTAAAATTAGATCTTTAACCTTACTGAATCGACACCTTTTGTAAAAACTTGATTGTTTCCTGGAGCCCTTACATTTCAATAACCCATCAATTGATGTAATTGAAAAGGCTCAGTTTACTGATCTTGGCAAATCCACTCTGAGCTGCTTGCAAAGCCAACTCATCTTTATTCATTTTGGTGATGGCTTTGGTGTAATCCAGATCCTGAATATCAGACAAGGTTGACTGCAAGCGAAGGTTCACTTCACCCAAAATGCTGCTTTGCATATCTGCAATATTGAGTGCAGTACCAACCTTGGCATTGGCGTCACTCAAACCCAAAGTCATCGTGTCAATTTCCTTCAAGCCTTGCTGCATGCCCACCTTGTCTGAAGTTTGTATGGACGTGATCAAGTCCCCCATGGCTTGGAAAAATCCCACGCCCACTTTTCCGCCTTTGCCGTCATCTCTGACCAAGCGAGTAAAAGCGTCCGACCCAGGCGTATTCATGGAAATCACCCGACTGTCGCCCACTGCGACGGTCAAACGTGTTTGATCGCCTTGGTAATTGATCATGCCTTTCGCATCCGGACCAAAGGCCGGTTGCCCGACACGACTGCCTGCAAAAATGTAGTTCCCGTTGCTGTCTTGTGTATTGGCAATGCTTAAAATTTGATCTCTCAACTGCGTCATTTCTTGCGAAATGGTTTTTCTGTCGCTTGGCCCCATGGTGTCGTTATTGGCCTGAACAGTCAGCTCTTTGATTCGAACCATGACATCATCGGCACTTCTCAAAGCCGTCTCTTGCGCAGTCAAACTGTTTTGCAAAGTTTTGATGGTGGCAACATAGGTATTTTGCTTGGCAATCTCCGTATTCAATCTTGTCACCAAAGAGGCCTTGTCTGGAGCGTCACTGGGTTTGACAATTTGTAGAGAGGTAGAGAGTTGAGTCTGCGTTTGAGATAAGCTGTTTTGAAGCGTGCCCAATTGCGACGACGCATTGTCAAAATACTGTCCCGTGGATACTTTCATGACCATTTTAATATTCTCCTATGATCAATGAATTTGAACGATCGAGTCAAACAATTGACTCGATATTTGCATGGATTTCGCTGCGGCCTGATAAGCCTGCTGATACCGAATAAGAGACGTGGCTTCATCATCCAAATTTACACCTGAGACTTTGTCTCTGGCAGCAACAGCTTGGTTGTTCACGACAGTCAAGGCTTGTTGTGTAATGGTCGCTTGCTGAGAGGTGTTGCCCACCTTGTTGACTTGGTCAATGTAACTGTCTGAAATCGTCAAACCATTCAGAACCTTTTTCTTGGCCAATTCAGCCATGACCTTGATATTTTGGTTGTTGCCCAATCCATCTTGATTGCCATCGACTTGGAACACATCGCCAGTGGTTGGCGGTGCGCTCAATTGAATGCTCAAGCCTTGGTAACTGACAACTGGATTCAAAACGGAATTGTCATAATCTCGGCTGACCAACTCCGTTCCTGTTTTCACATCTGAGATCGTATAGTGATTGGCTGCAGTAAATTTAATACTAAGAGACTGAGACCTCAATTTTTCTTGAGGGTCACTGCCAGCCCCGGTAAAGGAAGCAGCCACACTGGCTGTTCCATTTCCCGTCATGATCAATTGCAAATCATCTGGAACGGGTCCGTTGATATAAGCGCCCGTTCTGAAACCCGCTTTGGCCAAATCGGCGGGAGTGCCATTCTTGCCAAATGAAATTCGGATACTGGAATTTTTGGGATCTGAAAGATCTCGGGTCAATACCATCTGACCTGTATACGACTGGGAAGCCAAACTCAAGGCATTGTTGCTGCCCGTTGAACCACTTTGTCCAATCTGGAGCGTGTCACCCTCATGTCCAGGTACATTGAATAATTGCAAATCTCCATTGATCGATAAATTGGCCACCACATTGGTTTGAGCTGATTTGGCATTGATCGCTGAAACCAAAGTTTTACTGTTGTTGTATGCCGTTGGCTCAAGACCTCCTGGTGGAATGACGCCAATGTCGACACCATTGATGCTCAAAGCTTTTGTAAAGTTCAAGGTCTTTCCGGGCGCCGTCACCAAATTGGTTTGAGTGACGTGGATATCCGTCAAACCTGCAGCATTGATCCAAGCGCTGATGTCATTGAGCGATAAAGTTGGCGTTGCCTGAGGGTTGGGGGGGTTTCCGGTGAAGGTCGCTACCAAAGCACTCATGGGCACGTCATTGATCACCAATGCACCTTTTGGTACCACCGTTCCTATTTGAGTCAAATCAATCCGGTTGCTGGTCAAAACTGCTGCAATTGGCACAGGTGGCAAGGGATTGCCCACGCCATCAAATTGTTGAGAGTTGACTGGATCAGCTTTGATTCCATAAAAAACATCTGCACCCAAATACCCATTGACTCCGACGGTATTTAAATACTTTGTGCTGTAAGTTGCCGGTTGATTGAATCCATTGTCGGGTGTCAAGATCTTGAATTGCTGGTCCGTGGTCAAAGGTTGGCCCAAAATCTGACGGCCATCTTTGGTGATCATCTGCAACTGTTGTCCTGGCTGTGCATTGTCTAGAAAAAATGCAGGAGAGTTCAATCCAGCCGCGACTGTTGCAACAACTGTATAGTCTTTTGATCCTTGATTGACCACTTTCAAACCAGATGCAGGATTGGGGTTGTTCACCAAAAAAGGATTGCTTATACTGGGAATGGATGAAGCAGGGTTGAAATTGACAGTTGCCTGAACGGAGCTGGAGTTGCTCACATTTTCAGCGACCCTAAATTTTGAACCCGTTGCAAGTCTCAACCCATCTGAGAACGTCACTTGCATTGCCGCGGCAGCGTTGACGACGCTTGGGTCAATTTTTAACAAATCCACGCCCGAATTACCGTATGCATCTACACCGTTTCTTTGCACAGCATTGACTTGGTCAACAAAGGTTGTGGCCAATAAATTCAAGCTTTTTTGTGCAGGATCTAAAATTTGACTCAAGAAGGTTTTAAGTCCCCCAATCGTTCCACCACTTGCATCTGCCAAAGACTTGGTGTTGCCATATGGATCCAATAAGAGTGCAAACGGATCTGCAGACTTGTCATTTCGTCCAATTGGAATATTTTTCTGCCCATCAACCACCACGCTTTGTGCGATAGTTCCACCTAAACTCACCGTGACCGTTCCGTTGGCTGTGAAACTGGTATTGATGCGCGTCAATTTGGACAACTGCCTTAACAACAAATCTCTTCTATCTAATAATTCTGAAGGCTGGTTGAGTACTTTTGCATTGGATGTCAACTGCCCGTTGACCAAAGCCAACTGCCCCGTCAATGTATTGACCTGGGAAATCGCACTGTCAAGAGCTTGCTTGGTGTCGTTCGCCACAGAGTCCAATTGCGTCGACACCTCAGAAAATCTGGAGGTCACACCACCTGTGGTCGTCACAAACTGATTTCGAACGACACTGGAAGCTGGATCTGATGACAGCGCGTTGGCATCTTTAAAGAATTGATCCAATGCAGAGCTCAAACCCACCGTCTTGTCGCCCATGATGTCAATCACACGTTGAGAATAATCAACGATCGGTGTTTGGGTGGCCAAGTCGCTGTTGCTGTTGAGCAAGTTCTTTTCAGCAAAAACGTCCACCTGCCTAGCAACTGCTCCATAGGCCACACCCGTACCAATGTAGTTGGTGGCCAACTTTTCAGGTGAGTTGGCTTCTAAACTTGCAACTTGCCTGGAGTACCCCTCGGTACTTGCGTTCGCAATGTTGTTTGATACCGTTGTCAAAGCCCGTTGATAGGCCGCAACGGCTGAGCTGCTGATACCTAGTAAATCACTCATGAACCACCTCCCAAGTGAGTCGTGGTCATGGGTACATCAATGCTTGTCATCTCCCCCAAAGAAACCGGTCTTGCTGGCAAGGGTTTGATAAAAGGGCGAAGGACAGGTAAGCCCTTGGGCTCATTGCTTTTTATTTCTAAGGGCTTGACGTTCTTGACCAAGGGCAAACCTTTTTGTTCAAGCTGTTTGCTGCCATCTAGGGACAATGCGCCCGCCTCTTTTGCTGGACCGCTTTTAGACAACTGGGTCACCAACATATCGGCAAATCCCATGCTGTTTCGTTTGGCCATCTGAACAGACAGCTCCTTGTCAAACATGCTTTCAAATTGATCGGCTGCATCGGACTGCACCAAATCACTCTTCATTTCCTTGTTCGCATCTCTCATGGACTTCATCATCATCTGAATAAAAAGCCCCTCAAAATGCTCAGCCGTCTTCCTAAGCGCCCCTTGCTCATCTTGTTGGGCTTGCCCTTTTAATTCGCCAAGGCCCTGAAAGTCCAAATACGAATTGGACGCGGTACTTGCTGGTGGGGATAAACCCAAAGATGTGCTCATGATGTTCTTTTAAATGATGACCAGTTCCGCCCTCAAGGAGCCCGCACTTTTAAGGGCCTCAAGGATCGCAATCAATGACGAAGGCGTAGCGCCGACTTGGTTGACTGCGTCCACCAAATCTCTGAGTTCTACACCCGGCTTAAAGAGAAACATGGGCTTATTGGGCTCATTGACATTGACCTGAGCGTTTTGAACCGCTTGCGTTGTTCCGTTGGACAAGGCATTGGGTTGAGAGACTTCGTTGGTCGCTGATATAGAGACCGAAATCGTGCCATGTGACACAGCAGCGGCAGTCAATCTCACACCACGGTTGATCACAACTGTTCCGGTTCTCGAGTTCACAACCACGCGAGCATTGGGCTCACTGGGTTGAACTTCTAAATTCTCAAGCATGCTCATGAAAGCCACGCGCTGATTGAGATCGGCCGGCGCTCTTACTGAAATACTGGTTCCATCCAAGGCCTGCGCAACATCACCACCAAATTTGCCGTTGATGGCATTCACGATCGATGTGTTGGTCGAAAAGTCGTTGTCACGAAGATTCAAGAGTAAATTCTCCGCCTTGTCAAAGGGCGTATCCACCATGCGCTCGACAATGGCGCCAGATGGAATGCGCGCTGAAGTAGGCACTCCGATCGCGACTTTGGATCCTGCAGCCGCCGCGTCAATGCCCGTGGCCGTCAATGAACCTTGGGCCAAGGCATAGATTTCTCCATCCACACCTCTCAAAGCGGTCATCACCAAATTGCCACCCCTTAAATTGGATGCTTTACCGATGGATGACACATTGACATCAATTTTTTGACCAGGCTTTGCAAATCCAGGCAACTCGGCTGTGACCAACACGGCAGCCGTGTTCTTGATATCCACACGGGCCGTGGTGGCCACTTGCTCAAAATCCGACAAGGGGCCGTCGATGCGAACACCCAATTGGGCCAACATGGCCTTCATGCTTTGGGTGGTGAAGGGCACAGACGCGTCGTCTCCAGTCCCTTGCAAACCCACCACCAAACCAAAACCAATCAATTGATTGGGCCTTTGTGCTGCAAGCGTTGCCAAATCCTTGATTCGGTCAGCTTGCGCCAGGCCTGTACAAAGAAGCAAAAGGGAACATATTAAATTACGCATAAACTTTGTCTATTCTTTAAATCGGTTTGAAAGTTTTCAATCAAAAGGGCCAAAACTTGTGCATCAAATTGGTTCCCCAACCGACCTTGCTGGCGTTGGCCAAGTCTCCAATGCCGCGGTATGCAATTTGTGCGTTGGCCAAGCGCAGTGAATTGACTGTGCCATTGGGACCAATGTCTTGGGGTCGAATCACACCTGCGACTTGAATCACCTCGGTGCCTTCGGCCAGGCCTAATTTTTTCTCGCCGCGAACCATCAAGTTGCCGTTGCTCAGTATTTCAACCACTGTGACCGCTATCGATCCTTGCAAGGAAGCTTGCTGCCCAGCTTTTCCTGTTCCTGTGCTGTTGACGGTGCCTTGGCTCAAATCCAAACCATTCAAGACAGGACTCAATGAACCCAGTTTCGTACTAAGCCCAGAAGGCAGGGCTGTGTTCTTGGTCACGCGACTGACATCGCTATTTTGTGTTCTCGCAGATTGAGTGGATTCGTTCAACAACACCGTGATGATGTCACCCACCTGATAATTGCGACCTCTCCCAAACCAAGCATCATTTTGTGAATTGCCATAAATACCACCTGTCGCCATCTTGGGGCGATCACTGGCCAATGGAAAGACAGGCGTAAAGTCAGGAGACGGCGCCAATGAATTGACCTCTGGCACTGGCGTAGCACAGCCGCCCAAGTTTGAAAGCAATAAAGCACTTAGAAATACACCCCCCACAAAACCTAAAGTTTTTTGGAAAGAGACCGATTTAGACGATAGAGCATTGAATGTGTTCATTAAAAAATCCGAGTTTTGTTTCTTTTGGTTTTTCAAGTCACGTCTACATGTTCTGGTTCAAGAACTTGAGCATGCCGTCAACGGCTGCGATCGATTTGGAATTGATCTCGTAGGCACGTTGCGTCTCAATCATGTTGACCATCTCCTCGACCACATTGACGTTGGAGGCCTCCAAGGAACCTTGGTTGATTTTTCCAGCACCTGCGACACCTGGCTGCAAAACCTGCGCCTGTCCACTGGCAGCAGAGGCTGTCATTAAATTGTTGCCAATGGGCGTGAGTCCACTTGGATTGATAAATCGTGCAATTTGAATCACACCCAAATTTTGTTGTCCCCCACCTGCATTGAGCTCAGCCGAGACCGTTCCATCTAAACCCACAGTGACAGAAGATGCATTGTTTGGAATGGTGATGGGAGGCTGCAACAAGGCGCCATTGGCCGTGACCACTTGACCCGTGCTTGAAATCTTAAAATTGCCGTCTCTAGAATAGGCCAGTGTCCCATCTTGCTGGGTGATCTGGAAATGGCCGTCTCCGGTGATGGCCAAATCAAGAGAATTTTGTGTGTTGATCATATTGCCTTGAGCAGCAATCTTCTCTGTGGCAACCACTTTCACACCCGTACCCAACATCAAACCGGTGGGTGACTGTGTATTGGCCGTGGTTTGTCCACCTGCTTGACGAACGTTTTGATAAAGCAAGTCTTCAAAGACCGCACGATCTCGCTTAAAACCAGTCGTGTTCACGTTGGCCAAGTTATTGGAGATCACATTCATGCGCATTTGCTGCGCATCCAATCCCGTTTTTGATACCCAAAGTGCTGCGTCCATCAGACCCTCTTTTCTTTCTTTACTCTGTTTGATTGACTTGGCATTCAAGATGACGTTTTTTCGTCATCTCCTGTCCCAGCCCCAACCTTCAGAAAAAGAGGACATCTTTAGATATCAGCCCTCTATTTCCATAGCTAACTTAAAAATCGTATCTACCATCACCCCAGCTTCATCATTGAAGCACCCGACTCGTCATTGGACTTGGCCTCTTTGATCATCCTGACTTGGTTCTCAAAGGTTCGGCTTTGCTCAATCAACTTGACCATGGTCTCCATCGGATTGACATTGCTGCCCTCCAAGACACCTGTCGTAATAGTGGCTCTATTAGGGCCAGAAGCAAAATTCGAGCCAATCGGTTGGCCGTCAACTTTGAACAAGCCATCTTGCCGGCGGGCCAAAGGAGTTTGGCTGGCATCTCGAAGCATAATTTGACCAACGACTGCGGGTTGCTGAACACCTGGCTGAGCCGGATCCGTGGCATACACCTGCCCGTCATCGGCAATCGTCACCTTAAAGCCTGCTGGAACGGTGATCACACCACCCCCTTCAGCTTGAATCACATGGTTTGTGCCTGTTTCCAAGACACCGTTGACATTCAAATGCAAGTCACCTCGTCTGGTAAAAGCCAGCTCTCCATTGGGAGCCGTCACACCCATGACCGTTGCGTCGTTCATCATGATGTCCAAATCTCTGCCCGAGGTCACCATGGGGCCTGGTGCCAATTGAACCAAGTCTGTATGGATCGCCTGAGGCTGAAAGCGCGAGTCAAAACCCTGACCATCTGCTTTAAATGCCTTCATGGCCACTTCATAAGTCCTCTTAAAACCGGTGGTGTTGATATTGGACATTTCATGGGCCAAGACCTGACGCGACAATCGCTGCTCATTCATTGCAGCCGTGGAGTTAAAAACAAGACGTTCCATGATGGTTCTTTATATCGAGCTTGAGATGAGCAAACTAAAAAATTTGTTACTTATTAGGCGCGAATTTGAATGATGGTTTGTGTGAGCGTCGTGTCCGTTTCAATGGCTTTTGCATTGGCCTGGAAGTTTCGTTGCTCGGTGATCAAATCCACCAATTCTTGCGTCAAGTCCACGTTTGCATTCTCCGTGGCACCTGACTTCACCGTTCCGAAACCGGCAGAACCGGCTTCGCCCAATTTAGCAACGCCTGAAGAGGCGCTGGCATAAAAGGATGCATCACCAATCTGTCTCAAGCCAGCTGGATTGGCAAAGTTCACCAACACCACTTTACCCAGTGAATTTTGCGAACCGTTGGAGTAACTACATTGAACCAGTCCATCGGTCCCCACCGCCACACCCACCAAGTCACCTTCAGGTGCACCGTCTTGAGATTGCGACAAAACCGCATAAGGCGAGGAGAACTGTGTTGACTTCGTGTAGTCAATATTGATGGTCAAAGATCCTTTACCGTTGGGGAGAAACACCGTATCGAGTTTCGCGCCACCTTTGGGAGAAACCAAGTTTCCGCCCGTATCAAAGGTCAACTCACCCTTGTTCAAGTAAATCGGTGACCAAGCCGGCAAGGTACTGAATCCGGTCGCACTCGAGGTCTCCTTGCCAAACGCATCGATGTACTGTGACACGGGCGTTCCAGAGGATGTGACCGTTGATTGCGTGGGTTTGATCCAAGAGGAGGTCGCTCCGCGAGCAGCTGTCACATTGGACAATCCCCATACCGAATCTCCACTTACTTTGATAAATGAGTTGGTTGAAGCCGTTCCAGATTTAAAAGACAAGGCATTTTTCAATGGATCGTAGGAAACCTTTACACCCGAGACGCTGGAACCTGTCAAGCCGTTCAAGACTGGAGAACCCTTTAAACGATTGATACCATCTTGCAAAGCTTGCACAAAACTGTCCAAAGTGTAGTTCGGCAAAGGCGGGATCACCACGGTGCCTTTGACATCGTCCACAGAAACCACAAACTTGTTGTTTGAAGCATTCACCTCAAAGTTTTGATTCAAGTTAATTCCAATGGAAGAACCCGTCATGACCGCAGCAGATGAAGTCGTTCCACGAATAGCAATATCGGATTTATCGATGGTGTAAGTCACCGTTTTGACATTGTTGTTGGCTGCACTGGCAGCGTCGACCGTACCAATCGCATTGCCATTGGGATCGGATTCAATCAAACCCAATTTATTTCTTGCAAAACTATTTCCCAAATCGCTGCTCTTGGTCGATATTTTGATGCTTGAGTTGTCACCGGTTGTACCTGATGAAAACACAAATTTTTGATTCACACTGTCATAAGTGACTGTTGCGCCGTAGCGTTGATCTTTGACAGCTGTGATCAAGTCTCCTTGAGGATAAGACGTCAACGTCAACGATGCTGCATTGGGATCTTGTTTGATGGTCGTCGACACACCCATCAATGCGTTGGGTGTGTTCACGGACAGCATTGTGCCCACAGTTGGTGTAAACGTAAAAGTTTGAAGAGCAGCATCGTAAACAGCGGTGATGCCTGAATTGGCTGTCAACAACTGATCATTGATACTTTTAGCTGTTTGTTCAATCGTCATTTGTCCTGGAGCGGCCAAAGGAGCAGGATTGCCCGCCGTTCCATCCAAAACCAAATTGACCAGGCCCGCAGGAGGAATCACACCGTTCACAGCGGGGCCTTGCGTAGAGATTAGCAGGTTGCGATTTGCATTGGAGTTGAAGTTGAACAATCTTTCATTGCCAAACTGGCGGTTGATGTTGTTTTGTAATTCTTGCGCGATTTGCGCACCCGATAATTTGGTCCCAGCGGGTAATTTGGTCAAATAGTCCAAGCTGATGGATTTTGCAGGACTGCCATCGATACTGATACTGAACATATTCTTTAAATTATCTATTGAAGTGGCGGTAACGGGCAGTTGACCTGTCGCAGCGCCAGAATATGACCCAGTAAAATCAATCCCATCGCTTGAAAGCGTTGTTAAATTAGGCGCCAATCCACCAGAAACGGTGGCGGGTGCAGAGGTTCTGACATCGGTCAAATCCGTCAAGGCAAATTTTTGTGTCTTTTGGTTCACCAATAAATCAGACACTTGAGACAAAGGCTTCAATTGCCCGTATTTGTTCACAAACAAAGGCTCGCTCGTTGTGACATCTGTTGCTTGTTGCAAAGCGGCATTGACCAATGTGTCTCCAACGTAGACGAAGGTTTGCCATCTGTTGTTGGGTGAAGCTTGTGAGGCATTTTGAGTTTTTTGATAATAAACCGTGGCCAAGTAACCGTTACCCCCCTTGTCATACACCGTCAAGGCCGTGCTCTTGTTGTAGGTCGTTGAATCGTTTCGGTTAAAGACGGATGTGATCACAGGCGCATCGGCTGGGAAGTTCAAACCCAAGGTCACCTGTGTGGTTTGTTTGGCTTGTCCTGTGGTCTTTTGTGGAATGGTCAATACATTCATATTGCTCACGTCAGCCTTGCCCGAGCTATCGACCTTGGCCGCCATCAAACGTTGTCCGGAGGAGTTGACCACGTTGTTTTGGTCATTCATCATGAAGGTTCCGTTTCGGGTGTAAATGTCTTGAAATCCATCAGGAGACTTCAATGGGAAAAAACCGTCTCCGGAAATCGCCATGTCCAAGGTATTGGATGAGAAACTGACGTTACCCTGTGAAAAAGCCAAAGACACCTGCTTGAGTGATACACCTTGACCGATGGTGGTGGACGCCTTTTGCAAAGGGGAGGTTGCAAAAATATCACCAAAGTCGGTTCTGGACTTTTTAAATCCAACCGTGCCCGCATTGGCAATGTTGTTGGATGTCACGCTCATTTGAGCAGTTGCGGCATTGATGCCGGTGAGGGATGTAAAAAAGGCCATGTTCTAACTCCGTTTAAATGATGTTCTATGCGAGCTTAAAAAAAATAGCTTTCGCTGCTTAAATAATCTTATTTCTGTTTAATCGGTGTTCAATTGATCACCTTCACATCCGTCAAGCTCACTGACTTGCCACCATCCACATTCAGTAGCCATGTGTTGTCAGAGGTCCCAGCACTGGCTGCACTTCTGACCGTCGCCATGGTATTGAAGGACGGTGTCGTGTTTGAACCCGCAACAATCGCATTGATAGCAAACGTGTAGGTGCCATCTGGCGCTTGAGCGCCTTGGTCGTCTGCGCCGTCCCAAGTGAGTTTCATATCCCCTGGCAACTGATTGTCATAAGTCTGAGTGCGAACCACTTTGCCTTTGCTGTCCGTCACTGAAAGCGTCACACTGTCAGCGCCTGTTGGCAAATTGGCCACAGCGTTCACCGGTTGAGACATCGCAAGCACCGCAGGTCCATTGGGAACGCCCACTTTTCTGCCAACCATTGACGCACCCGTGAGCATTCGGTCACTCGTTTGGCTTTGCACCATCTTGTCCAAACTCGTTCGCATCGCAGTTGTGGCTTCCAACTGTGAGAACTGAGCCAATTGCGCAACAAAGGCTTCGTTTTTGACTGGATCGGTTGGATCTTGATTTTTCAACTGTGTCGTAAAGAGTGTTAGAAAAGCACCCTGCCCCATGGCGCTTCCACCTTGGGGCTTGTTCTTTTCAGCGGACACGTGATCTTCGTAGCGAAGAATGCCATTGGGCAAAGGTGCGGATGTTTGGGTGGCGGTTGAGACGGTAGACATGATTTATCTCTCTTTAGGCTTTGGTAAGGTCTAATGTTCTAGACATGAGTTGTTTGGCTGTATTGACCACTTCGACGTTGTTTTGATAGGACCGAGAGGCAGCCATCATCTCGACCATCTCTTGCATTTCATTGACGTTGGACAAAAACACCATGCCGTCCTTGTTCGCAGCTGGATTGTTAGGCTCGTACAAGCTTCTGATGGGCGTGGGGTCATCTGCAATGTGATCGACTTTCACGCCACCCAAGGTTGGGAAGGCTGAATTGGTCATCTCGTCTTGCATCAAGGCTTTAAACACAGGGCGTTTGGCTCTAAAGGCATCCTTTTCAGAGGCAGCAACCGTGGTGGCATTGGCCAAATTGGAGGCCGTCGTATTCAATCGGACCAACTGTGAATTGAGGGCCGTCCCTGCAATCCCAAATACACTGTCAATGGTTCTCATGATCGATTACTCCCCCTTCAATGCTTTGCGAATTCCGCCAATGCGGTTTTCTAAAAACTGTAGCGTTGCTTGATAGTCACCTGCGGCTTTACCAAACTGCGCTTGCTCTAAACTGATTTCAACCGTGTTGCCATCAAAAGAGCTGTTGTATGGAATTCGATAACGCATGCCATCGTCTGGCGCATCTTGAATGCCCGCATAATGCTTGTCATTGGTTGCATTCAAATACTCGGTCTTGACATCTTGAAGCATGGCTTTGAAGTCAATGTCCTGTGCTTTGTAGTTGGGGGTGTCGGCGTTGGCAATGTTGCGAGCCAAGACTTCCATGCGCTGACTGCGCACAGACAAGGCTCTCTCGTGGATCCCAAAAGCGTTTGATAGTAAGTTCATCTTCTCATGCTCCTTTTTTGCCAAACATCGAAATAAATCTTTTTATTTCCCGACACCCAACCCTCAAGTTAGAAGGTCTCAAGCCGATCATGCAAAAGCTGTGCCATTTACTTTTTTTATTCATATAGGTCATGGTATTTTTGATTGCTTCGGCAAACTTCATCCTTCTTTGTCGCAAATCGTGTAGGTGTCTCTTTAAGAAGTGGCAAATTGTTGCCACTCATTTGCCCATCCCATTGTTCACACCGGTCAGCGAACTGCTCAAATACGCATTGACCCTCAGTGCTTGGCTTTTTCTTAAATTGTTTTGCAATTGGCTCTCCAAAGAAGCCACTTGTGCAGCACCTGAGTGATTGAGCGCTGCATGGGTTTGAAAATTGGGTTTGATTAAATTCCCTCGGCCATCAATGGCCGAAGCCATCGCCGAAGAAACCACAGAGGGAGAGCTTGTAGGCGCAGATGAGACCAATGTAGGAACGCCCCTTTTCATGGCGTCTTTCACAGCCCTTTCATCCAAGCCCAATTTATCCAATGCATTTTGATGCAATCCTTTGATCAAAGAATCCCTGGTGATCGGTGCACGGTTGTCTTTGTTGACATGCAAGTGAGCCGCTTGAGGTCCTGCAATGTTCAAACCCACATCGGCTCGAGTCTCACTTTTTGCCGCTGGCGTTAAAACCGTCAAATACAAATCATCCAAATGCGTAGGACCCGCATTTTTTAAGCCGGTTTGATCAAAGTACTTGCCCACCAAATCCAATTGCTGTAGAACACTTTGTCCCAAAATCGCTTTAGGATTGTTGGCAAATCCTGCGCTAGCAGCTCCCCGATCGGGCCCATCACAAAATTGAATAATCCCGTGACATCGATTGTTGGTGGACTTGGGGTTCATCCCATCGCTTTCCATCAAGGTCACTTTGGCAAAATCATCGGGTGCAAATTTAAACTGTCTGGCCAAATTCAAAATCCTGTCGTGCACGGCTTGCTTTTCTTGTGGGGGTATGAATCCCTTGTCAACGGCACGGTCCAATGTCTTTTGCAAAATCGGATATGCTGAGCCATTGAGCCTGGTCATCAATTGAATTTGCGAGGCTGCGGTCAAAGCACTGTTGGGATCCATCGGATTACTGGCCAAGAGCGTTGGCATGGAGCTCATCGAGTTCGTCAAGCCTGCGTTTGGCGTTGCCTTTAAGGCATTCATGCCATTCATTTGATTGAGCTTGGCTTGAAGGTTGAGCGGCAGATTGTTCATCCCCTGTGTGATCGAATTGCTCTCTTCTAACCCGCCGAGCCCCAACAGCGACTTTGAAGACGCGCTGGCCGCATTGGGGTTCAAAGCAGAGCTCATCACACTTGCCGCCATTTTGCTGATGGCCGCTCTTTGCTCCAAGAGTTGCTGTGTACTAATAAGAGAGGGGCTCGTTCTTGGTGCACTGCTTGGCTCGTGCAAAGCGTCCCTAGGCATCAAGTTCGAGGACATGCTCGTTTGCGCGTCTGAGCTTTTTAAGTTTTCTTTGACCAAATGACTGCTTGCAACTTGAGTTTCATGTGCCCCAAGCACTTGCTCGCCATCGGCCAAGCCCAAATCGTTGCTTGACTTGTCTACGCTTGGCATGGCTGAAGAGCTTGCTGCAAAACTTGTTGTCAAACTTGCAGGATCTGAGTCCGAGGCCGTCAACTCTTTTTGCAGTGGCGTTGACGGTTTTTTATTGTCCGCCTGGAAAGAGCCCTCCAGCAAACTCGCCTCCAAGGAGGCCAACTGAAGTCTTTGTCCAGGAAATATCAAATTGGGGTTGGCGATGCCGTTTTGACGAGCCAGATCGAAAACCATTTTCTTCAAATCGCTTGGATTGGGCACAAATCCTTTGGACAACAAGTGGTTTTTAACCAAAGTCGTCATATTGTCGCCAGGCTTGACCAGCACTTGTGGCACGTCTGGACTTAAGATTGACGGAGTTCCGACACGACTGGCTTGCTGAGTTTGTGCCAAAGCCTGCGCAAAAGCTGCCCTGACCGTCTCAGATGCGTCTGTCTTTTGATCAAGCAAAAAAGAATTATTCACCTCTACAGGTGAATAATTTAAGAAACCTTTTGTATCAATATTCAAGGACATAATATATTCCATTTGAAGCTAAAAAAACTGGCATCAAGTTTGCTTATCTAGACTCGTGAGCGTAAAAACTACGTCAAAACTTCAACACCATGAGTACCTATTTGCAAATGCTGTGCCGTTATTTCAAACCGACGAAAGCCCAAGCCCACGAGCTCAAACTCAGCGCAGGCGGGGAGTTGGCTGTGTTTGATTTTCTAAACAACAGGCCTCTTGAAAGATCTCTCCAAGCCACTTCAGTGAGCGCCAAGCATTTGGGTGAAAACAAGCTCCTTAAGGCCACGCATCGCATCGGACAACTTGCATGCCTAGTCTGCTTTAGCTTGAACCCCTTGAGCGCTCAAACATTGAATGCCGTGCAATTGGCCTCTTTGGGCAAGGCTCAAGATATGAGTGCCAGCACCAAGCCCATGGAGCCTCAACTGCTGCTGCAAAACGAAGCTCGCCATTGGTTGGCCAAGCAAATTTCTTTAAGTGCCGACCAAGTACAAATTGCCGACATGGACGCGAGGCTGAAGGTTCAAACTTGTCCCTCTGGCACTGTGTTTGATCATCCCTTTGCCAACCGTCAAGTCATTCGGGCCCGCTGTGAGAACCCTTCTTGGCAATACTTTTTGAAAGCCTCTTTTACCGATCAAGAGGCCGCCTTGCGCGCGGGCAAGGTAAGCCCTGTGCTTGCCACAACCAAGCCTTTGGCAAGTACCACAGACCTCTCTCCCAAAGTCCAGCCGCTTTCAATCCCAGGTGTCCCAGCTTCTCAAGTTTTAAGCGGGAGCAAAATCAAAACCGTCTTGGTGGTCAACCAGCCCCTTAGGCGTGGCACCGTCTTGCAAGCTTCTTTCTTTAAACAAGTCGACTTGCCCATCGCGTCCACCGACACCATGGTCTTGACTCAATTCAAAGAAATTGAAAACACCGAACTCTTGCATGACATGGGCGTTGACCAAGCTATTCGAACTTACGATCTCAAACCCACCTTGTTGGTCAAAAGAGGCCAGCAAGTGAACTTCTCTGTGGGAGAAGGACGCGGGTTTTTGATCACCATCAAAACCGAAGCGCAACAAGATGGCTCTTTAGGGGATCAAATCAAGTTAAAAAATGTCGAGTCGGGTCGATTAATATCTGGTGTGATCACTGGACTGAACGAGGCCCGGGCTCTATGAGAGGCATTTGGATGAATAAATTAGGACTAAAGTTTTATTTTGAAACAATTTTCAAATATTTTTCAATTTTGACTCAAGTTTTATAAGGTACAGACCGAATATATAGATGCCATGAAAAGGGATTGAAGCTATTCATATCCCACCAACAGAGAAAGTGAAAACAGTATGACAGACTCTATTTCAAACAACGTCGCACGCTTTGCCCAGGCAAGCATGCCCAATAAAACGGCTTTGGACCAAAACCAAGCTGCCAACAAACAAGCTTTGGCAGCGAGTACCACTTTGGACGCAGCTGGGAAGAACAATATGCCCACGCAAGCCGCATCGGTCACTTTAAGCAACGTTGCACAAAAGGTGATGGCTCAGCCGTCCTTTGACCGCGCAAAAGTAGACTCCATCAAAAAGGCGCTCAAAGAAGGCACTTACCCCATCAACCCCAGGAAAATTGCTGAGAACTTTGTCTCTCTTGAGCAAATGATTCAAGGTTGATGGAACGCTTTATAAAGAATCAAGATGGACACCACTGATTCAATTGAACCGTCTTTCAAGCCCAATCCCGCAGTGCTCTTTGAAGTGATGCAACGCGTGGATTCGCTCGAGACTGTGCTCGAGCAAGAGTTTGAGGCCTTGAAAATACAAGATCTCGATCACTTGGATCGCCTATTGAACGCAAAAAATACGCTTTTAGAAGAAATTGGCGTGATGACGGGCGTCAAGAACCCACAAGATGCAGACGAATTGGATGATTCATGGCAGAACTTTCGATCCAAGATGCTTTATTGCAGAAATTTACACCGAAGAAATGAAATATTGATCTTGCGTAAACTAGACGCGATACGAGGAGCACTCAAAAGTCTTCAAATCATGGACCCCAGCAGTTCCGTGGAAGTGTACGACCGCTTGGGTAGACTCAACCGCATCAAACGGTCAAGAAACTACATGGCGACTTAAAGAAGCTGTAATCTCCTCTCTCCATATTGAAAGCTCATGATAAATTTCATGGGCTTTTATTTTTTTCGTCACCTGGCTTCATGCCCTTTAACCAATAGACCCAGGACAAAATCACCGCGACCGCGGTGAACATGTCTTGTGGAATCTCTTCGCCCACATCCAATTTACTGAGCAAGGCCAAGAGTTGAGGATCCTCGGCCACATACACACCTTGCTTTTTCGCCTCATCAATGATTCGCCGGGCCAATTCATTTTGTCCCTTGGCCGTGACTTTAGGCGTTTTAAATTTGCCATATTCAAGGGCCAGAGCTTCAAGGGGTTTGTTCATTGCCATTTGCCTGCAGCCTTAAGCTTTGGCATCCACGACAGAGCCCAGCTTGGGCAAGGTCTCCAAGAGCAACTCTTGGGGCTTAGGGACATTGAAGATCTGAAAACTGCTTAACTTCAAGCCTGAGTCTTGCAACTCAAACCCCAACTCTTTGGCGTTCAATTTGGCCAAATCGGCCACCTCTGCCCTCGCCGCCCACATGACCAAGTCCACTTGTCGGCCTTGGGTGATGGTGGTGTTGAGCCACACTTCGCCAAGCAAGCGGCTCTTAGAATGAATGTCCACACTCAGTGGTGTATCACTCTCCCCGGATTGACGGGCAGGCTTTCTAAAATGCAAGTCCACAGGATCGGCATCGATAAAGGGAATCACCACTTTAAGAGACAAAGCACCTCGGCTCCAGTCTTGTGCGCATTGCGCCTGGGCCGACTCCATCTCCTCCATTGCCCGCTTGATCTGTGACTTGTCCAATGCGTTGTCCTCAGAGCTTGAAGCATCCAAGGACCCCAGCAACCGATGCAAGAGACCTTGGAGTGAGTCCTCAACCTCCTCAGCGTTGGCGAGCAAATGCTCTGCACTGACAGCTTGCGAGAGGACCATTTTCTTTAAACTTTGCCCAGTCACATGCGACATGTTCAGGGTCATCTTCTTAAACATCGACAACCAAGGTCCCAACGCGGGGTTGTTCCCCAACAGGGCCAATTGATCGGGCCGCATGAGCATGGCGCTTTGAGAAAAATCGACCTGTTGCTGCAGCAGCATCCCAAGCTTTGAGCCCAAGTTTTGCTCGATTTGG
>Ga0194035_1000223_pt1 | contig 34621 bp, 49 predicted proteins | sample JunL2320m_MetaG_FD_148680 | JGI IMG/M metagenome (GOLD analysis project Ga0194035, IMG submission 148680) | Anoxic zone freshwater microbial communities from boreal shield lake in IISD Experimental Lakes Area, Ontario, Canada - Jun2016-L239-20m | ecosystem: Environmental > Aquatic > Freshwater >...
TCGATTGCTGGCAACAGGTATCGTTTTGAGCGCAGGCACAAGTTTGTTAAATCCTGTGACTGAACCAGAGCAGCAAAAAAATTACGGTGAAACGCTTAAATCAAACATGATGATGGCTGGGATGATGGGGCCGGTTTTTCAAGGCGGTGCTAAGGTCGCTGGCGCTGTGGGCGGCAATATTGCTCAAAGAGTTAGTGAAAGCTCGGCGGCTGAAGCTGCAAAGTTAAAACTTGCAGAAGTATTGTCAAAAAGCGGCGTAGGCTCATTGTTTGAGCCTGGTGGTGCTGGTAATGCGTTAAGCCAGATTGAAGCTAAATTAGCCAAACTTGGCCCAGAGGCAACCTTGGTAGATGCTTCTGGTCAGCCGACAAAGACTTTGCTGGATACTTTGGCAACCCTGCCAGGACAAGCCAAAACCCTTGTAGAGCAGTTTATTCGCAACAGGCAAGCCACACGCCCACAAAGAATAATGACGGCGGCTGATGAGGCTTTAGGCACTGGCGGCGCTGGTTACAAAACCACATTAGATGCGCTGGTTAAGCAAAAGCAAACCGAAGCCGCACCTTTGTATAAACAAATTGAAAATCTATCAGTTAAGGTTGATCCTGAATTAAATAGGTTATTACAAGCAGCGCCAAAAGCTCATGCTGGATATGAAGAACTTTCTCAACTTAATCGTCAAACACCTATTGACTTGTCCAAAATCAAGCCTGGCGACGATATTCCTTTTGATGCGTTGGATAAAGTTAAACAAGCTCTATATGACTTGGGCGAAAATTCAAAAGGTGAACTTGGTAAATCAACCAATTTAAGCAGATCATATGACCAGCTTAGGCGAGACTTGATCGACAAAATGGACAAGTTAAGCCCTAAAGACCCAACAACAAAAGAATCAATTTACAAGATGGCAAGGGATGCGTTTGCAGGCCCGTCCCAACTTGAGGGTGCAGTTAAGGCTGGTCGCACCGCAATGAAAACCGATGAAATTGGCGTTTCTGAACTGACTAAAGGCATGAGCGCCAGTGAGTTAGATGCGTTTAGGGTCGGTGCTTTGCAATCCTTGCGGGACAAGGTTGGCACTGAAGCCGGTCAAACATCGTTGTTAAAAATGTGGAAAGAGCCAGCCACTAGCGGCAAGCTCAAAGAAATATTTGGCACAGATTACAGACAGTTTGCGGCATCAGTAGCAAAAGAAGCTCGATTAAAAGAAATAGAGCAGACCGGCAGAGGCACAAAAACAGCGCAGCGTTTATTAGCGGCAGGTGAGCTTGACACTGGTGATGTAATGCAAGCCGGTCAAGCGGTTGCAAGTGCCAGCCAAGGTAATCCCGCCCCGCTGATAAATACGGTTATGAATCTTGGAAAAAAGATTTCTACACCAGAACAAACTCGCAATGAGATGGCAAAATTGCTGATGCAACAAGGCCCAAGCGCAATGCGTACATTGCGAGAACTGCCATTGGCGGTAAAACAATTCAATGAAGCTCAAGCCAGAAATGCGGCTTTGGCAAACACTTTGGCACAACAACCGAATAGGTGAACTAAATGAGTTACAACGGCAGCGGAACATTTGTAATAAACACCACTGGACAGCCAGTAGTTACAGGCACGGTCATATCCTCGACCGCCTTTAACGCCCTCACAGCGGATTTGGCAACGGGTCTGTCCACGGCTATCACTAAGGACGGTCAGACGGCTACAACGGCTCGTATACCGTTTGCTGCGGGTATCAGCTCCACACTGGTCACAGACTCATCTAGCACCTCCACAGGCTCAATCATTACGGCTGGCGGTGTTGGTATAGCCAAGGCGGTATATGTGGGTACAACGGCTAACGTGGCAGGTGCGGCTACGTTGGGATCAACTTTGACCTATGGCGGCGTGACGCTAACCAATGCGGTGACCGGCACAGGCAAGATGGTTTTAGACACTAGCCCAACAATATCTGGGTTAACTTTAAGTGGTGCAAATTTATCTTTACCTGTTATTGACAACATTAAAATGGGTTATTCCACAACTGCTACGGCAGCGGGAACGACCACCTTAACTGTGGCAAGTAACTATCGCCAGTTTTTTACCGGCACACTTGCCCAAACCATTGTTTTGCCTGTGACTAGCACTTTGGTGACCGGCATAGCTTATGAAATTGAAAACAACTCAACAGGGCTATTGACCGTCAATTCATCTGGCGGCAATTTGGTTGGAACAATTCCCGCAGGTGTTTGTGCTCATGCGGTTTGTATTGGAACTACTTTAACCACTGCCGCCGATTGGGATTGGGATTACATTTCAACCTCAACAATCACAGGTACAGGCGCTAATGTGTTGGGAACTTCTCCGACCATTACAACGCCAACAATTGACACTATTACATCAGCCGCAGCTACTGCATTGACATTGAAAAGTGCTGGAACTACAGCTCTCACAATAAGCACAAGTCAAGCGGCAACTTTTGCAAGTACGGTGGCTGATTCGGTGGCAATTTTAAGGCCATTGGTTTCTGGCACTGCTGTTGCATCTACCAGCGGTACAAGCATTGACTTTACTTCTATCCCCTCATGGGTTAAGCGTATTACTGTGATGTTTAATGGAGTGTCTGGTAGTGGGACTTCAAGTCTTCTTGTTCAACTTGGTACAGGTTCAACGACATACACAACATCTGGGTATGCGGCAATAGGGGCATTCACAGACACAGCGGCAGGTCTTGTTACATCAACTGCGGGTTTTCCAATCTTTCAGAATAGTGGAACAAATGTTTTTTCAGGAATGATGACAATCACAAACATCACAAGCAATACTTGGGTTGCAAATCATACTGGCGCAAACACTACAGGAGGATTTGTAAACAACGGTGGTGGTAACGTTCCATTGGGCGCGGTGCTTACTGCTGTTCGCATTACAAGAGTTAATGGCACAGACACCTTTGACGCTGGTTCAATCAACATTTTGTACGAGTAAACACCATGACACACAGAATTGAAGTTAACGTAGAAACAGGCGTAACCACTCAGGTGGAGTACACCGCTGAAGAACAAGTTGCATACGATGCGGCGGTTGCGGCGCAAGCAGCGGAAGCAGCAGCAGTGGTAGTAACACCACCCGTTGAGCCAACAGCATGAGCGAAGAACTTGAAATAGAGTTTGCCGTGCATGAGGCGATTTGCGCCCAGCGGTACGAAGCCATTCAAAAGACTTTGGCTGAGGGCGATAAGCGCATGACCAAGATTGAATATTTGCTCTACGCAGTAATCGTGGCGGTATTGTTCGGGCCAGGCGTTGCCGGTGAGTTTGTCAAAAAGCTTTTGGGGCTGTAAATTGATCCTTTCACACTTGCACTTGCCGCCATCGCTGCAATCAAGCAAGGTGTGGCGCTATACAAAGATGCAAAATCGGTCGCTAAGGATGTCACCTCCATCACAATGGAGATTTCTGGTCACATCGGTAAATTCTTTGATGCCCATGAACAAGTCAAAACCGCCGCTGCCGAACAAAAGAAAAACCCGCCAAAGGGTAAGTCATTAAAAGCGCAGGCACTGGACAACATCTTTCAAGAGATGGAGCTGGAACGCCAAGCTACCGAACTGAGAGAATTGTTGATCTACGGCGTTGACCCAGCACTTGGCGCGGTCTGGTCACGGTTTCAAGATGAGTTTGAAAGATTGCAAGCTGAACAGGAAAAGGAGCGATTAGCGCAAGAAGCCAAGGAAAGGGTAGTGGCATGGCAACGCAGAAAAATGCTAAACCAACTACAAGACAGGGCGCTAATAATAGCGGGAGTGGTGATAGTTTTTATATACCTCCACCTAATGTTTCTAGCAATCCGACAGATGAGGATAGCGAAATGGGGTTTTTGATTGCTTTAATTGCTATGGTTGCTGTGTTTGGTGTGCTTTTGCCTTTGATGGCAATGCTGTACTTTGATATTTTGGAAGTACGAGAGCAAACCAAACAACAGCAGCAAACTGTTCAGAAATTGATTGACAAAGCAAAGGAAAAATAATGCTCCCAATACTTGCATCATTGCTTGGCACACTAGCCGAAAACGGTTTGGGGCTACTGTCTAGCGCCATTCAAGCCAAGGGCAAAGACGTAGTCGAAAAGACGCTAGGCGTGAAAATACCTGACGCACCAACCTCTGAAGACGTTGCCAAGCTGCGCCAGCTTCAGTTTGACCACGAAGAACGGCTGTTAGAGCTAGGTATCGAGAAAGCCAAGATGGAATTAGCCGAGCTTGATCTGTTGGCAAAAGCCGCCCAGAACGATGCTGACAACATCACAGACCGCTGGGAAGCGGATATGGCATCTGACTCTTGGCTGTCCAAGAACATACGCCCCATGAGCCTCATAGCAATCTTTCTAGGTTACTTTTTGTTTGCCATGATGTCTGCCTACGGATTGAACGCGAATGAATCCTACGTCACGCTGCTGGGCAACTGGGGGATGTTGATCATGGGTGCTTACTTTGGCGGCAGGACTGTTGAGAAACTTGCAGAAATGAGGAAAAAATGAGCTTAAGCACCGAACAAGCCGCATTCCTATTGGATGCCTGCAAACTGGTCCAATACGCCACTGAGCAAGGTTTTATGGTTACTGGCGGGGAACTATCCCGTACACCCGAACAACAGGCCATTTATTTCAAAACAGGTCGTTCCAAGACCATGAACTCCATCCACCTCAAACGCTGCGCTATTGATCTGAACTTCTTTAAGGATGGAAAGATCATCTGGGACAAGGCAACTATTGAGTCGCTAGGTATTTATTGGGAAAGCCTTAATAAAACTAATTCGTGGGGTGGCAATGGTGTATCATTAGTAGATACGCCACACTTCTCTAGGGGATTAGATGGAAAACCAGAATTTAGAAGAATCACCAGTTGAAAAATTTGCAACAAAATATGATTTTTTGTTGATTTCAAAATGCGGTAGGGTATTTAGCAAAGACAGAATAAAACACAGTTTTGCAAGAAACCGTGCGCCCTATTCCTGCAAGATTAATGGCAAAGAATTGAAATTGCGAAAAGACAAAGATGGTTATTTGCGTTTCAATATTGTTGAAAACGGTAAACACATAACCATTCTTGTTCATAGATTGATGGCAGAAACTTTTTTAGGAGATCGACCAAATAATTTTGTTATTGATCATATAGACAGAAACAACAATAACAATCAAATTAAAAATTTAAGATATATTTCTCAAATGGAAAATGTACGAAATTCTAATTTTCACAAAATGACTGATGAAAAAAAACAAAAAGCTATGCAAATGAAAAACATTGGTTTGTCTATTGCTGCTATTGCAAGGGCTTTAAATGTTCAACATGGATCAATTAAATATTATTTTTCCAAAATTTAATCTGCAAAGATAAGCAGCAGCAAGACAACCCCGCCAATGCCAACAAGTGCGCCAACCGCCATGACCAAAATGGTAATTAATATTTCTCCCATCGTTTACATAGCTCCTTAACGACTTTGGTCTTGCGGGGTTTGTTGCAGACCTTGCTGACAGATTTCTGTTTGGCTTTATACATCAATTCGGCAACGGTCGGCGGCTGGGGATGCCAGCTTAACGCCATTGACAAAAGAATTAGCCAACGCAATTTTTATCCTTAAGTTTGGCTTCAATGGCTCTGGCATAAGTACTTCTGACAATGTGACCTTTTGACAATTCGCTAATCTCCTCATCCGTCAATCCCACCCATGTGCGCTTTGCATCTAACTCTGCAATAATTTTTGCCATGCGTTGATTATCATTGGCAAGCATTTGTAAAGCATCAAATTCGGGTTTGAATACGTCTTCTCTTTCTTTAACCCAAATATGGTAATTAGGATCATCATGAATCTGTTGATTGAATTCTTTTAATGTTGTCTCATGCGGCTGTGCCAAGGCTTTTTCAACAACAGCAATGGCTTGCGCTGTTCCGCATGGCTCACCGCCGTGACACCACTTCAGTGCATCAAGTACAAGTTTTAAGTCATCTTGTGTCATATCAACTCCCGCTGAACAGGCACAAACCGCCATTCACGCTCTGCCCTGCCAGACTTTGACTTGGTGGTCTTGCCGGTCAGCTCCACCATGCCAAGCCTTGCCATCTCAGGTAACCGCCTGGCTACCTGATTACCATCCAACCCTGTTAACTCGGCAATGCCATCCTTGCCTCTAGCGCCAAACCGCTGGAGACATTCCACAATTTTGTCAAAGTGCTGGTTGGCAAAGGTGGCTTGGTCGGCTGCGGCATGGCTGGTCACTGGGTCAAGTGACCGTGCGCGTTTAAAAAGGAATACTGGTGTCATCATATTTACCCTCTGGCTTATTTGTCTTTTCCTCCAAGTCATAGCAATTTGCCCATCCTGTCCATCCACCATCTGCCAAAGGTATGGTGTCTAACTTAATTTTAAAATTTTCGCCATCTTCAAACAAACTGCCAATGGTTTGATAACGCTTTTTTTCTACGCCCTCGCGGTTTGTATATGTGCCAGTAACGACTACGATGTTTTTGATTTTCTTCATGGGAGGCTTTCAAGTTGTTGGATTTTTAGGTCTACGTCACCCAAGAATTGGATAACTGAATTCTCAAGCAAATCAAGTATTTCGGGGTCATAATTGATGCGTTTGATGAATAGTTGATGCTTTTCTAACAATCTGGGATCAAATGAAACAAAGTCGCACCAAGGGCGGTCGGCACAGCACATCTGCCACATCATTTGCGTTATGTATTTGGCTGGCACAGTTTTAGTTAACAGCGTTTCAATGTGCGTAGCAGTGTTTGGGCATTTGATTTCGACCATGCCCTCATTTGCCAAGCCATCAGGAGAAGCACCAGACATGGGAATCCAAGGGTGGTCAATGAATCCCACCTCGGTCACTAGCAAGTCCATTCTGGCCTCGTAAGCAGCTCGAGCAAATGGCTCGGTATCTGTACCCCATTGCATGGCTGAATTGCTGTAAGACTCGGCAGGCTTGCCGGTCATGCGCTCACAGACAAGCTGGGCAAGGTAGTTATCCCTGCTGGCACTTGGCCCTGATTTGGTCTTGGCAATGATGTCTGCCACGCGGCTGGCGGTGACCTTGCCGCACCTGGCGGCAAACCATTCTTCAGATCGTTGTTCCATTTTTATCCTTTTAATCGTAAATTTAAAACAGCAAGTTCGGTTTCAATGTCTTGCAATGTTGTTTTGCCTATGTCTGGTATTTTTAATAAATCAAATCTTGTAAGCAAAGTTAACTGCTCTATTGTTTTAATGTTTTTAGCGCGTAAAACATTTTTAGCGCGTACAGTTAATTTAAGATAATTTATCGTATTTGGAAATGCGAGGGGGTTGACTTTTGGGTCATATTCATTCATCTGTAATCTCCAATTTTGTTAATAAAAGTGTGTATATAGCCAAATCAATTTGGCTGGCGGCTTTGTAAGCACGTTTACGCAAATCAGCGGTGCGGTCAAATTCCGTCATATCCTTAACCGCCCTTTCCAAATGCCATTGGCTTAATTCTTCCAAAGCGCGTTTTGCCATGACTAAAGTGTCAAGGGATATTTCGTGTTTCATGTACCCTCCAACATGGCTTTTTTAGCGTCTTTTTTGGCAATGACCTTAGCCTGCCATGCTTGCTCGCCGTTTGTGGCCTTGTACGCCTGTTTATAGGCATCTTGCAGCTCTTTAAGCGTGGTGACCTCATCCATCACCGCCAATAAATCAAGGATTTGGTTTTCATTGACCGTAGACTTGATTTCGGTCTTGCGGCTGGCGCTGTTGCCATCATCATCTTCTGGTGCAAGGCCGGTAGCGGCAAGCAGGCTGTAGCGCCTAGCGTAAGTCAAAGCCGAACCATAACCTTGTGGGTCTTGTTTGCCGGCGGGAACGTGCAGCATTCCGCATTCCATGACTTCACCCGATTCATGGACAAACACGGTCTCCACCATTACGCCATCTTTGCATTCAAAGGTGCGTTGCATGAGGGCTATGCCATTGGCGTTTAAAGCGTCTACAACAGCTTCCACGCAATTAGCCAGGTCAGCATACTTAGACTTGAAATGCGGGTTTGTAGACGTTTTGAGCGCAGGGCCAAAGGCACGCTGTGCTTTGACAAAGGCTGCGGCAATATTCTTTCCGATTGGTGTTTCCATGATTTCCTCTTAATAAAATTTTGGGCCACAGGTCACATCCACCAAAGTCTCGGCGGTGTAACCATTGATCTTGCGTTTACCGTAAATTGTTATGGCTCTGAGGCCATTCTTTTCGCACTGCTTGATTGCGTCTATGACCTCATTCCTGCCCATTGGCTGGATGTTTTTGTCCATGATGAGTTTTTGTTCAGTCTCTGGGTCGCTGGCGCAAGCCGCCAGTAAAAGCAAAAGGATGTATTTCATGATTAAAAAATGTTGTTGGCTAAACCGTTGATAACAAACCCAACACGCTTGGCGCTGGGTGGCTCGTAACCGGCACGTTCTTTCACGCACTGATAAATGTATTTAAATGCTGCTTTAGGAATGTCGTAAGTAATGTCCAGCTCGCCGCATTTGACAAACACGTCAAAGTAACCGTCTGTGTCCCAATCGTCACCGTCCGACCAAGTCCATTCGACCGTGACTTCACCGTAGTTGTTGAGATATTCCTCAAATGTGCCTTGTTCGCCATCGTTTAGCATGATGCCCTCCAAACTAAAACGTCAAGGGCAACCACCACAATGGCGGCAACAGATACCGCATACAGGGCAACTTGCGCCCAATCGGTAGGTTTTTTGTAGGTTTCTATGTCAAACATGGTTGTTCCTTTAGGGGCTTACGCCCCAATAAATTTAACTTTGGAAAATTTGGCAATGGCAGCCACGTTTCACCATTAAAGAGATAAATCCAAGGGCTTTTGTGATGGAGGTAAATTCCATGCGAGACCAATTACTTTGCGTGTTATTTGTATTAAATTCAACTATGTAGATTTGCTTCATTTTGTTTCCTAAAAGACCCTATGCGATTTGCTGGGGCATGAATGTATTGTTAAGCTAACTAAACAATAATTGTATAGGTGTTTTCCCTAATCTATTTAAATTGTTAATCTAGCTTTACAATGCCGCATGACCAAACAGCAATTAACCCAGTTGGCAGGCTCACAGAGTGAGCTTGCAAAATTACTTAATGTGAGCCGTTCAGCGGTTTGCCAGTGGAAAGCTGTGCCAGAGCTGCGAATGAGGCAATTAAAAGATTTAAGACCCCAGTGGTTTACAACTTAACAGAACCATGTATAATCCAAACCGTCTAGAGTGGCATTTAGACGGTGAATCGACAGAGAACCCCGCAGAGTACTGTGTGGTCTTGCAAGGTGGCAAGCGTGACTTTTGTCGATTCAATCGTTTAGCTGCTGCTCTCGCCAAGAGCCAAGACCACAGAGCATTTTGCGGGGTTTTTGCTTTTGGACAATGCAATGCGGTACGTCAGTGGTTGCGTTTGAGATACCCCGATACACGAGCAAACCAGATCGGGGAGCGTGGGCTTAGTTCTAGAGCGCGGTGGTTGAAACAGTCTGGGACAGTGCGAGGCGATGACATGGCTCCATACAAAAGGAACTAGCATTGAGGCACAGGCGAACTTTGGTTTTGACCACGGTAAGGCTGTGCTTTGCTCCAACATTCACCACCAAAAGAATTTAATACAAGGAGATATGTATATGAAGTATCTGATAAACATGGATAAGGAAAGCGGTAAAGCGCACCTTTGGGATGACGGTGACTCATATTGCAAGATGTATAGCACCGGCGGTTTGCGAAAGAAAAAATACAAAATTTACGACAATGCCCAAGATCGTGAAATTTGTTTAATGTGTCAAAACGTGTGGGCTGAAATTCATGAATTTACAGGAAAACAACATGACAAATTTTGAACAATTCTGGGTTGCATGGCCTACCAGTACCCGCAAAGGCGGCAAGTCTGATTGCTTGAAGCGGTGGGAAAAGTATTATTGTGATAGCTGTTCTGACCAAATAATCAAGCACATTGAATGGATGAAAACAACCGACCAATGGCGTAAAGACGGCGGTGCTTACATACCCTCACCCGCTGTTTACCTAAACCAACGGCGCTGGGATGGCGCTGAGATACCCGAGATTAAAAAAACCGTCCACATTTTGGATAAGCTGGCAGAAGAAAGCGCAAGGGCAGTGCCTATGCCTGCGGAAATAAAAGCCCGCTTGGATGCATTGCGGGGTCGCAGATGAACAAAATTGAATTTGGCGATTGCCGCGAAACCATGCGCCGATGGAAAGAACAAAGTATCAAAGCACAAACTTGCGTTACAAGCCCACCATACTACGGTTTGCGGGACTATGGGCATGATGGACAAATTGGCCTTGAAGAAACGCCAGAAGAATACATTGCCGCAATGGTTGAAGTGTTTCGCTGTGTTTGGGACGTGCTTGAAGATGACGGTACGTTGTGGCTAAACATTGGTGATAGTTATGCGGGAAGTGGAAAAGGTAGAAATCCAGATGGCACTGTTCATGTATCTGCATTGTTGGCAAAACAAGGATCATCTGCTGGAACAGTAATGGGAAACGTATTTGCAAATAAAGTACCTGATGGATGCAAACCAAAAGACTTGATTGGCATACCTTGGATGCTGGCATTTGCACTCCGCGCTGATGGCTGGTATCTACGCCAAGACATTATCTGGCACAAGCCAAACCCGATGCCTGAGTCGGTGCAGGATAGATGCACTAAGTCGCATGAATACATCTTTCTGATGAGCAAATCGCAAAAATATTACTACGATGCCAAAGCAATTGCAGAACCACATAAAGATGTATCTTTACAAAGATGGGGTTGCGGAGGCGAAAATACAGAAAACACAAAATACAACAAAGAAAAACCAGATACATCGGTTGGAAATTTAAGGAATGGAAGCAATCCTTTGGGGGAGTTTGGGGCTAACAAGCGCAGTGTCTGGACGGTGACCACCAAGCCTTACGCTGGCGCACACTTTGCCGTATTCCCACCTGACTTGATTGAGCCTTGCATCCTAGCTGGCGCACCAGTTGGCGGCATTGTTCTCGACCCGTTTATGGGCAGCGGTACGACTGCACAAGTGGCGCAAAACCTTGGCCGCCAGTACCTTGGATGCGAACTCAATCCCGAATACAAACCACTGCAAGACAATCGCATAAGCCAGCTTTCATTGGAGTTGGTATGAACTATGAGCACAGACAAGTTGCCAACAGCATCCTCAGCCGACTCAAAGACGGCGAAGAATTTAGCCAATCTGTCATCCGAACAGCGCTTAGAGATGCTGGAGACCTTGCGCCAGACCGAGGCCAAGGATTGGATCAGGCGCTACAGGAAGAAGATCAGGGAGGAGGGCAAAGCCGAAGCCTTAGCGTGGTGGCATCAAACCTTATCCGACTTAGTGAAAAGGCGTGGGCAGAAAGCCGTGGACGACTTGCGGAGACGCATGAATGAGACACGCTAAACGTGTGGACGCAAACAAATAGATGCTATGATTGCGTCTAATTTGTTGGAGTTGTCATGAAAACCATAAATGATTTCAATTTAAATTCTAGGCATGATAGATGTAAAGCTAGAAAAGCTGGATTTGATGTGCCTAAACAAAAGCCAGGCATCAAACAACAAGATTTTTGGTTTTGGGTTAATGTTAAAAATGAAAATGAATGTTGGCCTTGGCTTGGTAAATTAAACCAATGGGGATATGGAAGATATAGATTAAATGGTTTTTTTGGTATGGCGCACCGAATAGCTTATGAAAAAACCACAGGTCAAAACATAAAAGGATTAATTGCAATGCACATTTGCGACAACCCGCAATGTTGCAATCCTAAACACATTGCTTTGGGTACTCATGCAGACAACCAAGCTGACAAAGTAGCAAAAAACAGACAAGCTAAAGGCGAAACAAATGGGCAATCAATTCTTACTGAACAACAAGTAATTGAAGCTCGATATAAATATAAAACAACAAAAGACACATATAAAAAACTTGCTAATGAATATGGTGTTTGTAAAGACGCTATGCAAAAAGCCATTCGTGGCATCAACTGGAAGCATATATGAGAGCTGCAAGGGTAGATCAAAATCATGACCAAGTTGTGATTGCGCTACGCGCGGCTGGCGCTACAGTGCAGTCTTTGGCTGGTGTTGGCAAGGGTGTACCTGATCTGCTGGTGGGTTATCAAGGCCAAACCCTTTTACTTGAAGTTAAGGACGGCTTTAAAAGCCCATCTAGGCAGCTTTTGACCAAAGACCAGCTAAGGTGGCATGGAAGCTGGAAAGGCGGCGCATTGGCGGTTGTAGACAGTCCTGATGCGGCTTTACGCATGATTAAGGTGCTGAAATGAAAAATTTTTTTAATGAAGCGCAATTTTGTTTTGATTTAAGTCAAATTTTGCCTAAAGATAAAAAATGGTTTGAAAAATGGACTTGGTATTACCTTTTAATTTGGGCAGAAAATGAGAAGCCTTGAGCAAAACCGGCTAATGTGGGCAAACCTTGAGGACATTGCCCAACAAGTAATCTGGCACGGCGTTAAGCTGGACAAGCAGGAGTGGAAAGACGTATTGACGGCGGGGCTAAAAAAGCAAAAGATTGTGCCAGGCATCGAGGGCGGTTTTGTGGTTATTGGCGCAAGAACCAGCAAAATGAGCGTGGCAGAAATGAACGAGCTGATTGAATTAGCCGTAATGTTTGGCGCACAGCAAGGTGTTAAGTTTAGAGCATTAGAGGAATAAAAAGGGGATCGGCACTAGGCCGACCCAAAGTGATCACCGCAAGCATTTAAAATCGGCAACCAGAAAGAAGTGTATCCATGTTTCAAAAACACAGTTATGTAAGGTCAAAAAAGCTACTCAAGCTGGTGGCGGGGCTTGAATGCCAGTCCTGCGGGTCGGGCAACATGGTGCAGGCTGCACACGCAAATTGGGGCGGCGGCAAAGGGCGAGGGATCAAAGCTGATGACAATCTGGTGGCTGCGCTATGCCTGAAATGCCATTACGAGATTGACCAAGGCAAGGATTTGACCAAAGAACAGCGTCAGCAAAAGTGGTTGCTTGCCCATGTAAATACGGTAGCTAGACTGCAAGAATCTGAACAATGGCCTGTTGACGTACCGACTCCTACGTTTACAATAGAGGCGCAGTTGTCTCCTTTAGAGGGTCTGTGACCCTCTTTTTTTGGAGCTAACACGCATGGGGATTGTGGCAAACGGTAAGCGAACTGATGGAAGACGTTCCAGAATCGCCCCGCCCGACAGAGTCCCCAGCCGTGTTGGTGGAAACGTGTCGGCATCGTGGGAGCTTGGTTTGTTGTTGAATTACGCCCAAATCCTGCCTTATGGAAGCCACTAACAACATTTAAAGGAAAAGTATGAAAAAAGACGTTGCAGACTTTATTTCTACGCTGTTTCACAGCTCAACGGTGACGCATTTCATGCACCTGAGCACCGATTCATACGCTACACACAAGGCTTTAGGAAAATACTACCCTGCCATTGTCGAACTGGCTGACACTTACGCAGAGGCGTATTCGGGCTGTTACGAAAAAATCAAGGATTTCCCTGAGAACTTTCACAACGCCAAAGACCCTGTTAAGTACCTAACCAGCATCAAGGAATACGTCTACAAGAACCGTGAAGCACTGCCAGACGACACCCAGCTCCAGAACATTGTGGACGAGATAGCGGCGCTGATTGACACAACCCTGTACAAGTTGACACTGAAATGATCAGGATATTTGCCGGCTACGACCCAAGGGAGGCTATTGGCTACCATGTGTTTTGCCAGAGCCTGATTGAGCGCAGCAGTGAGCCGGTCGCCATCACGCCGTTTTTTGGTAAGCAGCGAGACGGCACAAACGCATTTATCTACCAGCGATTTCTTGTCCCCTACTTCACCAAATTCACCGGCAAGGCGATATTCCTTGATGCAAGCGATATGCTTATGTTGGCAAACATTGATGACCTGAGCAAACTGTTTGATTCGACCAAGGCAGTGCAGGTGGTCAAGCACGAATACCAAACCAAGCACCCAAGGAAATATATCGGTACACCGATGGAAGCGGCGAATCGGGACTATCCCCGAAAGAACTGGTCGAGTTTAATACTTTGGAATTGCGAACACCCAAGAAACAAGGTGCTGACACCTGAATTTGTGGATGACCACAGCGGCGCCGACCTGCACCGATTCGGTTGGCTGCCAGATTCACTTATCGGTGACTTACCGAAAGAATGGAACGTACTGGTGGGCGAGCAGGACAATAAGAATGCCAAGATAGCGCACTACACGCTGGGCATCCCTGAGTTTGAGCACTATGAAGACTGCGACTTCAGTCAGCAATGGTTTAATACCAAGAGCCGACTAATGAATGGTTTGATCAAAATGAAAGAGGTGGTCGATGCCTAGTCATTCTGCAAAACAAGCCCGATTCATGCAAGCTGCGGCGCATAACCCAGAGTTTGCAAAGAAAGCCGACATTCCTGTTAAGGTTGCGCAAGATTATGTGGCGGCTGACAAAAAGATGGCGCTGGCGAAAGCCATAGCGAAAAAGAATGGCTGACTACCGTGACATGGCTGCGGCGTTAAGTGGCGGGTATGGACAAGATACCGGCGGCATCACGCCGGACACACTGATTACGTTAAAAAACGGTAAGACGGCTAGTGCTGGCGACTTGCTTGGCCTGCTTAAAGGCTTTGGTCAATCGGTGGGCAGCAATCTGGAATCACTGGGTCGGGGTGGTTTGTCTACGTTTTTGGGTACGCCTGTGGACACGGCAAATATGGCGTTATCTGTATTTCCAATGGAAGTGCCTGACAAATATGGCAACATAAATTACACACCTGAAACAGAATTGCGTGGCGGGTCGCGGGACATTTTGGGCATGATGCCAAGGGCGACCGCGGCTAGACCAGAGACCGCGGGCATGGAGGAGCTGGGCGGGTTTATGGCGCCAGCGACCGCTAAAGTGCTGAAACCAGTAGCAACAGGCGCAGTCAAAATGGCGGGGCAAGGAGCCGCCGTCATTAACCAAGCAGTAAAGCCTGTAACAAAAATAAATACCGTATTTCCAAATACATCATTAGGAGCAACCTATGCAATCAAACAAGAAGGACCGTTCTACCGAGTCAGCCCAACCTCGCTCGATGTCAGTGGAGGAAAAAATCGCGGACTTCGAGAAACGCCTGAACTACAAGTTGCAGGGATTAACCCCAGAACAACAGGACAAGTTGGAAGCGAAGTTCCGATCCGCATCTCGGATGAAGAGGTGGCAAGACTAATTGCCAACCCAGCGTCAAATCAACCTTTACAAATTGCACAACGTTTTACTAAAGAAACGCAAGGCACTGATTTTGGTTTTCCCGATATTCCAGAAAGTTCTCTTGCGAAGCAGTCTGCCATTGGACGCGCACATCAACTTGCTATTGAGGGTTCGCCCGAATATAAATCCGCAGTGTTTGATGCTTACGCAAAGCAAATGCCTAATCTGCTTGAACAAGTTGGTGCAAAAAATTACGACGATTTAATGGAAAAGGCTTACCGCCAACTTGCTAAAGAAACAGACGAACAGTTTAAACAACTACCGTACAACTTTTCGTATCACCGCAAAGGCGAAGGCGATTACCTTGGCGGCTCAAAAGAGATGATGGCTGATGTGCATGGCAACAAGCACTTGTACGTTTTCCAAGGTGGCGATCCGCATGATTTTTTAAACCGCATGGATAAAGCAACTGGATTAAACGAAAATGAAAAGTTTCGCGCGGTCCATGATTTGTTGGGCCACGCAGTTTACGGCAACCAATTTGGGCCAAAAGGCGAAGAAATAGCTTATGCTGTTCACCAGCAAATGTATTCTCCTCTTGCACGATTAGCAATGGCTTCGGAAACTCGCGGTCAAAATTCACTTGTGAATTACAGTCCGCTAAACATAAAGATGAAGTCCAATATTGCTAAGCTAGAAGAAGCAGAATATATTGCTCGTCGCCAAGGCAATACAAATTTGATTAAAGAAATTCAAGATGCTAAAAAACAAGAATTTGGTAATTTTCAATTTGCGCCACAAAAGGCAGTTTTACTTCCTCCTGAGTTTATAGACCCTAAGTTTTCTGGTGGATTCCCTGATTATTTGAGTTCTGCCAATCTTCCTACTAAGGGAACCGAAACTCAATCGGTTTTGACTCACTTTAGTAACGACCCCAATTTGCAAATGCTTGACCCAAAGAAGTACGGCACTGGCATCAAAGGAGCAGAGGCCGAGCGTTTGCGCGAGTATGCGGGTGGCGTAAAAGATCGATCTTATGTGTATCTGGGCGAACCAGGCGCAGTTTCTCCAGAATCTGGCCTTGGAGTCAATCGTTACCGTGCTGAGTCTCAAAATTTGTACGACATCACCAAAGACCCATTGTTTTTTCGTGCGTTGGCTCGTGAGTTAAATCGTACACCTTTCACCGCCAAAGTTAACGCCGGAATTATGTCACCTTTGCAAGAAGCCAACGATTACGAACGGTTGGTTAAAGAATACGGCTACGAAGGAATGATTAACCCGAACGCAAGTAAGCCAATGGGTATTATGTTTAGACCAACCCCAGTTAAACTTAACAATCAACGATAAACTACCATATACTATGGACAATAAAGTAGTCAAATCTGGAAAGAAAAAGGGCGGTCGGACTGCGGGCGTGCCTAATAAGGTCACAGCACAAGCTAGAGAGGCCATAGCAATGTTTGTGGATGGTAATGCCCACCGACTTGCACAATGGCTTGATGAGGTTGCTATGGGCGTTCCTGACCACGATATAAAGCCAAACCCTGCCAAAGCCTTTGAGCTATTCCAATCAGTGGTTGAATACCATGTACCCAAGTTGGCAAGGACTGAAATCACTGGCAAAGATGAGGGGCCGGTAGAAATGGTGGTGACATGGGGCGGCGTGAAGTAATCCTCCCATACAGCCCAAGGGCGGCTTTCATGCCGTTTCATTTGAGGACCGAGCGCTGGTCATGCCTACTTGCCCACCGCAGAGCTGGTAAGACCGTAGCGGCAATCAATGACCTGATCAAACGAGCCATTACCGAAAGCGGTAGGGGAGCGCAATACGCCTACATAGCCCCATTTAGAAGCCAGGCCAAGCGGGTGGCATGGGATTACATCAAACATTACGCCGCACCAGTAACCAAAGCCACAAACGAAGCCGACCTGATGGTGGAGCTGGTGAACGGCGCAAAGATCATGCTGTTCGGGGCAGACAACGCTGACGCAATGCGGGGCATGGGCTTTAACGGCGTATACATGGATGAGTACGGTGACTTCAGGCCAAGCGTCTGGGGAAACATCATTCGACCTTGCCTAAGCGACAGACTGGGCTGGGCTGTGTTTGGGGGTACGCCAAAGGGCAAGAACCAATTCCACGACATCTACAAGGTGAGCCAAGTCGTACCAGATTGGTTTCTGCTACGCCTACCGGCATCAGTGTCCAAGCTGTTGCCAGACACAGAATTGCAAGCGGCTCGGTCACAGTTAAGCCAAGACCAGTACGACCAAGAATACGAGTGCAGCTTTGATGCCGCCTTGTTAGGAGCGTTCTTTGGTCAGGAAATGCGCCAGGCTGATGCTGAGGGCAGGATTTGTGAGCTACCGTTTGAGCCAGAATCCCCAGTATTTACCGCATGGGACTTAGGCTATCGAGATGACACCGCAATCTGGTTTTATCAGGTAGTCAGGGGTGAGATCAGGGTAATGGACTATTACGCTGTTTCAGGCGCAAGCATTGAAGAAATAGCCAGTGCGGTGATAGCCAAAGGTTACCGATACACCCGCCATTTCCTGCCGCATGATGCCAGAGCTAAGACCTTGGCCTCGGGGGGTAAGTCCATTGTTGAGCAGTTGGCGGCACATTTGGGCGGCATGAGCAAACTTGCAATTGTTCCCGAAATTGGTGTGCAAGATGGCATCCAAGCGGTTAGAATGGTTTTACCGCTGTGCTACTTTGATCCAAGCTGTGAGGAGGGATTAGAGGCACTCAGACAGTACCAACGTGAATATGATGAAGACAAAAAAGCATTTCGTCAGACTCCGAGGCACGATTGGACAAGTCACCCGAGCGATGCTTTTCGGATGATGGCAGTAGCTTATAGACAAGAAGCAAAAGATCAGACACCGCCCAAGGGCAAGACCCTGCAAACCATCACATTAGATGAGCTGTGGGACTTTGAGATGCAACATAAAGAGGAACGCATATGAGCCAGCCAGTAGCAGAAGTCGGTGGATATAAAAACATCACCGCAACCGGCGCAGTCAGCACAGGCCCTTGCCAGTTGATTGGTTTTTACGTCAACAACACAACCATAGGCACATTGGTGTTACGCAATGGCGGCGCTAGTGGCGAGGTCATGAGTGGCACGATCACGCCAGCTATCGGTTTTCACCGATTTCCCGCTAACGTGGGTGTCAGTCTGTACGCCACGATTGCAGGCACTGGATTGGATGTGACATTCTTCTTTGCCGCAGGTAGTTAACCATGTACGAAGAAAACGGCGCATACGAGGGCGAAGACCCAGGCCCGTACTGGCACGACCAGATTGAGACCGCCATCAAGATATTTGATAAGTGGGAGAAGCGTGGGCAAAAGGTAGTTAAACGGTATCGGGATGAGCGTGATGCCATTGAGATGCCAAGGATGAAGTTCAATATCCTTTGGTCAAACATTCAAGTGCTGTTTCCAGCCCTGTATGGCAGACAAGCCAAGCCAGAAGTCTCGCGCCGGTACATGGATCAAGACCCTGTAGGTCGCCTTGCATCCACAATGCTCGAGCGTGTCATGGAATACGAGACCACCCAATTCGGTGACTTTGACGCCGCCATGTCTGGTGCGGTGCAAGATAGGTTGCTGCCTGGTCGAGGTACAGCGTGGATTCGCTATGAGCCGGTCATTGTCAATGAGCAACCTGAGGCCGAGGGACAACCAGAAGAAGCTGGCGAAGCTCAGATATACGACACGGTCGAAGACCCAACAGAGCGCATTGATGCCGCCCATAGCCCAATTGATTACGTCCACTGGTCAGATTTCTTGCATTCGCCAGCTCGCACATGGGATGAAGTGTGGTGGGTAGCTCGGGCGGTCTACATGACCAAGGACGAGGGTGTAGAGCGTTTTGGTGACGTATTTAAGAACGTCAGCCTAACCAGCTCAAACACCGACATGGACGGTAAGAATCCATTAACCGCCAAGATGACCTACGACAAAAAGGCGATGGTCTATGAGATTTGGAACAAGCGCAGCGGTAAGGTTTGCTGGATAGCCAAAGGTTATCCACAGGCGCTAGACGAGCGTGATGACCCGCTAGAGCTGGAAGAATTCTTCCCATGTCCCAAACCGCTGATGGCGACCACCACCACCGGCACGATGATCCCTGTACCTGATTACTGTGAATACGAGGATCAGGCGCAGGAGTTAGACAATCTGACGCAGCGCATTTACTTGCTGACCAAGGCTTGTAAAGCGGTCGGTGTGTTTAATGCTGAGTTCAAAGAACTGGCGCGGATGTTTAGCGAGGGCGTGGACAACAAACTATTCCCAGTCACTGGCTGGGCGGCAATGTCGGAAAAGGGCGGCTTAAAGGGCGCAATCGACATGATGGACACCTCGCAGATCATTGTGACCTTGCGAGAGTTGTACCAAGCCCGAGAACAGGTCAAGCAGTCAATCTACGAGATCATGGGCATATCTGACATCCTGCGTGGATCGTCTAAAGCTCAGGAAACCCTCGGTGCTCAACAGCTTAAGGCCAACTTTGGTAGCTTGCGGTTAAAGAATAGCCAAGGCGATGTAGCTCGATTTGCTACCGACATCTTCAAGCTCAAGGCGCAGGTCATTTGCAAGTTTTACCCGCCCGAGCTGATTGTGGAGATGTCTGGGGTGATGAACACACCAGACGGTCAAGACCCGCAGATGTTGCAAGCGGCGATCCAGATGCTGTCCAACAGCACAATCAGGGATTTCCATATTGCGGTTGAAGCTGATAGTCTGGCGCAGATTGACGAGCAAGCTGAAAAGCAGGGCGCACAAGAGGCCATCCAAGCTATTGGTTTGTTCTTGCGTGAGGCAATCCCCATGATTGCCCAAGCACCCGAAACCCTGCCTATGGCCTCCGAGATGCTGTTGTTCCTTGTACGCCGATTCAGAGCTGGTCGCGGGCTGGAAAGCGCGGTCGAGAGAGCAATGAAAGCCTTGCAAGACAAGGCAGACGCTGCAAAACAGCAACAGCCTGGTCCACCGCCTGAGATGATGCAAATGCAAGCAGAGCAGCAGGCAGAGCAGATGAGGATGCAGGCACAGGCGCAGACCGAGCAAATGAAGATGCAAGCACAAGCCCAGATTGAGCAGGGTAAGGCACAGCTTGAGATGCAGATGCACCAGGCTAAGACGCAAGCAGAGATGCAATTGGCTCAAATGAAAGCCGAGTTTGAGGTTGCAAAACAAAACAATGAAATGCAAATAAAGGCCAGAGAAATGGCTGGGAGAGAAGAATATGAGCGATGGAAAGCAGAACTTGATGCAGCGACTAAAGTCCTTGTGGCTCAAATTGGCGCAAAAGCTGGGCTTGATCAAGCCGCAATGAGCGCACAGATGGCGGCATCCGAGGAAGTTGACAACACTTTGGGTGACGGCATGAACGAGGCGATTAACCGATTGGCTGATATGCACGGTCAGACGCTGGGACAGATTACCGGCGTAATGCAAGCAATCAGCGCACCCAAGCGCATTATTCGTGGGCCTGACGGTCGGGCGGCGGGTGTTGAGATTGTTTCATGAGCTTAGTTTTAGCTGACAGGGTACAGGAGACCACAACCACGGTTGGAACTGGTACGCTGGCGCTTGATGGTGCGGTGCAAGGCTTTCAGAGTTTTACGGCGGTTGGCAATGGAAACACCACCTACTACACCATTCAAGGCACAACCCAGTGGGAGGTGGGGATTGGCACATATTCAGCCAACACGCTAACCAGAGACACGGTAATCAGCTCATCGCTAGGCGGTGCAAAACTATCTTTGGCGGCGGGGACAAAGCAAGTATTTGTCACTTTGCCTGCCACTAAAACCGTTACATCGGTTGCCGGTCAAGTTGGTGCGGTTACGTTAACTGATGCAGACATTAGCGGTCTGGGGACAATGGCGACTCAAAACGCCAATGCTGTAACAATTACAGGGGGTACGGCAACCTTAACAAGTTTAAAAACCGTAACAGTGCAAGCTACCAATTCGGCGGGGCTATCACTTAAAAACGCATCAGGTACAACCCAACTAAGCATGGGCGCAGGCGGCGGGGATAATTTAACGCTAGGCGTTTCAACCAATATTAATGGCGCAAATGCCCAAGTTGACATAAGCCCAACAGGGACAGGTCATGTCCATATGAAGCCGACAGGTACAGGGTCGGTTGAAATAGCGCCTACTAACACAGGCACATTGGATAACTTGGTTATTGGAGGGGTTACACCTAAAGCCATTACAGCAACTTCATTGACAACGACCACAGGCACAATATCAACAGCACCGTCAGCCGATACAGATATTGTGAACAAGATTTATGCGGATGGATTAGCGGCTAAGTGGGGCGCATAAGTGTTTGGCTACGCCGCATTTGCTCAGTTACCGTTTGCCACAATTGGCGCAGCCGTCATACCGCCACCGCCGCCGGCAGAGATTTTGCTGGGTGGACACTTTGGCTTTGACGAGCGCGACAAGGGATGGGAAGAAGAAAAGCAACAAGAGGCCAAGCGTAGGGAAAGAATCAAGACCGCCTTGTTTGGCTTACCGCCAGAGCAACGGGAACAGATTGCACCCACCGAAACAATAAATATTGCGGCACAAACAGTAATCACTTATGATGCGGTCATGGTTCAGATTGAAACGCTGAAAAAGCAAATTGAATTTAAGCAGGATGAGGAAGATTTTGAAACACTTTTGGAGTTGCTTTGAGAACTACATGGGTTTTTCCATCAGACGGCAGTGAGCCTTACGAAAAGAGCAAAGGCCCAGCCGCTGAATACACCACGGTGATGGGTGACATTGCCCCATTTATGTCGCCTGATGGCAAGATGATTGAGGGTAGAAAGCAGTGGCGTGACCACCTTAAGCGCACCGATTCCATCGAAATGGGGCATTCGGATGTTAAGTATGCCCAGCAAGAGTGGAACAAAAAGAAAGAAGCACATCGAGACCGATTGCGTGGGCAGTTGCAGACCGTGCAAGAGTTTGACCGACCAGGCGCACCGATTTCCCCTGTTAAGATGTCTAACCTAAACATAGAGATGGCAAACCGCCTACACAACCGTCCCATGCCTGAGCGCAAGGAGATGATCAAAATGACCCTCGATCAAATGAAAAGGATGAAGTGATGGAAAACGAAGTTGTCGCACCCGACACGATAGACACACCAGCACCCGAAACCCCAGCTCCTGCGCCAGTTGAAGCGCCAGCCGAGCCGCAAAGCAGAGCCGATACGATTCGTGAGGCGCTGACCAAGACACCGACAAACCGTGGCAAACACGCTGCCACACAAAACCGCGAGGGCGGTAAGTTTGCTCCTAAGTTCCCAACCGACCAGACACAAGCACCGCAGATGGCTGAAAAGCCAAGGGCTGAGATGCCCAAAAGCCTGCGCCTTGAGTTGAAAGAACATTGGGAAAAAGCACCGGCTGAACTACAACAAGCCTTTGCCCAGCGGGATGCTGACTACGAAAAGGGCATCACCTCATACAAACAAAGGGACGCAGAGGCTCGGGCAATCACCGAGCAATTTGCACCGTACGAGTGGATATTGCGAAATGAGGGCAGTACGCCATCGCAGGCCATTGGCCCATTGCTCCAGACGGCGGCATTGCTGAGAACAGGCACACCGCAGCAGAAGTCGCAAGCGGTTGCGCAGATGATTCAGCAATTCCAGATTCCTTTAGAGCAAGTGGCGGCTTACTTTGGCGGCGAAGCACCACCACAGCAGGATTCGCACTACAATCAATTGGCGCAACAAGTACAGCAGCTCACGCAACACATCACGCAGAGCCAGTATGAAGCGCAGAAACAGAATGAAAACCGAGCACTCTCGGTAATCCAGCAGTTTGCAGGCGACCCCGCAAACGCACACTTTGAGGCAGTCCAAGACCGTATGTTGTCGCTTCTACAGGCGCCGCAGGTACTAGGGGACATCAGTCATATGTCAGAACGCGAGAAATTGCAAGTGGCATACGACACCGCCGTAAGACTTGATCCACAGTTGGCACAAAGTTTATTTGCTCAACAGCAACAAAGCTACGCCGCACAGAATCAGGTACAGAAAGCAAAACAAGCGGCTGTACAGGTTAGGGGAGCGCCAGGCGGCGCAGTCTCTGGCCCAGTAAGTCAAACAGACCGCCGAGCTGTTATCGCAAATGCGTTACGGTCGGCAAACTTTTAAAGGGGTAAATCATGGCATACGCCAATAGTAATTACTCAGACGTTTTGGCAACCACCATTGAATCGCGTTCAGGCATTGTTGCCGATAACGTGACCAAAAACAATGCGTTGCTGACTCGCCTGCGTGAGAAAGGCCGTTACAAGCCGTTCACAGGTGGTTCGACTATTCTGCAAGAATTGTCATTCCAAGCAAACTCAACAGCCATGTACTACTCAGGCGCTGAAGTATTGAACATCTCCCCAGCGGACGTGATCAGTGCGGCTCAGTTCCCGATTAAACAGGCAGCCGTAGCAGTCACTATCAATGGTTTGGAAATGCTCCAAAACAGTGGCGAAGAACAGATCATTGACCTGTTTGACGCACGTTTGGACGTTGCCGAGGCATCCATTGAGAACTTGATCTCTACTGGTATTTATTCTGACGGTACAGCCAACAACGGCAAGCAGATCACTGGTTTGCAAGCTATGGTGGTTGCGTCTCCATCCACTGGTGTGGTTGGCGGCATCGACCGTGCCACTTGGTCATTCTGGCAAAACCAGACTTTCGACTTTTCTACCGATCTGGGCGCTTCTGCATCCAGCTCAAACATTCAGACTGGTTTTAACCGCCTGTATGCAAAGACAAGTCGCGGCTCTGATGTAGTCGATTTGATCTTGTTGGATAACAACCTGTGGGGCTTCTTTATGTCGTCTCTGCAAAACATTCAGCGTTTCCCTGGCTCGAGCAAAATGGCTGAACTCGGCTTTGTTGCTTCCAAGTACATGAATGCAGACGTTGTTCTTGACGGTGGTATTGGCGGCAACATTCCCGCAAGTACCGGCTATTTCTTGAACACGAAATACATTTTCTTCCGTCCTCACGCCAATCGGAACTTCGTTCCTATCGGTGATGAGCGTATGTCCACCAACCAAGATGCCATCGTGCGCTTGATCGGCTGGGCTGGCAACATGACTGCCTCGGGACTCCAGTTCCAAGGCGTAATGACTGAATAAGGAGCACAAAAATGGCTGATTACGTCACCGATGGAAAAATTGGTATTGATCTGACCGCTACTTATGCGTCCACATCTGCCGGTTCTACAACATTGTTCCCCGTTACTCCTGGTACACGGGTAAACACCTCCAACAACGGCGTGTATATGTTTGTCCGCGCCGAATCCGACATTGCGGCTTATGACGCAGTGATCATGAGCACATTTGCAGACTCAGCAAGCCCAACTGCTGTTATGCGAGCTGTGCCTGTGACCACTACCAATGCTGCTGCATTGGGTTACAACATGGTTGGCTTTGCACAAAACGCTATTGCTTCCAGCTATTACGGCTGGGTTGGCTTGAACGGTCTGCTCAAGGTTAACTTGTTAATTGCTTGCAATCCTAAAGTGCCTTTGTACACCACTGGTACTGCGGGTAAGCTAGACGATACAACCGTGTCTGCTGGTTACATCCAAGGTATTGTGGCTAATACATCTGCCACTTCTGCATCTGCACCATACTGCATGGTCAACAATGCAGGCTTGATGACATCTAATCCTGTCTAAGCTAGATGCCCTCTCCCCATAAAGGAGGGGGCTTTTTAATGAGTTCTGTTCCTTTAAAAATTGTTGGTAAATGTGTCGCAGAAGACGAGACACTGTTTGCACACATGGACGCGGCGATAGCCCGAGGTTATCCACAGGTCAAGCAAGCCGAGCCAGCCAATACTGGGTCTGTCCTGTTGGTGGCAAGTGCGCCGAGCGTTATGGGTCAATTAGAGGCCATTAAAAAGTTAAAAGTCGCAGGGTCGCCCATTGTGGCGATCAAGGGAGCACATGATTGGCTTATTGCTCACGGCGTGATCCCAGACTATGCTCTAGCCATTGACCCACAAGAGCACAGAATTGCGTTTTACAAGCCGCATAAAGATGTGCATTACATGATTGCCAGCCAGTGCCATCCTGCAATGTTTGACAACCTTGATGGGCATCAGGTCACGATATGGCATCCATACGTCAAAAAGGGGCAGACACGCCCCAAAAACTGTATGTTGATAGGTGGCGGCACAACCTCTGGTTTAAGGGCTATATCGCTGTTCTACGTCCTTGGCTACCGCCAGTTTGAGCTGTTTGGGTTTGATTCCTGTAACACTGGCGATATGCTCAGGGTCAACGGCGAGGGTCTGAAAGACGGTGACGATTTGGTTGAGGTCAGGATTGATCCAGATGGCGAGACCTTTTATTGCAATACGGCAATGGCCTTGCAGTCTGAGCATTTCCAGACGTATTACGATTATTTGCCAGATGCTACGTTTAACGGGCATGGGCATGGATTGATTCAAGCCATTATTAAGAAGCGCCAGCAAAACATGATGGAGCTAGGCGGCATCATTGATGTTAAGGCAAACCTAAACGACCGCACTTCATTTATCCATTGGGGCAATAAAGATGCAGCAAGCTGGCGCTATCGAGCCAAAATACCGGCGGCAGATTGGGCAAGTCTGAACGACCTGACTGCTGACACGTTGGTGTTTTCCAAGCCTCAAGCGCCTGAATTGATGGACATGGCTCGGGCAAAGGCTCGGGGCGCATGGGTGGTGGTGGACTTTTGTGATGATCATTTTGATTGGATGCACTACCAAGAGGCGCTACGTCTGGCTGATGCGGTGACTTGTCCGACCACCGAAATGGCAAAAAGAATTAAAGAACTGGGCAAGGATGCTATTGTCATTCCTGACCCTTATGAGTACCCCGAGATGCCACCGCACTGTAATGGGGTCAATTTGCTATGGTATGGGCATCATGTCAACCGTGAAAGCCTAAAACGCATACTGCCTGAGATTGAGGGTTATCCCTTGCGGGTGGTGTCAAACTTTGATGGTGCAATTCCTTGGTCACATGAGACCATGCTGAAAGAATTTGCCCAAGCCGATATTGTGGTGATCCCTGCCACAGCTCCTTACAAGAGCGCAAACAGGGCAATTGAGGCAATTCGCCAAGGGTGTTATGTGGTTGCAGAGCCGCATCCAGCCTTGAAGGGTTTCCCCATTTACATCGGCAACATCAAAGAGGGCATCGAATGGACAACACAGCAGAACATGAACGAACTCATTTCCAAGGCGCAGAAGTTCGTGATGGCAGAATTCTCGCCAGCAACACTGATCGACAGGTGGAAGATCGCTACGAAACGGCCTACAACCTTGGATGCGGAAAGAAAAAATGGGACGGCTGGATAAACGTAGACCTGCATTCAGACATTTCAGACATCAAATGCGACCTTAGAAAACTTGAGCTTGCAACCAATTCAGCCGATGCGGTAGCCGCAATCCACGTTTTAGAACACTTTTACGAGTGGGAGGTCTATGACCTGTTGAGTGAATGGAAGCGGGTTTTAAAGCCAGGCGGCAAGATGATCCTAGAGCTTCCCTGCATGGATAAGGTGTTTGCCTACGTCCACAATTGTGTGGTCAGCAAAGAGCCATTACAGCCCTTTATGACCCTGCTTGCGCTGTACGGTGACCCCAAACATAAAGACCCAGCTATGTGCCACCGGTGGGGCTGGTTTCAGCGTCCATTGAGGGATATGCTAGAAACCGTAGGAATGCAGAACATTGAGTTCCACGAGCCTCGCTACCATTTCCCATTTCGTGACATGAGGGTGGAATGCTTAAAGGGGTCTTGACCAACACCGAGCGCCATGAGCAAATGGCAAAATCAATGCACCTGCCTATGCTTAAGAAAAAGGGCAAGTTCAACGACCGGCGCATGACCATTGCGTGTTATGGCCCAAGCCTTGAGGATACTTGGCGGCAGCTCAAGCACCCAATCATGACGGTCTCGGGGGCGCATGATTATTTGGTGGAAAGGGGCGTTATTCCTGATTTCCATGTTGATTGTGATCCCAGACCGCACAAGGCGCAAATGTTAAGAAAGCCGCAAAAGAACACCAAGTACCTGATGGCCTCGGTATGTCACCCAGACTTCTGGGAAATTCTTAAGGGGAAAAATGTTAAGGTATGGCATCTGGTTAACGGTAACGATTTCGAGACGGTGGCATGGGTTGCCCAGCACCACCCAGAGGGAATGGAAAGCCTGATTGGTGGCGGTTCGAGTGTAGGAATGCGAGCAATGAATGTTTCGGCGGCTTTAGGGTTTCGCCGGTTTGACATTCACGGCATGGATTGCTCATTTGTAAAAAACCGTCATGCAGGTGCTCATACTGGCAAGGATCAGACTAAAATCATGGTCAGAGTTGGTTTGAGAACTTTCCAAACAACACAGCAAATGCTCCAAGCGGCGATTGAAATGGAGAATTTCATAGAAACGCAGGATGCTGAAGTTGTGTTTTACGGTGATGGACTTATGCAGGAAACTGCTTTCAAACTCAAGGAATTAGCATGAAAAACGAAGTGGCAGGCTGGACAAACGAAAGCTGGATGGAAGACAACCGCGGCAAGATGGCGGTGTTTTTCTATACCAAGCAGGTGCAGAATTCATTCAAGACGGCACAGGAAAACCGTCCGATCTTTGATGAAAAGATTTTCTTGAAGAAACTTGTGCCTGGCGACTCCACCTTGGTGGTTGACCGCCCAATGCGTCCGACAGATGTTGAGGATCACCCAATTGAATGGGCGCGGTTTGAGCAGAAGAAAGAAAACCGTGTGTCTGGTACGCCTTTGGACGCATGGTCTATTTTGAGCGACACCCAAAAAGCCGAGTTCAATGCTTTGCATATTTTTACAATTGACCAGTTTGCACAGCTCCCCGACTCAGTTGGCAACAAGATCATGGGCTTTAATGATTTGCGCGACAAAGCTCGCACGTTCATTCTGGCGGCAAAAGACTCTAAGCTGATGGACAATGTACGAGCTGAGACTGAGAAAGTAATGCAGACCCAAGCTGCTGAAATTGCCCAATTGCGTGAGATGATCAACGATCTGACTACCAAAAAAGCAGGCAGACCTAAAAAAGAAACCGTAGAGGAATGATATGAGCTACACGTTACTGCAACTGGTTGACCAAATGTCCGCAGAGTTGGGCCTAACTCAGCCAGCGGCAGTAATCGGCTCATCAAACAATCAGACCATTCAGATTCTTGCTTTGGCTAACCGGCTGGGCAAGGATTTGGTCAGGGATTTTGAATGGCAGCGTCTGGTGCAAGCCTACATCTGGCAAACACAGGTTGCGGTGAGCACCACGGGAAACATCACGGCAGGCTCAAAGGTCATCACAAATATCCCGACCACCGCGGCGTTGGCGGTTGGTAATGTGATTACCGGCACAGGTCAGACACCGTATGCAGAGATTCTGACGATTGACAGCAGCACCCAAGTGACGCTAAACGCGCCGGTTGCTACGTCCACATCCTCGGTGTCAATGACGTTTGCCAAACAGGACTATGACCTGCCAGGCGGGTACGACCGCATGATCTCGGATACCAACTGGGACAGGACAGACCACTGGCGCAACCTTGGAACTAAGTCATCTCAGGATTGGCAGTTCTTGCAGGGCGGCATTATCTCGATTGGCCCGCGTGAGCGTTATCGGATATACAACAACAAGTTCAGGATTTTCCAAGCCCTGACAACGGTTTACAACTTTTCCTTTGAGTATGTGTCGAACTGGTGGGTATGCGCTACAGGCTCAGATCAGGGGACAAAATCAGCGTATACAGCAGACACAGACACCAGTGTGTTTCCTGATGACCTGATGCTGGCTGGATTGAAGTTTTACTTCTTGAAAGCCAAAAAGCTCGACTATGCAATTGAATTGGGCGAGTTCATGCGGTCGCTTTCATATTGCAAGGCTCAGGATGTCCCAGTTTCTGCAATGTCTTTAGCACCAGTGGGCATGAACCAACTGGTCGGGCCGTGGAGTGTGCAAGACGGTAACTGGCCGAGCGTCTGATGCTGAATTCATTTGCCAAGATACCCCGCCAACAGTCTGCCCAGACGGTAACTGTTGCCGCGCCAATTGGTGGATGGAACGCCAGAGATGCGCTAGGGGCTATGGACCCGCTAGATGCGGTGACGCTGACTAATTTCTGGCCTGGTACTAATTCGGTCATCCTGCGAAACGGCTACACCAAACACGCCACAGGCTTACCCGCCGAAGTGCAGACGCTGATGGCGTACAGCTCGGGGACATCAAACAAATTGTTTGCTGTATCTGATGGCAAGATTTACGATGCCACTAGCGCAGGCGCGGTGGGTGCTGCGGCAGTAAGCAGTCTGACAAACTCAAAATTCCAATACACAAACATCACCACAACGGCGGCATCCTATTTGATGGCGGTCAACGGCGCAGACAAGCTCCGCACTTTTGATGGCACAAATTGGCATAAGGATGGCGATGGCGCTCCTTACGACATTACAAATGTGGACACGGCAACGATTGCAAACATTACGTTGTTTAAAAACCGCATTTGGCTTACAACCAATGACACTTTAAAGGCTTGGTACTTGCCTGTTAATTCCATTGGCGGCGCGGCGGTTGCGTTAGACATGACCAGTATTTTCCAGCTTGGTGGCTACATCATGGCGGGAATGACTTGGACGCTGGATGCTGGCTACGGCGTAGATGATTACTTGGTGTTTATCACAAGCAATGGCGAGGCTCTCGTTTGGCGCTTAACAGACCCAACAACCCCAACAGGAATTTCACAGATTGGGCTTTACAAGATCGGCGCACCAATTGGCAGGCGTTGCTACACAAAGTTTGGCGGCGACCTATTGGTCATTACTCAAGACGGCGTAGTGCCTATGAGTGGCTCATTACAGTCATCTAGGCTTGATCCAAGGGTGTCTATCACCAACAAGATTCAGTACGCCATGAGCGCCGCTATATCGACCTATGGGGCTAATTTTGGGTGGTGCTTGCTGTACTACCCAAAAGAGAATCAATTGCTGATGAATGTGCCAATTACGGTGGGAACTCAACAGCAGTATGTGATGAACAACATTACTAAAAGCTGGTGTAACTTCACTGGCTGGGCGGCAAATTGCTGGGAATTGCACGTTGATAATCCTTATTTTGGCGGCAATGGATTTGTGGGTTTGGCGTGGAATGGCAACGTAGACGACACCTCTAATATTGAGGGATTTGGGCTACAGAGCTTTCAATCCTATGGCACTGCCCTGCAAAAGCAATGCAAGATGATTCGCTACCATCTTCAAACAGATGGCTCGCCTGCGGTGTTTGGTAATGTAAATGTGGATTACAACCTTGCCGATGAGTCAGCCCAGCTTAACTTTTCCACAAGTGTTTATGGCTTGTGGGACACAGGATTGTGGGATTCTGCTATTTGGGGCGCTGGGTTAGTGCCACTGGCTGATTGGCAGGGGGCGACAAATATTGGATATACGTTTGCCCCGCTGATCAAAACAGCCACGCAGGACATACAATTGCAATGGGTCGCAACCGATCTGGTGTTCGAGGGTGGCGGTGTCCTTTGAGTTAGTTACCGATCATTCAGCAGGTCATTGGACGGCTGGACAGACAAAAGGTAAGTATTTCGAGGCTAACAGCCAATCAATCGGATTGAAAAAAGACGGCGAGTTTGTTGCCGGTGTGATTTACGAGAATTGGAATAGGCGGTCAATCACTTGCCATATTGCCATTTCTGGTCGGTTGACACCGAGATACTTGGCGGTGATTTTTGATTATCCATTCAATGTTTGCGATGTCAAAAAAATTATTGTCCCAGTAGATTCAACAAATTCTAAAAGTGTCAACTTGGTTGAAAAGATGGGCTTTACTGAAGAAGCTCGAATCAAGGACGGCATGGCTGATGGGGACATGATCTTGTACACATTGGCAAAGAATGATTGCAAATATTTAGGGGAACGATATGAAAAGCTCACCATCGCCACCGCCAGCGCCTGATTACGCAGGCGCAGCCAAAGAACAAGGCGCGGCAAACATTGAATCCGCAAGGGCTACGGCAAAGCTATCTAACCCCAATACTTACACGCCCTACGGTACTCAATTGGTGAGCTATGAGGGCGATATTCCAACAATTCGACAGACCCTCAACCCAACCGCACAAAAGGCTTTAGAGGCACAGCAAAACGTGCAATTGTCGTTAGCAAACCTTGGGCAACAGGGTGCTACAACTGCAAGTAATGTGCTAGACAAGCCGTTTAGTTTTGGCGGGCCTGCGGTGCAGACATCGCTGGACACAAGCGGCATAGCCAAGATGCCGGTCAATGCAGGCATGACGGGGCAAGAGGCAATCATGTCTCGGCTTAATCCGTCTTTGGCAAGACAGCGTGTTAGCACCGAGACAAACCTGATCAATCAGGGATTACGACCAGGCACAGAGGCTTACGACAACGCTATCAGAATGCTTGGTGAGCAAGAGACTGACGCACGAACTCAGGCGGTTGTACAGGGTCTTAACCTTGATCTGGGTGCAAATCAGCAAGGCTTTGCTCAGGCTGTACAGTCGGGTCAGTTTGGTAACACTGCACAGCAGCAGGCGCTTGCAGAGGCTATACAGCAGCGTCAGATGCCTTTGAATGAGATCACGGCGTTGATGAGTGGCTCACAGATTCAAAACCCGCAATTTGGCGCTTACCAAGGCGCTACGGTTGCGCCGCCACCAATATTTCAAGCGTCTACGGCAAAAGGCGCATTTGACGCAAACGCATACAACCAGCAAGTAGCAGGTCAAAATGCAATGACTTCTGGGCTGTTTTCACTTGGTGGCGCTGCTTTAGGTGCTCCAATAGGTACATTTTCTGACCGCAGATTAAAATCTAATATTGTCAGGCTGGGTACTCACCCACTGGGTGTGGGAATTTACGAATACGACATCTTTGGCGGTCGCCAGATTGGTGTGATGGCGCAAGAGCTAATGGAAGTAATGCCAGAAGCAGTGATCCACCATCCAAACGGCTACTTAATGGTTGATTACGGGAGAATTTGATGGCAGACATAAACTTATCTCCATACACCGCCGAACAGCAGGCGATGGATCGCCGCCGCAAAATGGCAGAAGCATTGCAACAACAAGCCGTTGCGCCGATTGATATGCCTACCATGCCAGGGGTGCGTGTTAGCCCTATGCAGGGTTTTGCAAAGCTATTACAAGGCTACATTGCTGGCAAAAATCTCCGCAAAGCAGATGAAGAGCAAAAAGCCTATGAATCAGCCACAATGGAAGATTTTGCTAAGATTCTTAGAAATTCTGGCAAAACAGAAACCATACCTGGCGAAGTAACTACGCCTGCTGTAACTGGAGAATATCCAGAAAAACAAAATACGTTGCCAACAGGTGAGGCATATCCTGCTGTTGATATATCTGCTGGAGCTATGCCTATTACTCCAAGTTCAGCAGAAGTAAGAGCGCCAGATCGACAAGTGCCTTTGTTGACTGCTGATGCGTTAAATAATCCTAATTTCATGAAAACTAGCGCGGGTCGAATGATGCTAGCGCAGGCTTTACTGCAACAAAAATCGCAAGAACAGGCTGCGGCACAAGCTGCACAAGCCGCGGCATTGCAAGTTCATCCACTTGCGGCTGGTGGTGCGCTTGTACAAAACGGCAAAGTTATTGCCGAAAGAGCAAAAGAAGAAACATTCCACCCGCCTGTTACACAAATTGATCCAGTTACCGGAATGCCTCAAACAGTTGCATTTAGCAATCTAGGCACTCGCAAAGTCATTGATACTGCTGGTGCTTACACGCCTGATCAATGGAACTCTATGCCTATGGAAGCAAAGGCTAAATTGTTATTTGATCAATACAAGTTTGGTAATTTGACTGCGGAACAATTGGTGCAAGCCGGTCAGAAGAATGCTCAACTTGGACAGGAATTGCAAAAACTGCAATTTGAAACTGGCAAAGGCGGCCCTGGCCCTGTGCCTATTCCAAAAAATGCACCGATGCCTAATTTGCTTAATCCAGCGCCGGTAGGTGCTCCTGCGGTTAATCCCGCAGCAACTCCTGCTGTAAATGCTCAACCAGTTGTTGCGCCTGGCTCTCAAGTTGCGCCGGTAGTTAATCAAGCACTTGCACCGGCGGTTAAAAAACCATATCAAGCACTGAATGCGCCATCTCCTATTGCAGCGCCTGTCCCTGTTGTAGCACCTACCCCTGTCGTTACTGGAGAACAACCACCAGCAGGACTAAGTCCTAAAGCACAGCAGCAATGGATGCTTGATCAAGCAAAAATTAAAACTGAAGCAGACAAAGCAGAGCAAAAGAAAGCTCGTAATCTTGAACAAATGCCAGATTTAATTTCATCTGCCAAAGCAATTTTGCAAGGTAATGGTGGTGTTGATGCTCAAGGTCAACCAATAAAAACACAATTGCCTACTCAAAGTTATGGCGGTGCGGCTGTAGACGTTCTTGGTGGACTTATTGGAAAAACGCCCCAAGGTGCGGCACAAGCAGACCGATTAAAAGTTATTGGTGGCGCTATGGTGATGGCAATGCCAAGAATGGAAGGCCCGCAATCCGATGCTGATGTGCGTTTGTATCGGGAAATGGCTGGTCGGGTTGGAGATGAAACAGTATCAATTCAAAGGCGACTTGCCGCTTTGGATGAAGTTGAAAAGTTATATTCCAAATACAACAAAACTTCTGGATGGAAAGTGGTTCAGTAATGGCTGATCAAATCTACAAAGTCCAAGACCCGCAAGGAAACATTCGTCAGATCAGTGGCCCTGCCGGTGCATCTGAAGCTGAAATCATTGCTCAAGCACAAAAGCTGTTTCAAACAGCACCTGCAACGCCAGCGCCAGAAATTGCGCCGCCACAAATTTCAACATCTAAACGTCAAGTTCCTGATTTGATGTCAATGTTGCCGCCAAAAGAAGAAAGCCCACTGTCAGGCTTATACATGGGGGCGACTGATCCTTTTTATGCTGGCGGTCGATTGGCGATGGAGACCGGCATAGGCGACAAGCAAGCAATGGACAAAGCTATTGCTGAGCGCGAGGCTAAATACCAAGCAGGTCGCCAAAACAAAGGTTTTGACACAAGCCGATTGGCTGGCAACATTCTTAGCCCTCCCAATATTGCATTGACTATGGCTTTGCCAGAATCTCTTGTTGCTACCGTCCCTCGATTGCTGGCAACAGGTAGCGTTTTGAGCGCAGGCACAAGTTTGTTAAATCCTGTGACTGAACCAGAGCAGCAAAAAAATTACGGTGAAACGCTTAAATCAAACATGATGATGGCTGGGATGATGGGGCCGGTTTTTCAAGGCGG
>Ga0194035_1000224_pt1 | contig 34437 bp, 32 predicted proteins | sample JunL2320m_MetaG_FD_148680 | JGI IMG/M metagenome (GOLD analysis project Ga0194035, IMG submission 148680) | Anoxic zone freshwater microbial communities from boreal shield lake in IISD Experimental Lakes Area, Ontario, Canada - Jun2016-L239-20m | ecosystem: Environmental > Aquatic > Freshwater >...
CAATAATATAGGGCTATTATGATTGCATGAATACCCATGAAACATATCAGGCATTAAGTTATAAATAAGAACCCATATATTAACTTCCCACATGATTGTTTTTTTCACTGTAATTAATTCAATGCACATTTTTTTCATTTCATTTGCAAAAATCATCAATGCCTCCATTTTTCCACCAAACACACCTCCTGCAAAATACCAAACCACCGTATTGTATAAATTTACATTTAATTTATAGTGCATGTTCCATATTGACGCAATTCGTATTTTGTCATAGGATTGGTTAGACACCCGCACAATTGCATCGTTAAATTGGTCTTTTGATAAATCCACACACACATGTGCAATTCCGAAATCAATCCATACAAATTGTTCAGTTTTAAAGTAATTTAATAAAATCGCCTCTTTTATCCATTCTGTTTTGTAACACATTGTAAATATGTAATCAAGTGTGTCTTTTTCCGGACATGTAGTGCTTAAATTATAATCTGTAATCAACGACATATATTGATATAAATAACTGTCCTCTTTTTTAATGGAAATTAAATGGGTGTATTCATTGATGCAGTCTGCAAATGTCTCAAAGACACATTCATCAATAAAGATAATTTTCGGCGCTTTTGTTTCCAACAATTGTTTGCCATATTCAATGTATTTTTCAAGGGTTCTGTCTCTCCTAGAATTAACATTTGCGACAAATGCTGAAACAATCGTGGTTGTCATAGTATTATATAAAAAGTGTCTCTTTATATAATCCGTAATCATCTGCAAATCTCTCTCTCTCTCTTTCTCCCTCTTGTTCCATTAAGAAGAAGGCAAAGAAGAAACACACAATTTTATCTCTCCTAAACTAGCAACATTGTATTTGACAACCAAAGGCAAGTCATTCTCTAAATAGACTTCAATCTGAGAACACAAGTTCGTACATTTGATAAAATATCCCAGGTTTTTCAGAGAGAATTCACCTTGAATCACCTTGGAAGCATCTTGTTTCAATACAAATCCCATGCTTCCATCCGACTCGGCACGATGAATCTCGGCAGACGCAAATTGCCCGGAACATTTAAAGATTAATTCATTGCCCACCGATTTTATTTCCAACTTATCCGAAATGCATGTCAAGTCACGAATGATTTTTTGGAAATCGGCAGAAGGTAAATTAATGATAGACGAGAATTTCACATTTGGATATTCCAACTCTTCTGGCTCGGGCTCAATCAATCGCAGCTTTTGGGTTTTGCATTGTTTAATTTCACCATTTTCAAATTTCAAAGCCAAATGAGAGACAATGCCTTCGGCGTAATCCGCGTTTTCAATATAAATAGTCAATGTGTCATCATTGTCTATTGAATTGATGAGTTTAAATAAATGAAACATGTTTACTCCAATGATAATTTTTTCTTTTTTGCATTCGTAAAATTCAAAATTCGGCGCGGCTAAAAACAAATGCGCCAAAATAGTGTGCGATTTGTCCATGTTTATGATGCGTATTCCATCTGGTTGAAAGGTAATGTTTGTCTCTAATAAGATGTCTTTTAATGCTGTCATTAATGTGCGAAATGGTGCTATTTGAACTGTTTTAATAGTTAGAACATTTCCTTCCGACGCGGTGTTTTTTAAGTTTGACATAATAAACAGTTATTTAAATCTTTATATATATTTTCTTTTATCAAAAACTAATCTATTTTGTTTTTCGATGCTTTGTTTTTCGATGCTTTGTTTTTCGATGCTTTGTTTTTCGATGCTTTGTTTTCCGATGTTTTGTTTTCCGATGTTTCTTTAATTTTCCACGAGCTATACCCATTGATGAATTTACCATACGGGACAAACTACCACCTCTACTACTTGGAGTTATGCTATACTTATATAACGTTTGTAATGTAATGTTAGCTTCATACCCTTTGCCAATTGAATTCCTATGTCTCTCATATGTGCGATTTGGGGTCATGCCTATACGTGTCCAAAACCCAACACTTGCATCAGTATCAATATATAAAAGTATTTGTGATGGTTCTATTCTAGGACATTCCTTGTAAATTTTATCTATAAGCAACTTAATCATTATTTTTGTCAATCCTAACCCATTATACTGCTCATCAACATTGATAGACATTTCGGGAACATTTCCTAAAAAATCACAACTGTTAACTATACCACCCGATGAACTATTTATTTTTATTTCAAAAGAAGCTATTATTTCCCTATTCTTATTGTCATCTGTAATATATACCTTTCTTGTATAAGTATCCACACTTGTGCTATAAATTAAAGGTTCATTGTGATTTATATAATGCATTGTTAAGTTGAATTGTTCCTCATTTTTATTTTTCATTATAAAGCTACCAACTACTATATCTGTTGCTCCTTCCATTATATATATAAATATTTTTTCTTCTTAATTAATTAAATAAAATAATAATACAAGGAAAATCCATACATATTAACCAACTAGCACTTATTAGAACAAATTATCTTATTATAAAAGACGATTATTTTGATTATTATAAAAAATGAAATGCTTTTTACCAAGTTTTTAGAAATCATTGAATTAAATGAATAACTCCTTTGAGAAACTAAATCCATATGTTGTTGGTTATTTGGAATCAGCGTATTCCAACTATGAAGAAGAATTGCCCGAAGACCGCATTTTAATTGATGAATATTGGAACGACCAATTCTTATTTGACACATTGACCAACACTGACGCATTTAGCGAGTATGTTTCGCCGAGTGAATTTTGGAAAGGAATTGATATTACACAGGTAATTCATTATATAAATTCGCATTATTCTAGCGAATATGGTGAGCATCATATTTTACAATGGAGAGACCTTACCTTGGATTATCTTCAATTGCAATACGCGGTCGTGTATTGTTCTAAAAACAACGAAGAGTTGAAACGGCGAATCATGGGCAAAGACGCGGACGATGGCGAGGACCATGGCGACGACAGTGACGAGGAAGAAGAGACGGACTGCGACGATGTAGATTAGATTGTGGCGATTGCGGCGATTGCGGCGATTGTGGCGATTGTGTGTGAGTTAGATTTAACTATTATTATTAAAGATTTAAATACTTTTTTTATTCCAATGTATGGAATTATTACACGAAAGTTGCGAAAAAACAATCAAAGAATTGTGCGAGAAATACAAGGAAAATCCATACATGTTGCAACGCATTCGCAATCACATTGTCAGTTATTTGCCAACAACATTAGAATGCGAATTAAAGAATCACGAAAAAAGAATGTTGCGCACAACTTATTTGTCAAATGAACAACAAACATTTATTCAAATATTTCTCAGCAAAAATCAATATTATTATTTGCCGAGTAGCAATCATTTTTATGAATACAATGGCACAAATTATCTTATTATAAAAGAAGACAATATTATTTATAATTTGCTTTCTAGCATTTCAAAGGATCGTGTATTGATGCAGTGGAAACATCGCACAAAATCACACGTTATTAAACAAATACGAGAACGCAATTTATTTAACTGTATTCCTGAATCAGACACAATACAACGCGTATTGAATTTATTGTATCCATCTATTTTTACAAATAAAAATCATGCGAAATATTTCTTGACTGTCCTCGGAGACAATATTTTGAAAAAAAACACGCATCTGATTTTTTTAATCAACCAAAAGACGAAAAAAATAGTAAATAAAATACATCACATTGCCTGTTCTAGCATTTCAAATATTAATGTCACTCACAATTTTATGTGCAAATATCACGAGAATCATTCTTATGAAAATTGCCGTTTATTGAAAATCAATGACTGCTTTTCGTTTGAATTGTGGGAAGAACATATTCATAAAATAGGCCTGAATTTATTATGTGTCGCGGCGCATTATTCAAATCGATATGAAAATTCAGACATTTATATTGAGAGTAAAATGGATGACGATGAATTCAAATCATATGTGTTGTATTTGAAAAAGAACACGCAAAAATCAATTATTTCCAAATTCTGTAAATTCTGTATCCAACCAGCTGAACCTGCAAATGTCATGAAAATTCAATGGAAGAATCTGCATTTTATTTGGAAACAATACTTGTCGGGGTTTTCATTTCCAAACATGATTTATTCAAATACATTAAAACTAATTCTAAGAGAGAAATATGAGTATGATGAAGCGACTGATACTTTTTTAAACATTACTAGCAAATATTTGCCGGTTGTCTGCGATTTCATTACTTTTTGGGAAAATCAAATGAATTGCAATACGATAAATACTGCAGAAGAATTGGAATTGGACGAGATTTCCATGCTTTTTAATTATTGGGTAAAACAAAACAATGCTTTTGCGAAAAATATGAATATAAGTGAAGATTATATTCAAAAAATAATCGTGCATTTTTTCCCCCATATTGAGATTTTAGAAGAGAAGTTTATTTTGAATATTAGTTGTCATTTGTGGAATAAAATGGAGGACATTCAAGGGTCTTTTGACTTTATCAAACAATCGTTTCAAGAGAAAAATACGACGCTCTTGTCAATGGATGATGCCTATAATTTTTATTGCCGATTTATGGATGAAAAGTCTAGCAAATTTATTGTTAGCAAACGGTATTTTGAAAAATATTTGTATTTTAAAATCTCGGATTTTATCGTGTATGACACGTTTATCAACAATCAATGGTTTCTCTCTCCTGTATGATTTGGGTTTCGAGTTTATTCTTAATCAATAAATTAAGAATAAACAAATAATATCTCGGTGTTATATAATGGGTGTAGATTGGAGTGATGATATTGCAAAAGAAATGATTTCTACACATATTAATTCAATGGACAGTTCTGGACTTGATAAAATTTCTAAAAAACTTGATAAGATAAGCACTACGCTTGATGACATTGCTGTTAAGATGGTTGGCTCTCCTGCGCGAGGCCTCGCACAAGGAGTTGTAACCGCCGGCATCAACACCCCTGCCGAACGCATGCATGATTCAAGTCAACGATATCCTAGGCAGAGTACAATAATAAATGAAGACGCAAATATACAAAAAAATGCTGCAACTGTACCACTATCCACAACAACATCAAAGACACAAGAACTAACCGTCTCACAAGGCAATAATGCAGTAAGTGCGGAGATTCCTGATGTCTTACCCATAGATGATGCAAAAACTTTTGAAGAGTTAAAAGACATATACCTTAAAAAGGATATTAAATTTTCAGATGATTATGGAGCAGTAAATATGATTTCTTTTTTGTGTGCGGTTTGGTCTAGGTTAGCGTACATGGACGAACATGATTATTTAGGTCATTATAGCAAGATATTTGGCGCTACAAACTCGGGTGTTATTCCCGTTGAAATGCTAACAGACATCAACACTAATGCAAACACTGGGAATAATTTATTCAATGATACAGTAATGTTTAAATTAGATGATACAACTGATAAAACAGAAAACAAATATGGATTAGACACCTATAATAGGGGAGATAATGATAATCAAAAACAATTTGGAAAAAAAGGATTACAATTCTCACCATTAGCTCAAAAAATAAATCAAATAAACGGTGAAGAACGTTATGGAGACATTCCATCAAGTGGTAGTTTTTTTGCTAAAAAGCCGAAAATATCAGAGGGTCTTAAAAAGAGTCTGACAAACTGCAATGTTACTTTGGGCAAAATAGAAGAAAACCCGAATGTTGTAATGATTAGTATAGCAACCTCTAATTACAGAAATATTTATATAACAGGCGATAAAAGAATGCCGAATATTGTTTTGGTGACATTTCGTGGAACATATAGTGTAAAATCTGCAGGATCGTACATGAAAACCAGCAGTGTTTATCCAGTGTTAAGTAATATTATTGATTTATTAACAATGGATGCAAGTGGTAATATTGCAGAGGATCATAAATATAATGAAGATCTACCTACAGATCACCCTCAATACAATAAATACAACAAATTCAATAAATACACAAGAACAAAAATAGAGGAAAGATGTTTGTTTGGGATTGATAAATTATTAATGGATGTTATTCATGATATAATACATGCAGTAAAATATGTCTCTGACGAAATTAAAAAAGGTAGATCCACTGCAGATGCATCCACTAAAGATACACAAACACGAGTCATTACAACAGGTCATTCACTCGGTGGCGGGTTATGCACATTGTTTGCATATTATTGCTCCACGCGTCGCATATTTGAAAAATATGGAGATGATTTTAACAAGGACATTGTCTGTATAAGTCTTGGTGGACCTCGAGTATTTGGTAAACAGACATCTAGGTTGTTTTGTTGGTTTACAAGAAACCAATATGATACTGCTGGGGCTAGGCAGTTGATTGAAACTGAAAGAAAAATTATGGGAGTAAACCTGCCAATAGTGATGACAAATGCGGATAGACGAATATTGTATTTAAGAATTACTTCATATTATGACCCAGTTCCAGGATTGCCTGTGATGTTTTTTAATCATCCATGTTCAAAGGTAGGATTGTTTGGAATGGGAAAATATATCACAGAAGAGGCAAGGAAAAATATAACGGTTGATTGTTTAGTCCAAATAAGTAATGGAGCGTCTACTCGATGTATTCCATCTACGACAAATGATTATTCGCGTCCTTTAAATTGTATAAATACAAAAAATAGAACCAATAAAGGAAAATCAATTGGTGCATTAGGATCTATTTTATCAAGACTTCCGTATCATTGTCATTATCTGGGAATTAACTATATCCGTGCAGTTTCATTAACGAGTCCGGTGTTGAATGAAATTACTAGATATGGTTATGGAAATGTATTAAATGGAGAAACTGTTTGCAGAATTTGCGTGTATCCGGCGATAACAAAGGATGGGAATGCTAATGAGAGCGCTGGATCTGTATCATTTTATAATTTAAGTAAAAATAGACAAATCAAAGAGGATGCTGATGATGCAGTGGAACTAGAACCTAATGGGTCTAATGATAAAAGTGCAAGTCTGATTGAAAACCAGCAGAACATGGAGGTTAAGAAAGCCGCTGAGGACGCTGAGGAGACAACAATTAAGGCTTTATTGACTGGTGCAAATGCAAATATGGTTTATGTAAATGCTGTATTAAGCAAGCCTTTATCGACTAGAGTAATTGGTCAGAATGAAGCTGAACAAAAAAATATACAAGTGAGAAATATACCAGATTTAAATGCTTTTATAAACTCTGATGAGTATAAAAAATTATATTCATCAAATGTTGCACCTCAGATAACACAGGATGATCTCAATAAGTATAAAGCTGAAATGGAATCCATTTATGCCAAATATAAGAAGAGTTATGATAAAATTCTTGAAGAAGGAAAAATTATTGAAAGACCTAGTCCAGTTTTACAAGAAGTAATTTTGTATAAAAAAACCAACTCTCCTGATCTAAAGCCAACAATTATAGAAATTGAACCTATATTTAAATCTATAACTCAAGCTATACAAGAACAGATAATGTTTTTAAAGAAAAAATATGATGAAATGAAAACAACAAAAAAAGATAAAGAAAACCCAAACGAATTGTCTTATTTTAAAGATTTAATATTTGATACATTAAAGGAAAAAGATAGAGATATCTTATTTAAAATAATAGGAATATCTTTTTTTTCAAAGGAAGAAAAAAATTCAGTAGAAGGAAAGGAAAAAATTAATAATTATTTGAAGGAAAAATATAAGAGAAATAAGGTTGAATATTCTAAACCATCTCCTAATCCAGAACTTGATGAATTTATGGCTGAGATAAAACAATATTTCCCAGATAAAAAAGAACAGGAAGCATTTTATACAGAAATAGAGGTCAAGCTCATCGGAAATACATTTAAATCCATCATTCCAACTTTTACACAGTATACTTATCCAGAAGACATATATGACACAAAAGAGTTTTTTTCACAATTAATAGAGAAACAATCATTTTTATATGATATTATAAAAGAAGCGCCTCCTATAGATTATAAAAAGATTAAAAGGATGGATTCGCGTAATCCTAATTCTTATTATTCTGAGGATGATAATATTATGATAATTCCAAAGATTCATACCACAAAAGAGATATTGTATCAAGGCGTAAAAGTATTTGAGAAAAAAGACGCTGCGTCTGGTCCTCCAGACAAGGCAGAAGCAGATACAGAAGATGCAAAAGATGCGGATGCAACAGATGCGGATGCAAAAGAAGCGACTGCAAAAGAAGCGGATGCAAAAGAAGCGACTGCAAAAGAAGCGACTGCAAAAGAAGCGACTGCAAAAGAAGCGACTGCAAAAGAAGCGACTGCAAAAGAAGCGACTGCAAAAGAAACAGAAGATGTAAAAGCAGAATCAAAAGAATTGACTCCAGAAAAAATAAATAAAAAAAGACTTGATAAACTTAAAAAGCAGAACGATTATGAGAATAAAGAAGCAGAAAAGGCGGCAACTATATACAATGAAAAATTTTTGGCAATATATGATGCTTCTGAAAACATAAGCGACAAATTTAAGGACAACTTGTGGTGGGATACAGTTAAAGATGAATATGACAAGTCTCGTGACTCAATTACCCCTAAATATGATATTGAACCTATAAAAAAACGGATACAAACCATAATAACGACTAGTTACAATACATTTGTTGAAAACATGACAATACTATCTACGGATTTACAAACAGCAATGACTGCATTTAACAGTGGTTCAGGTTCAAATTTTTCAGATTCAAATGTGAAAACACTTGTTTCATTTCTTACAAGGTTTAATGATAAAAAAGTTGATAAAAAAGTTGATAAAAAAGTTGATGAGAAAGATGTTCCCATTCAATACCTAAAAACTAATTTTTCTCGACCAATAATAGACCAAATACGTAATTCATTCACATCAAAAATACTTGCAAAAATATATGAAGAAAAATTTTTAACAATATATGAACATCCCCCCGAATCCCTTTATTCTAATATGGAACTGAATATTGTCACTGGTTTGGCAATTTATTTTGAAGACATTAGTCCTCGTCCTGATAGTGATAAAACAAAAAACTTAACAATGGAAATTATAAAGACAAGATACACTATATTTAAAAACGAGGTGGATAAACTAAATAAATTGGACCTGGACTCGTCAATTTTGAATACAAGCATTCAATTTCTTCGTGATAATAATTTTTCTTATAAATTGACAGAAAACTTAAGGGATAAGTATACCAAAATAATAGATGCACAACAATTAATACGTAGGAAAGAAGCAGAAGCAAAAGCAGCAGAAGCAGAAGCAAACAGAGTGGCAAACCAATCACCAACGGAGGCAGATAAAGAAGCAGAACAAATTTTAAAACAGTTTGGTGAAAAATTAACACAAGAAATTAATGATGAATATAATAAATCGACACATGGTGACGTGGGTATACTTATTCCCTCATTAAAGGAAAATTTAAATAAATTACTTACTCGTATGCAAACACTAAATATCACTGATAAAGATAATCAGGTGTCTCAAATAAGAACCTTCTATAAATCCTCGATTCATGACACATTACAAGAAAAAGAAACCGGTGAATATGGTAAAAACATTCAAAAAAAAAATGCATTTAATAGCATGTTTAATAAAATATGGGAAAGTGATGAACCAAATAAAACTTCTTCCACAGGCGGTCAATCTCGCAACCCCAAAAAACATCGCAGAACCATCAAACACAAACGTCAATCATTCCAATCACGTTCGTCCTCTAAATCTCGCACAAAAAAAAGAACATAAAGTAGTGATCAGCAAGAAAGAAGCAAGAAAAGAGAAAGAAGATGAATTTAAATTATTGTGTTAAATTCATCAATCATTATCATACACCGTTGCTGATTACATAGAAGCTCCTTAAGACGTGTAATCATGAGGAGTCAACTCGTGTCTAATTCCGCTTCCTCCATGCATTCTTCTTCGACCATGACTGCGTCCACGGCCACGAGTGCGTCTGCTATGACGGCTGCCACGATGATGTCCTGTGATTTTCACAAACCCGAATTTGCCCTTTTGTGTGCCGTAGCCATGTTTCAACAATCGCATTTCTTTTTTCGCAGTCGCGTGTTTTGCCTTGGAAACAATTCTCCCGGCATGGTTCTGCATCAAATCAGATTTGCACAATCCTCCGCTGGTTTTATACGCGGTGCCATGCCACACTTGAGCGCGAGTTCCAATCCATATTTCATAGACACTTCCAGCCACCTTGTATTTTCCTGATTCAGTTTTAGTAAATCGTGTCATTATAAAATTAATACAGATAATAAATTTATATTTCACTTAAAATTTATTCCTAATAGGAGAGAAACTGCCACCGGGTTGTCCTTCTATGCTTCCTAACGCATCTAAATGTGTCTCTTGTCCTAAATAACAATTGCCGAAATTGATGTTTCCTCCTAAACTTGTATTTATTATTTGAGAGATTCTCAAATTGGAAGAAATGTTTGGTCGTATGTTTTGCCCAGAAAGAAATCGCCGATATTGTCTTCGTAAACATCCGCAATAGAATTGTTTCTGGGTTATTAAATGTTTCAGAGATCCAGGAGTAATCTTAAATGCCATATAATAAAAAATGAAACAAAATAAAGGAATCAATGAAAATAACAAATATATCAATCACCATGGAATTGTCAAACAAATACCAACAGAAAACGGACAAGCAGCACATTCTAGACAACCCGGACACCTACATTGGTTCGGTGGAAAAGATTGATGCAAATATCTGGATATTAAATGAAGACAATACTAAAATCATTGAGAAAAATATTACCTACATTCCAGGTTTGTTTAAATTATTTGACGAAGGAATAGTAAACTGCCGCGACCATGTTATTCGCATGCAACAAGCGTGTTCTTCCAATACAGAGAATGCTGTGCCAGTCTCTTATATTGACGTGACCATTGTAGAAGCAGACGGGACGATTATTATGACAAATGACGGCAATGGTATTGATGTTGCAGAACATCCGGAATATAAAATTTGGATTCCAGAATTGATTTTCGGACATTTGAGAACTTCTACGAATTATGATAAAACCGAGAAAAAAATCGTCGGAGGTAAAAACGGATTTGGATTTAAATTGGCACTTATTTGGTCTACACATGGATCTATTGAAACAGTCGATCATGTCAGAGGATTAAAATACAAACAAGAATTCAACACCAATTTAAATGAGATTTGTCCACCGCAAATTACAAAATGTTCTGGCAAAAAACCGTATACTAGAATTTCGTTTCGTCCAGATTATGCTCGGTTTGGAATGCCAGAAGGATTGACTCCGGATATTATATCATTGTTGAAAAAACGCGTATATGATGTTGCCGCCGTAACAGACAAGGGATTAAAGGTGAAATACAATTCTCAATTGATTCCAGTAAAACATTTTGCGCAATACATTGACCTCTACATTGGATGCAAAGAAGACGTAAAACGTGTATATGAAGAGAATGGAGAACGATGGGAATACGCCGTTGCATTGTCATCTAGTCACGAGTTTGCACATGTTTCATTTGTCAATGGGATTCACACTTCGAAAGGAGGAAAACATGTCGAGTATATTTTAAATCAAATTACTCGCAAATTGGTGGAATACATTGAGAAAAAGCGCAAAGTAAAAGTGAATCCAAACAATATCAAAGAACAACTGATTCTCTTTTTAAGATGTGACATTGAAAATCCGGCGTTTGACAGTCAAACAAAAGATTATATGAATACGCCTTTTTCGAAATTCGGTTCTGCTTGCACGGTTTCCGATAAATTCATTGAAAAATTGGCGAAAATCGGTGTAATGGATGCGGCATGTGCTTTGACTGAAGTGAAAGAAAACAAGGCTGCGAAGAAAACGGATGGCACAAAGACGAAAAACATTCGCGGTATTCCGAAATTGATTGACGCGAATTGGGCTGGAACAGAACGATCGGCTGAATGTACCATCATCTTTTGCGAAGGGGATTCAGCGAAAGCCGGAATTGTATCAGGGCTTTCATCTGAAGATAGAAATCTCTTTGGAGTGTATCCGATGAAGGGAAAAATATTAAATGTGCGTGGTGAAAATATTAAAAAGGTGAGTGAAAACAAGGAGATTGCTGAAATTAAAAAAATACTTGGATTGGAAACTGGGCGTGAATACGTCGGCGTGGAAGATTTGCGATATGGTCGTGTTCTTATTATGACTGATGCGGATTTGGATGGACATCATATTAAAGGATTATGTATTAATTTATTTCACACACAATGGACAGCGTTGTTGCAGATTCCGGGATTTATTGGCTTCATGAACACGCCGATTTTAAAGGCGAACAAAGGAAATCAGTCACTCGTCTTTTACAATGAAGGCGAATACAATGAATGGAAAGCCGGATTGAATGCCACAGGTAGCACGAATAATTGGAAAATCAAATATTACAAAGGTCTTGGTACGAGCACAGGAAAAGAATTTCGCGAATATTTTCAACAAAAGAAGGTTGTTGGTTTTGAACATACTGGAAAAGAAAGCGACGACACGATTGATTTAATATTTAATAAAAAACGTGCATCTGATAGAAAAGACTGGTTGGAAAAATACAATCGCGACAGTTATTTAAATACCGCCAATACAAGTGTTTCATACGAAGAATTTATTAATAAAGAGTTTATCCATTTCTCCAAATATGATTGCGATAGAAGCATTCCAAATTTAATGGACGGATTGAAAATTAGTTTGCGAAAAATATTATATTCTGCCTTTAAAAAGAATTTGACCACGGAAATCAAAGTCGCGCAATTTAGTGGTTATGTTTCTGAGCATTCTGGGTATCATCATGGCGAAGCCAGTTTGAATGCTGCGATTATTGGAATGGCCCAGAATTTCATTGGCTCAAACAATATTAATTTATTGCTGCCAAATGGTCAGTTTGGAACACGAAGAACTGGACAAGATCACGCATCTGAAAGATATATTTACACACAATTAAATAAAATAACCCGCTTTCTATTTCCAAAAGAGGATGATGCAGTGCTAACCTATTTGGACGACGATGGTCTCATTGTAGAGCCAATCTTTTATGCACCAATTGTCCCGATGATTTTGGTTAATGGATCAAAGGGAATCGGGACAGGATTTAGCACTGACATTATGTGTTATAATCCGATTGATATTATTGATTATTTAAAAGGGAAATTGGAGATGGAGGTTGCTCTGGATTTGGAGATTGATATGCAAGTGACATGTGAACTTGAAGGGTTAACGCCGGTGATGCAATCCATGTCAATTTCAATGCCTAAAAGCATAGAATTTCTGCCTTATTATGAAGGATTTCAAGGAACAATAGATAAAATTGCGACAGGTAAATTCATGTTTAAAGGAAAATACGCGAAAATTGCGACAGACAAAATTCATGTTACGGAATTGCCCGTCGGGTTTTGGACAGAAGATTTTAAAGAGCACTTGGAATCATTGACAGACTCGGTTGATAAAACAGGCAAAAAAATAGTGCCTGTTGTAAAAGATTACAATGACATGAGCAAAGACACCAACATTGATTTTACGATTACCCTTTCAAAAGGTAAACTAGAAGAATTAGAAACAATACAATGCGACCATGGGTGCAATGGGGTTGAAAAAATATTCAAATTATATTCTACAAGCACCACGTCAAATATGCATTTGTTTGATGCACACGACACATTGCAAAAATACGACACGGTTGAAGAGATTATAGATGATTATTTTGAAACGCGATTGACATTGTATAAAAAACGAAAGGACTATATGATTGCTGCGTTGGAACAAGAATTGATTGTTTTGAAAAATAAGACAAACTACATTCGCGAGAATTTGGAAGATACGATTGATTTGCGAAAAAAGAAAAAGGAAGAGGTCGTCATGATGTTGACAAACAAGGGATATGCGGTTGTAGATGGAGATGCAGAATATAAATATTTGACGAAAATGCCGATGGATAGTGTTACAGAAGAGAATGCAGATAAATTGTTTCGCGAATATTCTATAAAATGCGTGGAACTTGAAAACGTGAAAAGTAAAACAATCATGGTAATGTGGGGCGATGAATTGGATGTATTGCGCCAAGAATATATGAATTACAAGACAGAGCGAAGTCATGTTGACGTTGTTAGTGGCGGCGGGACAAAACAAGGCGGAACTCAAGAAAAAACCAAGACGAAAAAGACCAAAACTCTAAAACCCACATCCAACTCCAAATCCGTTAAATAATAAATATGTATAATATATGCTTGTTTTAGGTGAGTCAAGAATTAGAGAGTTAAATGGACCGGCTTCATTTACTTCATTGGAATTAAAGTCTCGATATGAAGGAATACTTCCGACAAAATACATGATATTTTTAGGAGATGAACATAGTTATGACAATTTTACAAAATGTGAACGAGCGGGTTGTGTTGAAGCCAAATTGGAATTTATTGACATGTTGAATGATTTTGGAAAACGTGAGAACAACATTGACATACAATTTTTTTCCGAGGATTTTAAAGTGACGAACCAAAAATTATCACAGCAGGCCATTAAGCATAACGAGACGACAAAGGAATTAATTATGAGTGATATAAATTACCCTTCCGGTGTAAACACAAATAAGAAATTAATGGGGCAATTAAAAAGCAGAGGCATGTCAAACCGGTCAGACATGTTAGATTTTAATAACATATATGTGAATTGTTTTGCAAGAAATAGTGGTCGTTGTAGTCATAATAATATTGAATGGCATTATGCCGATGTAAGAAAAAGACCTACACAGTTAAAAAAATTGTCGTCTGATAATTTTGAAATTTATTGTGACATGACTTCTAAATTTACTTTAATAATTGAATATATAAATCAATCTGAATTGCAAAAAAAAATTGATGTTTTGTCCGTTGAGGATTATTCCGATTACGACAAACCAGACCACACAGTAATGACCTATATTAATGACATTGACCAAAAGCACTTTTTGATTTATTTAGATTTTTTACGAATAATGTTTAATGATAGAGCCGAGTTTGTTCGGCGAGCATTAACTTCATATACATTAAATAAACAATATGGTAAATTAACTGAGCGATTGATGGAGATATTTACAGAGGATTCCTTTGTTGAATTATTAGAATATAACATTGCATTTTTAAATGAAGGCATGGGTCTAGACTTTGATGCTTTGTTAGAAAAAATAAATGTATTGATTGAACTATTGCAGAGAATACATGGCATTATGACATCAAAAACACGTGATGCGGAAAAAACAGAGGCCATTCGAACTGTTCTAAGAGAAAGACCATTAGTATTTACTAAAGCCGAGCAACACTATATAGAACATTATTACTTTAATTGTGGTCATATATTTATGGATATTTACTTTATTTTTCGTAGTAATAAATACCGGAAAAATAACCTATTAACAATGTCTTATTTTGGGTCAAATCATGCAAAATATATTAGTCATTATTTTGTAAATATTGTAAAAACCCATTCATATGATTATAATGTAACTAATACCAGAAAAAGGGTTCGTTTTACCAAAGAGATTAATTTGAATGAAATCATGGGACTTGTGCCTCGGAAATCTCCATTGATAAAGATGCGTCGTAGCTCGGTAACGCGTAGGTCGTCATCACCTCGTAGAACGTCAAGACGTAGAACTGCATCACCTAAAGCATCACCTAAAGCATCACCTAAAGCATCACCTAAAGCATCACCTAAAGCATCACCTAAAGCATCACATAAAGCATCACATAAAGCATCACCTAAAGCATCATCACATCATAGTAGGTCGGCATCACCTCGTAGGTCGACCACACGTAGGTCAACATCAACTCGTAGGTCGGCATCGCAAAAGGCAGAACGAAAAGCATCGTCACCTCATAAGTCGGAATATTTGCAAGAAAACTCGCCAAGTAATAATGGCAAGGGAAAAGGCAATAGAAAAAGAAGGAGAATGATAGTCAAAAGAGAGAACTGAAATAATAAATAATTAAGACTAAAAAAAGAAGATTATGTAAAGGTAAAACTAAAAAAAGAGAGTTGAAATATAAAAACATTACTGCAACAATTGATGCGGATTGCATAAGGCATAATCTTACATATTTACAAGATAAAACAGGCACTGAAATAATGCCAGTAATAAAGGCAAATGCATATGGTCATGGAATGTTACAAATATCAAAAATATTAAGAGGTGCAGGAATAAAAATGATTGGTGTTGCAACCTTGGGCGAAGCCATTTTTTTAAGAGAAAATGGAGATACTGGTATTATTGTTGCATGGTTATATGACATTCGTTCTCCAGAAGTGAAAACAGCAATACACAAAAACATTGATATTTCTATCATAGATGAGAATCATATACCTACTTTATTGTCATTGATTCCAAAAAATCACAACTTCGTGTTCATTTGTTTGTAGACACTGGGATTAATCGCGCAGCAGTTCCATATTCAAAAGCGATACATGTTGCCAAAATCATAAAACAGCATCCTCAATTTAATTTAGTTGGATTGATGAGCCATTTTATTCAATCTGAACTAAAAAATGACAAGGAAACTCTGGAACAATTGCGCAAGTTTAGAGAATTAAGAAATAATCTAGAAAACAACCATAATATTAGATTCCCTTATGTTCATATTGCAAATTCTGGAGGTTGTCTAAATTATAATGTCTCTGATTTTACATTGACTCGTCCAGGTTCGGCAATTTATGGAATACATCCTAGCGGAAAATACACTTCAGAACTAAAACCAGCCATGAGACTAACTAGCATAATTATTCAACTTAAACACATTAGCAAAGGAGACGGTGTTGGTTATGATGGGAAATATATTACTCGTAAAAATTGTTCCTATTGGATATGCCGATATTTTGCCTAGGTCTTCATCTGGCAAATTATATGTTTATATAAATGGCAGTCGTAGAAAAGTATTAGGAAATATAAGTATGGACCAAACAGTAGTACAAGGAAAAGCACGCGATAAAATTCATGATGAAGTTCTTTTTTTTGGAAATCCTGAAAAGGGAGACAAGATGTGGCAAACATGTCAAACACCATCACATATGAGGTGTTTGTTAGAACAAATTACCGTGTAAACATTAAATATATAAATGTATAGGTCGGCATGTCAGTTTAGAACCACGGTTTCAATTCCAATTCACGGTCGCTGTTATTTGCCATTACTGGATGACTAATTGGTACGGCCAATGTGCTGACATCATATAAATATTTAACATAACCTTGTGCTTCGGAATAGACTTGTGCAATGCAATAATTTAAAATCATTTGATTCAGTTCTCTCACTTGTTCAGAAACATCGCCTACTTTATTTGCAGAATATTGTAGATAAATGCTTCTCATTATAATTTTAAGAGAATCACAATCTTGTTCTCCTACTAAATATTGATTGTTTGATTTTTGAAATACGCCATGGCGAATGCCATTTTGTATTATTTGAATGTTTTCTTTTGAAAAAAATACGTTGGATAACACTGTTTGTGTCCAAAGTCCATGAGTGGGATCTCTAAATGTAGAACATTGATTTGCTGGTATTTTGTCATACATTGTAAACAAAGTGCCTGTATTGGGAGTTTTTAAATCTACCCGACCATTATAATTCATTATATAATTGAAACAGAAAAATATATTTCAATTATATGGATATTGGAAGTTTTCAAAAATATGTTTTAATTGTTGCGTTGGTTATTTTAATTGTGGCATTATTGTTTATTGGGATTACCATTAAAGAGGCAAAGAAAGAACAGTGGCCTCCTGTTATTGGAGATTGTCCTGATTATTGGATTGACCTTTCAGGAAATGGTGAAAAGTGTGTAAATGTGAAAGATTTAGGAAGTTGTAAAGGCACAACACCTGGACATTATACCATGGATTTTACAACTCCTACATTTACCGGCAGCAATGCATTGTGTTCTAAATACACCTGGGCAACAAAATGTGGCGTTTCTTGGGATGGAATCACTTATGGAGTTGCTAACCCATGCAATGCTTAATGATTAACACGTGTATTTTTCCTTTTTCTACAAAATTGGCGTTTATCTCCCATGGCGAATTTACATGGCTTTTTTTGTTTGCATTTTGAACCTGGCTTTATGCCACGACAGGGCGAATCTTTGATTCGTTGTCTATATATTTTGCGTTTTGCATGTCGCGGGCTGTGTCTGTTTTGAGGACTTCGTCTTTGTCTTTGTCTTTGTCTTTGTCTTTGTCTTTGTGTGCTTGAACTAGAGGAAGCATAAGAAGATGATTTTGGTAGTTGTAAAGGAGGCAATGGAGACCTGGACCTTGACATAGACCTGGACCTTGATATAGACCTTGACATAGACTTAGACCTTGACATAGACTTAGACCTTGACCTAGACCTTGGATTTGACCTAGACTTAGACCTTGGATTTGACGTTGACCTGGATCTGGACCTTGGATTTGACCTGGATCTGGATCTGGACCTTGGATTTGACCTGGTTCTGGACCTTGAATTTGACCTTGACATAGACTTAGACCTTGACCTGGATCTGGACCTGGATCTGGACCTGGTTCTGGACCTTGAATTTGACCTTGACATAGACTTAGACCTTGACCTGGATCTGGACCTTGGATTTGACCTGGATCTGGACCTTGGATTTGACCTTGACATAGACTTAGACCTGGACCTGGAACGCAAAGTAGAAACACTCATGGACCTAGACAAAGGCATCGTCACTGACTCACTACCAGATTCAATCGGTGTCAATGGGCCAAGTGGATGACGACCGCGACGATTTGTCCGATTTCGCGGGCTATTTATTATACGATGATTTCTTGTAGGAGTAACACCAATAACCTTTCTTTTGTAGACAGGTTTTACAACTGACAACATTTCTACATCATCGTTATTCTTTGATTTTCGGCGGTTTTTCCTGGAAAACATATTTTTTACCGATTTAAAAAAACTCATATAAAAGTATTAGAAAATAAAATGAATGAACCAATTAAATTTAAACGCAATATTAAACAGAGAAGAAAATGTGACATTTATAAAACAAACACTTGCCATGTTTGAACAAAATAAGTCAAACAATAGCATTAAAAAAGGCATTTACATATATGGTGAACCAGGAACAGGAAAAACCACATTTATTATAAATATTTTAAAAGAATTGGATTATGATATTATTAAATATGATGCAGGAGATTTTCGCAATAAATCCATCATTGACACTATTTCACAACACAACATGTCAGATAAAAATATCATGAGTTTATTTCACAAAAAAATCAAAAAGATTGCAATCATCATGGACGAAATAGATGGCATGAACAATGGAGACAAAGGCGGCATCAATACCCTTATTAAATTAATACGTCCTAAAAAGACGAAAAAGCAGAAATTAGAAGAGATTACAATGAATCCAATTATTTGCATCGGCAATTATCACATTGATAAGAAAATCAAAGAATTAATGAAGGTATGTAATACCATTGAATTGAAAACACCAACTCAAGAGCAAATAAATACAATTGTCAAAGAAATTATGCCTGAATTAGACCCTTTGTTTATTCAATACATACAAGGAGACCTTAAAAAATTGCATAATATATGGAATATTTATCAGAATAAAAAGGATATATTGCAATCCGAAATCATTCAAAATGTCTTTCAATTAAAAACATACAATGATGATACAAAACAAATTGTGCAAAAAATAATCACTCAATCATTTCATATTGAAGAACATGCTACGATTATGAATGAGACCGATCGAACCATCATTGGACTATTATGGCATGAAAATATCATTGAAGTAATTGATAAAATGAAACCGAACATATCTATTCCATTTTACATTCAACAACTGGACAATATATGTTTCGCAGATTACATTGATAGAATAACATTTCAAAAACAAATATGGCAGTTTAATGAAATGAGTTCATTGATAAAAACCTTTAAAAACAATCATTTGTATCATTCTAGTTTTAAGAAAAAACGCAAATTTAATCTTGCTGATGTCAGGTTTACAAAAGTGCTCACTAAATTTTCCACAGAATACAATAATACATTGTTTATACAAAATTTATGCCAACAACTCGCGATGGACAAAAAAGACGTGTTTGCATTCTTTCTTGATTTAAAAAGTAAATACAATGAAAATGAATTGATTGTTTATTTAGAAAATTACGAAATCACTAAATTGGATATTAATCGCATTTACAGATATATTAACAAATATACAAATGATAATATAACTGATGATGTTGAAATAGATATTGATACTAGTGACGGCGAAGATTAGGCCGTGGTTGTGGCCGCTTCTTTATTTTTGAGCCATCGTTGAATTGTCTTTTCCGACAAGACGACACATTGATGCGCTTCATATTCTCGTGGATTGTTGTAAAATAAAATATGTGGTTTGGATAAGGTGTCATTCATCGGCATGATTGTTTTGAATAAACAACGCTCGCTTTTTGTGCCGACAATGTAATCCTTGTATTTTATTCCAGTCACTGCATTTCGTATATGACTTCCAACATCACCATTAAAATAGTATTCTAATGTATAGAATTGTTTTTTCCCGGCATTGTCTATATATAACCGTTTGATTTTGTTCAAATATGGGTCTTCAAAATCGTTCGTCTTAGATAATGGTTTCATTTCATCATTATCTAATAATGCAGTAGGGTGAAACCTATCATCATCATACAACATTTATATAAAGTATTTAAATATCTTTATATTATTTAATTTTTTGTGGGAATAATTCTATAATCGCTGATTTTTTTATTTATAATGGTTTTTATTTTGTTTTCTAGATATTCAATTTTCTCTCTTAAATGCCCGTTTTCCATTAATGTTTTTTGCAATTCTTCGTACATGTGTTGGGCTTGTTGTTGGGTTTGAGACAATTGATGTTGTAACACCAGTTTATCTCTTTCATGGGCCATCTCATGTAATTGTTTTATTACATCAGGTTTATTTTCAGGTTTGCCTTGGTCGTATTTTTCTAGGGCAGTATCAATGTCATTTATATAAAAATCCATTAAATATGAATCTTTGATGAAATCGTTGACACTCACTTGTGATACATTTACGAATTTATTTAGTCTATTTGGTTCTAATAATGTCTTTTTATCTAGACTATTGTGAATATGAGAGAAAACAAGGATTGTTTTGAATGAATCTAATTGTACAAAGGGAATCGTGTAATTTTTCAAAAAATGCTTTTCTTCTGCCAAGGATGCAGTTTCTTCATAACTTGTGTGTGTTAATAATTCTCTCCTAAACGCAAATGTTGCCGCAGTCGCATGATTTGGTCCATAAGGTCCAAATGCATACATTTTATTTACATGTTTAAAATAAATGTGCATCAGACTAGACCCTGCACACAATGCGCCTGGATTTTGTTGCAACGTGTCCACTGCATGTGAGATTCGTTCTGGTGGATAATAATCGTCGTCATCCATGTAAACCAGGATACTGCCTTTGGATTTTGCGTGGGCTAGATTGCGTTTTTTACCCAATGTCATTTTTTCCGAATAATAACTGTATTTTACATATGGGAGATGAGAGACCAAATCTTCTATTTTGTCTGTTCCGTCGTCAATCACAATCCACTCTATTCTTTTTTTAGGATATGTTTGGTTTTCAATGCATTTAATAATGTATGGAATAAATGGTCGACGATTGAATGTCGGGGTGCATATACTAACAAAGGGCTGCTTTTTTGACATAATATAAATATGTAACTTATTTATATTATAATTATTTGAATACTTTATTTGGTGGCTTTTTATTCTTCGGTTTTTTTTTCTTCGGTGAATGGAATTATGGTGGTTGCCTTCTTAGACAATTCATCAGTTGTGCCTGGAACCACCGCATCAGCAAAAGTAGATGCAATTCTAACGGTAGGAGTTGACAGTGCAGCAGCAGTGGCTGTGGCGGTTACATTGGCAGCAGCCTCTTTGGCATCATCAATGCCTAGTTTATTTGCTGAAATTGATTCTATTGTTGTATCAACTTTACTCTCATCAGCATCTTCATTCTTAACAGCATCTCCAGCATCTTCATTCTTAACAGCATCTCCATCCCCAGCAGCACCAACATCCTCTTCTTCAAGGTCTTTAAATTTGATATTTATATATTTTGTTGTGCAAAAATTTCCATAGGTGTCCAGGTACTCTTTACTTTCTTGCAGTTTTTGAAAGTCAGTATAAGACTCAAAAGCACCCGATGCTTCATTTGAAAGGTCGGTTTTATCAAACAATCCGACTTTAATAAAGTTAAAAAATACCAATGCAAACACAACTATCGCCGTTATACCACCAGCATTATCAAACGCATCAAATGATGAAGATATTATTATTAATGACATTATCAAGGATATTAAATACCGTTTGTATTTAAATGCATCTGTAAACATTGTTAAAAAATTACATGCAGAATCATTGTAATAAGTGGAGTTGTATCCTATAATATAAAACAACCATCTTAAAATATTATATACACTGTAACCCATTGATACAGGTAATGATAAAATACCAATGGCATAACCTTTCATGCCACTTATACACAACCACCATATCCAGCTTGTAAATTTTAGGTCGGAAGAATTTATAGAGAATATGGGAGAACCTTTGACATATGTAGGACGACTTAATTTCTGGTCAAACTTGCCATCATGGTCCGCACTAGCAACTCTAGAACTTGTAAAAGAATCGGTATAATTATATATTAGCCATGGATAATTTATAATTATTGAATACACAGTTACAAATATTGACATTATTGATATTATTAGCAAAACTATCATTGTTATTAAAGGCGCAAATAGAATAATAACACTGTCTGACATGTGTTTGTTTAACAATTTAAAATAACTATTTAAAAATGACATGTTAAACAATGCCACATCGCTTGAAATTGCCGACTGAAAAAGTGTGAATCCTATAGAAGAATTCGTTATTTTCGTGTCTGATTCTTGTCTTGCTTTAATTAACTCCGAATTTATATAACTGTATGGGTCTGACAATTTACTTTGACTGACGAATGATATCCGTTGGCATTGAATGTCATCTCCAACCTTTACCTGATTGATGATTTGGGGCTTTAAGACGGGTATATCGTATTCTAATGTACTATTTACTTCAAAATCGGGTTGAAGACAATTATATTCTTCAACAGTTTCATCACAATCAAACTCGGGCTTTAATAAAGAATTGGTTAACCCTTGAATGTAATATGTCGGTATGATGGCATCAATAATTCCCGATCCACATGCTTTACTTGCGTATAAAATGACACATCCAATTAAAATAAGTATGCAAAATTTGAGAATGGATATTCCAAGGTTTTTCCCATAATCAGCAATTTTTTTGCTATTATCTTTTTTAGAATCAATGTCAGACATATTATAATATAATAAAATCTTTTGGATATATATGCTTAAACTTTTTTTAGCAGCATTATCTATTTTCTTGTTATTTATGTTGTCAAGAAATATGTGTGAAGGGTTTGTTGATGTTTATAGTCCTCAAGAAAGTAGTCAAACAACACATACGGTTGATTTGCCCTTAACTACCAAATTTAGTTGCACAAACATGTGCATAAATGCGCGTTGTTCTAAAACCGGGCAACAATGTTTGTCGGACATTGACTGTCCCGGTTGTCAGCCTTTTGTCCCCCCATTGCCTCCTGCAAAAGACAATGTTCCTGGAAATGATGATTCCGGGAAAATGACTGGTGGCATGACTCCTTCGTATTCTGTATTAACAAATGACATTGGAACAAAAGCAACCTTGTATAGAGATGGAGAATACCAGTTTGATTCAGCACCCCAGGCGAATTTTGGGACAAATGTATGGCGTTCTTCTTTTAATCAAGAGAGAAACTTGTTTGATAAAAGATATAAACCTAGAGGTTTGCCAAATATGCCTGAATATTCAAATCGGTATTCTATTACTGGGGAATTTATGGACGAAGGTCCGCTCTCTTCCAATGATTATTTTACATAAGACACTCAATTATATATATATACTATATGGGAGAAAAAACATATCCAGATGGTGTATATTTAGGCAACCTAGTTGGAGATGAGCGGTCTGGACGAGGAGTCATGAAATATTCAAATAGAAATGTTTATGATGGATATTGGGAAAATGATGTACGGGATGGACGAGGAGTCATGAAATATGCGAATAGAGATGTTTATATGGGCTTATGGAAAAATGATGTACGGGATGGACAAGGAACCATGAAATATGGGAAAATAAATAATGAGTATAGAAAAAAATATGAAGGAATCTGGGAAAATGATAACCCGACTGGACAAGGAACAATGACATATGCGAATGGAAATGTTTATGTGGGCGAATGGGAAAACGGTGAACCTGTTGATGGAACCTTGACATATCCAAATGGTGATGTTTATAGAGGAGAATCTTGGAATGGTGAGCCGAATGGAGAAGGACAAATGACATATGCGAACAGAGATGTTTATGAGGGACCATGGGAAGAGGGGTCACGGAGTGGGGTACGGAGTGGTGAAGAAGGAACAATGAGATATGCGAATGGTAATGTTTATGTGGGGGAATGGGAAGATGATGAACCTGTTACTGGAACAATGACCTATGCGAATAGAGATGTTTATGTGGGGGATTGGGAAGCCGGTGAGCGGCACGGACAAGGAATGCTGACAAATGAAAATGGAGATATTCTTCATAATGGGTTTTGGGCTAATGATGAACCTGTTACTGACCAACAACAGGTTCAAATCCAAGGAATCGCGTATGAAATACATAATGCATCAGACAAAATTAATATGAATAAATATTATGAGTTATTACAAATTGATTCTTCTCCTCAACATTATGAATCGATAGACTTGATAGCATACATAAAAGGTCAATTTGCACCTTTTCTAGGAGAGAAAGCAGACACGCTTGATGCTGTATTAAATAAAGCAGCCGGACTCATCGAGAGAAGTAAATTATTAATTGGACGAACTATTGACTATGTAATGAAACAATCTGACGCATTTAAAGAATTATATATTTCTACATTTATTTTGGATTGTTCAGAAGCATACGATGGACCAGGTGATGGCATGAGTTGTGCAAAAGGAATTGTTGAACGAATTAAACTGAGTCTTATACCCCCTTTAATTTCTGCTACAAGTTCTGAATGCGAAGAAGCATCCGAAGTCTGTATTAACCACAAGAAATTGTTAAAGTTATTGACACAAGAAATAAATATGCCAGAAATAATTCAGGAATGGTCTAACAAAGCCGACATACAAGATATGTCTGAAGAAGAGAGAAAAAAAGATTTTATTGCCTTTATAACATCAAAATATGTTGAATTAGGCATACTGCCACCAACTGAAAAAATACAAGCGAAAGCAGATGAGCATAATTATGTTTTTAAGGATTTAGCATGGGGATCCAAAAGACGCAGCCACAGAAGGACCAAAAGACGCAGCCACAGAAGGACCAAAAGACGTGGACACAGAAGGACCAAAAGACGTTCAACTAAAAGACGCAGCCGACGTGGAACTAAAAGACGTGGACCCAAAAAACGTGGACACAGAAGGACCAAAAGGTAACATAATCCGGATATAATTAAATAATATTATGAATTGTAGTATAATATTATTTAAGTCGCACACATTAATTCTCTCTTCAAATGCGTATGGCGCATATATGTTTAAGTTCGATACATTTTTGACATCTAGAAGAATCATGTGGTCTTTGTTTTAAATCATCTTTTTTAGATGATTCTAATTCTCGTTGATAAAATGGATAAATCCTAGAATCACATTTTTTACATTGTTGCCATGCATTGCTCCAAGAATGACCACTTGACCATTCTTTTCTACATTTTTTACATAAATATTTTCCAAATAATCTATGTGATGATGATACTTGCATTGGAGTTAAATATTTTAAACTAATTGTATTTTTTAAAACTTTAAATCTATCATTATTTGCAATAAAGAATAAATTTTCTGGTTGTATATAGGGTAAATCTTTAATATTAACGATGCATTCTAACGGATCAATGGAATTAAAATTTCTAGAATTTCTTATAACTCTGTCTAATTTATCAGACAATTCTATTTGTTTTCGTTGTTCTTCTTCTTTTTGTTCTTGTATTTGTTTTTCTTGTATTTGTTTTCTTTGTTCTTGTATTTGTTTTTCTTGTATTTGTTTTCTTTGTTCTGGTGGCAAATTGTTTCTTCTTCTTTGTTCTTTTAATTCTTGTATTATTCGTTCAGGTAATCCTGCTTCTTCTTCTTCTTCTTCTTGCAATACTTTTCGGTAATCTATTGTTTTTTCTGGCATGTGTTTTATGCACGAATGAAACATCGCAAACATTAATATTATATGCATTTCATTATTATATTTAAACCCTTGAAGAATGAAACTAAACCCACAATTATGTCGCATACATTAATCCACAGTTGCCGCCAACAAAGGTAACTACATTGATTCTCTCTTCAAATAAAACCATATTGAAATTATAATCATAAATTCGCCATGTAGGTTTATTAATGCCAATAATATTTCCAGTTTCCGGATTACAACGATTCGTGTTTAATGCTCCGCTGGGTTGCAAGTCAAATGGATCGGTGGATAAACAAAAATTATAACAATAGAGTCCGTCGGGCGCATTTGACCCCGTTCTCACATATTTTTCAATGTAATTAAAAACGCCGACGGGTTGCAAGTTCTCTCTATATTGACCATCTAAAAGTATGCCTAATGAAATCAATATTTCTTTTATATTGTCAATTGTATAAACAGGTGTTATCATTATCCCAGTTGGCGAACCGCCAATGTTTTGTCCAGGGCCTATATATGTTGTTGAATTCGTGTCATAACATTGAAGTGGAAAAGTCCCATTACTTGGTGCAATTACAAGGCCATATGGAACAGATTTATACGGATAATTGGTATAATTAGACCATTGATTCCGCAAATTTGCATCACTTCGTTGGAAATAAAACATCCAATTTGCAACCAATCCCAACGAATCTAATTGTATTTTATTTGGGCCAGTAACATTGTAGAAAATAGTCTGACGCACTTGTTTAAATATATATTTTTGTTCATTTAATGCAAACAATCGTGCTTCATCGTTAGAGAGAAACCCATATGTGCAATTCAAATTAATATCGGAATTCCATAAAGTTCGTGTGTCCACATATGAATTTATTCCAATGCATACATCCGGAGGAGGTTGGAGAAACCAATAAAATTGCATATAATATAAATTGAAATTCGGGGCAACCCGTGGATAGTTATTCTCTGGTTGCATTACGTCTCGAATTGTGAATAACTCATAAATAGGTCGCATTGTAATTGTTATATGCAATTCATTGTATTGCAATGCGACTAATGGAAATGCCATTTGTGATTTTAAATTAAACCATGCATTTAATGGAATGTAAAGAGTCCTTCCAGGTATAGACGGTTCAGGGCCGGGCACTGATGGGCTATAATATGCATTTGGATAGGTATTTACACGTCCATATGCATTTGCAGGGTCGGTCAATTGAACCACATTGCCAATCATTCTATCGAACAATTCTTTTTTAGGACCAGAAAAATCACGCTGAACCAATGACAATAAATACGCGCCAGAGAATTCCTGCAATGTTTGATTGCCGCATGTAATTGACACATTTTTAATCATTTGTGCGCCGATATTTTCTATCCATTGAAATTCATATGGCACCCAATCCGGGTTTTCATTCATGGTTTCTTGTTGAGGCGGGAAGATTGGACTCCAAATGGAGGGTAAATCAATAGAAATATAACAGTCCATTAATAAATCTGCATATCTAGGTATTTTAAAGATAAATGTGGATTCTTCATTCAATCTCAAAGTTCTAGACCCATCAAAATCTATGCGAAATTTTTGCAATCCAAAATTGGTATATTTGGCATAAGTCGTTTTGAAAAATGTTTTACTAGGATTTCCATTTAATATAATATTTTGCTGACCTTGACTCACTAAATTTAAAAGACCACCAGCCATTAATATATAAGTATTTTTATTTTTTAAATACTTCTTATATATAATAATATGGAGAAAAATCCACAAGCAATTATTATTGTTATTAGTCTGGTTGTTCTGGTTTCCGCAATATTTTATTATTTCTATATTACTGGATTAAGAAGCCGAGAATGCACTTTTATGACCAATATTTACGGGACATTAAACACCCGAATTAAACCTATTACTCCATCCTCCAAACAATGCAAATTCAATTTGCAAGACTATTACATTAAAACAGCATATAATTGTTGCAGTGGAGGGAGTTATAAAAATGATTATGTCGACACTTGCAATTTAATTAATGTGCTAAAACAAGGTTGTAGAGGATTGGATTTTGAAATATATTCTATTGATAATCAGCCGGTTGTGTCCACCTCTGTTTTAGACAATAATTATGTAAAAGAAACATACAATTATTTGGAGTTTTCAGAAGTGATGAATATTTTGACGAATTATGCCTTTTCAGCCAGCACTTCTCCGAATTATACAGACCCGTTAATTATTCATTTGAGAATAAAAAGCAACAACTCGCAAATGATTTCGAATTTCGCAGACTTGTTTAAACAATATTCTGGATTTATGCTTGGAGAAAAATACAGTTATGAGAATCATGGGAAAAACCTGGGTAATGTTCCACTTCTTGCCTTTGCGAGTAATTCTGCGTCATCTAAAAATAACATCATTCTTATTGTTGACAGAGACAATACTGTATTTTTAGACAATCGACATTTTATGGAATATGTAAATTTGACGAGTAATTCTATTTTTATGAGAGCATTGCGTTACTATGATATTAAATATGCGCCGGATTTTGCGGAATTGCAAGAATTTAACAGACAAAACATGACAATTGGAATGCCGGACAATGAAGTCAATCCTGTGAATCCAAATGCGATAATTGTGAGAGAAAGTGGTTCACAAATGATTGCAATGAGATATCAATATGTGGACAATAATTTGGAGGAAAATATTGGATTTTTTGATAAAGTCGGATTTGCTTTTGCATTAAAACCAGAGAGATTGAGATATATTCCCGTGAATTTGCAAGACCCTGCACCACAACGACCGGAATTGTCCTATGAATCGCGAAATGTGGCAAGCGACTATTTTAGTTTTAGCATTTAGTCGTCTTAAAAAAGATATAAACATATAGTATGAAAGGCAAGGTGTGCGATAAATCCATGAGTTTCAGTGATTGTGAATTGGCCATTTTGCGTATGCAAGTGGACGAAGCAGAAGAGAAAATAGCCAAACGAATGATTAAAACAGATGAAACACAGGAAATGATTGCTATTGTGGAAAATTTCATTAAAAAAAAGACGCTGGTTTGTTATGGCGGCATTTCTATTAATGCATTGTTGCCAGAACAGGATAAAATATACAATGAAGACATTGATTTGCCAGATTATGACTTTTTCTCTCCAAATGCATTGAATGATGCGAAAGAATTGGCGGATTTATATTTTGAAAAAGGTTATACAGAAGTGGAAGCAAAGGCTGGACAACATCACGGCACATTCAAAGTCTTTGTCAATTTTCAAGGAGTCGCAGATATTACAATGATGCCTTATAAATTGTATAATATTATCAAGAAAAAATCCATCCGTGTCAATGGCATTTTATATACAGACCCTAATTATTTGAGAATGTCCATGTATTTAGAACTCTCTAGACCTGCCGGAGATACGAGTCGTTGGGAAAAAGTCCTCAAACGATTGATTTTGATAAACAAACATTATCCTTTGACCGAATTACAGTGTGGTAAAATTGATTTTCAACGAAAAATGGAGGATGAAACCGACAATAAAGCAGACGAAATATACGAGACTGTGAAAAATACATTTGTAAATCAAGGTGTTGTCTTTTTCGGAGGATTTGCTATTTCACAGTATTCTCAATATATGCCTTTGAATTTGAAAAAGAAGTTTGAAAAGATTGCGGATTTTGATGTTCTCTCAAATGACCCTTTAATCACTGCTGAAATAACGATTGAACGATTGAAAGATATAGGCATACATAATGCAAAAATAGTAAAAAGATCCGAGATTGGAGAAATCATTCCTTTGCATTATGAAATAAAAGTAGGCAAGGACACGGTTGCTTTTATTTACGAGCCTATAGGATGTCATAGTTACAATGTATTGATTCAACAATCTCAGAAAATAAAGATTGCAACCATTGATACCATGTTAAGTTTTTATTTGGCGTTTTTATATGCCGGAGAACCATATTATGACACTGACCGCATTTTATGCATGTCTAAATTCTTGTTTGATGTTCAACAAAAAAACCGGTTAAGTCAAAAAGGGTTGCTGAAACGATTTAGTATTACTTGTTATGGTCATCAAGAAAGCGTGGAAGAGATGAAATCAATCAAGGCGAAAAAGATTCTAGAATTAAAAAGTAAAAAAGGGACACGTGAATATGATGAATGGTTTTTAAAATACAATCCTGGAGAGAAATATGGCGCGGAGAATCCCACCGTAGAGAAATATGGCGCAAAAGTTAACGTCGCAAAGAATCTGTCAAAAGAAACCACTTTACAAACAAAAAAGAAAAGGGGTAAAGAAAAGAGAAAATCCACAAACAAATATCGTCATCACAAAAAACATAAAACAGTAAAAAAATATTGGGAAATATATTAATGACACCGACCCCGACACCAATACCACTGCACTTATTCAATATATAATAAATTTATTGCTTTATGAAATTGAAGGTAGAAAGCAGCCGTCATACAACCCATGATATAACAAATTATCAATAATAATATGAAATTTACAACTCCTACTACATTTTGCTGAAATTTGTAAACATCTGGATCAATATACTTGTTTAATTTACTGTTTTTTATATATACTAGTTTTTTACATATAAGACATTTATTATGCGCTATTTTATGCCATTCGTATAAGCATTTGGAATGCACGACGCAGTTGCAATCGCATGGTTTCGTATAATTTAAAATCATGGTCATTTTATAACAATTCCCTCCTTCCAAACAAATTACGCATATTTTCTCAGATTCGGAAGTAGTCATGTTATTTCTGGAAACAATACAAGAGAGAAAAAGCAATTCATTTTTATTTATATAAAGAATTGCGGCGAATAAAGAAACAAGGATAAATAATTACAATAATGCATGCAATATTTCTTGCACAATTCGATTCGGGTAATATTTTTGAAATATCTTGATCATGTAGACCAAATATCTAATACAAATTAAAATGCATACCTTTATCAAATAGATTGAATGATGCATGATATTCCAATTATTTATATAAGAACATATTTCACTAGATGAATTTGTAATATAAAACATATGAATGTCTAATATTCCATATAAGATTTGTCTATACTTGGTTCTTTCATTTTTGACATTAAGCATTTCTGGTATTTTTTGAAAAGTAATAAGATTTAAATATAATATTTTCCTATTTTTTTTACTATGAAATAAATAAGGAAGAATTCCATTCAAGTATTTATTTTTATACAATAATTTGCCGTTTATAATATATGGAACAAAGGAGGAACGAACGATGCAATCACATAAATGTTTTTTATCTTTAAATTTATTTACAACAACATGTTTCATGTTATTCATGTTATTGTATGTAATGTATAATCTTTTATATAACAAAGATACATCCATCTCATCTGGTAAACATTTTTCAAGTGAAAATAAAAGGTCTAAATTCTTGTGTTTTATAAAATGTGCACGAATTTCTTGATAATTATTGTTGGATTCAGTATCTGTTAAATACATTAATCCTAATAAAGAAGTAATGCTGCAACTAGAAATTCTACAAACAGTGATATATTTTAATTTTTCCATTCTCTTTAAAAAAGAGAGACATCCTATTATATAACCTCCATTTAAAGCCCCTCCATCCATTACCAAGTCTATTTCTATCGGTATTTTCGGAGGTGGATGTAAATCCGCAGTGATTTTGTCAATATATTGTTCAATAAACATAATAAAATACATGATTAAAAAAATAAAGAATCGGTTATTGTTGGGTTTGTCCTCTCCGTCTCAGTGTCATGTAACAATTTAGAGAGAAATCTTATGGTTAAAAACGATTGAGTGCCTTGATTGATTTGTTGACACTATAAAAAGAAATCCCAAATAAAAGACTGGTTACTATAAAGCCATGAATATTCATATTTCCATCTTTTGAAAATAAAATCGGCAAGTATGCACACAATTGTTTTTTTACAATCGGCAATTGAAATAAAAAATATAAAATGGATAAAAAGAGCGGCATTTGGATTTCATTGTATAATTCATCTAATTTGTCAGATGGCTGGATGTATTGTTGGTGCGTGTAAGAATCTTCAATATAATCTGATTGATTTGGAATCGTGGGTGGAATGTAATTTGCCTGTATTTGCGCGTCATTTGTGAGACCCTCTGTGTTTTGTGAAATATCGCGTGATTGCAATTGCGTTGCTCCAGACGCACTGGCTTGTTGAAGACCATTTACAATTTGATTTATGGTGCTTTGGTCTAAACTAATTTGACTATCTTGTTGTTGTGGTGTTGCGCTTAGATTTATATTTCCATTTCCAGACGCAGGATTGGTTGGTAAATCAAAAATATTCGTGCTCATAAATATTATAAAGATTGATTGATTATAATATTTACGCATTTTGTATTATTCTATTCAAATTCAACGATTTTTTTACTTTTGTCACATTTTGTCACATTTGATACATATTTATAACATTTGTTGTCGTATTTATGGACTTTATTATTAATTTCTTCCATGGGTGCTGCATAAAATACGATACAGTTTTTCCCTTTACATACACTTCTAAACAAAGATGCCACTCCTAAACCTAAAAGTATGGATAGAATAATTCTTCCAGTTCGGGTATGAATGTATTTCTCCATTTTCATTTGATTCATATAATACAAAGATACTATTGTTTCTTCTTGATTCTTTTCATTCCAAGAGAGAGAGAGAGAGAGAGAGAGAGAGAGAGAGCGAGGTTCAATTCCATGCTACATTAGAATTGAATTGGAATGTTTGCAAGCATGCTTTCATCGGCAGGACAATCCACCTCTGTTTTTGTAAAAGAATAACAATTATCTCCCCTGTCTTTAAATAGAATCTTGTCTATATTTTCAGGAGTTGGATAGACAAAGACTGTTTTTACCTCGGGCCCTAAAATATAAATGAAAAAGAGACCAACCACTAAACTTAACAAAAATACAGGAATTGAAATGAATTTTGTCAACATTTATTTATACTATTTACATGGACAATAAAATAATCCTTTTTCTCTCTAACATCACAATTGATAATAATAACAAGTCCAGAATATCCGTGTTTTATCTACTGGTTTGTTAATATTCTTGTTCTATTTCTCTTTCTTGTTGTGCCATTTCTAGGTCTTCATCTACATCTGATTCTGACGTGCCAAAATCAATAGATTCATTGTTTTTTACACGCAACTCGATGCGTTGTTTTTCATTCAATTCTTTTTTAGGTCTCTTTTTCGGTGGAGTTTTCGGGGCTTTTTTCGGCTTTGATTGTGGCGTCTTCTTCTTCTTCTTCTTTGTTGCATTGTCTGAGGATTCACTGTCTTTATCAAATGCAACTGCATCATCAGGCAAATCGGTAGTATAACTAACAATAGCAGGCGTTCCATTCACTTGTTCAAACTGATGAAATGAATTGGGTCGTTGAATCAAGGTATATATATCTGCTTTTTCATTATACTCTACAATATTCATGTGATATTTCAAATCCATTAATGTAGCCAATTCGGGTTTTAAATCTGACAAATAAATGTCCACCGCATTATCTGGATTGTTTGAATTGACTTCTGTTTTAATATTCTCAATCAATTGATACACTCTGGCCTGCGATTCATAAATCCGTTCTTTTTTCGGTTTTACATTTAAATAGAAATAATAATACAATTCTAGCATTTCTGTAAATTCAGAGACTTCCACCTTCATTTTTTCAAAATGGGAAATGGCCTCGCCTTTTGTAGTATAACCAAACAATGTATTGTTTTTCTCTTTGATAATGTTGTTTTTTAATTTAGAAAGTAACTCTTCATGTTCTGTGATTAATTCAGGAAGCATTTCAGAATATCCCACATTAATATGAATATTTAACCCACAAGGCTGAAGAACGTCTCCGCATTTCGCAATTAAACTTCTAGAGTTGGAGTCCGCATTGAATTTTGTCTGAAAAATAGAGCCTACAGGTCGTCGGCAATTCACGCATTTTATTTTTTGTTTGCGAAATTCTTCGCGTTTTTCTCTTACTGATTTTGATTCATTCTCGCCAATCTTTTTCTTGATGTTTTTTATGCCTGTTTCATATTTCGTTTTTAATACATAATAGTTGTTTATCGCGCGATTTATTTCTTTGTTTTCTTCTTCCAGTTCACTCATTATAATAAAATGGTATTATAA
>Ga0194035_1000225_pt1 | contig 34416 bp, 27 predicted proteins | sample JunL2320m_MetaG_FD_148680 | JGI IMG/M metagenome (GOLD analysis project Ga0194035, IMG submission 148680) | Anoxic zone freshwater microbial communities from boreal shield lake in IISD Experimental Lakes Area, Ontario, Canada - Jun2016-L239-20m | ecosystem: Environmental > Aquatic > Freshwater >...
CCACTCGGTTCATGCCGATTCGGGCCGTATCTAGGCTGTCTGAATTCGCCTGACTATGCGTCAACGTTTGAGTGACCGACACAACGCTTGCGAACATGATCGTCCCCACGATGCCCATCAACAGCAAGGTCACCATCATCTCGATCAGCGTGAGGCCGGCATCAACAGCATGTCGCTGCACAAGACGATGCCGGATTCGCGCAATGACATGTGTCATTGGACTCTCACCTCGACATAAATCTCGTTTGTCGTGGGATGGAAAATCGGCGTGACCGCGGCGGTTAGCGTGTAGCCGGGAACAGTCGCATCCCAAGTTCCCCACGGCATCGAAGCATTCGTTCGCCCATTCGCGTCCGTCGCTGCCAGCGTGAACGCCTCTGGGTAATCACAGGGTGCAGTGCCAGAATGAGTTAGGACGGGTGTGACACCAACGACGGGCACCCCTAGCGCGGTGAGCACCGCCACCCGCAACTTGGCCATTTGTGGCGTAACAGTCGGTGGATTGGTCGCCGACGCCATGATCGCAGCACCGCGAACAGAAGATGGATGGTAGGGACCTAGCGCGTTCTTGCCCTCAGGATCAGCGTCCGCGCAGCTACCAGCCCACACCGAGTAACCGCTTGGGAATGGGAAGAAGTTGGTGATCAACCTGGTCGCGGCAGTTCCTTGAACGGATTGAGTGCCGTCGGGCAGAAGTGACGAGTTTCCAATTCCCAGCGGAACGGTTAGCGGCGCCGGATACGTCGCATCTCCGAAGGCGACGTTGAAACTTCCCTGCTTGTCGTAATCGAAGATGATGGGGGTTGTAGCCCCAGCGCTGACGGTGGCTGGCACCGTCGGCTGGTTAACTCCACTCGACGCAACGTATCCAGAGCTATTTGCTGTGGCCGTGTACGACGCGGCAGGGAGGCTGTCGAAGAAAGCACAACCATCTGGATCGGTGAATTGGGCCAGATTAGTTGTGCCACCAACAAGGGTCACCATGATGCCTTCAACCGGTTGACCGAGCGCATTGACTACCTTGGCACCGACATTGCCGAGGCTGGGATCGAAACTGCTGACATTAGGAGCTAGCAGCGTTTGCGCTCGCACACCATCTGTCGTCGCTGGCATCGTTGGCCAGGTCACCTTGATGCTGATCTTCTTGTACTTGATGAACGACGAGGCCGAACCATCACACGGCGATGTAGATCCAGTCGACAGATACGACGTCACGGACCTCAAAATGGTGAAATCCAAGCCGTTGACATTCTGGATCGTGGTGGTGCCAAGAAGCGTTGAATATGTTGTGGTGGCTCGAGCCTGATCAATGGCGGCCGAAGCCAGGTTTGTTGCTACTTCGCGGTTCTTTGAGTCTCCGGACACCCACAGAGCTCGAACTAGACCATTGGCAATGCCTGTCATGATCACGACGGCAACGGTCAGTGCCACTACGAGTTCGACGAGCGAAACCCCGTCGTCACTTCGAAGGGATGCGCACAGATGTGATGACCGACCTCTTCGGCCGATCATCTGCACTACCCGCATCATGGCACTCCCTCGTGTCAACACCTGCTATGAGTTTCGGCGACTGAACAGCGGACCTTGAGGTTTGCAGGGCCGCATGTGCGGCTAGATCTCCGACCACATCTCTACGGACAAGTACCGGGAACCGGATACCCCGTGGTTTTGTCGTGCTCCCAGGTCTCAGTTAGACCGAGTGACGCGTTATTGGCCTGAAGGCAGTAGCTGTAGGGCGTTATGCGCGTAATGGTCACTGTGTCCTCGGGGCTACCCGTGTAGTCAATTGTGGCTTTGATCGGGTCGGCGGTGGACGTCCACAGCACCTCACCGCCGACGAGGGCCCCCCGTTGGGTGTAATCACCATTGGACGCCACCGAGGCAGATTCAATGGCCGATGCGGCGTTACGTAGGTCCTCGCGCAATTGGGTTCTGAACGCATCTTGTCGGTGGTGAAGAAACGTCGGTATGGCAATACCGGCGAGAATGCTGACGATCATCATCACTACCAACAGCTCAACCAACGTGAAGCCTGAATCCTGATGCCGTGCCTTCATCCTGATTCCCCCGTAGTTGAAACTTCGTGCAAACGGCCGAGAATGGCGAAGGGACACTCGCCCGATTCGGCGAGTGTCCCTTCGTTGCCTGTGTTGTTAGCAGTTGGTTGGCGCTGTGGTGGAACCATCCACTGGCACACCATCTGCCTTGCTGAAGTACCAGGTCTCAGCAGTCAGGTTGCTGTTTACACCCTTGACGCAGTATCCGTTGGTGACGGACTTGGCGGTGATGGTGTTACCTGCCGACGACGTGTAGGTCATCGTGGACGGAAGTGCCGCATACGTGGTCGTTAGTCCGATGGCGGTGTAGTCACCGTTCTTGTCCACTGCCGATGACTCAACAGCCGTAGCAGCGTTCTTAAGGTCAGCCTTGAGCTGCGTGCGGTAACCATTCTTGCGCTGGTTCAAGAAGGTCGGGATCGCGATAGCCGCGAGAATACCGATGATGATCATCACGACAAGAAGTTCGATCAGGGTGAAGCCCTGCTCAGAGTTCTGCGTGGCCTTGCGAATGCGAGTGAGCATTGCCCTGTCTCCTTCATTGATGACTGGTTGGCGCCCGACCGAGGATTTCCTAATTCGGAATCCCTAAGGTCTTGGCGAACCCTGTCTCTTGTTTGACTTAAGGGTTTTCGGCGAACATGTGACGGGTCTTGAACATCTGCTCTGAATCTTTTCTATTCGTTCACCTATTTGGGCTAAGCCTCGTTACAAAGCTGAGGCCACTGACACGAAGTCAGTGGCCTCAGCTTTGTTCGAGATGTGTTAGCAACCAGTCGGTGCCGTCGTGGAACCATCCACGGGCACACCATCTGCCTTGCTGAAGTACCAGGTCTCACCGGTGAGATTCGAGTTCACACCTTGGACGCAGTATCCGTTAGTGACGGACTTGGCGGTGATCGTGTTGCCTGCCGATGAGGTGTAGGTCATCGCTGACGGCAGTGCGGCGTACGTAGTGGTCAGTCCAATGGCGGTGTAGTCGCCATTCTTATCCACTGCGGTCGATTCAACAGCGGTTGCAGCGTTCTTAAGGTCAGCCTTGAGCTGCGTGCGGTAACCATTCTTGCGCTGGTTCAAGAAGGTCGGGATCGCGATAGCCGCGAGAATACCGATGATGATCATCACGACAAGAAGTTCGATCAGGGTGAAGCCCTGCTCAGAGTTCTGCGTGGTCTTGCGAATTCGAGCGAACATGGGACGAGCCCTCCCCTAGTTGTCGGGGCTTGTTCGCCCCGCTTACATCAATGTCATCGGCGACTCACGATCGGAACTTGAGGACCTGTTTGGCAGCAGACCCACGGCGCGACACGGGACGCTACTTGGTCTGGCCACCGATCAAATCGAAGATGCTGAAGATCGGCATATACAGCGCAACGATCATCGAGCCGACTAGACCGCCAAGAATTGCAATCATGATCGGCTCGATCAACGCGGTCATTTGCTCAGTCATCGTGTTGACCTCTTCGTCGTAAAACTCAGCGATCTTGGCCAACATGTGGTCGAGGGCACCGGTGTCTTCACCAACTGCCAACATCTGGACAACCATCGACGGGAAGACGCTGTGTTGGCTGAGCGGCTCGGTCAAGCTCTCACCCTTGCGTACACTGTCTTGAATCTCGCGAACGGCTTTAGCGACAACCACATTGCCTGACGTGTCAGCCACAATGTCCAGGCTCTGCAAAATGGGCACGCCCGATGTCAACATCGTGCCTAGATTGCGACAGAACCTAGCCAACGCAATCTTCTGGAACAGAGCCCCGAAAACCGGCAACTTGAGTTTCAACGGATCGACAACATTGCGAACGCCTTCGCGATGCCGAACCCGCATCCACACGGCGAATCCGGCGATGGACAAGACAGTGATGGGTATGAATCCGACCTTGAGGAGGTTCGATAGCGCAACCAGCACTCGAGTCGGTAGGGGAAGGGTTCCATTGAGGCTGTCGAAAAGTCCCGCGAATGTGGGCACGACGAAAAGCAACATGCCGGTGCACAAGACAACCGCCATGACGAGCACAGCAACCGGATACGTCATGGCTGACTTGACCTTGCCGCGAAGCTTGACTTCTGCCTCGTAGTTGTCTGCGATCTGGCCGAGCACTCTGTCTAGGAATCCACCAACCTCGCCGGCTCGAATCATGTTGACCATAAGCGGCGGGAAGAATCGAGGATGCTCAGCCATGCTCACTGACAGGGACGATCCAGCTTCAACTCGGGCACGAATTTCGCCAATAACCGCGGCAAACTTCTTGTTCGGCTGCTGCTCTTCAAGAATTGACAGTGCTCGAAGCATCGAGAGTCCGGCATTAATCATGGTGGCGAACTGGCGACTGAAAATCGACAGTTCCTTAAGCTTCACCGGTGCGCCTAGTTTGGGAAGCTCAATTTCAGTCTTGAGTCCGCCTGAGCGCTGTTCGGTGATCTTCATGGGCGCATAGCCCATACTCTTTAGCTTGCTGGCAACAGCGGCTTGTGAGTCAGCTTCGATCTTGCCAGTGACAACCTTGCCGGCCCGGTCGCGAACCGAATACTCGTATGTTGCGGTAGCCGCCATGACGTCTCAGCCTCCCTATGCCCGACCGCAAAGTCGGCTGTAGTCCTCGACGTGATGACACTTGTCCAGGCCCTGCTCGTATGTGATCTTCCGACTCTTGACTAGGTCAGCCAAACTCTGGTCAAGCGTGTGCATGCCATGTGCGGCGCCGGCTTGCATGACTGAGTAGATCTGATGCGTCTTACCCTCACGGATCAAATTTCTGATTGCGGGCGTTACGACCAGAACTTCGGTGGCCACGACCCGTCCCTGAGCGTCAGATCGCTTGCACAGCGTCTGACAAACGACGCCCTGCAACGACATAGCCAGCTGCTGACGCACCTGCTGCTGTTGATGCGGAGGGAAGACGTCGATAATGCGATCGATGGTCTGTGCCGCATCCTGCGTGTGCAGCGTGGCAAACACCAAGTGGCCGGTCTCAGCGGCCGTTAGAGCAACCTGGATCGTCTCCAGATCACGCATTTCACCGACCAGAATAATGTCGGGATCTTGGCGAAGAACATGCTTCAGGGCACTCGAGAAGGACCACGTGTCCTCCCCTACCTCGCGTTGGTTCACAATGCAGCTCTTGTGCTTGTGCAAGAACTCGATCGGGTCTTCGACCGTCATGATGTGATCCGTACGAGTGCGATTGGCAAGATCGACGAGGGCGGCAAGAGTCGTACTCTTTCCCGAACCCGTTGGTCCGGTTACAAGAACGAATCCGCGCGGCAGAGCGGCGAAATTACCGATGCTGGAATGAATGCCAAGGCTCTCGAGTGATTTGATTTCGTACGGGATCACACGAAATGCCGCGCCCACCGCATCGCGCTGACGGTACAGATTCACACGGAAACGCGCCCGACCTGGCAGCGAATAGGCGAAGTCGAGTTCAAGCTCTTCCTCGAACTTTTCTCGCTGAGCTTGGGTGAGAATCGACATCATGACCCGCTGAATCACAGGCGCGACCAACACGGGAAACTCGTCGAGCGGAACTAGCGCGCCGGACAACCGGATCGTCGGGTGTGCGCTAACGGTTAGATGTAAATCCGATGCGCCGCGATCGAGCATCACGGTCAGTACGTCGACGAGCGATAGGTCATCATCTTGGATGCGTTGTTCAGTGGTCGCCCGCGAGGTGAGATTCGACATCTGGGACGGCAAAGGTTCCTGAAGAACAATTGCGGGATCGGGCGCAGTTGGTTGGGGGACGTACACATCTGCAACGGGGACCGGCTGATACTCCGCGCGCGAACTCGATAACACCAGTTCAAACAGTGACCCAGCACCGTTTTCGGGTTCTGGCATATATGACACGGGGGCGATGACATCAGGGACGAACGGCGCGTCAGGCACTGGCGGTGTCTGAGCCGCATAGCCCGAGGCGGCAAAGAACTGCTCGGGGGTGTCGACGTCTGATCTGGCTTCCACGTGGATCTCCTCCGCAGCACACATGCATTCGCACTTTCCTCAAACATCGGCGTCCTCAGACGTCCGCTTGAGCCTTGGGGCGAACGGATCGGTGCATGCACCGAATCGGCTACGCGACCACGCGGAAAATCTCGTCAAGGGATGTGACGCCTTGGGCGGCCTTGGCCAAACCATCTTGGCGCAGGGTGATCATCCCACTTTCGATGGCGACCTTCGTGATCGAGCTGACGCTTTCGCGTTCCACAGTCATGCGCTCAATTTCTTCACTAACTGCCATGACCTCATGGAGAGCCAGCCGGCCCTTGTAGCCCGTCCGAGAACAGTTGGTGCAACCGACAGGACGGTGGAAGTTAGGCGGTGCAATATCCGAGGGCTGGTATCCGATGGCCGCGAGCTGCTCTGGAGTCGGGGTGTATGGCTCTTTGCATTTCGAGCACAGGCGCCGTGCCAACCTTTGCGCCAGTACGCAGTCAACCGACGATCCGACCAAGAAGGGTTCGATCCCCATCTCAGTCAATCGAGTGATCGCACTTGGCGCGTCATTTGTGTGAAGGGTGGACAGCACCAAGTGGCCAGTCAACGACGCTTCAACCGCAATTTGAGCTGTTTCGTGATCACGAATCTCACCAATGAGAACAATGTCAGGGTCAGATCGCAGGATGGAGCGCAGGGCCGACGCAAAACTCAGGCCGGCCTTGGGATTCACCTGTACCTGGTTGATCCCCGGAAGCCGATACTCCACCGGATCCTCAACGGTGATGATGTTGACCTCGGGTCGATTCACCACGTTGAGCGTGGCATACAGGGTCGTCGACTTACCGGAGCCAGTTGGGCCAGTTACCAGGATCATTCCGTACGGCTTGATGAACGACTGCTCGAAGATTGAGTAGTTGTGCTGCGAGAAGCCCAGATCAGACAGATCTAGGCGCGCGGTCGAGTTATCCAAAATACGCATGACGACCTTTTCGCCCCACACTGTCGGCAGGGTGGCCACACGCAAGTCGACCTTGCGACCGTTCGTCGTCACTGAGAGCCGTCCATCCTGCGGAATTCGACGTTCGGCGATGTTGATGTCGGACATGATCTTCAAGCGACTGATCACACCGGCTTGGATGGAGCGCGGTGAGCGCATGACCTCGTGCAGAACACCGTCAATTCGGTATCGGACGCGTAAATCAAACTCGGTAGGTTCTAGATGAATGTCTGAAGCGCGGTCCTGAATCGCCTGCGTGATCAGCAAATTCACGTAGCGGACGATCGGTGCATCCTCAGTGATCTCTTTAACCTTGGACAAGTCTTCATCTTGTGTGTCGGCCAAGTCGAGTTCAGTGGTGAGGTCGTCTAGTTCATCGCCAGCGCGGTAATAGCGGTCAATGGCTGCCATGACGTCAGCCCGTGTCGCCACGACAGGACGTACATCTATGTGACCCATCGCCGAGGCGATCGATTTGATGTCGTCGATCGCGAAAACATTAGCCGGATCGGCCATAGCGACAAGCAGTTTGCCTTCATCGAACCCGATTGGAATAGCCGTATGCCGCCTGGCAACATGGCCAGGGACTCGACCGATAGCGGTCATATCGACGGCAAACTCGCCCAAATCAACGAAACGCATTCCAATTTGAGTCGCGAGAGCAGCCACCAACTGGGATTCACTCAAAACGCCCTGATCCACCAGAATCCGGCCGAGGCTACGACCGAGTCGCTCTTGCTCAGTAACGGCGAACGCTAACTGCTCAGGTGAAACAAGACGCCCGTCAATCAGGATGTCACCTAGTTGCTTCACTTTCGAACCCTTCGCTGCCCACGTCAACGCACGTCAGTTAGACGTCCCATTCACCTGTTCGGCAGATTGCGGGTATTTCTGAAGTCGAAATTAAGGTCAAAGAGCCGGATGTGCGACCAATGCCGCCGCTGCAGCGCGCAAAGCCTCAGATGTGGAGCCACTGTCAGGTAGCGAAATACACGATCCGTCCGCAAAGCACAGCTGAACATGCTGCTCGTCGGGGCCTGGTGTCGACTGACTGGCCCGCGGTTCGCAGGCATCGCGAGTGCGGGTGACTTCGAGGGCGGATGCGACGATTGTTGCCGCTGCACCGGGTACTCGCGGACCGGATTCCCACACAGCAGATAAGGGCGTCATCGTCCCGCCCCTGACGTGGTGTACGCCTCAATATGATCGAGGACGCCAAAAAGCAGGGCGAGAAGGACTGACTTCACGGACTCTCTATCTGTTACGTCACAGGCGACAATCGACGTGGATAGATCGAGATTTAGCGTCTGACGGATCGCATGCTCAGTGACGGCATCTATCCTGTCGCAACGATTTGCGGCAACAACGAACGGAACATGCGCCATCTCTCTGAAGGATCGCAGGATGTTTGCCGCGTCGACGAAACTGCCCGGGTCTTGGGTGTCAACCACGAGGACGAACCCGAGCATGCCATCACTCAAGATCTCCCACATGAATTCGAAGCGCGCCTGTCCCGGTGTTCCAAAGAGGTAGAGCACCAAATCGCTATCGATGGTGATGCGTCCGAAGTCCATGGCGACGGTGGTCTCGGCTTTTATGTCCTGGGAGTCGTCGCTGGTGCCACGTTCCGTGGACAACACAGTTATCTCACTGATGGTGCGGATCAAAGTCGTCTTACCGGCTGCAAACGGTCCCGTCACGACGACCTTCACTGCCTTGCCGCCATGCCTCTTTGCTCTGCGCGGATTCATCACAGGCCCCGAACCCCAGCAATCAAACGCAAAAGCAGCGTCCGATTCATTGCAGGATCGCGCTTAAGGAGCTCGGCTGCATACGTGGAGGGGGCGGTGGCTGCCTGCGACCGGGTCACATTACCTTCAAATCCAGGCGCGTCACGCGATAGTTCGCGTGCAGCAATCACTGCACTACCGAGCCCGCCGGGAGTTGACACTGACATCGACATAGAAACACCGGAGGCATCTCGGCCACGTAAGACGGATTCACCCGACGGACTAATGTCGCCAGACCCTGAATAGGCACGCACCCCTTCAGTGAATTGCGCCCGTCCACCGCCGCTGTGCTCAGCCTCCAGCGATGTTGTGGCGTTCATGACGGCTGCCGCTGTCAGGCCCAAGCCACCTGGCACGGGTGGTGACGTCATCTGCACGACCGTTGGCCGTGAAAACGCTCCGAGATCCTCGATGGACATCAGCATTGCAAACCGTCGCTCGAGGCTTGAAACATGATCGGGCGAGGTTGGATCCTTCACCGTCAACAATCCCCGTTGCACGAGACCGGTGAGAATTGAGGTCACTCCGTAAAGCCCCGTGCCAGTCAGTTCGGCTAGATCTTGAACAGTCCGATGGCCGTCAACTAGGGCCATAACACCCCATTCGTCACGGCTGACGGTGGGATCTGCCGCTACCCCTGGAGCTAACGCCAGGACAGACTCATGGCCGCTAATCGCGCTGTGGAACTGAGACCATCTGAGTTGACGATCTTGCGCATCGCGGAGGGCCTCGGCCACCGGAATGAGCACGCCAACGTCATCTGAATCGCTGTGATCGGCGTTGAAGGCGAAGTCTCCGACAGTCCATGTGAGTAACTCCGACATGGCGTCCGTCACTTGCTCGCGTGCGGCCTGCCGAACGACAACTGCATCCACAGAGCCAGACTCTAGGAGCGCTCGCGCCACCCCGATCCCTCCGGACACAACCCGAGCCACTGCGTGACGCAATGCGATGTCGTCGACAGCGCCTGAACCAATGATCCGCCTCGCCAGGTTTTGTCGGCTCAGATCCGCACTCGCGCCACAGATCTGCCCGTCGTTAAACCAAACGATGCCCCGAACAGGACCACCACTCGGACGTGCCTTGGCCAGTTCCAAGGCACCGGATTTACCAGTTGATGCTAGCAGCGTGCACACATCGGCGAGCCCAAACGCGTCAAGGGAACCCTCAAGCTTCACGTCTGGACCTCCTTTGCTATCGCACGCGTCACAGTGGCCATTGGGCTAGCTCGCATCCCAGTTCTGCGAACTTTCATCAACCCAACCGATCGGTCGGCTGACAAACGGTGACTGGCTCGTCAGCTCTTGGTCAAACCGCACATGTGGCGCCGGCGCTGGATTCTGCGGGGCGGCTAACTGCGGCGTGTAGACAACATTGATGTCTGAAACAGGCATGGCGTCGGTCATTCTTTGAAAGATGGACGACTCTGCCCGGTGCGCTTGGTAGGCCGCCTCAGCTTCTGCAATTGCCTGTCCAAACACCTCGCGTTCGTCGATCATGGGTGCGTCCCACCCGAGCTGATGCTCTACGGGGACGTCAGCGGAAAGAATGTGGGCCATTACACCGGCAGCCCGCCTAACTTCATAAAGAACAAGTCCAGATTTCGCGCCAAGTGCAGCCACCGCGACCAGTACCGCCTCGGATTCACATGCCACCAAGAACACAGTGCCGTGCTCACCTTCGACAAACACCTGCGACAGGTCGCCACGGCCAAGGCCTTGGGCGGCTTTTTCACCGAGGCTGAGCAGAGCCGCGGACATAGCAGCAACCCGATCCTCGTCCATCCCGTCGGGAAGAACACTGGCCATGGGCAGGCCGTCGAACGTTACAACGGCCGCGGCCTCAAGCTCACCGACTTGGGAAAGGAGGTCCGAAAGTGCCGTCTGCAGTCGCTCACCACGGCTCGTGGAGCCAAATTCGGACATTGCGCACCTCGTGTCTAGTCGCAGATCAGGTGACCCGCTTCCAGTGCTTTCGACCGTCAGGATGGCGGTCTTGAGCAGATCGAGTTCGATAGACCCGAAAGGCACATGGAGGCTTAGTCGGCAGTGTTTGCAGCCACACGAAGTGTGGGACGGATCTGATCGGCCGCAACCCGCTGCCCAGTCATCAAAGCAATTTGTTCGACGCCCTGGTAGAGCAACATCTCAAGGCCCGAGGCGGCGCGACCCTGATTGGCCTCCCACGAGCGGGCCAGCGGCGAGGGCCAAGACTGGTAAACCACGTCAAGTAGCACGCCCGGCTGAGTTGGGACCGCGTCCACTAATGCATCTGCGACCCCTGCTGGGACCGTGCTGATCACGAGATCGTGGTGAAGATCAATCTCCGATGACGTCCACGCAAATATGCGGGGCGTGATTCCGACCGCAGCTGCCGTCACCACAATGTCGTCGCATGCTTCGGGACGGCGAGCGAGAACATCGACCTGACGAGCACCCATGCGGGCGGCAGCGGCAACGGCAGATCTAGCCGTAGCCCCAGCCCCGATTATGAGTACCGACGGTGTCGGCCCAACCCCGACCTCAGCCACGGCAGACACGATCCCTTGAACGTCAGTATTAAAACCATGGCGACCAGTCGGGGTGAAGATAACGGTATTCGCCGCACCCGTCGCGAGCACAACCTCGTCGACAGTGTCGAGAAGTGGGAGTACGTCAGACTTCAATGGCATCGTCAGCGACGCCCCAACCCACTCGGCAGTCCTCGAGGTAACCCACTCGGCTAGTTGCTCGGTCGTGACGTCTATACGGTCGTACGTCCATGGCAATTCGAGGATTTGATAAGCGGCACGATGGATCACCGGTGACAACGAGTGACCGATTGGATGCCCGAGTACAGCGGCCCTCCGAACCGGGTTATCCAACATTCGCCAGATACTTGCGCTTGAGGGCGAGGAACTCCTGGTAGTTATCGGCAAACTCGGTGGTCTGAGTCGCCGGATCGGTTGTCAAGAAGTACAGCCACTTACCCTTGGCAGGGTTCAACGCAGCTTGAAGCGCCGCATTACCTGGGGAACCGATCGGCCCAGGCGGAAGACCCTTCTGCTTATAGGTGTTGTACGGCGACTCTGTATTCAACTGATCTGCGGACAACTGAAGATCTTGCGTGCCGAGTGCATAGTTGACCGTGGAATCCAACTGCAGCCGCATCCCTCGATCAAGACGGTTGTACAGCACTCGTGCGCCTTTGTCGTAGACGGCAGGCGGCGTCTCAACTTCCAAAATGCTGGCCATCGTCACAACTTCTAGCGGGGTCAACCCACGAGCGGCCGCTGCCGATTCAAGACTGATGTTGTCCGCTTGCTTGTTGAATCGCTTGATCATCGACTTGATCACCGTGTCGGCGGTTGCTTTGGGCCCAAACTCATAGGTAGCCGGATAGAGGAACCCCTCGGCGTTACCCTTCGCATAACCTGGCAGTCCGAGATCCGCGGCGCGGTCAAAGGACGCCTTCAGATCTGTGAGCGGCAGGCCGGTAACCTTTGCCGCAGTCGCAAGAATCTTGTCGGCGCGCCAGCCTTCGGGAATGACCAGTCGCTTGACGTCCCGCGACGTTGGATCAAGTAGCAGCGTGATTGCCGATTGTGAGCTCATCCCCGAACGCAGGTTGTATGTTCCGGGGGCGATTGCTTGTGACCGCGAATCACCTTGTGCTGCGCTAACAAATGCATCAGATGTGGCAACAACACCTGCACTGGCTAGGGTTCGTCCGATCTGGCGAATTGAATCGCCCGGATTGACTACAACGCTGACGGTGCCGCTGCCGTCGCCTTCAAAGTCATTCGGACCACCAGCGATGGCACGAATACCTACGACGGCCAACAGCGCTACGAATCCAAGCGCGACCAAAGAACCGATGATGGGCAGAACCGTGGAGCGTGCAACTCCCCTGTGCTTGCCACCTTTAGGTGGCTCGTCATACGTCATCCGCAAGCCGAGTTGGCTCATGTCAGTCCCTAATCCAGTCTGTCGGTCCCGCGTCATTAGCTGCCAGCAACTCGCCGGGAGGAATCCCGGTTGCTCGCTCCTGATCAACTGCCTGCTGAACAATGATGACAGCCGCTGCCTGATCTATCACGCTACGACCTTCACGGGCATCCCGACCAGCTGACTGCAACTGCCGGGTGGCCTGCATAGTGCTCATCCGTTCATCGATCAGACGAATAGGAACCTTTATCCCGTTCCCGGCCAGTGCGTTACTTAGGTCACGTGCGTAGTCGGTGACCGCCTGGACGGCCGGGCCGTGAGCGCCACCTAAACCGATGGGTAACCCAACCACGATCTCCACCGGCTCATACTCAGTGACGAGCGCAACAATTTCAGCTATATCGACCTGCTTCGACGAACGCTTCACCGTGGCAACTGGTACCGCCAGAATGCCGTCCGGATCTGTGCGGGCTACACCAACCCGCACGCTCCCGACATCCAGCCCGATGCGGATCCCCCGCCGAAACGGCTCGCTCACGCGCCTACCGTGATGCGAACCGACTCACGTGCGGCCGCGAAAGCTGCCGCCAGACCAGAAGGATCGGTACCGCCACCCTGGGCAATGTCATCCTTACCGCCGCCGCGACCACCGACAACGGGCAAAGCAGCCTTGAGCACCTCGGACGCCTTGAGCCCCACTTCCCGAGCCTTGGCGTTAGTGCCGACCATGATCGACACCTTCCCGTCCGCGACGGCCGAACCCACGATCACCGATGGGATCTCACGACGAACCATCTCAACTGATTTGTTAATCAGTTCTCGCAAGCCCTGTGAATCTGTACCGTCGGGGGCTTCAAAGGTCCAGATACGTGCATCGCCGAAGGTTTCACCCAGACCGATCAGACCATCGAGGTTGGCGACCAAGGATGCCGACTTCATGACGGCGATTTCCTTCTCAGCCTCTTTCAAACGCGACAGGATTGTGTCGATGCGCTCGGCCAACTCATCCGGGCGGGCTTTAACGGTGTCCGCTAACTGCGACACGATGAGATGCTCGCGGGCTAAGAACTTGTAAGCATCCACACCGACAATTGCCTCAACGCGACGAACGCCTGCCCCAATCGAGCCTTCGGACAGGAACTTGATCAGTCCGACCTGACCCGAACGCTGGGCATGAGTACCGCCACAAAGTTCTCTGGCCCAATCACCGACGGACACGACGCGAACGCGATCTCCATACTTTTCACCGAACAGGGCCATCGCACCGGCGGCACGGGCTTGCTCCTGCGACATGACTTCAGCGTGCACGGCAAGATCTTGTGACAGCACTTCGTTAACGTGCTGCTCAACATCGTTGAGTACGGATGGCGGAACGGCACCCGCGAGTGGGAAATCGAAGCGGAATCGACCCGGTGAGTTTTCTGACCCCATTTGCGTAGCGGTTTCACCGAGTGCTTCACGAAATGCCTTGTGCACCATGTGAGTTGCGGTGTGGGCGCGTGAAATCGCCCGACGTCGCTCCAGATCAACCGACCCTACGACAGCGCTGCCCACAGCGACTTCACCTTCGAGGACGCGTCCGCGGTGGACGTAAAGACCAGGTACCGGCTGTTGGACATCAGCGATTTCAATAATCGACCCATCAGCCATCGCAATCCGACCGGCATCGGCCAACTGACCGCCACCCTCTGCGTAGAACGGGGTGCGATCCAAAACAACTTCGACCTGCTGACCAGCGCTAGCGCTTTGCACACCCTCGCCTTCGATCAGCAATCCACGCAGCGTGGCTTCACTGACCACTTCGTCATAGCCAACGAAAGCGGTGATCCCGGCGGCATCCATCACATCGCGATAGACCGTGGTGTTCGTGAGACCGGACTTTCGCTGCTTGGCATCAGCCTTGGCACGGTCGCGCTGCTCGCCCATGAGGCGTCGGAAACCGTCATGGTCGACCTCAAGGCCCTTTTCAGCAGCCATTTCCAAGGTCAGATCGATCGGGAAGCCATACGTATCGTGCAGGGCAAAGGCTTCAGATGCCCCGAGCTGGGAGCCGCCAGATGAACGAACATCAGACACAGCCGACTCGAAAATTGTCGTGCCAGTGCGCAGCGTTGAAAGGAATGCGGCCTCTTCGGTGGCGCAGATGGTGCGGATGCGGCCGGCTTCGGAAACTAGCTCGGGGTACTGAGGACCCATAGCCTCAATCGAGGACTCGATCAGTTCTTCCATGACCTGATCCGGGCCACCAAGGATGCGCATATTGCGGATAACTCGACGCAAAATCCGACGCAGGACGTACCCACGCCCCTCATTACCCGGCAGAATTCCGTCGGCGACGAGGAATGCGCAGGTGCGCGCATGGTCGGCGATAACGCGCAAGCGCACGTCCGCATCGGGGTCAGCACCGTAGCGAGCGCCGGTAATGGCACTGGCTCGATCGAGAATCTTGCGCGTTGTATCGATCTCGTAAATATTGTCAACGCCCTGAAGGAGTGCGGCCATGCGTTCGAGACCCATACCGGTGTCGATGTTTTTAGCCGGCAATTCACCGCGAACGTCGAAGTCCTCCTTCGAACGTACCTCGGAAAGTTCGTACTGCATGAACACGAGGTTCCAGACCTCGAGATAGCGATCCTCGTCGGCAACTGGGCCACCCTCGCGGCCATGCTCGGGGCCGCGGTCGTAATAAATCTCAGAGCACGGACCGCCGGGGCCAGGAACACCCATCGACCAGTAATTGTCCTTCGGTCCGCGACGCTGGATCCGCTCTAGCGGAATGCCAGCGACCCGATGCCAGATATCAATGGCTTCGTCATCATCGTCGTAAACCGTAACCCAGAGCTTGTCCTCGGGAAAAGCGAATCCGCCGTCAGACTCAGAGCCGGTTAGCAATTCCCACGCAAAGGGAATTGCACCCTGCTTGAAGTAGTCGCCAAAACTGAAGTTACCGGCCATCTGGAAGAACGATGCGTGCCGGGTAGTTTTACCGACCTCGTCGATGTCGAGGGTGCGTACGCACTTTTGTACGGAGGTTGCGCGCGGGTACGGAGGTGGAGCCTCCCCAAGAAAATAGGGCTTGAACGGAACCATGCCGGCGTTGACAAACAGCAGGGTCGGATCGTCGAGCAGAAGTGACGCAGACGGAACTACGGTGTGCCCGCGCTCGCTGAAGTAGCGCAAGAACCGACTGTGAATCTCGGCGGAATCCATGAGAACCTCTCGAATATGCGAGTAGCCACCCGCGACATCGCGAGGGCTGAACCAAGCCTACCGGCGCCGCTCAGATTTCGTCGTCGGGTATCTGCCGTCCGAGAGCCTGCCGCAATTTGTCCAGAACATCGGCGTATCTGGCTTCCGCACCGTAACGAGTTGGGCGGTAGTAGCGTCTATCCCCCATCTGATCTGGGCCGTAAACCTGCTCGGCAACCGCTCCTGGTACGTCGTGCGGATAGACATATCCCACACCGTGACCAAGGTCTCCAGCCCGCGCATAGTGGGAATCTCGTAAATGAGCTGGCACCGGGCCGATCAAACCTTTTCGAACGTCATCTTGAGCCGACCCGATCGCCACCGCGACCGCATTGGACTTGGGCGCAAGCGCCAGCGCGATCGTGGCCTGGGCCAGCGGGAACTTGCCCTCCGGCATCCCGATGAAGGCAACCGCTTCAGCGGCCGCCGTCGCGGTCTGAAGTGCACTGGGATCTGCCAAACCAATGTCTTCACTGGCCAAGATCACCAGTCGCCGCGCAAGGAATCGCGGATCTTCGCCGGCCTCAATCATCCGAGACAAGTAATGCAGGGCCGCATCGACATCCGACCCGCGCACGCTCTTGATGAACGCACTTATAACGTCGTAGTGCTGATCACCATCGCGGTCGTAACGGGGTGCTGCGCGATCAACTGCCCGTTCAACTGCTGCGAGGTCGATGACGTTGGACCCCACGTCAAGTGCTGCACCAGCGGCTGCCTCGAGGCTAGTGAGTGCGCGTCTGGCATCTCCACCCGCGATCCGCAGCAGATGATCACGAGCGTCGTCAGATAGTTCGGCCGCGCCATTCAACCCGCGCGGATCGACGACGGCACGATCAAGGAGCGCTGAGATGTCGTCGTCCGTGAGCGGCGCCAACGTCAGCAGCAGCGATCGCGACAACAGCGGTGAGATCACCGAGAAGGACGGATTCTCCGTGGTTGCCGCGACGAGTGTCACCCAACCGTTTTCAACCGCGGGCAACAGAGCGTCCTGCTGCGTCTTGGAGAATCGATGCACCTCGTCAACGAACAGCACAGTGCCGATCCCGTTCATAGCCAGTGCGTCACGCGCCCGATCAATGACCTCGCGTACGTCCTTGACCCCGGCCGTGACGGCGGATAGTTCGGCGAACCGACGACCGGTGCTGGTACTCACCAGCGTCGCAAGCGTGGTCTTACCCGTACCCGGAGGACCCCACAAAATGATCGATGTGGTGGATTGGGGCTGATCGGCTGACGCGCCAATGAGCCTGCGCAAGGGACTGCCCTGCGCTAGAAGATGGCGCTGACCGACAAGTTCGTCGAGGGAACGTGGGCGCATCCGCACGGCCATAGGCGCGCCGGGACGACGCGGGTCGACCCCTCCATCGAACAAGCTCGCCGTCACAGACTCCACCCTAGGGTGTGTGCTTAGGCCTCACGCCGCAGATTCGATTACTCCGCGGACGAATCGATGCGCATGGCTGCCAACGGCTCAGGGATCTGTGGCAATGCAGGCGGACGCTCGTGTACAACCTTGTGCGCCTCGACGGCGGTTCGGTGATACCCCTCGAGCTCGGCGATGAATTCAGGCTCGAGATAACCCCGACCATCAACGGTCGGACCTTCGGTGCCTTTGATGACAGCGATGACATCTTCACCAGATAGCGTCTTATGAACTTCAAGCGCATGTGTCACGGCGAGTACTTCACGTCGGTTGTCCTCAAGCACGACAACCGTTCGCGCATAAAGCTCTTGCAACTTATCTTCGATGGCCTTGGCCGTCTCCCCCTCGAACGGCATTCCTTCGGTGTAGTTGATAACGCCGCCGAACGATCGCAGCGTCGGACCCATCGCGTGCGACATGAACGACGTCGCCACAAGGTGCGTGGCTGATCGCATATCGCCGCCAACACCTTGGGTGTGGTCTCCGTCGTAGAACAGTCGCTCGCCGGCGAGTGACGCCAAGAACGTCATGACGTTAACTTCAATTTCCGAACGCCACTGAACGAAGCGATCCTCAAGAGGAATCGGCGAAACGAACCCGCCGACGTCACCTCGACGTTCGATTGTGGCCGTGTCGATGATGCTCGAGTGCTGAAGCCGGTACATCACCACCGCGTGGCATGCCTCGTGCAGTGCGACGGAGTGACGCTCGCGATCGACATAGTTCGACCCGTCAGGAAGGCCATGTTCCTTCAGCGACTTCGCCTTGATCAAGTCGGCGTAGGTCACCGCATCACGGTCATCGCGGATCGCGATCACAAGAGCCTCGTTGACAGCATCCTTGATTGATGCGCCCGTCGCGTATGGTGAGGTTGTTGCCAACGTATCGATCTGCTCATCGGTTACGACATGCTTAATCTTGTCGAGGTAATTGCGATACGTAACGACGCGTCCCTCTTTTGACGGGTAGCCAACCCGGTAAATCCGGTCGATGCGGCCAGGGCGCAAGAGCGCTGGGTCGAGGGCATCGGGCATATTCGTGGCCATCATGACCAGAATGCGATACCTCGGCGGCGGCTTGGGACGCATTCCTAACGTTCGGCGCACAACACGATTGACAAATCCGCGCGGCTTCTTCAACCCGGACATCTCAGTCAACAGTGCCTGCAGGGTGCCCATTCCCCCCATGCCGCCGCCACCACCATTACCGCCCGTGGGGACGAATAGCTGAGGCGACTTTGCAACGTCGGATTGAGCCAGGGCCCGCTGTGCAGTGGGTGACACGTAGTGACGGCCGTTGCAGCCCGGATCCATCTGTGATTCGAAGGAGGTCAACTGCTCCATCAATGCATCGCGACGCGCTTGGCTTACAGCACCGCCGCGACTTCCGAGCGTGTCTGCTTCATCGAAGAACACAATGACGCCGCCGTAGCGAAGCGATAGTTTGCGCAACTTTCGGAAAAGTCCCTTGACCTTGAGTACTCCAACACCAAAGAACATGTTGATGAAAGCGCCTGGATCTACAAAGACATACGGTTTGCCGGTTTCGCCGGCAACTGCCTCGGCGAGCAGAGTCTTACCAGTTCCAGGAGGGCCCCAGAGCAGAATGCCACCGGGGACATAGCCACCCTTTTCTTCGATCTCTTCAGGGTTCTCCATGAACACGATGTTTTCGCGCACGCGCTCGACAACCCGATCCTGGCCCCACACGTCATCGAATCGCGTCTTCACGTCGTCGGGGAAGTAGACGTCGACGCCACCCCGCGAAAGGAACCAGAAAATCAACGCGAACTGGGCTACCGCGATGAAGAGATAGATAACGAGCTGAGCAATCATCGGAAGTTGGCCGATGAACCAAGCCGGAACCTTGAAGAAGGCAAGGATTGGCGTGGTGTGGAAGACGGCTGCAAGAACCATGGAAATCAGCGTCAGACCAACAATCCACTTCAGGACTCTGGAAAGTCGATAGCGCGTCCACGGGCTTAAGCCGGATGCCAGCTTCTCGCCCTTGGAGAAGAATCGGATCCACAGTTGGTTGTACTCGGCCACATTTTCAGACAGGAGAAAATGGATCTGCCTGATTGCCTCAACGATGATCAGGACGAGCAGGATCTGCCCAAGTCCGGTGTTGGCCACGATCTTTTCGGCCTCGCCAAATGAGATCAGTGGATTCGCAGATAGCTGTGCCCAAATCAACACCATGAAGCACGCGCTCAGGAAAATGAGGATCTTGACGCGGTCCCACAGAGCCAAGGGTTTACGGGTCAAGATGTCTGGGTTGTCGCGACGACCGTGCGTCGGCGATACGACTGGACCTACCTCTGGCTCTGGCAGCCCCGTCGGCTCATGTGCCAGCACCTCAGCTGGCTGACTTGGCCACGGCGAATCGGCTTCGCCCGCACCACTAGCAGGGTTGTTGTCATCAGCCATTTTGATCCTCCTGGATCGTGTAGGAGGCCGTCACCGAATCGATGGCATCCCGGTTTTTTTCATAACACGTGGACGAGCATCGCACGAGCAACAAGTAGACGGCGTTCTTACCACCACTAAATAGGGCCGTCTGGTCGATCGTTTCCGCGTCTTCGCCCGGCGTTGGCGTGTAAGAGAACACAACATGTACCCCGTTGGCCGCACCTTGCGAGATTTTGACGTCTTTCAAGATCTTCACACTACTTCCGAGAGTCGAAATCGGCACGACCATGTCGCGTAGTGCGGCGTCGGTAGCGAGGGGCTTCTCAGGGTCGAACAGGCTGCGCAAACTGGCAAACACCGTAGGGGACGATGGTGTTGCACTCCCGAGAACATGCGTGAGGGCTGGCTGTGCGGATGCATCGTAAGCGCCTTGCCACGCTGTCGCGGCAAGCAAATTCTTGGCGGTGCTGTCAGACGACCACGTCGATTGCGCGGTGGCGATGTCGTCAGCCGAAAACTCGGTCCACGACTGCGGAACCTTGAAGTAGACGTTGCCCGCCGGTGCTGTGCTCGGAGAAAACTGCGCGTAGTTGTAATCGGGTTTCGCGCATGCGCTCAGTGAAACCACAGCTAAGCACACAGATGCACCAACCACGAATGACCGCGCGCCCGACACAACTCTCCTTAGCTCAACCGCACAATGGGACAAGTATGCGGTGAGTTACCTCAAGCCGCCCATCTGGATCGGTTTCGCCCAACTACTGCGCCGCTTTGGCCGGAGCACCGTCAACCCCGGCCTCCTTGCGCTGGGCAGAGGTGATCGCCGCTGGTGCACCCGTGAGCGGATCCTGTCCCCCACCGGTCTTGGGGAAGGCGATGACATCCCGAATAGAGTCAGAGCCGGATAGCAGCGCACAGATTCGATCCCAACCGAAGGCGATTCCACCATGCGGTGGTGGGCCGAACTGGAACGCGTCGAGCAGGAATCCGAACTTCTCCTGCTGCTCTTCGATCGTGAGTCCCATCATCTGGAACACGCGCTCTTGGACATCCCTACGGTGGATACGAATCGAACCACCGCCAATTTCATTACCGTTACACACTAGGTCGTAGGCGTATGCAAGTGCGTTACCGGGATCTTGCTCAAAATTGTCGATCCATTCAGGTTTAGGCGAAGTAAACGCGTGGTGGACGGCCGTCCATGCGCCAGCGCCGACGGCGACATCTCCACTTTCTGTGGCCTTGCTCGATGGTTCAAACAGTGGAGCGTCCACGATCCAGACGAACGACCAGGCAGACTCGTCGATGAGGCCACAGCGGCGACCGATCTCGAGACGCGCGGCTCCCAGCAGCGCACGCGAGGGAGTTGCTTCGCCAGCAGCGAAGAAGACGCAATCGCCAGGATTGGCCCCGACGCGGGCGGCCAATCCGTCACGCTCTTCATCTGACAGGTTCTTCGCGACCGGTCCGCCAAGTGCTCCGTCAGCCTCAATAAGGACGTACGCCAAGCCCTTTGCGCCGCGCTGCTTGGCCCACTCCTGCCACGCGTCGAGTTGCTTTCGCGGCTGATCGGCGCCACCGGGCATCACTACAGCGCCAACGTACGGTGCTTGGAATACTCGGAATGTTGTGTTTGCGAAGTAGTCCGTAACCTCAACGAGTTCCTGTCCGAAGCGAAGATCCGGCTTGTCGTTTCCGAAGCGAGCCATGGACTCGCCGTACGGCATCCGCCGAATTGGTAACGCTATCTCGTGACCGATCTCGCGCCAGATCGATGAGATGACGTCTTCGCCAATGGCAATGACATCATCCTCTTCGACGAACGACATCTCGATGTCGAGTTGAGTGAATTCAGGCTGACGATCGGCCCGGAAGTCCTCATCGCGGTAGCAGCGTGCGATCTGAAAGTACCGTTCCATGCCGGCGACCATCAGCAGCTGCTTGAACAACTGAGGGCTCTGCGGGAGTGCGTACCAACTACCGGGTTGAAGTCGCGCTGGTACGAGGAAATCGCGCGCACCCTCGGGGGTTGACCGGGTCAGTGTTGGGGTTTCGATCTCGACGAAGTCCTGGTTGTAGAGCACCTCGCGGGCAATGCGGTTAACCCGGCTTCGCAACCTCAGTGCCGCGCCCGGCGCCGGACGACGAAGGTCCAGGTAGCGGTGACGCAGACGGGCCTCCTCGCCCACTTCGACATGCTCGTCGATGGGGAATGGCAGCGGGGCGGCAGCTGACAGCACCTCGACCTCATCTGCCATAACTTCGATCGCGCCCGTTGCAAGTTCGGCATTTTCGTTGCCCTCTGGTCGCAACGAAACGACTCCGGTGATCTTGACGCAGAACTCGTGACGCAGTGGGTGCGCTACCTCTGGGTCACGTACGACCACCTGCACCACACCACTTGCGTCACGCAAATCGAGGAATGCGACACCGCCGTGATCGCGACGACGAGCTACCCATCCGGCCAGAACAACTGTTTGGTCGGCATGGTCTGCTCGCAAACTACCTGCGGTGTGCGTGCGAATCACGAAGTGATCTCCTTATCAAGGGGCGTAGCTTCAATGGTTGGGTGAATGTCAGCAGCCGGTGGTGTCCATGATGACGGATCAGCAGTCACCTGTTCGCCCGAGCGAATATCTTTGACTTCGTGTTGACCATCAGCACCGGCAAACCAGACGTACGGGATGCCACGGCGATCTGCGTACTTGATTTGCTTGCCAAACTTCGCAGCCGACGGAGACACTTCCGTTGGAATCCCTCGCGAGCGCAGGACTCGGCCGATCGCGTCAGATTCCGACCTTGCCGCATCATCTGTTACTGCAACTAGGACGCAGGTCGGCACGCTGCGACTTGCGCGAAGCAATCCGCGCGCAAACAGTGGAGCGAGTGTGCGCGAAACACCAAATGAAATTCCCACGCCTGGATATGTGGTGGATCCATCAGTGGCCAGCGCGTCATAGCGCCCGCCAGAGCACACCGAGCCCAATTGCTCGAACCCAACCATGCGCGTCTCATACACCGTGCCGGTGTAGTAGTCCAGGCCCCGCGCGATACGCAGATCTGCCGTGACTGTGAATTGATCACTGCGCAGCGGAATCGTTCCTTCAACAACGCGCACAAGTTCGTCTAGACCTTGGTCGAGCAGCGGATCACTCACGCCGAGCGCGGTGACGCGATCTGCAAATGAACCATCGTCACTGCTGATCGCTGCGAACGCGAGAACGAGATCGATCTGACGTTCGTCCAAAGCGGCATCTTTAGCGAGTAGCTCACGAATTGAAGTCTCTGGAAGTTTGTCCATCTTGTCGACCGCTCGCATCACGGCCGGGACATCACTAACACCAAGACCGTTGTAAAAACCTTCAATCAGTCGTCGGTTGTTCACCTGCATGCGCAGCGGCGGGAGCGGCAATCCTGCGAACGCTTCGCTCATCACCTGCGCAACTTCGACCTCATAGTGGAACGAAAGTGAGTCGACGTCGATCACATCGATATCGGCCTGTAGGAACTCTCGGTAACGACCCTCCTGAGGTCGTTCTCCCCGCCAGACCTTCTGAATCTGATAACGCTTGAACGGAAACGCCAATTTGCCGGAGTTTTCCAACACATAGCGCGCCAGGGGCACCGTCAGATCGAAGTGCAAGCCGATTCCGGAATCTGCGTCAGAGGATTCAGCGTGCAGACGTCGCAGGACGTACACCTCTTTATCGATCTCGCCCTTGCGGAGCATCTGGTCAAGAGACTCAACAGCCCGAGTTTCCACCGATGCGTAACCCCACGACTCAAAGGTCTCACGTAGGCGGTCAACGACACGCTGCTCGACTATGCGCTCATTGGGCAACCACTCAGGGAAGCCGGACATAGGGGTTGGTCGACTCATCACAGTCCTCTGCTAGGGCCGGAAGGTGAACTTCCGTCGGCGACGAGAGCGGTCAAGTAAGGATTCGACGTCCGCTCTCGGCCGATCGTCGTTGTTCCACCATGACCCGGTAGAACGACTGTGGTATCGGCGAGCGGCAAAACTTTACGTCTCAGGCTATTCAACATCTGGCCGTGATCTCCACCAGGTAAATCAGTCCGGCCTATTGATCCATCGAACAAAACGTCACCTGAAAGCAGAATTGTTGGGTCCTGTGCGGTTTCGGCACGGCGGAACATCACTGAACCACCGGTGTGCCCGGGTGCGTGATCGACGATGAAATCAATACCGGCGATAGTCAGTTCGATGCCATCACTCAACAGTCGCAGGTCGTCCGGTTCTCCGGCCACAAGTCGACCGTCCGTCATCGACGCAAGCATGTCCGCACCCTGGGGACTGATGGCCGACATCGGATCGGAGAGCATATGGCGGTCATCAGGATGGATGAATGCGGGAATCCCGCGTGCTCCACACACGGGTATGACGCTCCACACATGATCTATATGACCGTGGGTGAGCAGAACAGCAACCGATTTGAGGCCATGCTCAGTGACTATCTCCTCGATACCTGCCCCCGAATCCTTGCCCGGATCGATTATCAGGCACTCGGCATTGGCCTCGGTGGCAATCACGTAACAGTTGGTACCCCATGGCCCTGCAGGGAATCCCGCTACCAGCACGTAATCCTCACAATTTGTCCGAAGTCCGAAACAGTGTTGAACACCGTGTCACCCATAAGGCTGAGCCTACCGGCGCCCCAGTCTGCATTCTCGCCCCACTCCTCCCTACACTCGGTTACGGAGCGTATGCAGCCACCATGGACAGGGAGTAACTGAGCGTGTCAAGCAGCAACAAGCGCGAACGCGAGATTGCGCGAGAGAAGTATGAACGTCAGCAGGCCCGCCGCTTGGAAGAAGAGCAGGCGCGCCGTCGACGCAATCAGATCATCGCCGCAATCGCAAGCTTGGCCGTCGTGGGCGGAACCTTGGCCGCGCTCTTGATCAATCACAATGCCAACAATCCGGCCACGCCGATTGCCACCGCGTCACCAACGGCCTCGGCATCGGCGACTCCCTCTGCATCTGCCTCGACAAGCGCGAACGCAAGCCCCGCTGCGTTGGTGTGCCCGAAGGGTCCAGTGCCAACTACAAAGACTGAGCAGTGGCCGTCAGCGCCGAGCGGGACCCTCGATCCGGCGAAGACCTACACGTTGAACTTGGCCACCAACTGCGGTGACGTAAAGATTCAACTTCTTCAGAAAGAAGCACCGAAGACGACCGGGTCAGAGGTGTTCCTAGCTGATAAGGGCTACTACAACCTGTCTGACTGCTTCCGTCTGACGACGGAGGGAATCTTCGTTGTCCAGTGCGGTAGCCCCACGAATAACGCGCAGAACGGCCCTGGTTACACAGTGCCGGACGAGAACCTGCCAGCTTCGGGCACCAATAACTATCCAGCCGGCACCGTGGCGATGGCCAATTCCGGTGCGGGTACCTCAGGCAGCCAGTTCTTCATTGTTTACAAAGACACAACTTTGCCCCCTAGTTACACGATCTGGGGCAAAGTTGTATCCGGTCTCGATGTCATCACCAAGGTGGCCGGGGTCGGCGTCAAGGGCGGCGGTGCTGACGGAGTACCAGCACAGCCGTTTGTCATCACGAAAGCCACGACCCAGTCGGGCTGAGGAGTGAATTAAATGAGTACAGAGAACATCGAGAACAACACAGCCGAGACTGCCACCGAGGTTGTCGAAACTGAGATGGCTGAGACTATGGTCATCGAGTCGCCGGACGGTTCGATCGAGGTCATCGAAACGGACATCGTCCAGACCGAGATCAGCGATACGACCATCATCGAGTCGCCCGACGGTTCAATCCAGGTCATCGAGACCGATGCCGCCTTCACCGAGATCATCGAGACCAACGTCATCGAATCGGAGTCCGGGCTAGTCGAGGTGCTCGAGACCGAGATCTACGAGACATCGATCGTCGAGACGGATGTCGTTGTCACCGAGTCCGGCGACGTTGAGGTTGTGCACACAACGATTTTGGAAACCGAGACGATCGAGAGCGAACTGGTCGAAACCGAGTCCGGATCAGTCGAGACCATCGAGACGGAAATCGTTGAGACGGAAATCGTCGAAACCGATTCAGGTGTTACTGAGGTCTTTCAAACCACGATCGTTGAGACCGAGACCATCGAGACGGAAATCGTCGAAACTGAGTCCGGCGCAATCGAGATCATCGAAACCACGACCGTTGAGACCGAAATCGTCGAATCTGATGCGGTGATAGTCGAAGGTATTGAATCCGCCACCTCAAGGCCAACCCCGGCAATGATGGCGTCGTCGGTTCGTCCGACTGCACCGGTCGTCAGCGCTCCCGTCGTTGAGACTGTTTCGGATTCGGTCCGCTTTGGTCGCATCGCTGACGATGGCACTGTGTACCTTAAGCACTCCGATGAGAGTGAAACGGTCGTCGGACAGTGGGCGGCCGGTACTCCAGAGGAAGGACTTGCTTTCTTCGCACGCAAATACGACGACCTAGCGGCCGAAATCGACTTGGCCATCCAGCGTCTGAGCGAGGGTAAAGCCTCACCCGAGTCCCCCGCCGCAGCTATTGCACGCGCCGAGGAAGCCCTAACCACACCGGCCATGGTCGGTGACGTAGATGCCCTGCGCGCCAAGCTGGATCGCTTGAACGAGTTGATCGAGGAGCGGCGCAAGGTCATCGCCGAGGAACGCGCTGCAGCACGCGCCGCCGCCCTTGCTGCGCGCGAGGCAATCGTCAACGAGTCCGAGACACTCGCGGAATCAACTCAATGGAAGTCAACGGGCGACCGATTTAAGGCGCTCCTTGACGACTGGAAGGTAGCTCCTCGAGCCGATCGTGCCAGCGAGCAGGCTCTATGGAAGCGCTTCAGCCATGCGAGATCGCAGTTCGACAAAGCGCGTCGCCAGCACTTTGCCAAGTTGGATGCCGAACGCGATCAAGCAAAGAGCGTCAAGAACGACCTCGTTGCCCAAGCACAGGAACTTGCTAGCTCAACCGACTGGGGTCCGACGGCCGGTACTTACCGCTCGCTTATGGATCAGTGGAAGGCGGCACCTCGCGCAAGCAAGTCCGAAGAGGATGTGCTCTGGACTGCCTTCAAGGGCGCCCAAGACCAGTTCTTCGCAGCACGCAGTGAAGCGCTAAATCAGCGCGATGCCGGACTGAACGAAAACTTGGTTGCCAAGCAAGCGCTGCTCGCGGAAGCGGAAGCGATTGATCCGTCCGATCTCAAAACTGCCAAAAAGACGCTGCGCAGTATCCAGGAGCGTTGGGAAAAGGTTGGCCACGTTCCGAGAAACGACAAAGACAAAATCGAAGGCCGATTGCGCAAAGTTGAAGAGTCGTTGCGCACTGGCGAACAGGAGCAGTGGCGTAAGAGCAATCCCGAGGCACTTGCTCGCGCCGAGGCAACTGTTGCCCAATTCCAGTCGTCACTCGACAAGCTGGAAAAGGACCTCGCCAAGGCACAGACTGCCGGCGATGCCCGCAAGGTCGCCGAGTCTGAACAGCGGATCGTCACAACCAAGGCTCTGCTGGAAGCTGCGCAACGAGCTGCGACTGAGTTCTCTGGCTAACTCTTAACGTTTATCGGGTGTGATGCGGACCATGTTCAGATCACACCCGATAAACGTCATAGACCCCGTCAACGGAACGCACCGTCTTGAGCACCTGCTCAAGATGAGTGGCATCTGCCATCTCAAAGGTGAATCGCGACAAAGCAATCCGGTCACGAGTCGTGCTCACCGCCGCCGACAGGATGTTGACATGTTGGTCTGACAAAGCGCGGGTTACATCGGAGAGAAGTCGGGATCGGTCCAACGCCTCGACCTGAATGTTGACTAAGAAAACACTGCTCGATGTAGGAGCCCAGGTAACTGGAACGATTCGGTCCGGCTCGGTTAGAAGTTGAGCGCAGTTGATGCAATCGACGCGATGAACCGATACACCGCTCCCTCGGGTGACGTAGCCGAGGACCTTGTCACCAGGGACAGGTGTACAGCACCTAGCCAACTTAACCCACACGTCATTGTCGCCGTCGACAACAATGCCCGGATCGCCTTGGGGCCGAACCTTTGCCGATGAGGATTGATGTGGAGTGAAGGCTTCGGCAATATCCTCGGATGCCCCATCAGCCCCACCATGGGCCACCAGCAATCTTTGAACGACACTTGCCGCGGAAACACGACCTTCACCAACGGCGGCAAACAATGCGCTGGCATCGGCCATGTGCAGCTCGGCGAGCAACACCTGCATGGTTGCTGGGGACATCAGCCTATTCATCGGCAGGCTGGCCTTGCGCATCGCCTTCGTCAGCGAATCCTTACCAGCATCGATCGCTTCCTCACGCCGCTCCTTGGAGAACCATGCCTTGATTTTTGAGCGTGCACGGGGACTCTGGGCAAACTGCAACCAGTCACGTGACGGTCCAGCGTTCTCAGACTTAGACGTAAATACTTCTACGACGTCGCCTGATGAAAGCGCTGACTCGAGTGGCACGAGTTTGCTGTTGACGCGCGCACCTACGCAACGATGCCCAACCTCTGTGTGAACGGCATACGCAAAGTCGATCGATGTTGCACCCTCGGGGAGAGCGACCACGTCACCTTTAGGAGTGAAGACAAACACCTCGTTTGACCCAAGGTCGTAACGCAGCGCGTCAAGGAAGTCGTCGGGATCTTCAGTTTCGCGCTGCCATTCAAGAAGTTGGCGTAGCCAGCCCATATCATCCGGACCAGACTTGCCACCAACACTGCCCTGCTTGTAGCGCCAGTGCGCGGCCACTCCGTACTCCGCAGCGCGGTGCATGTCCGTCGTGCGAATCTGAAGTTCGACGGGTTTACCACCGGGCCCGATCACCGTGGTGTGCAGTGATTGATACATGTTGAACTTCGGCATTGCAATGAAGTCTTTGAACCGGCCTGGAACGGGATTCCAATGCGAATGAATGACGCCGAGCACCGCGTAGCAGTCGCGGACGTTCTCGACCAGAATGCGGATTCCGACTAAATCATAGATGTCTGCGAAATCTCGACCTCGCACAATCATCTTCTGATAAACCGAGTAGTAGTGCTTCGGTCGTCCAGTTACTACCGCCTTTACCTTGGCGTTGGCCAGATCCAATTCGACCGCTGCAAGGATCTGATCCAGTATCAAATCCCGCTCAGGTGCCCGCTGGTCGACGAGGCTAACAATCTCGTCGTACATCTTTGGATACAGCGCCGCAAACGACAGATCCTCCAACTCCCATTTCAACGTGTTCATGCCGAGGCGATGGGCAAGTGGCGCGTAGATTTCGAGTGTTTCGCGCGCCTTCTTTTCCTGCTTCTCCGGCGGCATCCAGTGCAGAGTGCGCATGTTGTGCAGGCGGTCTGCAAGCTTGATGACCAGCACCCGGATGTCACGAGCCATCGCAATGACCATTTTACGAACGGTCTCTGATGCCGTTGCTTCGCCGTACTTCACCTTATCTAACTTGGTCACACCGTCCACGAGCGCGGCGACTTCGTCACCGAAATCCTCTCGAAGTGCGTCGAGGGAGTACTCGGTGTCTTCGACAGTGTCGTGTAAGAGCGCAGCGATCAACGTGGGTGGGGTCATGCCCAGCTCGGCCAAAATCGTGGCAACAGCCAAGGGATGGGTGATGTAGGGCTCACCCGAACGCCGTTTCTGGTCCCGATGCAGGTACTTAGCGCGGTCGTAGGCTCGTTCTAGAAGTTTGAGGTCGACTTTGGGATGGAACTGCTTAACCAACTTGAACAGTACTTCAAGCTCTGGATAAGCCATTGACTTGCTGGCACCGCGACGGGGTGAAATACGCGGAAGAAGTGAGCGTCGGCTTGTCGCTTCAACAGCAGGTGAGTAGGCATCGAGCACACTGTTTGGCACGGGCACTGAAATGCCCGGCGCAGCAACAATGTCTTCGGCCACGATGCTCCCTCTATGTCAAAATGCTGTGAGGCGAGTCTACGTGCTAAGTGGGTCAAACAAGGCACCGGCGGCCTCGTTAGAACTCAATCAGGTGCAACGATTCGACCGGTAGCCCGGCACAGCGGGCCCGGCCACCAAGTGCAGGAAGTTCGAGCAGGGACAGTAACCCAACCACCTGCGCTCCCACAGTTTCAAGTAAACGCGCGGCCGCAGCTGCCGTGCCCCCCGTCGCAAGTACGTCATCGACTAGCAGCACCCGGGAGCCCGACGTCAGAAGATCACTCTGAACTTCGAGTGTCGCAGAACCGTATTCGAGATCGTACGTTTCGGCCACTACATCGCCTGGGAGCTTTCCGGACTTGCGGACTGCGACGAAGCCAACGCCCAAATCGTGTGCCAGCACGGATCCCAAAATGAAGCCACGCGCCTCGATACCGGCAACCGCGTCAATCTGATCGAAACCCGCTTCACTAATGCGGACCCGCATAGCGGTTACACAACTACTGAGCCCATCGGGATCCACTAGAAGGGGCATGATGTCTCGGAATTGAACCCCGGGTACCGGCCAATCCGCAATAGTGCGAATTCGCCGGTCTAGGAGTTCTTCGAAAGACACTCTCGCTATTTCTTTTTGCGCTCGCTACGAGTGGTGTTCTTCTTGGGCTGCTGACGAGGTCCAGTGGATTCAACAGCAGGCGCAGCCAATGCCGCAAGGGTGGACTCTGCTCCAACTATGGCCAGGTCTCCGGCACCGCTCACATCATCAGCAACACTCTTAACTGCCGCCTTGGCCTTCTCGCTAGCATTACGTCGCGCTTCCACTCGAGCCGAAAGCGCCTTCATCTCGGGGCGCTGTTCCTGCAACTGGCAGGCGACCGGCGTCGCAATAAAGATGGACGAGTAAGTACCCGCGGCCGTACCAATGAACAGAGCCAGTGCCAGGTCCTTGAGGGTTCCAGCGCCGAGCAACCCGACACCGATAATCAGGATGGCGGCGACAGGAAGCAGCGCGACAACCGATGTGTTGATCGAACGGACGAGGGTCTGATTCAAGGCCAGGTTGGCAGCGTCGCTGTATGTCATGCGGTTGCCAGAGGTGATGCCCTGTGTGTTCTCGCGCACCTTGTCGAACACGACGACCGTGTCGTACAGCGAGAAGCCCAGAATCGTCAAAACACCGATGACGGTCGCCGGGGTCACTTCAAATCCCGTGAGCGCGTATATACCAATCGTGATCAACAGGTCGTGAACCAAGGCAACGAGAGCCGCCACAGCTAATCGCCACTCAAAATAGAGCGACAGGAAAATTACGACGAGGACAAGAAAGACTGCCAAACCTTGTAAGGCACGTTTGGTGATTTCAGATCCCCACGTGGGGCCGATGAGCGTTACACCGATATCGCCCTGCGCAACCCCAAGGTCCTTCGACAGCTGTGCGGTGACCTTTTCCGACTCAGCAGGCGTTAGCGCTGGTGATTGGATACGAATCTTGTTCTGACCGACCTCAGTGACGATGGGATCAGCGATACCCGCAGCCTTAGCCGAGTCACGGGCCTGCTCAACAGTGGCGGTGCTCGATGGGATGGTGAACTCCGACCCGCCCTTGAACTCGATACCGAGATTCAAGCCTCGGCCGAACAGGCCAATCAGTGCCAGGAGTAGGAACGCTGCCGAGATGGCGTACCAGCGGCGACGCTTGCCGACGAAATCGTAGGACACCTCGCCGCTGTACAGGCGATGCGCAAGACTTCCGAGTGACATCAGGACTCCTTCGCGGCACTGGCCGCAACAACGGACTGACGTCCGACAGGGACAACTTCAGTTTTGACTCCAAGACGATCCGGAGACAAGCCCGTCCACGGCTTACCTGAGGTGAACCAATCGGTACGCATCAGCAGTGAGACGAGCGGGCGGGTGAACATGAAGGCCACGAGAATGTCGACGAGGGTGGTCAAACCCAACGTAAACGCGAATCCTCGAACCGATCCAACGGACATGAAGTAGAGAACAACGGCGGCCAGAAGCGATACGAAGTCTGCAGCCAGGATCGTCTTACGTGCACGAATCCAGCCCGCATCTCCAGCAGCCCTCAGGCTTCGACCTTCTCGGATCTCGTCACGGATACGTTCGAAGTACACGATGAACGAGTCTGCGGTGATACCAATAGCCACGATCGCACCCGCAACACCGGCCAGAGACAACGTGAAGCCGAGCTGGCGTCCGAGGATGACGAAGAGTGCGTACGTGATTGCAGCCGCAACAAGCAGCGACGCCACGGCGACAAGACCAAGTGCACGGTAGTAGATCACCAGGTAAACGAACACGAGCAGCAAGCCGAGAAGTCCGGCCAGGATGCCGGCTCTCAACTGATCTTCACCCAGTGTGGGAGAGATCTGTTCGACTGACGATGGCACCAGGGTTACCGGCAGGGATCCGTACTTCAGGACGTTGGCAAGTGCCTTTGCTTCGTCGGGGGTGAAGTTACCCGTAATCACGGCGCTGCCACCGAGGATGGGCTCGTTGACGCGAGGTGCAGACTGGACGAGACCGTCGAGGGTGATCGCGAACTGGTTTTGCGGAGGCTGCTGCTTTGAGAGTTTGGTGGTCGTAGCAGCGAACTGCTGAGCACCCGCCGAGGTAAACGTGAGGTTGACCTCCCAACCCACACCACCTTGGGCGATGCCGGCCTGGGCATTGGAAATTTCCGTGCCCTGAACCGCAGCAGGCTCGAGCAGATACTTCAACTGGCCGTCAGTGGAACAGGTGACAAGGAATTTGGCCGGATCTGCCGCGCCACCCTTTGTCGCACCAGTCTTTGAACAATCCAGATTCGTGAACGCCGCCTGCAGGGCGGCATCGTTCTTCGCTGACTGAATTGGCGGAAGGCCGTCATTCGACGTGACACCGGCTGCGGTAGGGGCTGTGGTCGTCACAGCACTCGCGCTCGGAGACGGGGTCGGTGACGCGGAATCGGCTGCCGGACGTAGGCCGCCAGTGACAGCAGCACCGTTACTCGATACCTGCGGCGATGCGGTTGCTGTCGCAGTGGCATTCGGCGCGATCGACACATTTGAGCTAGCAACTGGGGATGGCTTCGTCGAAGGTGAGGCCGAGCCGGAAACTGATGGTGTCGCGGTGGGCAGCGGCTGAGGGCTGCCGTAGTCCTCAGCCAGAACCGGGCGGAAGTCCAGCTTCGCCGTCGTGGACAACGAGTCCAAAATAGCCTTGTTCGTCGTTCCTGGGATCGACACGATGATGGTGGCATTGTCACCGCTGCCCTGCGTCGTCACCTCAGATTCGGCAACTCCGAAGCCATCCACACGCTGGCGGATGATTTCTACGGACTGATTGAGTTGGTCATCGGTGATCGGCACTCCGTTGGTTGAAACAGGGGACAAAATCACCTGAGTTCCACCTCGTAGATCCAAGCCGAGCCGAGGCGAGTGAGATAGTCCAGGCCAAAAGGCCCAGGCCAACAGACTCGCCAGAATCAGGCCAAGAATTGTCAGAGTACGGCCAGGTTTGATTGCTGTCTTCGTCGGCGCTGCCACCGTGCTGTCTCCCGGTCGGTCCGTGCAGGTAAAACCTGTCGGTTCCAGTCATGCCCGCCGAAGCAGGACTCCCTGACGGCCGCTTCGGCCGCCGATACGCATATGGAACGAATCCCACCGGGGTCAGAGTTCCGACCTCGGCTCCCATCCCCCGCTAAAGTATGGCCGACGCGTCGGCGCGAAGAGTGACCGGGATACGCCGTTTGGGGAGCGTGTCGTCACACTGCGCAACAGAATCGGAGAAATGGCGCGTTCAGAGCCTTGAGGTAGGGCGCGCAGCTAGCACGGATACACCCCGCTACTGGCCGTCTGTGAGATTGTCATGGCTTCCGTCAAGTGGCGCCGGGTCCGTGATGGCTGGCTGATCAACCACTTTGGCAACTGCCGCGGCCATGTACCGCACGTGCACCCCTGGCGCGATCTCCAAAATGACCTGATCGCCGTCGATCGACACCACGGAGGCAAACAGACCAGCGGTCGTCATGACCTGCTGCCCGGGCTCTAACCGTGACATGAGTGTCTTCATCTCTTTCTGACGATTGCGCTGCGGGCGAATCAAGATGAAGTAGAAAGCGCCGATGAGGACGAGAAACGGAAGAAGTGAGCCGAGATTTGGCAACGGACAACCTTGTCGCTAGTGCGTGAGATTCCAACTGGTTCAGGCAGTCTACGCCGGATTTATGCTCAACTACTCGGATTCGTCGGTTCCGTGTAGGTCAAGATCCATAGGCAACTGGCCCATCGCACCGACTGGGACGGCCATGCCCAGGTGGCTCCAGGCCAAGGCCGTAGCTACTCGTCCGCGAGGTGTACGGGCCAAGAATCCCCGTCGCACTAAGAACGGCTCACACACCGTTTCAACAGTTTCCGATTCCTCCCCTACCGATACCGCGAGGGTTGAAAGTCCTACCGGACCACCACCAAAGCGAGTTAATAGCGAGTTCAAAACCGCACGATCGAGCCGGTCAAGCCCAATCTCGTCCACCTCGTAGAGCGTAAGAGCAGCCTCGGCCATCCCCATATCAATGCGCCCATTGCCCTTTACTTGCGCGAAATCTCGAACCCGGCGCAGCAGACGATTAGCTACCCGGGGCGTGCCACGGCTTCGACGGGCAATCTCGTCAGCCGCTTCGGTGTTGATTTCAACTTCAAGCAACGTGGCACTTCGG